>Ga0208609_100013_pt1 | contig 164740 bp, 168 predicted proteins | sample SubbioR11_8A_Apr_FD_184813 | JGI IMG/M metagenome (GOLD analysis project Ga0208609, IMG submission 184813) | Serpentinite rock and fluid subsurface biosphere microbial communities from McLaughlin Reserve, California, USA - CR11_8A_Apr (SPAdes) | ecosystem: Environmental > Terrestrial > Deep...
AGAGTGACAACTGGCACAGTACAAACCCCGAGTGGCTGTGAAAGTCGTTGCGGAGACAGTTGCCGGATAGCTCAAGTACTGAATCGCCGTCAGAGTACCGCTACCACCCGGAATATAGTTGTCCCCCAACCCAAGCCGATGCCCTTGGTGAATAAGTCTGTCAGCAATCGGCACGTTGTATGCGGCCAGGTTCGGAACCTCGGCGGCAGGAGTACCTGAAAAACCGGGATCAAAAGCGCCTGTGGGTGCCGACTGATAGAGCGTATGGCATGTCGCACAGACGTCAGTAACGGTTGTTTCTCTCATCAGCACATAATCTCCAGCGGCCCCATGCATGTCATGACATTGCAAACACGAATCCGTAGCCATGCTGTAACCACCATGCGGGATCGTCGCTCCGTCAGCGGCAAACGCCGAAGCTGTAGATAGGAAAACGCCAAACCCTAGCGCAGCTAAGGCTATGGCCTTTCTCATAGTTCACCTCCTGTCAATTGCTAGTCAATCTCCGCAATGGCCTGGGACGTGGCGAAGATGAGTACCCTACCTCATTCCAGCTTTTGTCTTCAATTCAGTAACCAATCTCCGACTAACCGGTATCTGTGTACCGGCGGCATCTGACAGACCGATCTTGTAAAGTGAGGAAGACGCCCATTTACCAGACGCAATCCTGCCGATATTTACCAGATACGACCGATGAACCCTCATAAAACCCGCTGGAGCGGCGGCTACGGCCTCACTGAGCGTCAAACGACTTAAATATTTCTTGTCATAAGTATGAACAAAAGTGTAGTTCTTTGCCCCGGCAATAAAGTAGACGTCTTCTGAAGGAATCAGCAAGGACTCACCCGAGCCCAGAAAAACGGGGAAAGAACACTCTGGCAGAGGCTGGCCGTCGCCCACGACCGAACGCCGCAACAAAGCCGCAACGCGACATTTCAGTTCAGATATATCGAAAGGTTTGACTAGATAGTCATCGGCCCCAAGAGTAAAACCTGTAATTTTTGCCTCAGATGCGCCTTTGGCCGTTAGCATTAGCACCGGAATTCGCGCTGTGCCACTGTTGCTCCTGATAGTGCGAAGGACTTGCCATCCATCGACTTCTGGCATCATTACATCCAGTATTACCAGGCAGGGCTCGAAATTTTTTACCACATCCAAGGCCATCGCCGGCTTACTTAATGTTTCGACCAGATAGCCTTCCTTGGACAACACCATTCTGAGACCCTTCAGAAGGTCGATGCTGTCATCAATTATCAACAATTTGCGACCACTGGTTTTTTGCTGCTCCCCGGCCATCTCTTACGCCCCTGCCTCTTCGGCGACCTTCACGATCGAAACTTCGATGCTGCGGAAGTCTTTCATCTCCTCGGCATTGAGAAGAGGGATCCTCAGGGTGAATGTTGTCCCTCTGCCATTTGACTCTGAATTAAAACTGAGTGTCGCTGCATGCGCTTGCGCGATTTTTGCGCTTATCGCAAGCCCAAGGCCCAAGCCTGCCGTATCGCGATTATCACTATGGTCAAGACGTCCAAACATTTCGAAAACCCGCGAGCGGTTGACATGAGAGATTCCGGATCCCTGATCCTCCACCTCGACGACCGCATTTCCATTGTCAGTGAAAAAGCGAACAGAAACGGTGGTTCCCGCTGGTGAGTACTTGATGGCGTTAGAGAGCAAGTTGTCCATGATCTGGCGAATTCGCACCTTGTCCCCCAACACGGTAATTTCCTCATCAAACGAGCCCCGATGTACGTCCACGTCATGGGTTTCGGTGGTTCGCGCGACATCCCTTACGGCCTCTTTCACAATCTCTGTAAGGTTTAGCGGCCTCATCGTAATTCGCATCATCCCACGATCAAGTAGCGCTGCATCCATCAGGTCATTGACGATCGAATTCAACCTTGGCGCAGCCGCCGCTAGCCCATCAATGGCCTCCGAAGTGTCTTCATCGACATTGCGCGCCTTACTGGATGCCAAGATATCACTGTACAAAGTCACCACAGATAAAGGGGTGCCTAACTCGTGAGCCACAACCGCTATGAAGTCGGACTTGAGCCGCGCCATTTCCTCAGTTTTTTTACGCAGCCGCGCCTCACTTATCTGAGCTTTTCTGGCCTCTCTCGCTGTTTCACGTAATTTCTCTTCGCCCTTATTCAGCTGTTGTGCGAGATTCTCGATCGAATCTCCCAGTTGGCCGATTTCGTCATTGCGATTGAATCCTAAAGTGATATCACGCTTGCCGTTGGCCAATTGCTCTGCCGCCACCTGAATCGCCTGAATCGGCTCGATCACCGTCCGCACGGTAAGCCAGGAAAACCAGAGAGCGGAAACCAGTACAACTGATGAAGTGACCAGTAATGTAACAATCATCGCCACGCCGAATGTCTCAAAAAAAGTGCGCTCCCCAAACGCAAGTCGTATTGTGCCGTAGTGGACATTTTCGATAGCTACCGGATGCTCGATATAGTGTGGACCAAAAAGTCTTTCCCCGATTGTTGTGCCTGCTAAAGAAGGATCATTTAGCCCCACTTCACCCAATGTTGCCAATGCCTGGCCCGTAGCGTCAGAAAACTTAATACCCTTTAGGTTCCCATGGCCCGCGAGCGATTGCAGAGTTTCAAGTTGTCCCTGGATTGCGGGAATGTCTCTGTCCATGACCATGGGTAGCACGCTGGCCGCCATGGCTCCGGCAACGTCCTGCATGTAAGCATAGCGAGCACGATAATCTGAAGCGACAACGTATGTTCCCGCACCCAGGCCGAGAATGACACCGAAAAGGGCCTGCCCCAAAATGGTCATGGACACAAATCTGAGGGCGAGGGATCTTTTCTTGCCGTCAGCCTTGTTGCCGAAATTATTCACTACCGACACTTTCCACGAAACCGCTCCTGTCACGGGCAAAAGACAGTAACTCATTCGGAAAATCATAATCCTCGGGCTTTGGCCTGGTGTATCCGCCGATGAGATCATCCTCGCTGTCCGAACGATAAGTCATGAGCGCATTGATAATCTTCTCTGCTTCGGCATCGCTGAGTTTCGGTGAAACCACGAATGGCGGCATCGCATACTCATGAGAATACTCGATCACCCGAAAAGAGCCCTGGGGCCAGGAGGCTAATTGACTTCGATTCGCCGAGGTCGCGTCGGCCAACCCGTTGAGAACCCGTCTCAGATTCAAGTCCTGAGTAAAGCGTTCGTCAACCACGCCAAAAAACTCTTCCGCGGTTCCGAGTCCTCTTTGGTAAAGCACCCACCTGGCATATGCGTTCCCCGGTATTGAGCCCCCAGCTCCGGGCGGAGAAAGTGCCAGGCGCTTTCCTTGCAAATCTGAAACGCTCATATAAGGGCTTTCCGCGCTAACCACCAACACTGCCTGCTCGGATGCGTGTCCGCTGACAATCGGAGTGGCAAGATGCGTCATGTTCTCATATTTCTCTCGGGCGATCAGATATGCAAATGTCGACATAAACGCAGCGTCTACGTGGTCATTTTCTGAGAAGATTTCCTCGGCGCGCTCGCCAGGCGCCAGAAACTTCACATGAACCGGCCTATCCAGGGAGCGGCTGATGTGTTGAAGCGCATCCATGTGTGATGGCCAAGCAGCCCAGCCGCCAACAAGCCGAACTACAGCAATGGTAAGGGGTCGCCCTGGCTGGTCTAAGTCTTCAGTCGCCGAGGAACGCGAATCCCTTACCGCGTTCAAGATCAGCGCCCCAAAAACTAGCGTCATTGTCACCGTTGTCACGAACGAGAATACCAGCAAACGCCTTGCATCCATGTTTTTGAAATACGCACGCATTATTCGTCAATACTCGTTTGTAATTCGCGAACCGTCAAGACGGGGCGGAACCAGACCCTTTTCTCGTCATGGCCGATTGTATCCGATCAGTATCACATTCCGCCGAGAAGAGCCCCCGCCACCAGTGAAGGAACCGCCCCGAAGATACCAGTGATCGCGATGAACGTTACCATCGCGGCGATCACCTGCTTTTTCTGAAAATCGATCGTCTTGGAGAAAAGCGCGGCCGCCAAAATGACAAGTCCCCAGATGACCCAGATATCAATCTGCGCCAACAAAGCGTAGGCGACACCGGGCGGATCCAAAGGTGTCGCTGGAGCCACGAGTGCACCAAGGCCTGGATGCGCAAGAAAATCACCCGTTAACTGCATATACGCCGCCTGAATGAAATTCCTGATCGCATGAGGCACCAGCGACAGCGAGGCGACGGTAAGCATAACCGTATATCCGACCTGGTTGGCCCAAACCTTGGCGGCTAGAAAGAAAAAAGTCGCGACATACAGTACCCCAAAAAGCGCGCCCAGGCTGCCAAAGACTACTGCCGCCACGTGCCCGATAGCCATCATGCCGCCGTCCAGAGCCAGTTCACCTTCAGTAATCGTCCCCTCTTCCGGTGGTAAGGCCTCGACGACGGTGCCCTCATCTTCAACTTGCGTCACCCCCTGCTCGAGTTGCACAGCATCGAACTGACTAAAGGCCTCTTCGATCTCGAGAGGAGCTCCGATCGAGGCTTTAGCTACAGCCGATACCAATAAAATCCCCACTATGGGCAACCAAAGCCATTTCATGGAGGTTCCAGCCCTGTCAATCGCTGTCGCCGGACGGAACAGTGCAAGCAAAATGTTGAACAAGGCCTTCATCGGATTTCCCTTCATTCGTGCCGAAGCGCGTTCAGCGGATCAAGATTGGCTGCGCGAACAGCCGGAAACATCCCTGCCAGCAAACCGACGGAGGCCGAAAAAACCACCGCAAACACGGCTAGCCATAAAGGGATATGAAAAAATGCCATCTGCGTCTCGCCGTCCGCCGCCGCGCCCGCCGGCTGCATCGCCATCTGCATCGCGATGTAGTCTTGCACGAAAAGATTCCCAAGGGCCGCTGTGGATACCGAAAACGCAAGACCGATGACGCCACCTAAAACCCCGATGATTGACGCTTCACCCAAAAACACGCGCTTTATCTGCCGGTTGGATGCCCCAACCGCCTTCATGATGCCTATCTCTTTTGTTCGCTCATAGATCGACATCGTCATGGTGTTGGTGATTCCGAGCGCCGCAACAATCATGGCAATCGCACCAAGGGCGCCGAGCACCCCCTGGATAATCAGAAACATGCTATTTATGCCCTGCTGCATCGTGCGCGCCGAAAAAGGCTCGTACCCCATCTCTCTAAGTTCGGCCTCTATATCGGCCACATCCACTGGTGAATCGGCCTGGACGATCAAGCTGTCATACACCGGCCTTCTCGTGGCTGTCCCGTTAAGTTCCAAGGCCGCATCCAAAGTGATAAACGCCGACCTGTCAGTTTGCATATCCGCCGACGCCAAAACTCCTACGACTGTCATCCTGCGGGTGTGCTCCTGCGGCTCCTGAATGGTTTCGGCGTCCATTTCGATGCCTTCAACGGGAAAATCCGTATAAGTCAGGTCCAGGCGAGCGCCAAGTAAGTCGGCAGGCTCATAGCGCTGGATCTCCCCATCTACAAAGAAAGCATCACGCGGAACCATCGCCCCTACTACTACTTCGCCCTCACTTCTAGGGAGGCGGCCGTGCTCGACCGCAAATCCCAGCTGCTCGAAGGCGTCTATCTCCACGCCTTGCATCGAAAAAAACGCAGTGCTCCTTTTATACTCAATCCCTGTCACGGTAACAGGCGCTACCTGAGGCATAACCACATCCACGTTTTCGATAGCCTCTATCTCCGCGACAGATCGTGAGTCTATCGACTTCGGATCCGCCATGCCCGGCATGAACCCGGCGAACACGTTGATGTGTGTCGCTGCCCCCATCGCGCCTAGCTCCTCGGTGACGTTTCGCTGAAGTCCTATCCCGACCGCCATCATCAGCACTATCGAAGACGTGCCGATAACAACTCCTGTCACAGTGAGCGCAAGCCGCAACCTCATTCGCTTGAGATTGGAGATGGTCAGAACTATCTGGTCCTTAGCGCGCAAATCATCCACCCAGTCCGAAAAACGCCCTGACAAACGCGATAAACCAGTTTTCCTCGCGCGCGTCACCCGGCTCTTCGCCCTCGCCATTTGCTTCCTCGGCTGCGACAGGCTCTTCAACTGCAACCGTACGTGTCTCACGATGGGATTGAGCCTGGCCAAAATCGTCACGGTACTCTAAAACCAACACAACCTCTAGCTCGCCGGGTTCTTCCGCGCGAACTACCGATTCGATCGACTCGATTGTTGCAGGAGCAAAGTTGCCGATAAACCAGCTTCCGTCCGTGACACTCGCACCGCTCGCCTCGACAGAAAGTTTCGCGGCCTTGAGCTCGAACGCGCTTGCGTTAGCAAGCTCAAAACTTGTGGTGAAGTCTTCTCCTGCCACAACTTTGGAGGGAACTTCCGCTGTCACGAGAGAGAGGACGGGCACGCGCTCGACTATCAGCCCGATCGTGTAGACGACCTCATGACGCACTCCCTCATACTCGAAGCTGATATTGACTGGCACATTTAGCGCCCCCGCCGAGACCCCGGGGGTCGTAACCACATCAAAGGTCACATCAGCCTGCCTTTGTCCCCTTAGCGCGCCGATATGCTTTGCGTTCCCAGTACCCAAAACCGCAAGGCCCCCCGCACCCGCGGCAGCTGGCGGGGTCTCGGCGCCGGCAACCGAGACAAGAACGTTTTCTGCCCGACGCGCTGTAGTGTTGAGGATGCTCAGCCTGAGCGCAAAGGGATCCCCAGCTAATATTCTCTCAGGTGTGGTCGAAAACGACCTGATTATAAGCAGCGGAATGGGGGTGGGCGATGCCGCGATCGTCTCGGCTGAAGTAAGCGAAACGGGCACAGCCTCCTGAGGCCCATCGGCCGGAGTCGCCTGAACCGGCGCCCACGTCGTAAAAACCAAGGCAGCACAGATCAGGGCAGCGACACTTACCCTCAGAGCCCGCCGGATTGGCAATACAATAGTCACGAGCCTCCTCCTTTTTCGATGCTTTCGATTTTCCCGTCAAGGATGTGAACAATCCTGTCAGCCAGAGTTTCAGCGACCCTGCTGTCATGAGTAGAGATAAGAAACGTCCTTCCGTCTTTATTCATCTGCAAAATCAAATCCAGAATTTCCTGTCCGGTAGCAGTATCGAGATTTCCGGTCGGTTCGTCAGCGAGAATTACAGTCGGTTCGTTGACCACCGCCCGAGCTATGGCGACTCTTTGCTGCTCTCCACCTGACAATTCTGTCGGCTTATGGTCAAGGCGGTGTCCAAGTCCTGTCGATTCCAGGGCCCGGAAAGCCCGCTTCCTGCGCTCTTCGCTGGTCAGGCCAGCAAAGACCAGTGGCAGTTCGACATTGCTTCTCGCGGTCATGCTCGCGATGAGGTTGAACGACTGAAAGACAAACCCGACCTCGCGACGCCGATATCCAGCTAGCCGCTCATCGTTCATTTGGGCAAGATCTTCTCCACTGGCGAACACGGTGCCAGCTGTTGGACGATCAAGTCCGCCGATGATGTTGAGCAGCGTCGACTTCCCGGAACCGGACGGGCCCATCACGCAAACAATCTCTCCGCGCTCAATCGTGAGATCTATTCCCTGCAATACCTCGAGCGGCTCTCCGCCCATTACGTAGTGCTTGGTAAGACCTGTAACCTCTACTACGCCAGTCAACATGCCCCCGTCTACAGTGATATTCGACGCTTTAGATTAGCTTATACCCACTTTTCCTAGCATATACCAACTTTTCCGCTACATTTTTTACTCCGGGGTTGATTGACAAAGTAAGTGCAACCCTTGGTCGACGTTGATCGGCTGCCTCACTTAGTGCAAGGGATCCGGTGGCCGTGCTGTCTTGCTTGTCCGCCTCGCCGCCGTGGGTCGTGGGGTTAATCTTTAGTGGCGGTGTTCGCCACCGGTGAGGCTCCGCCGAGGGAGGCCCGTGGCGTCGAGTTCACATGGCTTGCGATGATCGCGGCGTCGCGGTTCGTCAGATTGTCGATCGAGGTCTTCTCGGGGACGATGCGGCGAAGCAGGCGGTGGCAAACCCGTTCCCAAGCAGGGACTGGAGCGCATTGAATACCTCCTCGACACACGCCCTCCACGCAGTCGATCTCGACAGCCGAGAGCCGCTCGTCGTCGGTAAGAGCGAGGAAGTCGGTGTGGGTGCGCCCCTCCGGGACGAAGAAGCGCTCCGGTGGGGCGCTTAACGCTTGCGCGGCCGGTAGCGGCACTTGGTCACCAGGTCGATCATGGCCAAGAAGGTACCCTTCCTCTCTGCGGTTGCGAACGACCTCGCGCGTGATGCTCGAGACGCTTCGGCCAAGACTTCTGGCGATCGAGCTCACGGACTCGTCGGCACCAAGCGTCCGCTCGATCTCCAAGCGGTCGTCGTAGGTGAGGTGGCGATAGCCACAGGGATTCTCCGGCATGCGGGTACTCCTCTCTGTCGTCAAGGCCCACCGGAGACGAGGCGGCGGATGCCAGAGAGGATAGGGTGACGCGAGGAATCGGGATAGTGAGGATGCTCGGGGTAAGACCTGCCAGACTAAGTGCAAGACCATTTGCACTGACTTTGTCAATTCAGGCATAAAAAAGTATTGACGCGGGGGGTGTTATAGGATCAATATATCCATAAGGGGGCAACTTTTCCCAATCACAATCCAAGGAAAGATTGTGCGGGGCGGTTGTCGGAAAATAATTGAGAGGGGCGTGGAAGTTAATGAAGAGGAAGTTCCGTATTGTCTCGCTGTTTCTGACGGTTGCTCTGCTGATGTCTGCCTTTGTGACTCCGGCTGTCGCAAGGCAAGGGAACGGAAGGGGGCAAGAAAAACAAAGTGCGCGGCAAATTCAGTACCTTGATGCAGAAGTTCGGGTGATTGACGGACAGCCGGTGCTTAAGGTTGAGGCAGAAGAAGGATATTCATCCTATGAATTTCCCTGGCCAGAAGTAGCAGTTGTCGATGGCAGGAGAGTTGCCCTAGAAAGGCAAGGTAACTACTTTTTGTTGCCGACAGATGATGGTAACGAAAAAGTCTCCGTCGAGGAATTTCAGGTGGCACTGGTAGCAGGACAATTAATGTTAGTAAAAAATGTGAATCCTTGGTTTGGGGTAAAAATCGCAGTTGCTGCTGCTGCACTAAAGGCAGCGGGAGTGGCAGTAACGACGTCAACCTTAAAGGCTGCGAGCATATTGATATCAGCAGGTGCAAAGGTAACCAAAGCAACAGTTAACGTGGTAGTGCGCGTTTGGCCAATACTAAGAATCGCACTTCAAGTGGCGGGAATTGCCAATACAACCTGGAATCTCGTACAGGCAGGTAGGGCCTGGGTACGAGGTAATTGCATATCTTGTGGTCAAAGAACACCTGGCGGTTCTTTCGGTGATGTTTTTAGCAGTGGATGCGCCCAAAGGTATGGTGTTCAGTTCTTTGGGGGACGCCCCTAGATGCCCTTCTAAAGATAATTACTCACAGGCTACCCTGGCTTTACGGTGGGGTAGCCTGTGAGCGTATAAATCTTAGTTGGGAGGGACCCTCTTGTTTGTGGATATGACTCTTGTGGATATATTAGTTCATGTGCTTCTACTTTTAGTGGTACTCCTGCTGTCTGTTCATTTACTGTTAGTTATTCCAACATCTTTTGGAGTATTTCTTGGGCAAAAGGCCGGATTGTGGAGCACAAAAAACCGTTTAGGAAAAACCAAAGGTGAGCACGCTTTTCCCCTCCCATACGATGCCAAAAATTTTTTCTGGTGGGGCATTTTCGCTGTTTTCCTAACAGTTGAAACGATAATTATGATATTGGGTGACTTGGATATACCTAATATACCTATACTGCCACAAACATTATTTTTTCCATTTTATATTTACAGAGCTTTACTGATACAGCAACTAGAAGAACCAGTGTATGTCATGGTTTATAGCATTCTTATGATGACAGGAGTCTTTGCTGTTGGTTTTGTAAGAGCATTATTGTTTACGCGGAAGAAAGAGCTGAAGGCTGACAGTATTGCCCTGACCGAAGATTGACATATTCTCACCTTCCATTTGAATGATTAGTAAAAACGCGTCTCTGCGAAGGCTGAGGGACGAAAAAGGCATCGACTACCAGGTCGGCGTCTAGACACAGGGAAGGCGGGATCACGACATGGCTAGTCAGCTGGGACAAAAAAATCGCGAGGTATTCGACAGGGCGCTCAAAAAGTATGTCGGAAGTAGATTGGTTTGGTCCTTGATGTTCGCGGTAGCGCTTCCCTTTTTTGCATTTTGGTATCTTGGAAAAAATCAGGTGTATACCCATAGCCTTGCAGGCGTCGCGATTTTTTGTGTGGTGTATTTAGGCTACTCGCTGATCCAATACCTAATATACCTGCTGATCCAACGCCCAACACACCGGAGGACCTTCCAGAGCTACAAGACTGAAGAAGCGTTTGCGACCGTAGACGAACTGAAAACGGCCTATCGGACACTGATACAGCGCGCGGCACGAAAAAGTCTGTCGGTGAGTCTGGGCGTATATGCGTCAGTCGGAACGTTTGTTGCGGTGTGGATCTCCTCATGGCATGGCTTTACCTCTGCAGAGAGAGAGGGACTCATCTTCGTGGCGCTCGCCGTGGGCGCAGTATCGTTGATAGAGTTCATGGACTACACGCAGGTTCGATGGGATAAAGGTTTCCCCGCAGAGCTGGAGAGCTGAGGAAAAGGAGGCAGGAGTAGAGAATGGGACTAGAGGCCATCTCATCAAAACCGGGGGCATCCATAAGGGGGCAACTTTTCTCAATCACAAGCCAAGGAAAGATTGTGCGGGGCGGTTGTCGGAAAATAATTGAGAGGGGCGCGGAAGTTAATGGGGAAGAAGTTCCGTATTGTCTCGCTGTTTCTGACGGGTGTTCTGTGTTTAACAATAATCGGTGGCATACTTTGGCACCAAAATAGAGTAGTGGGTGAGGCTGTTCCGAATGATGGGCATGAAGCGTACTTGAAGGTAATTAGCACAGGTGGCCGGGGGCTTCTAGAGAATGTCCCTGAGTACATTGAACATGTCGCCTCCGGTGAAAGAATTCCCTTGCGGCAGCATGCGAAAGACCTCCTTGATGGTACGCGGGGCGAGGCCGTAGATATGCTAGGCTTTTATCTGATGGAACCGCGAACGGGGCAATCGATCGCCAGCCCCGTTCGAGTAAAGCTTTGGCACGCCACCAATCATTACGGAGGGGGAATACTGCGGATCACCGATACTAATGGCAACACCCTAGCCAGACTTCAGCTTCCCGAGATTTCTCATTATAACCTCACCCAGCACGCTTACGAAACCGAAATAACATTCGAGCAACCTGCTACTACTGGGGGGTTCATCGTTGGACACTTATGGAGCGCGAAGGATGAATACCCGGATGACTATAAAAAGGCTGCTGTAAGTATTCCCATCGTATTCAGATAAGGGTAGGGGCGGCTTTCCTTGCCCCCCATTGCTTAATGGCCATCTCATAGCCATAAAAGGAAACTACAAATTCTGCTATTCCATTTCGATTGAACAACAAGGGGACACTATAGTGCTTTTGGGTTCGTTTTACGCATTGTTTGAAAACAATATTATTTCGGTCTGTGAGCGATTAAATTTTAGGATAGAGCATATTATTGAATTGCGCGTTAATGGTGCATTGGCTGTTTACTACATCCGTAATAATCCCTTTGCCAAAGGAAAGGCCTTATTTGCTGTTATTGACAACCCCGATGGTAGTAAATCTTCGGCTCGGTTAAATATTGAGATGGACAAAAGTTGGAAGCATCCAACACTTATTTTGTTTATAGATGGGGACAAGGTTGATCTCAGTGAAAGTACTGAAGCAGAGGTAAAGAAGAAGGTCCAAGAGATGGGGTACTTTTATGAGAAATAAGAGGGGCGAGGCCAGGGGCTATTATTATTCTTTTTCGCCTCATTGTTTGCTTTTGTTATTTCACTAGTCTTGGTGTTTGGCCGAGATTGAATCGCGCCGGGTTTCGCCGCGCAAACGAGATACTCAAGAGCGCGGCGGCTTTTTTCGGGGCGGATCTCGACCGCCGACAGAGGAAATAGTCGGCTACATCAATGCCCGTAAGGGCGATTTCGGGGTCGAGCGCGATTCACACATTTTTTACTTCTGTTCCCCCGATCGCCTCCGTTGCGTATAATCTGCCACGCAGCTAAAAAGCCCGGGTGGCGGAACTGGCAGACGCGCCGGTCTCAAAAACCGGTTCTCGAAAGGGAGTGCGGGTTCGATTCCCGCCCCGGGCACCATTTCACGAAGCCCCCAAGCCGTCATGATCGCCGCACCCATGCGGATTCTTCGCTATGATCTCCAGCATTTCTTCAAGCGAGTCGGTCACACAAAGCAAATCGAGATCCGCCGGGTCGACTGTACCTTCCGAGCAAAGCTTGCTCTTGAGCACATCTATCATCGGCGACCAAAAGCGACGATCCATCGCGACGATCGGAAAATGGCGAATCTTGCCAGTTTGCATCAGCGTCAGAGTCTCGAATATCTCGTCCAAGGTGCCGAAGCCACCCGGCAGCACCACGAATGCGCACGAATATTTTACGAGCATCACCTTGCGAACGAAGAAGTGCTCGAACTCGATACACTCGTCGATATACGGATTGGGTTTTTGCTCATGCGGCAGATGGATGTTCACCCCATAGGAGCGCCCGCCTGCCTCGCGGGCACCCCGATTGGCGCCCTCCATCACTCCCGGTCCGCCACCGGTCATCACCGAGTAGCCCGCCCCGGCAAGCGCGCCGCCAACCGCGCGCGCGAGGTCGTAGTATGGGTGTCCCTCGGCGAATCGCGCCGAACCGAAGACGGTGACAACCCTTTCGCCGAAGGGCATGAACTCGACCCCTCGCAGAAACTCCAGGAATATCCTGACCGCACTTTCCAGGTTGTCGGAATAACGGCGATGCCCGGCTAGAAAGTCGATCTCCGCGCCGGCCGCCTGCCGGAGCAGTGACGGCTTGCCGGTGGTCTCTTTTCGGCGCTCGGGCCCTTTGTAGTCGCTCTCACCGTCGTCTGAGTTTCCTGGCGGGTCTTTGGCTTCGGTCACCATCTCTCATAGTCCTCTCCGTGTTCGCGATATTCAATCAGATCAGCCCCGAGCGAGTCGCGCAGATTGAGTATCTTGCACGCCATCTCAAGGGAGCTCACCCACTGAAAAGCCTCTTCGAGCACGGTTCCTATGGCAAAAGGACCATGGCCGCGCAAGCAGACGCACTTGTACTCCTTCAGCGCGGCGGAAACCGTATCGGCCACCTCGGAAGATCCAGCTGTTCGTGCCAGCGAGTAGACGGGCACTTTGTGCAACAGATAGCTCGCCTCGGAATCGACAGGAATGATCTCGTCGGCGAGCATGGAGCGCAGGATAGTGTGGGGGGAGTGGGTGTGAACTATCGCCAGCCCGTTGGTGCGCTTGTAGATCGCCCTGTGAACGACGATCTCGGTGGAGGCAAGCGCCGTTTCAGAGTCATCGCCGTCAAGCGCGGTCTCGATGATGTCCCTTGGAGTCAGCCGGCCCAGCATCGATCCCCTGCGGGTGATGAGCACCCTGTCGCCAAGGCGAACGCTCATGTTGCCGCCGTGGCTGGAGATCAGGTGGCTCAGATATATGTCGCGCCCGATGTCCCGAAACTGCTCGTACATTTAGCTTACTCCCTGCTCGGTGGAGAGTCCTAACTCTTGAAGCTTGGCGGTCACCGGTACGCCATCCTCGCCCCAACCCCTGAAGCGATAATACTCCTGAAGCATCGGCTCCAGGTTCACCACCGCGCCCCGCGAGTCAGGTTCGGTCAAAAGGCGCGTAGGCAACCGGTCGTCCGCCGCCGAAAAGCCCTCTCGAAGATTGTAGAGGCGCTCCAGATTCCATATCCGCTCGCCCGTCAGGAGCAGATCCTGCCCGCTCAGGTCGATTCCCGTGACCGCGGAGTAAAGGCGCGCGTAATGCTCCTCGGAAAGCGCGAAGCTCGAAAACTTGCACATCGAAAGTGAGTCAAGAGCCGCGCCGAGATGTTGCGCGACGATGAGCAGCCCGGCTTTGCCGCTCACCGCTCCAGGATCGACCAGCTTTGGCGTGCCGAGAACCTCGAACCCGAGCATGTTGCCGCGCAGGTGACAGCCGCCCCTGTTGGAGGTGGCGTAGCCAAGCCCCTGGCCCTGCATGCCGCGAGGGTCGTATGCGGGAAGCTCGAGTCCTTTGACCTGCATCGCCACCTCAGGCGCACCGCAAGCCTCGGCGAGTACCCGGGAGCCTTCCGCGGCCAACTGTCCGAACTCGCCTTCACGCCTGGAAAGAGCCACGATCGCATCGCGAACGGAGGCGACATCCCCCGCTCTAACGGGCAGGTCAGCGAGTCCTTTCTCCGCTAGCTCGATCGCGGCCGCCAAAGTGCCGCCGACCGAGATGGTGTCAAGCCCGAGCTCGTTACACAGGTAATTCAGCTCGATCACATCTTGCAGGTCAGTGATGCCGAGATTCACGCCGAGGGCCCAGATCGTCTCGTACTCCGGGCCATGGCCCTCCGCTCCCTCGGTACGCGTGCGACGGCCACAAGCGATCGGGCAGCCCCAGCAGCCGGAGCGCTTCACGAGAAATCGCTCGGCGAGGTGCTCTCCGGAAAGTGTCTCTGCCAGCTTTCGTCCGTCGGCGCGATAGTTGGAGGCGGGCATCAGGCCGCGGCGCCCAAGCACGCCAACGAGCATCGAGGTACCGAAACTCGGCAGAACCTTGGCCGTGATCGGATTGGCGGACAATGTCTTGTCCACTTCGTATAAGAAGAAATCGAGCGCCTCGGGACGCGAGACAGCGGGACGTCGCGTGCCGGAAGCGACTATCGCCTTGAGGCGCTTCGAGCCCATGACGGCACCCATGCCGCCTCTTCCGAGCGCGCGCTTGGCATCCACCATGATAGTCGCCAGCTTCACCATTCGCTCTCCGGCCGAGCCGATGACAGCCGCACTCGCGGATTTGCGACCGGCGAGAAGCGCCTGCGTGGCGGCAGGGATCTCGAGCCCCTCGATCTGTGCGGCGGACTCGAACCGCACCCCGTCGGCGTCGATTTGCAGCACGGTCGCTTCCTCGGCAGAGCCTGTAACCACGAGCGCGTCGTAGCCGGCGCTTTTCAGGCGAACTCCGAACGCCCCGCCGCAGTTGGTGTCGAGTATCGTGCCGGTAAGCGGCGAGCGGCCGGTAAGCGAGAAGCGTCCGCCCGTAGGGACCTTCGTGCCGGTAAGCGGCCCTGTCGCAAAGATCAGCGGCGCCTCCGGTGACAGGGGGTCCATGCCCGGCGCGGCAAGATCGAAAAGCATCTTTGCGCCGAGGCCTCTTCCGCCGATGAATGCCCGGGCCACATCGGCATCCAGCGGCATTTCGCAGGCGGTACGCTTGCCGAGATCGACGAAAAGAATCCTGCCGACATACCCGAACGCTGAGGCCGTCTCACTCACAATCAGGACTCTCGTGTTCTACCTGCTGATATTCGAGCGCCCTGGCGAGACGGTAAAAATCACTGTCGCGATGAATATATCGCACCCTGGTGAGAAGAGTGTCCGGGTCGATTAGCTCATCGAAGGGCACGTAGGTGAGATCCAGTTGCTCCTTGACGCTCACCATCACACCGGAGCGCCGCTCCTCAGCCACCGCGCAGTAGGCGCCGACCCCCAGCTGCGCGCCCAGCATGACATCGAAGGCGCCCGGCTCGGCGCAGCGGGTCTCATACCCGATCTGCTTGGCGCGTATCCGCTTCTTGACGCCGGTGCGGGCGAAAAGTGCACGCTCCATATGTTTCGCGAGCTGCTCCCCGATTCCCATCGAGCCTAGAAGCGGGTTGCCATGCTCGTCAACCTCATCGAGAATTTTGTTGCCTGTCAGGATGTCGGCGAGCCCTTCCGCCACACAGATGACCCCGTATTCCCGGCCATCCTTGGCTCTCGTGAGAATGAGATCCACCAGCTCCTCGGCGGTTGACTCGACATCGAACGTCCCGTCGAAGTCCTCCACCGAAAGCATCCTCGTGGCCTCACCCGCAATCCCTGCCGCATACGTGAGCCAACCCGCCTTGCGCCCCATCAGCTCAAGCACATACCAGGACTTCGTGGAGCGCGCGTCAGCACCGATATTGCGGATCGACATCGCCGCGAAGTGGGCCGCCGAGGTAAACCCGAATGTCCAGTCGATGCCGTAGTAGTCGTTGTCGATGGTCTTCGGAAGATGCACGACGCTGACGCGCCGGGGCGTTTGGAGCATCTCCTGCATGCGATAGAGATAGTTGGCGGTTTTTAGTGTGTCATCCCCGCCGATAGAGATCAGCGCGTCAATCTTATGGTGCTCAAACGCCGAGAGAACCGCTCGGAGCTTGGCATTTTTCTCTTGGTTGGCAAGATCGTCCAGTGAACGGACTTCCTTGCCGGGGTTTGCCCGCGAGGTGCGCAGGATTATGTCCTTGCGGGTACGTATACCCGACACCAGATCGCGGGTGAGGCAAAGATATTCGCGGCCCTCCCGCAGTGGGGTCTGCGGTGAAAAACGCTCGAGATTCTCGTGCCCGTCGAGGAACCCGATGACCTGAATGCCGGCGTTGAGAAAAGACATGGCAGCTGCCGAGATGACCGCGTTGGCGGCAGGAGCCGGACCGCCCGAAAACAAGATGCCTACTCTCCTGATGTTCGTGCTTTCACCCATTTTCAACCTCCGCATCGACGGCATCTGCATTACCGCCCTATTCCTGCCCAGGCTCACTCCAGACACCTATCGCCCTGAGGCGAAGGTAACGCTTGTTCACAAGTTCGTCCCCGCTCAAGCCCACGAGCTCATCGAGCGCCGCTGTGATTCGCTGGCCTGTCGCAGCGATGACCGAACCGGGATCAGTGTGCGCTCCGCCGAGCGGTTCACCTACGATCTCATCGGCGATTCCCATACCAACAAGGTCCTCGGCGGTTATCTTCAGGCTGACGGCGGCCACCTCGGCATGCGATGCGTCTTTGTAAAGAATCGACGCGCATGCTTCCGGACTAATGACGGAGTAGTATGCGTTCTCAAGCATGATCAGGCGGTCACCGAATCCGATGGCCAACGCCCCGCCACTGCCGCCTTCGCCGATGCCGACCACCACAACCGGCGCCTTGACGGCGCAAAGAGTCGCAAGTGACTTGGCGATGACGAAAGCTTGCCCCCGCGCCTCGGCTTCCTTGCCGGGATACGCTCCAGCGGTGTCGAGGAAGCTCACAACCGGAATCCCAAAACGATCGGCAAGGCGCATGACCCTCATCGCTTTGCGAAAACCCTCGGGGCTCGGCGAACCGAAGTTGCGGCTGATGTTCTCCTTGGTGGTCTTGCCCTTCCGATGCCCTAGAATCACAACTTTGTGATCAGCTATTCTTCCCAGCCCGGCGAAGATCGCGCCATCGTCGCCGAACGCCTTGTCGCCATGCAACTCGATGACGTCGCTGAAAAGCGCTTCGATGTAATCTTGCGTTCTGGGCCTTAGTGGATGGCGTGAAATCTGTACGCGTGCCCACGGGGTAAGGTTCTCGTAAGTAGTGGCGCGGAGCCGCTCGATATCGGCTGAAAGCGCTTCGATTTCGGCGAGAAGCTCCGGATTCCCGGACAGGTCAAGCCGTCGTAATTCGGTGAGCTTCTCTTCCAGCTCGACAAGTGGGCGCTCGAACTCCATGGTGAAGCGAGAGACCATCAGGCTTCACCACCTTTGGTCGCAGTGGCACCGCTTTTGGCCGCGTCAGCCTTGCCCGCATCCGCGCCGATGCTGCCACCGCACCGCGAGTGCATGAGGTAGCCGAGAGTCAGGGCCACCCTGTCACGCAGCTCTGACCGAGGCACTACTCCGTCGATCATCCCGTGGCGCAGCAGAAACTCCGATCTCTGGAAGCCCTTGGGGAGCTTCTGGCGTATCGACTGCTCTATAACTCGCGGGCCGGCAAAACCCACGAGCGCGCCGGGCTCGGCGTAAGTGACATCCGCCAGCCCCGCGAAGCTTGCGGTAACACCGCCCATCGTGGGATGCGTCAGAACGGCGATGTAGGGCAGCCCCTCGCGAGAAAACCTCTCTATCGCGGCCGCGGTCTTCGCCATCTGCATCAGCGAGAGCATCCCCTCTTGCATACGCGCTCCGCCTGACGCGGTCGCGAGAACTACCGCCCTGCCCTCCACCGACGCAAGCTCGAAAGCACGCGCCACCTTCTCGCCGACGACAGAACCCATGGACGCGCCGATGAAGCGGAAGTCCATCGCGCCGAGGACCGTCGGATACCCATTAATTGACGCGCGTCCGGTGATGATGGCCTCAGGAAGGCCGGTCGCCACCTTGGCCGAGGTGATGGAGTCCTCGTACGACTTGACGGCGGTAAAGGCAAGTGGGTCAGCGGCGGTCAGTCCGGCGTCGATCTCCGAAAAGCTCTCCGCGTCCACCAGCATGTTGATTTTTTGGACCGCGGTCAATTCGACGTGATATCCGCAGTGACGACACACGTAGAGGTTTTTGATCAGTTCGCCCTGATAGATAATTCTCTTGCACTCGACACACTTCGACCACACCCCGTCGGGCACATCGGCCGTGCCGACAGAGCGCTGGCTAACTGTATATTTCTGGCTCTCTCTAGCCTTGAACCAGTCGCCGATCGACATACGGCCACTTCCTTCAACGCCGCGTGATGAACGGCGGCTACTTATCGTCCGGCGTCACGAGCCTACGCGGAATACTCTTCCTTGCCCTCGAACACGGCCAAGGCGCGATCGGCGTCATAGTCGCTCAGGGTGATCGCGCTTATCGCCTTCGTCAAGCGCACCGCCTCAGACAACTCGCGCTGATGGATATTGCGGCCGGTGGCATTGCCGATGGCGCCTCCGACATGAATCTGCTCCCAAAGCTGGCCGAGAAAGCTTCTTGCGTCCACCGTCGAGCCCCCGGCGCAAACCAGTCCGGTGCGTCCAGCGGCCAGCGAGGCCTCTTTTAGCAGCTCTGCCGAGGAATGGGCGTCCGTGCTCTTCGGCGGGTTGACCTTCACGAAATCGGCTCCGATGGAAACGGCGACGCCAGCGGCACCCGCTATCAGGTGCGCGTTCTTCTCATCGGTAACAGCTCTGCCTCGCGGATACATCCACAAAACAACGATCAGTCCGTTTGCGTGCGCCTCGGCAATAAGCTGGGCGGCCTCGGACATCATCTGCGATTCGTATTCCGAGCCTATGTATATGGTATAGCCGATGCCGACAACCCTGACCCCGTTGTCGCGTAGCTCGAGCACGGCCTGCAAATCATGTAGCTGCGGCGAGTACGGATCCTCCTGATGCTTTGCTGGATCGCTGGAGGTCTTGACCAGGTGTGTTTTGCTGTTCATTTTGACCAGGTAGTTGATATCCGGATAGTCACCGGCATATTGAGCGACCAGTCCACGCTGAGCAGCCAGGACTCCAATCTCGCCCATCGCTCCGATCCTGAAGAGATGCTCTGGCTCGGCGTCTTCCTCGGCGATGCCTTCCCCGTAGAAATCGTCGTTGAGATGCTCGATCTTCTGATCACAGGCGAACAGCATCAGTCGCCCGGTACCGCGAGTGGCGGCCATGTAGTTGTCTATGTAGGTCTCTCTGGCCTCGGCCGGAACATCCATCGGTACACGAACTTGACCACGAGTAATACCGGGCATACAGCACCCCTCCAAAAAATACGGACTTCCAGTTCCTGAAGCGCGATATCAAACCGCGCTCAATCCTCCGATTCACACACAATAGGGTAAGCGAAGTAAGGCGCGTTTGCTAGGGGGCGTTCGGATCACGAAGCTTGCGGCCGTAGCGGTTTGTAAGCGGCATCCGGCGGCCTCTTCCCAGCGCATTCGGCGTGACAACAGGTCCCACCGCGCTTTGCCTGCGCTTGAACTCGGAGCCATCCACCAACGCCACGACTTCCTTGACCGTCACGCGATCGTACCCGATTGACACGATCTCCTCCGCCGACACGTTTTCCTCCAGGTACAGCGCAAGAATTTCATCGAGCAAATCGTAAGGAGGCAGCGTGTCCTGATCTATCTGCCCCGGCCGAAGCTCCGCGCTCGGCGGTTTGGCAAGCGTTGCGGCGGGAATCACCTCGCCTTTCGCGTTGCGCCAGCGCGCCAACTTGTACACGCTGGTCTTCACCACGTCACACAAAGGCGCAAACCCTCCAACCATGTCCCCGTAAAGTGTCGCATAGCCCACCGAAGACTCACTTTTGTTGCCCGTGGCAAGCACCAGCCAGCCAAAGCGATTGGAAAGCGCCATCAACAGCGTTCCGCGTATTCTGGCCTGGAGATTCTCTTGCGTCAGCCCGACATTGCCCTCTCCGGACACCAAAGCCAACGTTTCAAGAAACGCGCCGAAGGCCGGCTCTACCGGCAACTCGATCGTTTCGATGCCGAGTGTGCGCGCGAGCTCCCGCGCATCGATAACGCTGCCTTCCGAGGAGTACCGGCTCGGCATCACCGCGCCGTGTACGCGCGACGGCCCGAGGGCGTCCACGGCGATCGCCGCCACAAGCGCGGAGTCCACTCCTCCAGACAGGCCAAGCACCACATCGGTAAAGTCGTTTTTCAAAACATAGTCCCTTGTGCCTAGCACAAGCGCATCGTATAGCTCCTCCTCGGCACCAGGCACGGGCTGGATATTTATCTCGTCCGAACCTGGTCGGGGCCGATCCCCTTTTTCGGGCGCGCCCACGTCAGCAAAGACTATATCCTCGGCAAACGCCTTCGCGCGGGCGACGACCGAGCCGTCAGGGGATATGACCACACTGCGTCCATCAAAAACCAGCTCGTCCTGCCCGCCTACGAGATTGCAACACGCAATCCACACTTGGTTATCACGAGCGCGGGAGCACAGGATTTCCTCGCGTTCACGGCTTTTGCCCCTATAGAACGGGGAGGCAGCGATATTGAAGACCACGCCTACTCCCATATCGGAAAGCCCCCTCGTCAGCGATGGATCCCAGATGTCCTCGCATACCGTCATCGCGACATTGAGGCCCTCATACTCGAAAAACTCCGAGCCGCCACCGGCGGAAAAATATGCGCGTTCGCCCATAGCTCCATCGTCTGAAAGCAACCGCTTGTGATACACACGAGCCACCTGTTGACCAGAAACAAACGCGGCCGCGTTATATAATGCGCCCGCCTGGCGATCGACGAAGCCCACGATCATGTCGATACGCGCCGAAGCGGCCACTCGCTTTAGGGCCGCAAGGTTAGCGCTTATGAGGTCTTGGTTATAGATGAGGTCCAGCGGAGGGCAGCCCACAAGAGCCAGCTCCGGGAAGACAGCCAGCCGAGCCCCCTCCCGCTCTGCTCGCTCAAGCGCGTCAAGCACCAGCTCGACGTTGCCGTCGATATCGCCAACTACCGGATTTATCTGTGCTATCGCGATGCGCATCAAGAAACCCTTCCTGTTTTCTCGGCGATAGTGAACACCGCCTGGTCCGCCGCGTCGTCAAATGGCATCAATACATGATCGACACCCACCGCCTCGAGTTCTTCGATCTCGGATTCATCATGCGCCGTGGCCATAAACTTGCCCGGGAACCTGACGCTTTCAAGGCCGTGAAGAACAGCTTTGTTGACATTGAAAGAAGGAAGGGTGCTGACTACCAAGGCTGCTGAGGAAAGCGGAAGTGAGCCGGTGAACTCGGGATCCTCGGCATCGCCATATTGGATCGGAACACCCTTTGCCTTGGCCGCTTTCAAAGCCTGTGGGTCAAAGTCGACTCCCAGCACAGTAAGACCCCTAGCCATGAGGCCGTCGACTATGGAGCCTCCATATCTGCCAAGCCCCAAAACGACAACATCGACCCGGGCCGGCTCCTGCAGCGAGTCCTCGATCTCCCGAAAGGGTACATTGCGCTCGAAGACGCGCAACGGCTTCGACACAACATCGTAGAGGCGATCCGCTCCCAAAATCATATAGGTTGAAGTCGATATAGTCGCGATGCCAACCAGCGTGACCAGGCTCAGAATATCAGTGCCGATATGTCCCAGGCTCACGCCGAGCGCGGCCAAAATGAGGGAGAACTCCGATATCTGCGCGACCGTCAGGCCGGCGAAAAGCCCAGTGCGCCTCCGATAACCCATGTATCCCATGATTCCGACGACTATCAGAGGATTGCCCACCAACACGAAGACTGACAGCACTGCGGCGGACGCCAACTGTTCTCCAAAGTCGACGAGATTGAGCTTGGATCCAAGGTCGATAAAGAAAAACAGGAGCAAAAAGTCGCGAAGCCCCGTCAATCGCGCGACAATGGCGTCCCTGTACGGAGTCGACGCTATCGACACACCGCCGAGAAACGCGCCCACCTCCTTGCTGAAGCCGAGGAAATCACCGAGCGCGCCCAGGGCAACCGCCCAGGTTACAGCGAAAAGCACGAGCATCTCCTGGGAGCGCGCCAGAACTTTCAGCAGCGGATTAGCGACAAACCTCATGAACACCGCCAGCAAGACGACCAGTCCGACGCCCACTATGAGCAAACGGAGAACCTGCGCCACAGGGCCGATCTCGGCCTGCACGGCAAATGCCGGTAGCAAAAGCAAGACGATAACAACGAAGATATCCTGGACGATGAGAAAACCGATCGCGATTCGTCCGTGTAAGGAGTCAATCTCCCTTTTGTCGGAGAGGAGCTTGACGATGACTATCGTGCTTGAAAACGTCAGCGCCACTGCGATATAGGCGGCCTCGACCGTCGAGAAACCAAGCGCGGTAGCGATCAGAAACCCGGCGACGGAGGTAACCGCAATCTGCCCGATACCTGTCGCCAGGGCCACAGGACCGACCGACCTAATCAGCCGAAGATCGAGCTTTAGGCCCACCACGAATAGCAGGACCGAGATTCCTAAGCCAGCAAGTACCTCCACCTGGGCCGTTGCTGTAATAAATCCGAAGACCGCGGGCCCTACCAGCACACCCACAACGATATACGCGATGATCAGAGGCTGCTTCAGGCGCACCGCGACCATGCTGACAACCGCCGCAAGGGCGAGAATGAGTGCGATTTCCTGGAAAATGTCCAATGTCACTCCGTTTTCAAGGCGTCGGCCAATTCACCTACGAACGCCTCCAGCGCCTCGGGATCGTGCTGCCGACGGACACACGCCGATCCAACAATTACCCCATCGGCGATACGGGCAGCCTGGACGACGTGCTCCGGTGTGGCGATCCCGAACCCGAGCGCTATCGGTAGCGAGGTGAATGCCCTCATGCTAGAAACCATATAACCCATGTCAGCAGGCAGTTTATCACGTTCTCCGGTAACTCCTGTTGTCGATACGGCATAAACAAAGCCTACCGAGTGCTCGGCTGCTTTACGCATCCGCTCGGGCGTCGAAGTAGGCGCGACCATAAACACCGTCGACAGCTCGCCAGCTTCGCGCAACCAGGGCTGCGCCATCTCTACCGGCATATCGGGAACGATCACCCCGCTGACTTTGGCTTCTCGCATCTGAAGCGCAGCACGCCGATATCCCATCCTCAGCAGTGGATTGAAGTAGGTCATAAGCAACACCGGCACAAAGCGGGCTTTTCTCGAAGCCTGCGCCGAGATGAACTCGGCGGCCAGCTCGATCGTCTCGGCAAGTCCGAATCCTTCCGGTGCGGCGCTCATCGCGACTGAAGCGGCGTTCGCGATCACGGGTCCATCGGCCAGAGCATCAGCGTAGGGTACCCCCAGTTCGATGATGTCGGCGCCGGCGCGAGCAGCCGCAAAAAGCGCCTCCAGCGAGCCTTGCCGGTCAGGATAGCCGGCCATCAAGTACACGATCAGCGCGGGACGTCCCTTGCCAAAAGCGCTCTCGATGGAGAAGGGCTCTCCGGGTTCCCCGCTATTCACCCGCCCTCGCCTCTTTGATGATATCGATATCCTTATCTCCACGGCCGCTCAAAGTGAGTACGACGCGCGCGTTTGGACCCAACTCCTCGGCCAGGCGGGGAAGCAGCGCAAGGGCGTGGGAGGACTCGAGCGCGGGCATTATGCCCTCCGTTCGACACAAAAGCGCAAAGGCGTCGAGCGCTTCTTCATCCGTGGCCGCTTCATAGCGAACGATACCGGCGTCGTGCCAGGCCGCGTGTTCCGGACCTACCCCGGGATAGTCGAGCCCGGCGGAGATCGAGTATGCCTCAAGCGGATTTCCTCGCTCATCCTGCAAAAGGTAGCTGTGAAACCCGTGCATCACCCCTGGCTGCCCAAGCGTGATCGCCGCCCCCGTCTTGCCGCTTGCAAGCCCTTCGCCCGCCGCTTCGGCTCCAATAAGCAGCGGTGTCCCCATGAGCGAGCGGCTGAGAACAAATGGGAAAAACGTCCCAACGGCATTGCTTCCGCCGCCGATACAAGCCACGACGGCGTCAACTTCGTAAATACCCCTACCGTTTAGTTGATCGATGATTTCCAGCCCTATTACACTTTGAAAATCGCGAACCATCATCGGGTATGGATGGGGGCCCAGGGCCGACCCCAGGACATAGAAGGTGTCCTGAACGCGCTCCACCCAGTGACGCAAGGCCGCGGTCACGGCGTCGGCGAGAGTACCGGCGCCGTCTGTCACGGGCACGACTTCAGCGCCAAGAAGCTTCATCTTGTAGACGTTTAGTGCCTGGCGGCGAATATCTTCCTCGCCCATAAACACAACGCACTCCAACCCGAACAACGCGGCGGCGGTGGCGGTGGCGACGCCATGCTGTCCGGCGCCGGTCTCGGCGATCACACGACGTTTGCCCATGCGCGTCGCGAGAAGGCACTGCCCAATGGTGTTGTTGATCTTGTGCGCGCCGGTATGGCAGAGGTCCTCACGCTTGAGTAAAACCTCGCCGAGTCCAACGGAGCTTGCGAGATTCTTCGCCGAGTAAAGGGGCGTGACCCTGCCGATATAATCACACCTGAGTTCGTCGAGCCTTTCTTCGAAAAGCGGATCCTCACACGCGGCCTTGTAGGCGTCGGTGAGTTCGTGCAGCGCCGGAAGAACGGTCTCCGGCACATACGCACCGCCATAAGCTCCGAAAAACCCCAGTGCGTCCGGCGCCGAATAGACCTCATCGGCATTGGGAAAAAACTTGCTCATCTTTTCGCCCTTTCCACATCCGCTCTTCTTACAGCTTCGCAAAAATCTCCGATGGTGTCACGGTCTTTGACTCCGATGGACGACTCCACGCCAGAACAAACATCAACAGCGAAGGGTTTCGCCGTCAAGATGGCGTCCCGGACATTTATTGGATTCAGCCCTCCGGATAAAACCAGCGCGAACCTCTCCGACAACCCATCGGCGATGCGCCAGGGAAACACAACGCCTGTGCCGCCGTGTCTGTGCGGATCGAACGAGTCCAGCAGCATCGCGTCGACAGCCTCCAGATATGGCTCGACTGTGGCGGCGCTAAAGTCCGGTCCCACGCGAAACGCCTTTATCACGCGAGCAGGCGCGGTGGCGCAAATTTCCGGGCGCTCCTCGCCGTGAAATTGCACGCAATCCAGCCTCAGGCGGTCTACCGCAAGCCGCACAACTCGCTCGGGCGCGTCAACGAACACGCCGACCCGCGCGACAAAAGGCGGCACCGCCGAGAATATCTTCTCGGCGGCATCGAGCCCAACTTGCCTGGGAGAGTCCGCGTGCAAAATCACGCCGAGTGCGTCAGCGCCCGCGTCGACCGCCCAGCGCGCATCCTGCGCCTTGGTCAACCCGCAAATCTTGATTCGAGTGCGCATAAAAATCGCAATCGCCCTTCCCGTACCCGCGGTGACGTCCCGGCTACCCTCGCTTACTCCTCCGAGGGCAACATCGTACCTGCCGCGAAATCGTAGTCCACCAACGCCTTAGAGTTGTAAGCCTCGTAAGCGGCAAGATCGAAGTGTCCGTGTCCGGACAGGCAAAACAGCACGGTCTTGTCTTCTCCGGCTTCCTTGGCGGCAAGCGCCTCGTCGATGGCCGCACGAATGGCGTGGCTGCTTTCAGGCGCGGGCAATATCCCTTCGGCACGCGCGAACAGAGCCGCCGCATCAAAACTCGCGACCTGGTGAACGGCTACAGCCTCTACCTCCCGCTCATGTACCAACTGCGAGAGCGTCGGTGAGTCACCGTGATAGCGAAGCCCTCCGGCATGAATACCCGCGGGCACAAAATCGTGTCCCAGTGTATACATGACCATCTGCGGAGTCATTTTGGCCTCATCGCCGAAGTCGTAGCGGTATTCACCCGCCGTCAATGTGGGGCATGCCTTTGGCTCAACCGCAACGAGACGCGTGGAGCTCTTGCCTTCCTTTCGGCGGAAGTAATATGGAGCGGCGATGCCCATGAAGTTGGAGCCTCCGCCCGCGCATCCAATGACCACGTCGGGCTCCGCCTGCGCCATCTTCATCTGCTCGATCGCCTCAAGGCCGATCACAGTCTGATGCAGGCAGACATGGTTTAGTACCGAGCCTAGCGCGTAGTGTGTGTCTGGCCTCGTCGCGGCGACTTCCACCGCTTCGGAAATGGCGATGCCGAGAGACCCTGTCGACTCCGGATCGAGGTCCAGCACGTGGCGGCCGGCCGCGGTGAGCTTTGACGGACTCGCATGAACGGTCGCTCCGTACGTCTCCATCAATATCCTGCGATACGGCTTTTGCTCGTACGAGACCTTGACCATGAAAACCTCGACCTCTATGCCGAAGAACGCTCCCGCTATCGACAGCGCGCTGCCCCATTGGCCCGCGCCGGTCTCGGTGGCGATCTTCGTGATCTTCTCGGCCTTGTTGTAGTACGCCTGCGGAATCGCCGTATTTGGCTTGTGGCTTCCAGCGGGCGACACGCCTTCGTACTTGTAGAAGATCTTGACGCCGTCGGGCAGCCCAAGATTGCGCTCAAGCTGGCGCGCCCGCAACAGCGGCGAGGGCCTGTATGTTTTATATACATCCAACACCGCGCCGGGGATGTCGATATATCGTTCCTGTGAGACTTCCTGCTTGATGCACTCCATGGGAAAGATCACGGCTAGCTGTTCGGGCCCCATGGGATTCCCGTCACGATCCAGCGGCGGATCCAGTGGCTTGGGAAGATCAGGAAGCACGTTATACCACGCCAAAGGCATGTCCTTTTCGTCTAGCATGAACCTCGTTTTGTCGGACACTTGACTCTCCCTTCCAACCTCAATACTCCGGTCAATTGCTTTAGCAGATCTATTGGGCAGGGCAAGCGCATCAAAGCCTCGCCCACCAACACCCCGTGTGCGCCGGCCTTCGCTGCGGCCACGACATCCTCGCGCGATTCGATTCCGCTTGCCGAGATAACCTTGGCTCCGCTTCCGGCGGCTATCTTTGTCACCCTGTGTGCGCGGTTCTTGTCGATAATCAGAGTTCGCAGGTCGCGGCTATTGACGAGCACCGTGTTTGCTCCGGCGGCAAGCGCGCCGTCAAGCTCAGGCTCGTCTATCACTTCCACAATCGGCGTCATTTCCAATGTCAACGCAAGATTGAGGTACTCGACAAGCTCACTTCCGAGCACGCTGACCATAAGAAGCACGGCGTGGGCGCCGTTGGCGCGGGCGACGAAGAGTTGAACGGGATCGACTACGAAGTCTTTACACAAGATGGGAAGCTCAACTGCGGCGGACACATCGCGCAGATCCGAGAAGGCTCCACCGAAGTCCTCCGGTTCTGTCAGCACGCTTACGGCCGCCGCCCCTCCGGCCTGATATCGCAACGCCTGCTTGCCCGCATCAAGCTGCGGGGCGATGGGACCGGCTGCGGGTGAGCGCTTCTTGACCTCGGCGATGACCGCAACGTCTTCGCGACTCAGTAGCGCCGCCTCGAAGTCGCGAGCGGGTCTTTCGGTAGCGGCTAAGCGCCTGCGCTCGGCATGCGTAAGCACCCCGTACTCCTCGGCGATCCGCTTCCGGCGTCGCGCCATCATGTCCTTCAAGTAATCACTCATCGCCGGCCTCCCAGCCGTGAAGACACCGCAGCAAGCGATTGAAGGGCCGCTTCGGCACTGCCTGAGTCGATCGAATCGGAAGCCATCGCCGCCCCTGCGGCAAAATCAGTGGCCTTGCCAGCTGCATAGAGCGCGACCGCGGCGTTAGCCAGCACCACATCACGCCTGGGCCCACGCTCTCCGGAAAGAACCGCCCGCACTATCTCGGCATTTTTTACCGCGTCGCCACCCGCGATCGCCTCAATCGTTCCGCGCGAAACGCCAAATTGCTCGGGCGCGACCTCGTACAAACGCACACCCTCGGTGCTCGAATCGAACTCGGCGATCTTTGTGGCGCCGCTGGCCGAAACCTCGTCCATTCCCGGATGCCCATTGACGACAAGTACCCGTCTTGCCCCGAGCCGGCCGGCCGCCTCCGCGATCACAGGCAGCAGTTTCGCGTCGTATACACCGATCAACTGCCGAGAAGCCCCGGCGGGATTCGTCAGGGGTCCCAGCAGGTTGAAAACGGTGCGAACGCCTATTTCGCGGCGCGCCGCGGCCGCATGGTGCATCCCCGCGTGTAGCGTGGGAGCGAAGAGGAATCCCACACCGCACTCGTCGATGCACTGCGCCATTGAGCGGGCGTCGATGGACACATCCACCCCAAGCGCCTCGAGAACATCGGCGCTGCCCGTCGCGCTGCTCACCGCTCTGTTGCCGTGCTTGGCGACAGGAACGCCCGCGCCCGCGACGACAAATGCCGCGCAGGTAGAGATGTTGAAGGTGGAAAGCCCGTCACCACCGGTTCCGCAAAGATCAATAAAATCACCGGAGGCCGGCCGCACCGGCGTCGCCTCCTCGCGCATCGCGCCGGCAAGCCCCACGATCTCATCGACCGTCTCACCCTTCATCCGCAAACCGATCGCGAGCGCCGAGATCTGCGCCGAGGTAACCTCGCCGTTCATGATGGCCTTCATGACAAGACGTGCTTGCCCTTCGGTCAAGGAAACGCCTTCGCTCACTTTTGCGATCGCGGCGGGCACACCACTCGCTCCCGCCGATGAGCGACCTTGTCCGTCTGTCTCTTCCTTTGAGATCTCGCCGGTGAGCTTCAGGAAATTTGCGAGCAGCTTCCCGCCGGCGGCGGTAAGGATACTCTCGGGGTGAAATTGAAAGCCGAAGTGCGGCAATTCACGATGCGCCAGTCCCATCACGATCTTTTCCGAGGAACGAGCGGTTACCTCCAGAGCGCCTGGAATGCATTCGTCGTCCACACAAAGCGAGTGATACCGGGTTGCGACAAAGGGGCTTTCCACGCCCGCGAACAGCCCTGTCCCGTCGTGATATATCTCGCCGGTCTTGCCATGCACCGGATGGGGCGCACGGATCACTTTGCCCCCAAAGACCTCGGCGATACATTGGTGGCCCAGGCAAATCCCCAACAGCGGCACTCCTGAAGCGGCGGCCAATCGGACGACCTCACACGATATGCCGGCGTCTTTCGGGCCTCCCGGGCCAGGCGAAACAACGATGCCGGACGGCTTGAGCGCCAGGGCCTCTTCGGCGGTCAGCGCATCGTTACGCTCGACCCTTACTTCAGCGCCGAGGACGGCAAGCAGCTGCGCCAGGTTGTATGTGAATGAATCGTAGTTGTCGATGAGCAAAATCATCTTGGCGACCCGCTGCCGCTCGCCCGGTCGTACATGCCTCTGGCCAGCTCAAGTGCCTTGTGAAGCGCCTGAATCTTGTGAAGGCACTCTTCGTGCTCGCGCAGCGGGTCGCTGTCGGCCACAATACCCGCCCCGGACTGTAAAAAAACACGCCCCTTGGCCAGCACAAATGTGCGTATGGTAATACACATGTCCATCGTGCCGTCGAGCCCGATATAGCCAAGCGTCCCAGCGTAAGGGCCCCTTGCCGCGGGCTCGAGATCAGCGATGATCTCCATCGCGCGTATCTTCGGCGCGCCGCTCACGGTACCGGCGGGAAAGGTCGCCTTCAACGCGTCGATCGCGTCCTTGCCCTCGGCGAGAGTACCAGTGACGTTGCTGACGATATGCATCACGTGACTGTAGTGCTCCACCTCCATCAACGAGTCCACCTTGACGCTGCCCGCCTCGCTTACCCGTCCAAGATCATTGCGGCCGAGATCGACAAGCATCACATGCTCGGCCCGCTCCTTCTGGTCGGCCAGCAGCTCCGCACAAAGGCGTTGGTCCTCGGCGAAATCGCTCCCTCTCGGGCGCGTGCCCGCCAAAGGCCGAGTGAGCACTTGGTCGCCCTCCACACGAACAAGCGGCTCCGGGCTTGATCCAACCAAGGTGACCTCGCGGGTGCGCAGGTAAAACATGTATGGGCTTGGATTGACCGTTCGCAGGACACGGTAAAGATCGAAGCCGTCCCCCTCGTAAGTCGCGCTGAAGCGCTGGGAGAGGACAACCTGGAAGATATCGCCCGCGGCGATATGCTCTTTGGCGGTCATGACAGCGGCGATGAAGTCATCGCGGGCCGTATGGGCTTCGAGCGGCACTTCAGCCGTGACCCCCGCCTCGCCGAGTCCCGCGCTTTGCGGCCCTTTCTCGATCTGGCTCAAGCAGCGGTCGATCCTGTTTTGGGCGGCTTCGTAAGCGGCCTCGGGCGCGCCTCCTGGGCGCACCGGAACGATTATCTGAATGACGCGCCGGACATGATCGAAGGCAACCACCACATCGGCGACCATAAACGCCATGTCCGGAAGGCCGAGTTCGTCTTTCGCATGCCGAGGAACTTTATCGAAGCCGGACGCGGCCTCATAGCCGACATAGCCCACCGCGCCTCCGACAAACAACGGGAGTCCCGGCACACGAGCAACTGTTCCAGCCTGTATTCGCCGAGACACCGTCCTCAGGGGGTCGTCCGCAAGCTCTCCCGATACACCGCCATTTTCCAGAACGACTTGGTTGCCATAGACGGTGATGACCTCCCTGTCACCAAGCCCCAGAAAGCTGTAGCGGCCGAGACGCTCGCCACCCTCGACGCTTTCCAGCAAGAACGCGTACTCGGCGCCTTCCGAAAGAGCCATGAACGCCGAGATTGGCGTTACGAGGTCGGCATATATCTCGCGAGCAACCGGAACGATGTCGTTGTCGGCCGCCAGCCGGACAAACTCTTCTTTTTCCGGTACCAACATCTCCAGACGCTCCCTTATGATCCCGTTTCACTCCATGCCACATCACTTCGGGATCGAGAGCCTGAAAGCACAAAACCTCCCGTCCCCAAGGGACGAGAGGTCATCTCGCGGTGCCACCCTTGTTGCCCTGCAAAATTTCGCAAGGCCACTCTTCTAAAAATACGTGCCTCTGGGGTCCATTCCTGCCGGAGACTCACGTCAGCTTACACCACCCGCTGACTCTCTTTGCTTCGCTTCCGGAGTACTACTCCCCGTCAAAGGCTAATATTCGATTGCGGGGGAGTATAGCATAGTCGGTGGCGGTTGCGTAGAAGTGTGGTGTGGTGGACGCGCTTCGAAGCGACTCCGGCTGACTCTATTCAGCTGCTATGGCCCAGTCCCCATCGGGGCCGAAGCTTCCAGCCGCAACTAGGGTCCGAGCGGCACTAACCAGCGCCTCCATGTTGGCGATAGTCGCAGCCATGCCGACCGCGATTTCGGCAACAGCAATCGAGTCATTGAGGCGTGCCATATACACCTGCTCTGGCTAACGTCACGGCGCTTGATCCGCTCGTAGCCTCAGTAGAGCTCGGCGGTAATGTCACTTCCTGTCAACGCGTCGAAGAACTGCACCATGCCGGTCGACTCGACGACCTTGCCGTCCGGGTACGTGAGGCCAACCCGATAGTCCACGCACCAAACGAGCCGCCCGGCTCCTTTCGAGTCCTCCCTGACTTCAAGCGTGACCGCCTTGATCGTGTCAAGCCTGTGATCTGGATCACTGGCGAAGATTGACCTGACTTTGCGCTCATCGACGACGGGAACCATGCTCGAAACTTGCGGCCGGTCATACTTGGCCGAGTACCCACGCAGGCTGCCACTCTTCAGATTCACCCGTACTGACGCACTTCGCCCTAGGCGGATGCCTTCGTCGGATCTCTCATCCCATGCGAAGATGTAGGCATCCTCAGACACCTTGATTGCGACTGGGCTACCAAGTTGGCCAAGGTCCGGATACTGCGACGCTACGAATTCCGTCGCTTCAGCACGCGCGGATTCGAGAGACAGCGGGAGTTCGCGCTGCGCGCGGGCAACAGCACCGGATGATCCAATCGTGCGGCCTACCTGGTCAAGCCAGAGGATGGTGCCGCGGTCGGTGCGCACCTCAAGCTGCTGAGCGCGACCATTGGGCGCCACTATTTCCTCAACTGACTGCACAGACCCCACCTCCGGCATACGCTTCACGGCGTCGACGGCCAGCTCCTGCGCACTAGGAACCTCGCTCAGACTCACTGCTCCGGCCCAGACGGCACCGGCGACCACGGCAGTCGTCGCAACCACTGCCGCAGCGACCAGTGTTCGTGTCCTGAACATCATCATTCTCACCAGCTTCCGTATCGCGCCGGCCGCAAGACTTGACCATACTGGCCTTGTGTTACCCAGCTGTACATGGCCGCCTTGCGCATCGGGGTTGACTCGCTGTTCGCCCACATGTAGTCGAACGCATACTGCATGCAGTCGTTATCCTCTCCAGAATTGCGGCCCGGCGGGGAATCCACTGGGTAACTGGTGTAACGCACCGCACGGCAAAACCCCATGCCGAACAACGGAGGCCCGTCGTCATACAGGGTTTCTTCCCACCCGATCGCGATGTCCGCCCCTTTGCCGCGAGCCTCACCGAGCAGATTGCCGTATGTCGAATGCGTGACGCCGGTCGAACAACCTATCGGCATGAACAGCAGTAGATCTGCAATATCGGTGGAAGACATGTTCTTGATGTACCATAGCGTGCTTGTGTTCGAGCCGCCCTTGCCCAAGATCTTCGAGCTGTCGTTTGCGACTATGACCCCTGGCGCTCCGTGTGAGACCGAGATGCACAGTGCGTCGTCCTTCATGTTGGTGTACCACGCATATGCACTGAGAGTGGTGCTCGAATAGCAGTTGTAACCCGATTGATCCAACCAGCCCTCACCCCAAGTCAGCTGGTACCCCATTGGAATGGTGTTGAGATGCCCCACGGCGGCGAATACTGTGTTGCATATGCGACCGGGGCTGCCAGCGACGCCGTCATGAATACCACAAGCATGAGTGCGATCTTCTTACTCACCTCAACTCCTCCTTGGCGTAGGAGCGCCTCCTCCTATTCTGGACGATTCTGGACTCGACGTCAAGAGGCGGTCAAATGGCGAGCGCGTAAGAATTCGGGGGGTCTACTCTCAGTTCCAAGGACCGAACATCGCCAGAAACTGCTGACGCGTCGAAAAAGGCATCAGATGCCCCGCCGGTGGTTCGTATCCCTTTCCGTCCGAATATACCATTTCATAGCTGAATGCGTAGCGGCGCTTATTTGCGATCGCCTCGCGACGGCGCCTGTCCTTCAGCTTAAACGTCTGCTCCCTCTGCGGCACCGGCAGGGCTTCTCCCGAAAAGACCGCTGCTCTGATACGCGCCATGTCGCTCGCGCCTTTGACCGACCACGCGCCGCCCCACACCTTCATCCGTGCTGCATAGAGGTGTGCGCAAGTCCCCTCCATCGTCCCCATGGAGGGGACTTGCGCCTCGATCGAGGCGCGATTGTTCCTGATGTAGCCGATTAGCGCCTCTGTCTTGGCTGCATCACCCAAGCCGATTTCCAGGCGCAAAGACAGCAAATCGAGCAGCTCGTCGACTTTCCCTGCGCCGAGCAGATCGAAGAGCGGGGCTGCGTCTTTGGGGTCGGAAAAGGCGGTCTTTACCGCCCGATTGACGTGCCACGGGTCGAGCTTGTGGACGATCTCAGGTCCGTGCAGGTGATCAGAGAGTTTGCGGCACCATCCCTCACCGTCGCTTCCCGTGTAGCAGCGCTTGAGGGCGGAAAGCGAGTAGTGGCCGGCCATGTGTGCCACACCCTCTTCCCAGAAGCGTTTCGGGTCGCCGACGAGGGCGTGGTGCACGCACCCGACGCGTGCCCCGTCTTTCTTGCCCTCGTAGGAGCACATGGCTTTGATCTCGATCCCTCGCCCCCTCTTGCGCTGCCGCGCGACCCAGATGCCGTCGGCCTCGACCCTGATCTCCTCGCTTTCCCGGCTCGCATCGGGAAGAAGCCCTTTTCCAAACAGGTCATCGCGCCGCTTGGCCGCCGCCGCCTCAAGTAAGTCGCCCGTCTCGCGAAGCGTCGACATCGTCGTCATCGAAGATACCTTTTGGGGACAATGCCTGAAAAGCGCGTAAGCGGCACGCTCGTAGGGGATCTCGGAGCCGAAAAGAGCGAGGGACTGAGACGCTCCCGGCGAGAGGCGCTTTCTTGGGCGCAGTGACAGTATCTCATCGAGGTAGGTGCGCCGGTCCCCGAACTCGTCGATGTAGACACGGCGGGAAAAGGCCACCTCGCCAAACTCAGTGAGAATCGCACGTGACCTGGTATCCTTCACCCGCCAGCCCTCAGGCTTGTCGGCCAGCAGGCTCGCGTCGAATGCCTCCAGCGCCTCAGACATGGCGATGGCCAGTGCCGCCAGCAGGTCTTCAAGCACGCGTGTCTCGGTCTTCTCGAAATCCTCGAACAGGGCGATGCGGTCTAGACACAGCTCGACCAGCATCGACTTGAGCGCGGTATCATCGTGCATGCGAGTTTCCTTTCTTCTCTGGGTCTTCGACACACCAAGAGTAGAAGGAACCCCGCACTACGTCTCAAGACGACTTCGGGGTCACGCCCCCCTAAACCTTACGCGCTCGTGTGGTGTGGTGGATGCGCCTCGAAGCGACTCCAGCTATTTCACGCCTCTGAAATCACCTGCGGCCTTCAACGGCTGCGACCGAGACTACATCACTGGCCGCGGATGTCAGGTAGAAGCCTTCGTTCGACGAGGAGCGGGAACCAGACGGATCTCCACATCGCAACCCACTGCCTGAGCATACTTTTTGAGCGTGCTCACCGAAGGCGAGTGTTTGCCGGCGCCCTCCAAACGAGAGACAGCGCTCTTCGTGGTGCCCATGGAGGCGGCGACCTCTTCCTGGGTCAGCCCCGCATTAGTGCGCGCGGAGAGCAACTCGCGAACGAGCAGATATTCGTCTTCGAGTTCGTCATAGGCCTCATCGAACCCCTTGCGCTTGCGCGCACGCTCAAGGAAGGCCTCGTGATCGTGCGAGACCGGACGATATTCACTTCTGGCCATCGCGAACCTCCTTCATTCGTCTGCGAGCGATTTCCAGTTCACGCTTCGAAGTGGCCTGAGCTCGAAGAGCCCGTCACCCATCGCGCGCGAATGTGGCATCCGTACATCGGGGCCGAACTCGATCAGGAGCTCGACCAGCCGTACATAGTCCGCCAACACGTCAACCGGCCACGACTCGATGCCGTCGCGGACACGCCTGTTGTAGTAGTCGATTGTGTACGGCATGGTCAAAGGTTAGCAGATACGCTAACTGCGTTCAAGCCGGAACACCGCAACCACTGAGGTGGCGCAAGGCTTTGTGGTCCTGACGCCGTCCTACCGAGAAGCCCGCAGTCCGCATGAGTCCGGGCCAAGATGACAAACACGCCCGACTAAACACACATGCATTTTGACGCGCTACAATCAATTCGTTACCATGAAAACGGCCCTATCGTGCCGAAAATGAGGTAACTATGCTTTCAACACTGATTACATCCAAGGCCCGGTTGGCCTTGCTCACGCTCTTCCTGACCCATCCGGGCGAGCGCTTCTATCAAAAGCAGCTCATCCGTGATCTCGGGCTCTCGTCATCGCTTGTGCAAGCCGAGCTCAAACGACTTGAGGGCGTCGGACTTCTAATCAGTTCACGAGAGGCAAACGCCCGCTACTTCACGATTAACAACGACTTTCCGATCTATCCCGAACTAAAGAGTATCGTCTTCAAGACGGTCGGGCTCGCCGAGTTCTTGCACGACTCACTCGACGCAATCGGCAATGTGGAGGCCGCGCTTATCTACGGATCGGTCGCCAAGAACGTCGAAGACATGCGCTCCGACGTAGACGTGCTTGTAATTGGTGATGTCGATCTCGACGCTTTGAATGAAGCGGTCGACGCAGCCGAGCGAGCGGTCGGCCGTGAAATCAATACGACCGTCTACACGCGCGAGGAGTGGGCTGGCAGGGTCAAGACCGGACAAGCTTTCGTGACGGACATACTCTCTGGTCCGAAGATCTTCCTCATAGGAGATGAAGATGAGCTTCGAAGAACTACTTAGCAGACGCGCGGTCGAGCGCGTGACGGTCACACCGCGGGAGATCGCGGAGCTTTTGGCTCTCTCGAAGCGCGACATCAGAGCCGCCGAGGCCATGCTCGGCACCGATCTCGACTGGGCGTTTGCCATCGCGTACAACGGCGTCTTGCAGATATCGATCGCGTACATGAACCACCTCGGCTACCGACCGCGAGGCGAGGGCAAGCACTACAACACGTTCCGGTTTATGGAAGAGGCGCTGCCCGAAGATGCCCAGATGATCCGGCGACTTCAGAAGCTGCGCCGCAAGCGGAACACGACCATCTACGAACAGTCGGGGCTGGTGAGTGAGAAGGAAGCCCGGGACGTGATCGCGTTCGCTTCCCGTTACTACGCTTCCATCGAGGCGAAGCTCCCGCGTGATATCACCGAGCAGCTGCCCAAAGAGGATGCGTGATGAGATTGAAAAACTCGAAAGAGCCCAGCTTACTGAGCCCTTTTGAGGCCCCTCAAGAGATCTTCAGTATCAATCGATACGCGGAAGAGTTGGTGATTGAGCGCTGAGGCCTTCTGCTTCGCGGAGGTTGAAGTGCAGGCAGAACGGTTGCCTATAGGCGCGAGGATGGGACTTCCGCGTGTTTCACGGCCTGATTATCTAATGACCCCTTCTACACCGCTCCTGCGAAAAGATGGGAGCGAAGGGTGGCGACAGCGTCTCCGAGACCACGTTCTGCAACCGCCTGATTGGCGATTACGCCCTTCGTTCTCGTCAGCGCATCTTTGAAGGCAACCTGTCGATCGTTCGGTGGCAGCATCACAAGAAGGTTCTGAACAATTGTCGCATTCAAGTTCGGTAGGGTGAGTCCCAACGAAAGACTCTCTAGTCGCCTTCTCATTACATTGTGCGACAACAGGGACGCCAGGTAAGGGGCGCTCGCCCTGTCTTGCAGGGGTCGGATTATTAGTGAGCCCGTTCCGCAAAGCCAGCCGTCTTCGTCGGCTCCGACGACAGCACAGCGCCCCATCTCACCACGTCGCCCCATCACGACATCACCAGCACGCAACTGGTACTTCTTTAGCGCGTGATGCTTCTCAGGCGTAATCGCATTTGAAGCGCTGGGGGCAATACGTCCGCCTTGTATGTGCTTCGGATTGATGAGTGGGATTCCGCCTTCCACGTAATCTTTTTGGTGCAGTAAAGACCCAAAGGGACCTATCTGTATCGTTGCCACTTCCTTGAGGGGCTTAATTTCCCACCCCATCGGATTCGTCTCGGGGTCGCCGAACATCTCAACGAACAGGGCTGGCAGTATCCTTTGCGCCTTCTCGTTCGCCTCTTTCCGAAGACGCTGCAACCTATCTGCTTCGTCTAGCAGGTGGGCGATACGGCGCTGCTCATCACGCGGCGGCAGGGGTATGTCCAGTCGCTCGTATTCCTTGAACTTCAGGTTTCGCAGCCCCGTCGTCTGTGCCTGATACCTCAGCGTCCCGCCCGTCTGGTGAAGACGGTGCAGGAAACGGAACAAATAGCGCGGCTCCACCAAGTCGGGATTCGGACGCAAACGCCCTATGAAGTTGCCGTGGACAACCGTCTGCTCGTAGCCGCGAAAGTATGCGACTCGGCCCACGGGCTGGGCAGGACTGCCGCCGGAGCGTTCCAGCAGTATGTCGCCCTCTTGCAGCGACTTCTCCGCCACCTTCTTCGCGGGAATCGCCCGTCTTGCCTGCTTGCGGAAATCAATACTGCCGTCGTTCTTGACGTTTGTAGAACGCAGAACTATGGTGCCGTGCACCTCGTCCTCGTCGCCCCACACACCAGCGTCTTTCAACACCAGCAACTCTGCGAGAGGGACTATGTCCACTACTTGCCCTCAACTTCCGCGAGCAGGGATTCCAGTCCCATGGTGATTTCGCCTTCCAGCGCCAGCACCTCGCGGATGAGGTCGGCGGGGTTTTCGGTGGACACTTCACCCGCAACGCGGGGCTTGTAGCGGCTCGCCGAAAGGTTGTAATCACTCGCCTCTATCGTCGTGAGGTCGGCATGCCAGCACTTCGGCTCGTCGGTGCCAGCGGGAAGAACCGCGTTCGCAGCGATACCTGGAGGCGTCGCAAATCCCGTCTCCTTGTATTCGTCCCACGCCCCCATCAGAGCAGGAATATCGTTCAGATTCGGGGTTTCTGGTCTGCCGCCGGCCTGCGTCTTGTCTGGGTCATAGCCGTCGGCGTGCAGTTCGTAGAACCACACCTGCTTGGTCGCCGCACCGTTCGGCTTGCTCATCGGCTTACGGAACACGAGAACCGAGGTCTTCACCCCCGTGTAGGGCTTGAAAAACCCTGTCCCGAGGGACACGACGGCTCTAACCTCGTAGTCGTGCAGCAACTTCCTGCGAAGTTCCTTATGCGCCCCAGTTGACCCGAAAAGCGCACCCTCGGGCATAACAACGGCACATCTGCCCCCATCAGCAAGTGACTCCATCATCAGCGAGAGGAACAGCAACTCGCTCTTCTTCGCCTTTGTCGGAAGGTCGGCTCTTATTGATTCCTGTGGCAGCGTTCCCGCGAACGGCGGGTTGGCAAGAACGACGTTGTACTTGCGGTCTATGTCGACTTCCGAAAGTCCGCCGTGTTCGGACAGGACATTCGCCCGTTTGACCTGCGCGTGTCCGATTCCGTGCAACACAAGATTCATCGTGCTAATACGCATCATTGAACGGGAAACGTCGTAGCCAAAGACGGAATCCTCAAGACGCTTCCAGTCGGGCAGCCTCTCACCCGCGCCCTTCACGTAGGTCTGCAAGTTGGGGAACTCGGCTTTCGCCTCGGCGAGCGTCTGCCCGCGCTTATCCAGCCAGTCCTCGCCATAGATTGGGGCTTCGTGCGTGGTCTCGGAATACTTGGCGAGAATCCAGTCGACCGCATCTATCAGGAATCCTGCCGTGCCACAGGCGGGGTCGCAGATCGTGTCGCCGAAATCGGGGTCGCACATCGCCACCATAAATGAGCGAATCTGCTTCGGCGTGCGGAACTGCCCGTTGAGCGCCGAGGTCCCCAAATGAGTGAGCAGGTATTCAAAGATGTCGCCTTTGACATCGGCTCCGAGTCTGGCGAACGGTATCTTGTCCAGTTCGTCTATGACCTGCTTGAGAACGGCGGGGTCGGCTATCTCAAGCGTGGCATCACGGAAATACTCGGCGACTTGCGGCTTGTCCTTGCCGAGTGTCGCCATATACTGGAACACGTCGTCGCGCACGAAATCCCGCAACTCACGGCCAGACAAGAACCGCCACTTTGACCACCGATACTTCTGAGCATCGTCGGGATAGAGGCTCGTGGTGTTCCCGTTGCCCGATACCTGCGAGCGCAGTTCCCGAGCGGTCTCTTCCTCGTCCAATAGCCGCAGGAAGATGAGATACGAAATCTGCTCAATGTAGATGACGGGGTTGGTGACACCGCCCGCCCAAAGCGTGTCGGTAATTCGGTCAAGGCGTCTACGGATATCGGCGTTCACGCAACCCCCTGCTGGTCGTCTTCTGTTTGGAACACACTCTCGTTCATCTCTAACACTACCTGACGCAAACCGTCCACGCCAAAGAGTTCTACACCCCGGGTGCCCGCATCTTGCAAGGAAAGCGGAGGTTCAAATAGGTCGTCCACCGCAACCTTGCCCTTGATGACGCCTCGGTGCTTTAGCAGCGTGAGATATAAGGCTCGGTCGGGATCGTAATCCTTTGCTATGAGCCACGCGGAGAACAGTTCGTCCACCCGTTCTTCGCGCGACTTGACCTTGTGCAACCCGAGGGCAGCACGGACGAAATCCACCAGCGAACCTGACGGGCTTCGGTAAGCCCGCCGTAGGTTCTCTTCGTTGAAATACAGCGTGGGCCGGTTCAGCCTCTCGGCGAGTTCGTGTTCTTCTTGTTCCGTGAGAGGCTCCCCGTCACGAACCTTGGCGAGAATCGGGTCTTCGGCCACGCGATGCTGCACGGCCTTGACCCAGTTTGTCACATACTCGCGCTTGTCCACCCGCTCGCCGTCGGCACCGACCTCCACATAGGTGACGCCGATATACCACTCGTCTTCCAACCCGAGCTCTATGAGTTCTCTCAGGGGTATGGGTGACGGGGTCGTCGTTCCGCCGCCGCCACTGCCAGCCAACCCACTCGTTTCCCAACCCGTGTCCTCAAAGTACTCATGGTTGCGAAAGAAATCGTAGATGACGAACCGCTGCTTGCCGATATGGGGCGCTGTGCGTGTCCCACGCCCGCGCATCTGCTGATAGAGAATGGGGCTGCGAACACGGCGAGCCATCACAAGATGCAGCACTTCGCGCAAGTCAAAGCCTGTATCCAGCATCCCGACACTCACGCCCACCATCGGCAGGGCCTCCTTCTTGAATCTGCGAATAACGTCAGAGGCGTCTGGGATATCCAAGGTGATGAGCTCAGCGTAGCGCCCTTTGTGTTCGGGGTGCAGTTCGTTGAGATAGTAAGCCAAGCGTGCGGCGTGGTGCTTGGTGATGGCAAAGACAATCGCCTTGCCTGGAGCATCTTTCTGATACGGAGCCGAGTCCAGATAGTTCTCGTGAGCGAGACGGTCAAACTCTTCCATCATGAGGCGATTGGTCGCCTCGTTCGTCCACTCGCGCTCAAAGGCATTTGGGTCGTAGGCCTCACCATCAATCTCGGCACCTTCGGCGATGAGTTCGGTGATGCCTTCGGCGAAAACATACGGGGTCAAGTAGCCGTTCTTGAACGCTTCTTGTATCGGGTAGGCGAAGTCGGGCTTCCCCTCGGCGCACTGGTAGAAATCGTAGGTGTTTCGATCTATGTAGGCGGCAGGGGTAGCAGTCAGTCCGATGTGGACTGCGTCGAAGCGAGTGAGCGCACCCTGCCACGAACCGTAGATGCTGCGATGGCACTCATCCGTGATGACAACATCAAAGTAGCCAGCGGTGAAATCGCTCGCCTGCCCAATCATCGTTTGCAGCAGCGCCACGGTGACTTGCTGTTCTTGACGCTGCATACCTGCCTTGAGCCAGTAGGACGAGTAGTCGGAAAGGATGTCCTGCACGGCGCCGATCATCTGGTCAGCAAGTTGCTCGCGGTCTACGAGGATAAGCACTCTCTCGCACCACCGAGCGGCGAACAGGCGCTTGAGGTACAGGCACACAAGGTCGGTCTTACCCGTGCCCGTCGGAAGTTCTATGAGGAATCGTTTCTTGCCGAGCGTGAGCGCGTGGTCTAGCGCCGCCATTGCATCTTGCTGGTAGTCCCGAACCTCACGATGCTCACCCGTTCTCACATACGAATCGGGAATCGGCACCAAGGCAAGGGGCTTCTTCTCGGAATCTTTGAACGCCAGCCGCTCCATGTCTCGCTGCGAGAAAAATGTCGCCACAAGTCGGGCGTCCTCGTTGTTGAAATCCCAGAAGTAGGTGAGTTCGCCGTTGCTGAGGAAGATGTATCGGGCGTCCAGTTGTTGTGCGTAGTTGAGCGCCTGATTCTTGGCGGAATAGGGGTTGACGCTGGCCTTCTTCGCCTCAATGACCGCGAGCGGTCTGCCGTGGGAGTCGTACAGAGCGTAATCGGCGTGACCGTATTCCCCCTCGGCGCCCAGATTCGGGACGTGGACTTCGCGACGAATCTGGGATAGGTCGGTGGTGTTCCAGCCCGCCTGCTCCAACATCTTGTCTATCTTAGCGCGTGCATCGGCCTCGGCATCGTGCGGCAACGGAATCCTCCTTGACACCCCGGGCAGGGTGAATCTCCATAACCACAGTATGGAACACCGCGTCAAGGGCGGGAAATCGGGTAGCGTCCCTTACACCGAGTTTCGCCAACGAAACCCGGGACTTTTGCTGGTGGGCCCGAGTGGATGCGCGGGTTAGACTTCGGGAGCCGGAATCAGTTGGGCAAGGTGATGGCGCACGTGGTCGAGGTATGCGTCGATGACCTCGCTCAGTGTGATCGGCTTGGGCTCCCCATACCAGTCCACCCACACCGGCGTGGCAAGTTGGGGCTCTGGCATGACATCGAGTATGTGCCCGAGCAGTCTCGCATAGGCGACCCACACGTCGATGAGCAGCGACCAAGATGCTAGGTCGTAGCGTTCGACGACAACCCAACCGGGAGCGTCGTAGGGTGGGAAGTGGAGCTCATCCTCGAACTGGGCTCGCACGAACCGCTGATGATTGGTGGCCGTGGAGTCGACCAGGTGACCGAGAATCTGCCGCTTGGTCCAGGCGCCATCTCCACGGAACGCGTCCACGTCCGCATCATCGAGAACACGAAGCGGCGCCTCAGCAACGGACACGAGCAATCGCAGCTCATCGGCCCTTGAGATGGACATGCTCCCCCCTTCGCCGGTCTAACGTTCTTGCGGATAACTTGCGAACGAAGCGAGTCGAGTTGATCCGCGGGTTAGGCATCTCACCGTCGACTCATCAGCCTACTTGACCTACGGACTGTCGGGACAGGGCTTTTACGGCCTGAACGTGGTTGTCGATTCGCTCATTGAAGGACCGGGAGAGCGTGTCCACTACTTCGTCGAGCGTTCCGCCGAGCAGGTCGTACTCCTCATTTAGGTAGGGATCCGGCAAGCCCTGCTCCTGCGCGACGCGGGCGACAGCTTTAGCCTGGGCCGCATTGCTCTTGGCCGTGAACCCGTAAATACGACACTTGGTTGGGTCTGACAGCCGCTCGGTTCGCATGGCATCTGAGTAGACTACCGAGTACTTCCATTCGCCGAACTGATCAAGCCCTGGCAGGTCAATCTTCTTCACGTAGAAACTGACGTAACCGCCGTCCTTCTGGACGTACTCTCCGAACGTCACGTACAGATCGCCGCGTGTCTTGATCTCCTGTCGCACCGCCGCCGCCAATTTGTTGGCGATTTCATCGAGATAGCGATGTGCCCCTGACCTGGCCTGCTCCAGTAGATAGTAGTCAGCAAGGTACAAGCGAGCGCTCTCATCCAACTTCATCTTGATCCCTCCAAAAGCAGGTCTACCAGCAGTCTGTTCCGGTCAACAATCCGGTCAAAGCGAAGCCGCTCGCCAAAATCGGCATCCCGGGTTGCCGAGATCGCCCGAGCCTCCAAGTCTCTGATCTCATCCTCTGCACGTTCGTACGGACCAAGCGCCAGGTCGACGCCGAACCTTAGGAGGTTCTCTCGAGCAGTGGCCGATAGGCCGCCGCTACGGAGCAAGTCAAGGGCAACCTGGGCCAGGTCAGAATGCGAGAGGCCCACCCAGTCCACGAGGCCGGAAGAGGCATTGCCTCCGGGAGTCAGGTATATGCGGATCTTTGATTTACCGCGATACGCAGGGTTCCTGTCGATTGCGATGTCGTACCGGTCGAGCTGTCGATCGCTGCTGTTCGGATGGGCGCTCTGGCCGCTCTTGACCTTGTGTTCGATAAAGATCACATAGCCAGGGCACTCGATCACGACGTCGCAGGTGCATCCGACCGGGCTATCGTTGTGTCCGGGTGCGCTTCCGATGTAGACCTCCGCCTCGACGATGGCCTCGGTCGCATCAATGTCTCCAGGAATGGAAGGGTTCGAGAGTCGCATCAGGGACAGCAAGCCATCTAGATACCTCGCTCCGAGTCCGTGTGGCTTGGAGGGACTTAGGAAGTAGGCCAAGTACTGGGTATAGCGAGTCTCGGCCGTGCCGTGACCGCATGCGGACAGCACCGGCACGGGAATGCCTTCAGCCAGAATGACTCGCAGGGCTTGCGCCTCGCCGAGTCTCCGATTCTCCCAGTCTTGATGGTAGGCGGAGCGAATTCGCTCAATCGTCTCGGGGAGCTGTGATCCCGCAGTTGAATGTGCCAAATCCTCTTGGTTCTCGCGGCGTCGCGCCTCGACCACTCGCTCGATGACAACTGCTATGTTGGTCATGCGTCACCTCCCTGAGCTTATGGTCCCATGCACCTCTGACATGCTGCACCGAGCGGGCCCGGGCGCGAAATCGCTTTGAGGGCGCCTAACGCGTTGCGCGTCAACGGCGCGCAATGGCTTCGGGATCAGTTTACCTTACGGCGTCCGTTGGAAGCATTAGTTACTAAGTGAACGGCATGAAGACCGGCCGGCCGTGCGGATTGCCGGAATGCCATGGGCTCAGGCCCGCGTCTAAGCGCAAAGTGCAGGGTCGAGATGGCTCGATACGTCAGTAGCAGTAGACCGCTGCGAAGTCTCATTTAACGTGTCGCGCATGAGCAGCCACCCACGCACCTGCAGGTCGATTCCACCTTCTGGCGTTCTGCTCGATGCGCTGGTTGGGTGCCTTCCACTGACCCTTCTGGGGCATAATTGTCTTGCATCGGGCAAACAGAGCCGCTATTCTGCAGATAATGCGCACGATTGAGATTGTAATTGACACGGTGCTGCACGAAAGAATCGGAGACGACGATGTTGCTCGAGTTCACAGTTGCCAACTACCGCTCCATACGTGATTCACAGACGCTCTCGATGATTGCGAGCGTCAAGGACGAACCACTCGCTGGAAACGCCGTGGCTCTCACCGCGCCAGGCCTGGAGACGACTCGTGCCTTGAGCATGGCAGCGGTGTACGGCCCCAATGCATCTGGCAAGACAAACGTCCTGAAAGCGCTGCTCTTCATGAAGAGCTTCATCGAGTCGTCCGCGCGATACCTAGAGGAGGGAGAGGCGACAGGCGTCGAGCCATTCTTGTTTGATGCGGACTCGAAGCGCAAACCCTCGTCCTTCGATATCGTACTGGCGCTCGACGGTGTCAGATTTGACTACGGTTTCGAACTCGACAGTGCCCGAGTGATACGAGAGTACCTGCACGCCTACCCTAAGGGGCGCAGGCAGACATGGTTCGAGCGTAACCACAAGAGCAACGGCACTGATGAGTGGTCGTTCAGCCGGACGAACTTCAAGATTGACAGAGAAGTCACCAGACTCGTGCGACCCAATGCGCTGCTACTCTCCGTCGCAGCCCAGTTCAATCACGAGCAATCGGCATTGGTCTACCGCTGGTTCAGCAGGAGACTGCGGTTCCTCAACCTCAGCGGCAAGGACAATATGTCACCCACTGTGACCGGCAGGATGATTGAACATGACAGTGGATTCGAGCGCGAGGTGGTCGACTTTCTTGCCGCGGCCGACATTCCGATAGCCGGGGCCAGGGTGAAGAGATCGCCCTTTGATCTCAGCGGAATGACGGGGCCAGCCAAGTCCCTGCTGAATATTCTCGTGGATGAGAAGGGGGCCGATGCCGACACACTGCAAATGATGGAAGTGAAGCTGGTTCACAAGTGTGCGGATGGGCATGAGGAGTTGCTGGATCTTGAAGAGGAGTCTGCCGGCACTCATAGGATGTTCTCGGTCGCTGGCCCTTGGTTGGATACGCTCAAGAACGGCTACACACTCGTAGTCGACGAACTCGATACCAGCCTACATCCGGACTTGGCCCGAGCGCTCTGCCGCATCATGACCAGAGAGTCGTCCAATCCCAATCACGCGCAACTCATCTTCACAACACACACTGTGCAGTTGCTTGATCGGGACGTACTGAGGCGCGACGCCATCTGGTTCACAGAAGCAGACGAGTGCGGGGCGACTGAGTTGTACCCCATGACTGAATTCAAGCCGCGCCCGAGTGAGGCCTTCGGTCGCGGGTACATGGCTGGCCGATACGGCGCTCTGCCCGAACTGAGCGGCAACCTGAAGGACCCTTCGTGAGCCGCGGCTCACGGCTTCCAAGGACTGCCACAAAGGAGCGAATCCCGCCCGCGACTGGTGATGTGTTCTTGGTTGTCACGGAAGGTGAAGTCACAGAGCCCGAGTATCTTGAGGCTCTGCGAGGGCGGCTGGGTATTGATGAGAAGCGATTCACAGTGTGTCAGGCGGAGGGAACAGACGCCGTCACTATCGTTCGGGAAGCGAAGGACAAGAAGAACCTTCGAATCCGGGAGGCGCGAAAGGGCGGCCCATCAACCGTGCCCTACGACCAAGTGTGGGTGGTCTTCGATACCGAGCGTCACGACATCAACAACAAGTTGTTGCCCGCTATCGACCAAGCGAGGGCGCTGGGGATTCAAGTAGCTCTCTCCAACCCAAGCATCGAGTATTGGTTCCTGCTGCATTTTGTCTACACGACGAGACCGTTTGTGTGCTGTACTGCGGTAATTAGGTACTTGAAAGACAACGGGTGGTCCGGCTACAGCAAGCGGCGGGGAGCGAACGACTACAGCAAGATCTTGGATTCAACGCTTCATGCCGCCGATTCCGCGTCGCGTTGTAGGGACTATCACAAAAAACCCGTTGAGAAGTCCGATCCCTCAACCTCCGTTGACAAGCTCGCACGAGCCATGAACGAAAGCGTCAAGAAGAGCCACCGGCTGCCGAGCGCGTAGGCATTTCTGAGTGCGCCTAACGCCCAGCACGTCAAAGGCGCGCAATGGCTTCGGGATCAGTATATCTTGCGGCGCCCGTTGGACGCACTAGTATGTGTGGGCCGACAAGCGCTCGGGAGGTGGCCTGTGGCGCCATGGACGTGATTGCGCGGTCTGCGGGCTTTCGCGCGCGATGAACGCCATGGCCTAGTCGAGCTGAGCGAACGCAAGCTCAGTCCAGATGACTCTCACAGTGAGTGCTTTTCACGTATCTGACGGATGACCTCCGAGTGAGAAATGACCTTGCCGGCTGCGATTTGGTCTTCAGCGACTCGCAGATCGCGGAGCAGCTCGATCTCATCGAGCATGCCCTCATAGACGGCGACATCGAGCAATACCGCAGTGCTCCGGCCGTGCTGCGTCAAGACCACAGGACGCTTGGTCGCATGCATCTGATCGATGACCGCCGAAGTGTTAGCGCGAAACTCAGTCACCGGGCGCACGTCGGTCGAGGGGCGAAGTGTTGCCATGATGGCCTCCGATCTCTAAGGACGCTACGGCGTACATAATAACGTACTGGGTCGGCTACCCGCAAGTGCCGGCAAGCCTTCCGGGGAGCGCCGCGGTCGGCCGCTCGATCCACGCGTTCAGCTACCAAAGGGTCACCGCGCAGGTGAGTCCGCACTGCTCGCCTCAAAGAAAGGGCGTGCCTGCTCGTCTGCCACGCGGCGGCGCTGCGCGATTCCGATTGCATCGGGCTCCGACAGTGCCGCGCTGAGCGCTGCGCAATCCAAGTCCCTGCAGTAGGCAGGAGCGCCGGGCTGCTGGCGCCATGACTCCACGAGCGAGCCGCTGTCGATGCCGTCGAAGCCCAGTTCCTCAATGAGGCGCAGTACCAGTTCTTGGCGACCGGGTCGTCGCCGGCAACTGAGAGACAGACAATGGGGTCGCTGGCCGTCAGGTTCGCCTGACTCCGAGACGACCGGCATCCCTACAGGTCGGCCGAATCCTGGTTCGCCTCTGCAACCCCGACACGCACGGAGGCTCCGCGCATCCGCTGGATGAGAGCCCAGGCTCCATACCCGATGCCGACACCGACAACGTTCAAGATCACATCGTCGATGTCCGCACTGCGACCGATGAGAAACTGGCTCACCTCGATGGCCAGCGACGCTTTCACACCGAAGATCAGCACACTGCGAAAGCGGCGCAAGCGTTCGCTCGCCAGCGGGGCGAGCAGGCCGAGGGGCACGAACAGCGCCACGTTCGCAGTAAGGTTCAAGAACGCCACCGAGCCCCAATCGCTCACCCGGTCGTTCTGAGTGAACAGGTAGGCCCAGACCGTGTTCATGGGGATGAGATTGAAGCTCCGATACCCACTCGTGATGGTCTCGAGGTACATCTCCAGGTCCCCGATGCCGTAGAAGCTCCGCGGCAGCAGCGTCTGTGATACGAGGGCGATACCGTACGCGGCGCACGTCGCAAAGAGCATCTCGTGAGACCAGGCGGGCACCTTTCTTCTGATGCCGAGGTAGAAAAGACGCAGCACAACGTAGACGGGGAACAGCACGATCACATAGCGCAGCATGTCCTGCACGAAGAACTCCACCAGGCGCAATCGCATCCTCCAACCCGCGCAGTTTCACCAGGTGCCCGCGAGGCTCGGTCTAACGATGTAGCGCCTAAGCTGCGCGGCTTGCTCTTACAGTATAAGCCAACTTCCTGCGCGTCGAGTTGAGGCGAACGCGAGCTCAGCCTGCCGAGGGCGGAACATCGAGTGCACCACCACGCCGCCCACCTCGAAGCGCGCCCGTCGCTCGAACCCCCAGAGCTCGTACAGTCTGACGTTGTCCGCGTTCTCGGTGTCGAGCGCGATCCCGGCAGAGCGAGATACGCGATCAGAGCGCGAGATTGCGTCCTGCATGAGTCGCTTCCCCCAGCCGCGGCCCTGAGCGCCGGGCCTCACGCCGATCATCAGAAGGTAATGGTGTGGTGCCCTGGGGACAGCCGCGCGCGTACCGCGGAAGTAGCGGTTCAGCAGGGCCGACCGGGTGGCGCCGAGACGCGGTAGGAGGGGTGCGAACCGAAGCGCCGCGGCCAGCATGCGCAGCCCGTTCGCGGCCGCGCCCCTCGGCGGCGGCTCAAGCAGCGCAGCGCCCACCAGCCGGCCCTCGGCGAAGAGCCCGCGCGGCGTGCCACCCATCAGGCGGTTCATGTCGAAGAGGTACGCGACGAAGGCAGCCCTCCGGCGGCATGACGATGTCCTCGCCTCGCCCATCTCCCGCGCCGCAGGGCCGAAGAGCATCACGAAGAGCGGGTCGTCGGCGAACGCAGTGCCCATCGTCTCCACGAAGGCGCGCCGATCCCGCCGCGTCAGATCGCGGAGCTCGGGTTCCGGAAGCGCATCGCTCATCGCGCGCATGCCGGATCTCGGTAGTGGTCCACCGCGAAGCTGAACAGCACCTTGAGCAGGAAGAGAAGCAGCACGACGAGCACCGGCGCCGGTACCCCCGGCAGGAGCGGGATCCAGCCGATGCCAACAGCGAGCAGGAGGCCGGCGACCAAGGCCTGCGTGTCGCGACCGCTTAGCAGGTTCACGGCCGACGCACCCGCGATCGTATACGCCCAGACGGCGATCGCCGGGGCCAGGCCGACGCCGAACGCCGCTGCCACTCCGATCACGTGAAAGTGAACCGCGATGAACATCCAGCGGTTCAGCGGACGCTTCACGTAGAATTCGTTTGTCGAGCGGGTGAAGTTGGCGACGCACCCTGCCGCGATGTCGACCGTCAGCGCCCAGCCGATGGCGATGCGCCACCAGGGGAGCACGGGCAGCCCTGGCCGGAGCAGCTCCGTTACGACAGTCGCGACACCGACGCCGAATACGACGATGACCGCGATCTGAACGGGCGACGCTGTCTCCCCCAGCACATCGTGAAGCGCCGAAGGTATCTTTAGCGTCTTCATGGCGAGGGCGACTCTGCGCCTGAGCCCGGCGCGGCGCCGGCCCGCGACGAAGAAGGACTCGCCCAAAGCCCGCGAAGCAGGCGCCAGGCCGGGGCGGGGTCGATGCTCTCCCCGCGCGAGAGTGCGGCCAACTCCCATTCATCAATCGCGCGGAAGAGGGCGACGGTAGCGGCGAGCAGCAACGGCCGATCGACGTCCGTGCGGATCACGCCTAGGGCGATCCCGTCGTCGAGCATCTGCCCGAACCAGGCGTCCAGCTCGGACACCCCCGCAACCTCCAGCTGGGCCAGAAGTGCGAGGTCGTCGGGGTGGGCGAGAAGATGGTGGCGCAGCGCAGCGCTCGTCGCCGCGAGCTGCTCCCAGAACAGATCCGGCGCCCCAGCAGCGCGCCACGGGCCCATGACGTCGCCCAAGCGCGCGTACACATCGCGCATGACCTCGGCAACGAGATCCCGCTTGCCGTCGAAGTACATGTACGCGGTCGTCTTGGAGATCTCCGCGTTCGCGATGATCCGATTGTACGAGGCTGCCTCGATCCCGTCCCGGGCGAGGTGCTCCCGGGCCACGGCAAGTATCTTCGAGCGTCGCTCCGCAGGGAGCCGACTGAATCGTGGTGAAGGCATGTACCGATAGTACACCCCGGCGGTACACAAGGCAAGGGGTATGTGCTGCCCCGGATCTCGGCGCCGAAGCGCGTTCGATGTGCAGGGCTGGCAGCTGTCCCTGACAGCTAAAACGCCCCTTCGAATATCTCAGCAGAGATCCCGAGGGGGCGTTTCTTAATCCATGGTGGGCGATAGTGAACGCGCTCCGAACCGGCTAACGTGGGCTACAAACTCTCTAGTTGAACGTCAGCTGACGAGTAGGCGGTGAGATCGATGCTCATACCGCCATCTAAAAGTCGGGCGCCCGCCGACTGAAAGAACGGGTCAGCCAGGGATCGCTTGGATAAGTCGGCCTTTTCTGTAACCGAACCCGGATGAAAGGTAAGCCTGTCTACTCCGGATCCGTGAGCCAGTTGCAGCGCTTGTTTCATGTGGTCAAGATGGTCATTCCAGCTAAAGAACACGTATTTCCACTCGATGAGCGTCAAGTGTGTCGTGAGGGCCTGGGCAGTGCGAGCGCTTCTCTGTTCGACCAGTGTCTTCATGTTGCGATACTGCCTGTCAAAGTCGCCGCCTACCTGATAGCGTGCGAGGGTATCTTGCGAGACTCCGTCGATGGAGAAATAGACGTGGTCCATGAGAAGGGCGGCCTCGATCTTCTCCTCGTTGTCTAACAAGAGCCCATTTGTCGAAGTAATGATGCGAATACCTGGATTATGCCGACGCAGGAGCCGAACCTCGGCAAGAATATCTGCCGAGAGGAATGGTTCACCCAGATTGAAGTATGAGACCTGCTTGATGCCATATTCGGCCAGCATCCTGGACACTTGTTCTATGTCTTCGAGGCTTAGCGAAGGCTGGCGACGAAGGGCAAGTAGTTCCTTTCGTCGACAAAGGCCACACTTGAGGTTACACAGCGCAGTGTTCTCAACCATGATGCCTCTACTTGGAACTCGACCAAGCACGGGTCCTCTTGCAAGGTCGCCCGCAGGGATTGGGGCGAGTTCAGGACACGTGGCGCATACGCTCGTGGGAAATTCTCGTGATGCCAGAGACTTCTGAAAAACCCGAACCGTCTCTCCAGAGAATATCTCCCCGAGGGTCTGAGATCGGAGATCGCCTATGCGACCCGTTCCATCGAAGTCCTGGCAGTTGCACGATACGGTCATGTCTGAGTTCACGCATATGTTGTAATCAGACTCACCCGCAAGTGCCTTGCAGTAAAGCGGGGTGCGGTCGTACCTATTCCAGGCGCTACGCATCGCTTCTCGAAGTTTCCATCCGAGCACGCGAAGCGACTCCATGGGCCCGTGATTCAATCCGGAGCTGGACCGAGCAGGGAGTCCTTCAGACAAGAATGTCCTCCTGACGGAATCTATAGTCAGTCCATTATAACTAGCCTGTAGCAGCCGTCCACGGGTGATCAGGCCGACGCGAGCCCGAAGGGCATAGCTCAAGCAGCAATCTATCGGGGGCTGGTAGCTGCCCCTACCAGCTAAAACGCCCCTTCAAATATCTCCGCAGAGATCCCGAGGGGGCGTTTCTTTATCAATGGTGGACGAGATCGGATTCGAACCGACAACCCCCTGCTTGCAAAGCAGGTGCGCTCCCGTTGCGCCACTCGCCCAATAATCCCAAGGCGCGCTTCGAAGCGACGCCCATGACCGACGGGCATTATAGCATGAGCTCACCGTGGTGGTGCCAGGCATCCAAAAAGAAAAAGCCCGCACCACAGGGGCGCGGACGATTGCTGTACTGTTAAAAGTGGTGCCGGGATGGCCTTCGCACCGCCCGAGGTTCCCCTACTGAGGATTCGCTTGAGAGTTATCGGTCTCGACGTTCTTGCCTTTCGATCCCGCTCTCACATATCCAGGGGCTTATGCCCGACTCTTCCGGATGAAAAACTACCCAAAAGACCTTCATCTGAAGGCTTTCTCTGCCATCCCGGCCAAACTCTGTGATTGGCTCACCGGATAACAATCACCTCACTTTTCAAGGTCCTCGAGCCGAATACTTTCGGCTACTCATATTATACCCAAATGCCCAAATCGTTTTACGTTTGTGCGGCAGGCATCTACCTCAGCGCATCAAGCTGTTCGCGCAATTGCTCCTCGGGCACCGCGCCCACCAATCTGCCCTTCACCGAACCATCGCTACCAACAAAAACGAAGCTGGGAAAAGCAGTCACGCCAAATTGCGCCATCAAAGCTCGCGCGCTCTCGTGGGTGTCCGCGTTAATTCGCTCGAACCTTACCTTGCCTTCATACTCTCTCTCTAGCCTGTCGACCACAGGCTTAATCGTTACGCACGCGGGTCACCAGTCGGTGAAGAACTCATACATCACCGCGACTCCAGTGGGTTCAATAGCAGGCGATTCGACCGCAGGACCTCGCTCAAGTGGTCCGACCCAGGCGACAAGGCCCGCATTGAAGTGGTAGACGGTCTCAAATCCCTGCTCACTTAGCCACTGAACCGCCGAAGCGGACCGATCTCCAATAGCACAATAAATCAGCAGGGGCTCCCCGCGATTCCACCCTTCCGCCACTGATGCCAGTTCGTTGACGGGAACATTTTCGGATCCGGCTATGTGGCCTGCTTCAAACTCCGTGGAGGTACGCACGTCAATGACGCGCACGCCTGCCGCCGCCAACTCGGCTGTTCGCGCAGCGTCAACATTCTCCACGCCTTCTACCGGTCGAAACAAGAGTAAGCCAAAGACGATGACGACAACCCCGAGCACCGCCCATACAGCATATTTCGCTACAGAACTCATTGGAGACCGCTTCTCCTCTCTATCTGAATTTCAATCATACCCCATAGGGTATGCTGATGACAATTGCCTTCCCACAAATTCTCCCTCCCCTTGAAAAAAGCGGATAATATCAGGACTAATAGTTCCCCGGACCGTTAGCGCCCATTTGGGCAGCGTGCAGGACAGAGGGGCCAGCACATGCAAAAATCAACGTCGCCTATCTTGACTCTCGATCAGGCCGAGCCTTTCAGGGCCCCGCTGCTTTCTGTCGATCGTCTCGGCAGGCAAGGCACCCTTTTGGCTCAAGCCCTCTCCTGGAACACAGGGCCGTCCCGCGCTGAGCTCCCACTGATTCCCCTGATCGATACGGCGGAGGCCGAGCTGTCACAGTGCAACCGGCTCCTTTCCGAGGCGATCCTGCACAAGCAACCGGTGTCTCCAGCCGCCGAGTGGCTGCTCGATAACCATTACCTGATACAAGGCCAGATCATGGCGGTCAGGGCAGATCTGCCGAAAGGATATGGACGCGAACTTCCGTGGAACACAGGGGGGCAGTTTGCGGGATACCCTCGTGTCTGGGCGCTGGCCGTGCATTTGTTGGCGCATGCGGACGCGCGCCTTGACGAGAGCAACCTGGCGGCTTTCATCGAAGGATTCCAAGAGGTCGACCCTCTGTCCATCGGCGAAGTGTGGGCCGTTCCAATCATGCTGCGAGCCGCTCTCGTCGAAAACGTGCGGCGACTGGCTGGCAAGGTGACCGAAGCGCACATCGTCGGGCGCCGCGCAGATGAATACGCCGACCGCTTGCTTACCTTTTCGCAGGAAGACATCGATAAACTCGATATCGAAAGCCATCTGCTGAGTATCAAAGACAGCGCCCGATCGCTTTCCTTCTTCGTTGCGCGTCTTTCTCAGCGCCTGAGTGGTCAGGACCTTATTGCTGAGACAACAGAAGCATGGCTGCGGCAACAACTGTCGACGCTCGGCATGCCACTGGATGAGCTGAGTCTGAACCTTCAGCACGAACAGGCGGCAGACCAGGTGTCCATCGCCAACACCATAACCTCCATCCGGTTTGTGGAGGCCAAAGAGTGGCGCGTCTTTTTCGAACAGACAAGCTTTGTCGAGCAGGCGCTGCGAGAAGATCCTGCCGGCACCTATCCGAGAATGGACTTTGCGAGTCGCGACCGTTACCGCCACGCTCTCGAACAGCTCGCCAAACGATCTCCTTTGAGCGAAGTCATCGTGGCGGAGGCGACAGTCTCGCTATGCCTTGAAGCACTGAAGGAAAAACCCGGTGGGCACGTGAGAGGGCATGTCGGCAGCTACCTCATCGGCTCGGGGCGGTACGCCCTCGAGAAGGCGGTAGGCTACAAACCGCGAACCCGAGAGTGGCTGTACAGGGGACCGCTCGCCAAAAGGTGGCTCTTCTACTGGGGGCTGATCGGCGTACAAACCGCGCTTCTAGCCGGAGCCTTGATCGCCTGGATGGCGTTCATTGGAACCGCGACGTATGTCATCGCGATACTCTCTCTGCTCGCCGTGATTCCGCTGTCCGAGCTTGCGGCGCGGGCCACAAATAGAATCGCTTCCTGGGTATTCCCCCCTCGGGTGCTGCCAAAACTCGATTACCTTGAGCCGGTCACCAGCGCACATCGGACTTTAGTGGTGGTTCCAGCGCTGCTTTCTTCGGTCGAGTCTGTACGCCGAGTCCTCGATAACCTTGAGATCGCCCATGTGGCGAACAGAGACGACAACATCGGCTTTGCCCTACTCGGAGATCTAAAGCCGGCAGAGAGCAAGCATGCGCCAGGCGACGAGGCACTGCTGGGCACAGCAATAAAGGGTGTTGAGGCACTAAACGAGCGCTATTTGGAGGAGTACGGCAGCGCGCCTTTCTCGGTGTTCCTCAGGGAGCGCCGTCACAGCCCAGCCGAAGGCGCCTGGATGGGCTGGGAGCGCAAGCGAGGATCGCTCGTGGATTTGAACCGCTGGCTGAAGGGCGCTCACGACACCTCGTTCTCGCACATCATCGCCGACAGCGCCTTTTTGCGATCGGTCACCTTTGTCATCACTCTTGACGCCGATACCATCCTTCCTCGCGACTGCGCGCGCAAGCTTATCGGCACAATTGCCCACCCGCTAAATCGGGCCGAGTGGAGAGAAGGCGAGCCACTGGTTCGCGCGGGATACGGCCTGGTGCAACCCCGAGTGGGGATGACGCTGGGTTCCTCGGCGCGCTCCTTTTTCGGCTGGCTGCATTCGGGTGAAACCGGCATCGATCCGTACGCCGGAGCCGTCTCGGATACCTATCAGGATGTATTCGGGGAGGGCAGTTTTACCGGCAAGGGCATCTACGAGGTGAACCTGTTCGCCGCGGTGCTGGATGGGCGACTTCCTGAAAACACTTTGCTCTCGCACGATCTGATTGAGGGAGGGTACCTGCGGGTACTGCTCGCTTCAGACGTGGAGGTTCTCGATGAGCATCCCGCGACCTATCTGGCGCAGGCCGCTCGCATGCATCGCTGGGTGCGAGGTGACTGGCAAACCCTTCCCTGGCTCTTTCCGAGGGTTCAAACCGCCGCCGGCGCCGAAAAAAACCCGCTTTCGTTTCTCCATCGCTGGAAGATCGTAGACAATCTCCGTCGAAGCCTACACGCGCCTTCCCTGCTCGCGCTTATGCTTATCGGATGGCTGCTTACCCCAGCAGCCGCCTGGGCCTGGCCGCTGGTCATCACATTGATCGTGCTTTTCCCGGTCTACTTTTCCTTCTTCAACTCACTGCTCTCCCACACAAAGAGCACTTCTCTTGCCAGCCTTTTCGATAGCGTTCTTCGCGATTTCGCCAGAGACTCGTCACACGCTGCCTTGACACTGATTTTACTCCCGCATCAGGCACAGATGAAACTTGACGCGATCCTTCGTGCGCTTTGGCGAATGCTCGTGTCGCGCAAAAAGTTATTGGAGTGGGAGACGGCCGCCGATGTGGAGCGCAGGATCAAAGACGACCTTGTCGGCTACGTTCGTCGCCTCGGTCCGGCCGCGTTTGTCGCGACAGCGCTTTTGGTTCCGTCTCTGTTTTACTTTCCCGATCGCGCGTTGCCATTTTTGATCCTGGCTTCGCTTTGGATCGCCTCACCCGTGATCGCCTGGCGAATTTCATTGCGCAAAGCCGAGAAAATCGATCCCTTGAGTGCGGATGACCATCTGACCCTCAGAAAACACGCTCGGCGAACGTGGCGATTTTTCGAGACCTTCGTCACGCCGGAGGGCAACTATCTAGCGCCGGACAATTTTCAGGAAGACCCGAAGGGCGAGGTCGCCTGGCGCACTTCTCCGACCAATATCGGCATGCAGCTTCTATCTACCCTAAGCGCTTATGATCTTGGCTATCTCACGCTCAGGGAGCTTGTCTCGCGAAGCGCTGACACCCTCAACTCCCTGGTCGGCCTCGAGAAGCACTCCGGTCACTATTACAATTGGTATGACATCAAAACAAAGCAGCCACTACCGCCGAAATATGTGTCGACGGTGGACAGCGGAAACCTTGCCGGCCATCTCCTCGTCTTTCGGATAGGGCTACTGGAGGCCTCGGAAGGTCCGGTGCTCGCCCCCGCGTTGCTCGATGGATTGGCTGACACGATATCGCTGGCCGTCGATGGCCTTAGCCATGCCGAGCGTTCTGGTCTCGACGAGACGGTCAGAGCGCTGGGTGAGTCCCTGGCGGAGTTCTCCCGGGACATCAGCCTGCTGGAGCAACCGCAAAATCTGGGTGAATGGCACGCGCTTCTGTGTCGCCTGGAGGAGTTGTTCGCCTCGATTCCCCGCCTTGAGAGCTCGCGGCTGGAGAGCTCGCCTCTCGAGGCGATCGACGCCCGGCTTCGAGAGATGCGCTCGCTCATCGATATGCTGGCACCGTGGAGCGAAAACCTCCTGGATCCCCCGGCATCGCTTTTCGATGATCCTCGCGCCGCCGCTCTATCCCCCCTTCTCGAGCACGTGCCGAGCCTGGTAGGACTGGCCGAGGGACTTCAGGGTGCCTTGGCGGCCCTGGACTCCATCGCCGCCGATCCCTTCGGCGAGTCGGAGAAGGATCGCGACCTTGCGGCTGCCTGGGCAAGTAAGCTGAGTCAGGAACTCCGAGACACCCGTCCCCGATGCCAGGAGCTACTCGCGAGATTGAAGATAGACGCCGCGATTTCTCGGCAGATATGGGAACGAACGGATTTCGGCCTGCTCTTCGACAAAGAGCGCCTTCTCTTCGCGATTGGCTACAACACCGCCGAGGGCCGGCTGGATCAATCCTACTATGACATGCTGGCCAGTGAGTGCAGGCTTGCCAGTTACCTGGCTGTCGCCAAAGGCGATGTGCCGCTGGAGCATTGGTTCCGGCTAAGCAGGGCGGTCACTCGCACGCCCGCGGGCCAAAAGGCCCTGCTGTCGTGGAGCGCGTCGATGTTCGAATACCTGATGCCATTGCTCGTAATGCGAACCTGGCCTCTCACTTTATTGGGTGAAACGTGCTCCGCCGTTGTCAAAAGACAGATTCAGTACGGCAAAGAGCGCGGAGTGCCCTGGGGAGTGTCCGAATCGGCCTTCAACGCCAAGGATGCGGATTTGGTCTACCAGTACCAGGCGTTCGGGGTACCTGGTCTCGGACTCAAGCGCGGTCTTTCCAGCGATCTTGTCATTGCACCCTACGCCACGGCGCTCGCGCTTCCGTATGCGCCGAAGGAGGCGCTGGAAAACCTCGAAGCCCTCGCAAAAGCGGGAGGCTGCGGTCACTATGGCTACTACGAGGCGCTGGACTTTACTCCGGGACGCGTTCCGGCGGGAGCAAAACGTGCGGTGGTAAAGGCCTACTTCGCTCACCACCAGGGCATGAGCCTGGTTGCGTTCGCGAACATGCTCACCAACCATCGCATGAGAGAGCGCTTCCACAGCGACCCCATCGTCCGCTCGGCTGAGCTGTTGTTGCAAGAGCGCGTTCCCCGGAGCATCTCCACCGCGCAGCCCCACATCGAGGAGGTCGAGCATGTGCGGACCTCCCGGGAGCCTATCGTGCCCCCGCGACGCTCCTACCCTCTGGCGGATACCCCGGTTCCTTCCACGCACTTCCTTTCGAACGGCCGGTACTCGGTCATGGTCACCAACGGAGGGGGCGGTTACAGCCGCTGGGAGGATATGGCTGTCACCCGATACAGAGAAGACGTTACCCGGGACTGCTGGGGGCAGTTCCTGTACCTGCGAGATACTGAAAGCGGCGAAGTCTGGAACGCCACGCACAACCCCGGCCCCACCAGGCCCGATGAATACTATGTGATATTCTCGGCCGACAAAGCGGAGTATCGGCGGCGTGACGGCAATATCGCTTGTCATCTCGAGGTATCGGTATCTCCCGAGGACGACATCGAGGTCAGGCGCCTGACTGTCTCCAACGAAGGGTATGAGCCCAGGTCTCTGGAGGTGACCTCGTATTTCGAGGTGGCGCTGGCGGCTCAAGGTGCTGACCAGGCCCATCGCAGTTTTTCGAACCTCTTTGTCGAGACGGAAGCCCTTGAGAGCCTGAGAACCTTGCTTTTCACCCGGCGTCCCCGCTCTTCGCAAGAGCCTCGCCGCTTCGGTATACACACCCTGGCGTGTGAGATCGCCGAGGAGTGCCCCTGGTCTTACGAGACAGATCGGGCCGCTTTTCTCGGCAGGCTTCATGGCGCCAACAATCCAGTCGCGATCTCGGCAGGCGGAGATTTGACCCGCACGACAGGGGCTGTGCTTGACCCGGTGTGCGCGATCCGCCAAGCCGTAAATATCGAGCCGGGAGCGAGTGTCCGGCTGGTGTTCGTAACCGGCGTGGCCGAATCGCGCGAGGCCGCCGTCCGCCTGGCCGAAAAATACCACGATATACGCAGCGCGCAGCGTGCGATCGATCTGGCCTGGACCACAGCGACGATTGAGCTTCGGGATCTTGGAATCTCTCCGCAGGAGTCGGTGACGCTGCAGCGGTTGGCGTCGCGGTTGTTGCTCACCGATCCGTACTCCGCCCTCAAGGTCAAAACGCCCACGGAAAACGGGTTGCCCATCTCCGGCCTTTGGGCTTTGGGCATCTCCGGTGATCACCCGATACTTCTTGTCCGTGTAGAGGATCCCGCGCACGCTCCTTTGGTGCGTCAAGCGCTTCTGGCGCACCAATACTGGCGCCACAAGGGCCTCGTCGCCGATCTCGTCATTCTCAACACCCGACCGACCTCCTACGCCGATGAACTTGATGACCGTTTGCGGCTGTTGGTTCGAACAGGGCATGCGCTCCAGCTTATCGACAGACCCGGCGGTGTTTTCCTTCGACGAGCCGACCAGATGCACCCCGACATCCTCAACCTGCTGCTTTCTGTGGCTCGCGCCACGCTTGAGGGTGATGGTGGCCCCATCGAGGTGCATCTCAATCGTCGTGGCGTGCGTCCGGACTACCCCGGCCAGTTTATGCACACAGCAGCCGCACACGACGACCCCGCGCCTCCGTTCAGCCGCCCCGCCCTGCTTTTCGACAACGGTTACGGAGGGTTCGACCCGGATACCGGCGAGTACGTGATAATCCTTGACGGCGGGAAAAACACGCCGGCGCCGTGGGTCAACGTCATGGCGTCACCGCGCTTCGGCTGCATGGTCAGTGAGGCCGGCATCGCGTGTACATGGGCCGAAAACAGCCATGAGAACCGAATCACCACCTGGAACAACGATTCTGTCTCCGACGGCAGCGGCGAAGTCATTTACATCCGCGATGAGGAAACGGGCGAGTTTTGGAGCCCGACCCCATTGCCGATAAGAGACTCGGCGCCCTACCTGATTCGGCACACCACCGGCTCCAGCAGCTTCGAGCACCATGCTCACGGCATCTCGTCCACCCTCGAAATCTTCGTCTCGGCCGAAGATCCCGTACGGGTCGCCCGGCTTACCCTCGAGAACACGACCGATCGCAATCGGCGATTGTCAGCCACTCAGTTCGTGGAGTGGGTTCTCGGCAACTCGAGAAGCAAGGCTCAGCACCTGGTTGTGACGTGGTATGACGCCGAGCATGAGCTGGTGACCGCGCACAATCACTACAACCCCGACTATCCCGGCCGGGCGACTTTTTTGGCGTGCGACCGCCCGCTTCATTCGTACACTTGCAGCCGCACTGAGTTCATAGGGCGAAACCGGGCGCCGTCAGATCCAGCGGCGATGCACCGCAAGGGTCTGGGTGGCCACTTCGGTCGCTATCACGACAATTGTGGGGCGCTTATGACGACGCTCGAGATAGCGCCGGGGGAATCGGCGTCCGTGACCTTCCTTCTCGGCCAGACGCCTGTCCTGGAAGACGCCCGGCGCCTTGTCGACAGGTACAGACAGCCCGGCGCCATCGACGATGAGCTCAGGCGGGTGACCGGTCTGTGGAGTGCGCTGTGCTCGACTCTGACCTGCCGCACACCAGATGCCGCGCTCGACCTTCTTGTGAACAAGTGGCTGCTCTACCAGGCGCTGAGCTGCCGTCTTTGGGGCCGCACCGCAACATACCAGAGCAGCGGCGCATTCGGCTTTAGGGATCAGTTGCAAGATGTGCTCGCCCTGATGCTCACGCGCCCTGACCTTGTCCGCGCGCAGATCGTCGAGGCAAGCCGCCGGCAGTTCCCTGAAGGCGACGTGCTGCACTGGTGGCAGCCGGCCACGGGGCGCGGGGTCCGTACCCGGATTACCGATGACCGGCACTGGATGCCATACGTGGTAAGTGAGTACATCACGGCAACCGGCGATGAAAGCGTCTTGCATGAGCGCACGGCGTATCTGGACGGACCGCCGCTGGCGGATGGAGAGGAAGACAACTACTTCCAGCCGACCACTGCCGCGCATGCCGCCTCCGTTTACGAGCACTGCTGCGCCGCGCTGGATTCCGGCGCGAAAACGGGTCCGAACGGACTGCCGCTCATGGGGGGAGGCGACTGGAACGACGGGATGAACAGGGTCGGAATCCACGGCAAGGGTGAGAGTGTTTGGCTCGCGTGGTTCCTCTCGGTGGTTTTGAAGCGCTTCGCTCCTGTTTGCGAGATGATGGGCGAACCCGAGAGGGCGCAAGCTTACATCGCCCGAGCGAACGCATTTGTCGCAGCGGCGGACAGCGCCGCGTGGGACGGCGCATGGTACCGGCGGGCATATTTCGACGACGGCACACCGCTGGGTACACGCCATGCCGAGGAGTGCCGGATCGACGCCATCGTGCAGGCATGGGCGACGATTTCGGGCGATGGAGATCCTCGCCGGGCGGAGCTGGCTTTGAATTCGGTCGAGGAAAAACTCGTGCGGCGAGAAGAGGGCCTTATCGCGCTGCTAACTCCTCCGTTTGACAAGATGGAGCAGGATCCGGGATACATCAAGGGCTATGTCCCGGGCGTCAGGGAAAACGGCGGGCAGTACACGCATGCCGCCCTGTGGGTTATTCTCGCCCACCTCCTGAGAGGCGATGGGGACGAGGCCCACGGCCTGCTTGAGCTTATCAATCCCGTGAACCACGCGCTCACAAAGGAGGCTGCTGCCATCTACAAGGTCGAACCCTACGTCGTGGCGGCCGATGTATACGCAGCTCCCCAACACTTGGGGCGCGGTGGCTGGACCTGGTATACCGGTTCGGCGTCGTGGTTCTACCAGGTGGCCATAAGGCACCTGCTGGGTCTGTGGGTTTGCTCGGAGGGCGGTGTGCGGTATCTGTGTGTCGACCCCTGTATTCCCAAGTCGTGGACAGACTATTCGATGACCTTCCGAGATGGGACGACCACCTACGAGATCTCGGTCGAAAACCCCCGAGGGGTAAATCGCGGAGTCGCTCGAGTGATGCTCGACGGAGAAGAGCTGGCGGGCACACGAGTGCCGCTTACTGGCGACGGCAAGCGGCACCAGATGAAGGTTGTTTTGCTCGGCGGGTGATGTGGGGTGTGATGGGGGTATGTCAGTGAGCGGCGGCATCTGACCGAGGTCGAGGGCTGCTGTACAGGGCCCAGAACGCCGCTAAGGCGAGCGCCACGACGAAAATGAGTGCAGTGAGGGCTCCTGGCCAAGACTCAATGACCAAACCCCCAACCACTATCCGGTCGAAGCTTCTTGCCAGCACGAGCGACAGACCGGCAATCGCGAGAGTAGCCACGTAGGCAATGTAAAAACTGATCCACATACGGAAACGGGTCAATCCTAAGAGCAGAGCGATACCCGCAAAAAGCAGCAGCGCTGCTGGGTCGAGGCTCACCTCACCTTGAGAGAGCAGAACCGCGGTTCTAGCCAGGGCAATTGCCCCCAGCAGTATGCACGACCATGCAACTACCTTAATTCGCGTTGGAACCCCACTCGTACTCACGTCGACCCCTCGAACCCTGCTTTGCATCGTGTAGCCTCCATGTAAAGCAACATTGGCATCAACCTACGTCTGCCGATGTCCAAAGTCAAGTAGGCTGATCTCAGGGTTAGGCAGGCACCAATTCCGTCACCTGCAGCGACCACGATGGCGATGATCTTGTGGGCGTTGAGTCCCGGCTGCTCCGCCCAGGACCGAATCCGGCCCTCGAGCGTGCGCTGCGTCTCAGCCGCTGTGCCACGCGCAGCACGGGCACGTGTAGGCCGCAGCCTCCCACAGTCCGGTATCTGCGACCAAAAGCGACAAGTGGATGTCGCGACGGCGAGTAGCCTCACTCAACAAGTCAGCTGCGCTAATCTTCGAGTCCACGTGACCCCCATCCGGCTAACGCTCTTTGGCGTGAGCCGCGAGCGCAGCGAATCGGCTCGATCTCCGGGTTAGGCAGATTCCGCCGTCCCGCTGAGCCACCACACAGCCCCCTCCGGCAGCAGCTCCTCCAGCCATTCATGCGTCTTGTGCACCATCCAGTCACTGCGTATTCGACAGAACTCATTGAACACTTGCGTGGCCTCTGCAGCCCTGTCATCGATGACCGCGTCACGAACCTGTTCGTACAACTCAATCGCCCTGGGCGAGTCCTCCTTAGACGCGGACTGCCACAGCATTCCGCGAGCAGCAAGGTTCTCGTAGTCGTGCGCGGTGTCCATCACAGCCCAACGGTTGCTGAAGCCGTCCAACTGGTTTTGCTACAAGCTGTCACAGCTAATCTTCTTTAAGCAATCTCCTGCCACTTTGATAAAATTATCATGCTCACACAAATAAGGAAAAGCCATCCTCCCACAACAGCCCAAGGTAAAGACGGGGAAAAAGTAGCAAAGCCAGGGTTTGATCCAATTCCCACAATTGAGCCGGCGAGATAAGCAAAGCTGCCTGACATAAGTTCACTGTAAGCCGTATGGGGAAGCCACCACATCGGAAGCAGTTGTCCTATATATGCCTCAATGTAAGGCACGGTAAACCCAATTACAGCACCGAAGACGGGACTTTTAAGAAGAAGCGCAATAAAACCCCCTAAAAGTCCGTAAAACGACAACCCTAACCAAAGGACAAGAATCTGCTGAAACCAAGATGTGACGATGACGGGGTCACCGACCCATTTAGCTATTTCTGTTGCACGACTAATTAAATAAAAACTTATGTGGCCTCCTAACAGCCCAACAAGGCTCCCAATTAGTCCCACAATCAGACTTGCAAATAATACCACCACTATTTTCGTTTTGATGCTGCTTACCCACCCGTAATGAACAGCACGAACTTTTGCCGTGCGCCAAACAAATTCGTTGCCAAAGAAAAGTGCGCCCCAGATAGCGGCAAGCATGGGCCCGACGACAGCGAAAACTGAGAGAATGTAATTTGGACCGGCAACCGGTTTAAGGTTTTGAAAAAGCTCTCTTGTGTCTTTAGCAGTAGGGTCTTCTTGTATCCAGAGCATATATTTTTCAATTCCATATATCGGGATCACTCTCTCCTCTTCCGAAACTGCCATTCTTGCAGCTTGTTGGTATGATGCCATGTACCCCCAAAACGCAACGAGGAGCAACAAAATACCGATTACTATGGTTGCTCGCCCTTTAATAGCAAGCTGACTTTCTATTATTAGTTTGTCAACAGTTTTCAAATTGAAACACCTTGCTCTCAACTGATCTCCTTGATTGTTTTTATAAACGCTTCTTTTAAAGTCGTCTTGTGAACGTAAAGCTCCTGTAATGGCACACTTAGCTCTTGCAACCTTAGAGATACGGATTTTGCCTCATCGTCGGAGGAACAGATTATTTCCAGCAGACCTTCTTCGTGTTCTACGGGACGTGCATTTGGAAAAACACTCGTTACGGCTTCTTGATTGCTTGCACGCACCCGAATATTAGGCGGGAATCTCTTGCTGAGTTCTTGAGGCGAACCTGAAAAAAAAGCTATGCCATCATGAAGAATGACTATCTTGTCCGCCAATGGTCCAATAAGTTCAAAATCCTGTCCTGTTAACAATATAGTGGCGCCATTGCTGGCCATGTTCCGAATGCCTTCTTCTACCTGCCGCCAAGCAACAGGATCAAGCCCCACAGCAGGCTCATCAAGAAAAAGATGGGTTGGCCGCCTTAAAATAGCTGCCGCCATCGCCAAACGGTGCCTTTGACCGAATGAATAATGACCCGCTCTATTTTTTAAAAAAGCGATTTCCAGCTGAAAATCGGCAAGAATCTTTTTTGAGGAATCATCAAGCCAACGGATTCCGGCAAGTAGTCTTAAATTGTCAGAACCACTAAGATTCGGGTAAACAGGTGGTTCATCAAACACGACCGAGATTTTATCACGTATGTCTTCGGCCTTTGCGTTGTCGTCAAAGAGAACAGCTCCGGAAGTAGAGCGAAGAATCCCCGTAGCGATTCGCATCCACGTCGTTTTCCCAACACCATTTAGACCGGCTATGTAAACCACCTCCGAGGGCTTAGCATCAAAACTAAGCCCTCGGAGCACTTCTTTTGAACCAAAGCTCATTTTTACATCTCTGCTTGCAATACTTGTCATTATCTTACTTCCCAAAAAGACCTTTTAGGGAAACCATACAGCCGTAGATCCGCCGAACCCATTAACGGTTGTAATGCACCGACTGGTAAGGGACATGCCGGCCACGAGCCCCCACGGCGTTGGAATACCAGACGCAAAAGTTGCCCAGATGTTCGATTGAGCGTTTGCTCTAAAACCAGTCCTATACCAATTCCAAGAAGCGCCTTTTGCTGTAACGTGATACAGGAAATGCGTCCACTCGTCACTCCACAGACTTCTCGGAGAGCTCAGCATTGTCCCCATTCCGTCAGCGGTCCACTGGGTATTTGCCCAATGCCTTGCCACAACAACTCCAAACCGGTTTATGTAGTCTCTCCTAGATCTTGACGTAAAAACCGTCGAATTTGCCGGCGTCGCAGTCACGAGCAAGTGAACCGTGTCTCCTGCATCAGTATAGTGATAGGAATCCTGAATAACCTTTTCATCATTACCATCCCGAGCCTTGCTTTTATCTTTTCGCCCTTTCACCAAATCTAAGTCTGAAATGTCAGTGGATGTCGGCAGATTATCAATCACTTGACCTTTTTTCGGCAAATTATTTTGCCCTTCGCCATTTCCCTGCCCGGCGGCGATCGGAGCCGCAAAGGTACTAGACATTAAAAGAATCCCCGCTAGCAACACCGACACAGTACGAACTTTCTTCTTCATTGATCTTTTCGCCCCCTTTAAAAATTATTCTTCAGCAACCATTTCCACGCAGTTATCTCTTCGCCTGATTGGAAAAAGTCGCCCTCTCAAAAAAGACATATCATAGCCCCGCTCCGCGCGTCAATGCTTCTATTGCTTAAGAGCGCGTAAGAATTCGGGGGGTCTACTCTCAGTTCCAAGGACCGAACATCGCCAGGAACTGCTGACGCGTCGAAAACGGCATCAGATGCCCCGCCGGTGGTTCGTATTCCTTTCCGTCCGAATGTACCATCTCATAGCTGAATGCGTAGCGGCGCTTATTTGCGATCGCCTCGCGACGGCGCCTGTCTTTCAGCTTAAACGTCTGCTCCCTCTGCGGCACCGGCAGGTGTGCGCAAGTCCCCTCCATCGTCCCCATGGTGGGGACCTGCGCCGAGCAGATCGAAGAGCGGAGCTGCGTCTTTGGGGTTGGAAAGGCGGTCTTGACCGCCCGATTGACGTGCCGCGGGTCGAGCTTGTGGACGATCTTAGGTCCGTGCAGGTGATCAGAGAGTTTGGAGGCAGCAGCCCTCACCGTCGCTTCCTCGGGCGAGAGCGACAGTATCTCATCGAGGTAGGTGCGCCGGTCCACGAACTCGTCGATGTAGACACGGCGGGAAAAGGCCACCTCGCCGAACTCAGTGAGGATCGCACGTGGCCTGGTATCCTTCACCCGCCAGCAGGTCTTCAAGCACGCGTGTCTCGGTTTTCTCGAAATCCTCGAACAGAGCTATGCGGTCCAGACACAGCTCGACCAGCATCGACTTGAGCGCAGCATCATCGTGCATGCGGGTTTCCTTTCTTCTCTGGGTCTTCGATACACCAAGAGTAGAAGGAAGCCCGCACTACGTCTCAAGACGACTTCGGGGTCACGCCCCCCGAAACCTTACGCGCTCGATCTCAGGCACACTCTACCGCGGATGTGCCAGTGATCTCGCCGGCGATGGAACTGAGAAGCCCCTCTACTAGCTGGGTGTTCTCGTCCGATTCGCCATACCCCATGCAGACGGTAAGAGCATCGCGATATGTGCTGACGACGGGCACGATGCTCACCCCGTCGGCCCCCGGCCCGAACATGAACCCGGAATCGGGCGCAACGTCGTCGAAGCGCAGCTTCGCATCATCGATAACGCCGATGTTCGTGAACCACGGGTACGTCTTCTGCGGCGACTTGTCCGAGGCGCCCCCAGCGCGAAAAGCGAGCCCCAGAAGGCGCTCCGTGATGCGATATCCGAGGCCTGCAACCCTCTCCGCACTCGCGAGCGGTCCCGCACCGTAGCACATCTCCGCCCACCGCTGCATCCGTTGGTGGACCCGACGCAGCGTGTCCTCAAAGGACTCGTCGTTGACACGCTCAATGTCGAGGGAGCCCGAGATCGAGAGATTGCAGACAGGGAGGCCGACAGCATCTGGCAGATAGCGCCGAAGGTCCGCCGTGTACATGAGAGACAGCGGGACGCCCACCGGTGGGTTCAAACGCGAGATGCAGGCGCGCAGGACAGCGGTGAGCATCATGTCGTTCACTGTGCATCCGCGGTCCGCTCCATAGGCCTTCAACAAGGCGAACTGTTCAGGAGGCAAGGTAAGCCATCGGTACGTGAGGCCCTTGCCCGCACTCGTGGATTGGGGCGCAGGCCATGTTGGGCTTGTCCACGACTTGGCCTTGCGAGCCTCGCGGCGTTGCGACGCAGTGAGGTTCGCCCAAACGTCTCGTCCGCTGGGCCGTGTGCGCAGATTCGGCACCGGCGCGAACTCCGCGTCCACCCCCAAGCGGGAGTAGATGCTGGCGAGGAGATACGCGTACTGCTTGGCTGCTCGCCCATCACCGACTACATGACTGATCTTGACACCGAGAACATCTCGCTCAGCTGCGCGGAACAACGCCACACCGGCTTGGGGTCCCTCATCCTCCAACGGAACCGCTTGGAAGGAACGCATCATCTCGTCCGGATCTGCCACATTCTCGTGCACCGAAATGGTTGTGCCGTCGAGGTGCGGCAGGCGTTCCCAGTACGCCCTGCGCTCGTCAGTCCGGAAAGCACAGCCGACGACAGGCTCAGCGTCAAACGACAGTCGAACCGCACGTGCGAGCCGGTCAGCGTCGAGGTGCGCCAGTGGCAACGATAGGGAGAGGCCTAGCCGATGCTTCACCGCAGCTCGGGTGATGGCGATTGCGGTGTCTGCGCCCGTCGCAACGAAGCGATCTGGGATTCCCGGCATTAGTACCCCTGCCTCAGCCCGCCCGCTCAGACTGTTGTGTCTAACTTAGTAGCGCTTAACTCGCGCGGCTTGCCCTTACAGGATACACCAACCTCCTGCGCGTCGAGTTGAAGCGCGTGTTAGAGCAGCGGCTGACACCCTTCAGTCACCGCAGGCCCCTCACCGTGGTTTGTCGTGGTGGATGCGCCTGTTAGAACCACGCCGTCACTCGTAACGGCTCCACATCCTGAGCACCTTGACGACCTGATCCTCGTGGAGCACCTCGCAGACAAGCCGGTGTTGGATGTTGATGCGGCGTGAGTATGCGCCGCTCAAGTCACCGACGAGCTTCTCGAAGCGGGGCGGAGTGAAAAACGGATCCTCTTCGAGGATGGCGAGGAGCTTCATCGCTTTAGGCTTCAGGCCGGCGGCAGCGAGGAGCCTCGCGTCTTTCTGGGCGGCTTTCGTATAGACGAGGCGCCAGGTCACCAATCAAGCTCGCCGTCGAGCTCGTCTACGGGCGCGGCCATGCCCTCGAGGATCGACTCGCACATGCCGGGGATCGACACGAGGTGGAGCGTCTCTTGGACCGCGCGCCAGTCATCCTCGCCGACTAAGAACGCGCTGCCGCGCTTGCCGGTGATCTGGACGGGCTCGTGGGTCTCCTGGACCTCGTCGACGAGGCGGTAGAGCAACTTGCGGGCCTCGGTGGCGGTAATGCTGGTCATGATGGGGCCCCTCTCGCACGTACGGTATAGCGTACGCTTCGATTCAGGTCCCGTCAAGGCCCCGGCATTGCTCTGCCGATCTTGCGCTGGGCCAGCAGCGCTACTCGGTGAAGTAGTCCGTGTCGATCTTTTTCACTTCATATGTAGCCATCGGGCTTATGCCGAGATTGTGGTCAATCATCAGTTCAGCAAGCTGGGCACCATCGATCAGGACGATCTCTTGTTGTCGATGCGCGACACGTACTCGCGTCGATTCCCTCATCACCGCTGCGCCCGATTGCCCGTCCAGCGTCCTGCCTGCTGCCGCCATACCCCATCTTCAGAAGCAACTCGACGACGAGCTTCTCAAAGAGACTGGGTGACGCTGATTTGACCTGCTGCAGGACGTCAGGCCGAACTCGTCCGCCAAGGCATCGATCGTCTCTCGATGCGAGTGCTCCTGCCCGTCGCCCGCAAACTCAAGCAATGGCAGCATCACACTCTGGTAATCAGGAATCGCCACTCTGTTTCCCCTCCCTGCTATCGGCCTGACGCATTAGGCTTGCACTGCAACTGCGGCCATTGGCGGCCGCGAATCTATATTACCTTACGGGTCGCGCGAGCCCCGCCAGAAGACCGCGGCCAGGCCGACGAGGAAGGCGACCCACAGAATCGTCGAAGGCTAGGCACCAACGAAAACACGAACGGCCTGAGCCGTATCTGCCGAGGGGCCAGAGCATGGCTCACATCCCGCAGGCCGATCTCGACGCGATCGCGTCGAAGCCCAGCTCACGACCCAGGAAGCGTCTCGGCCACAAGACCCCGGAGGAATGCCATGCACGATCGTAGGAAGTCGCTCCGGAAGGCGAAGCGATGCACCTCAAACTTAAACTCAGGCGAGGCCATCATCGGATCAATTCTGCTTCTGCACCACTTCGCGCATATCCTGTACCGCTTCGGCGGAACCGAGCACGTACAGCTCGTCGCCCGGCAGGAGCCTGCTGTTCCCCGTCGGGATAAATAGCCAGCCCTCCCGACGTATCAACACCACGAGTGGCCGCGAGGGACCGCCGATCGCCAGCAGCTTCTCGCCATCGGCCCTGGATCCGACATCGACGTGGAGGCGTTGGATAGACATTCCCCGCTCCGCAGGAACATCGATCTCCACTGGTATAGGAGGGGCAACGTGCTCGAGCGGCTCAGCAATCCCAAGCCGACGTGCGACGAACCCAACCGACGGGCCTTGAACAAGCACTGACGCAATCACGGCCACAAACACGGTGTTGAAGATTGCATCTGAGACACCCAGACCCGCTACCATGGGAAATGTCGCCAAAATAATGGGTGCGGCACCGCGGAGCCCAACCCAAGAGACCATCATCTTCTCCCGCACGGTCAGTCCTGAGTGAATCAGCGAGATGAAGACCGCGAGCGGTCGCGCGACGACCATCAGCACAACAGAAACGCCGATGGCGGGCCAGAGCTGCGCTACCAGGTGCGACGGGAAGACTAGCAGGCCGAGCACCAGGAACATACTCACCTGCATCAGCCACGCCAAGCCGTCATGGAACCTCACCAGACTCCGCTTATGCACGAAGACCCGACCGGCCATCGCCAGTCCTGCCACGTAGACGGCCATGAAGCCGCTTATCTGACCCAGCGCCGCCACGCCGAAGATAGTACCTGCTGCGGCAAGGGTCAGGCCGGGATAGAGACCGTCGTGTTCGAAGTCGATCCAGTTGAGCAGCCTGACAAGTGCCAGCCCGGCAATCCAACCAAACAGTGCCCCGCCAACGAGGCTATAAATGAACAGAAGTGGGATCAGTGCCGGATGAACGAGACCGGACTGCAGCGCGGCAATCGCCGAAACGGTGAGGAAGACGGCAGTGGGATCGTTGCTCCCCGACTCGAACTCGATGAGTCTTCGGAGGTGCGGCGAGAGTCCAATCCCGCGAGAACGGAGCACTGAGAAGACAGCCGCGGCATCCGTCGACGAGAGAACTGCGCCCAGCAGCAGCCCCTCAACGAGTGACATTCCCAGGACAAAGGTGGCGAAGGCGGCAACGATCGCTGCGGTGATCCCGACCCCGGCGGTGGCTAAGAGAGTCCCGCTCCTGACGAGCGGCTGCGTGAGTTGCTTGGGGTCAGTCTGAAGACCCCCGTCAAAGAGAATCAGAGCGAGAGCGATGGAGCCGATCGCCATTGCTATTCGTGGTTCATCGAACTCGATGCCACCCAATCCTTCGGAGCCCGCGAGCATCCCAAAGGCCAAGAAGAGAAGGAGTGCGGGAACGCCAACTCGTGATGTCAGTTTGCTGGCAAGAAGACTAAGTAAGAGTAGTAAGGCGCCTGCGAGAAGGGCATAAGCAATGGCTGAATCCAAAGTGTCCGCTCTTTCTCCGATGGGTGGCTCTACGAGAAGCCCGTCTTTACACCGATCAAGCCGACCCTCAGGCATGTTCATGCCCGCGGGGCCCACGGTCTTCGCCTAACAATATAGCGCATAAGCTGCGCGCCGGTGCCCTTGGCGCCGTCGAGCGCGATTGCCGTGTGGGTCTTCATATGCGGGTCGATGCCGATTACGATCATGCCTGTCCCCTTCCGCCGGATACGAGGGAAGCCCAGAAGGTAAGATCCCGGTAAGGAGCAGTTGCGATGATTGCACCCGCGGCGGTGGCGGTGAGAGAACAGGAGGCACTTGTGAACTCCACCAGGAGGCGGCGGACCATTGCATTCGCACTGAATCGCCAGTGTGGCGACGGGAGCGATAACCTTAGGCTGTATCACGTGACTGACGGCTCTCTTGGGACTAAGATCTACAGAGTTGTGGCTCAGCCAAAATTCAACTCCAGCACAACAGGGGCGACCGTCGTTCGCAGTTATAGGCACTCGCTACCGTCTCCACCGCCGCATACCCGCCTCTGCAGCGAGAGGATGTGACCTTGCTCTACCGATTCCTCGGAGTTCTTGGATCGAACCCTCCTGTCAGCTTCGTGACAGGGGACTTGCTCCTCTACCCCACAATCGCAGCACTGCTGGTTGCCAGCGCTCTCTGTCTCCGGAAACGCGTTCCTGGGCGGCAAACCTTCGTCACGCTATGTTTCGTCTTGTACGTATCGATGGTCGTGGAAGTCACCCTGTTCCCCGTGCCCATCAGTCTCGCGGAGATAGCCAGCGTACGCTCCGACGCCTCCCTTTACGTATCACCTGACCTGAACTTGGTTCCATTTCACAGTATCGCCTCAAGCCTCACCGGAGCAGAATCGCAAGGGCTGGGAGTGTTCTTCCGCAACTGGCTGGGCAACCTTCTGCTGCTGATGCCCTTGGGCTTCATGGCGCCGATCATCTGGAAGCGGCTTCACCGTGCGTCGCGAACGGCCATCCTCTCTGTCGCGACGTCGGTGTCGATTGAAATCATGCAGTACGTAGGATCGTTTCTGGTATTCAACATCAGGTGGAAATCCGCCGATGTGGATGATGTAATTGTCAATGTCGCCGGAGGGATGTTTGGCTTCTTGCTCTCAAGGGCGCTGATTGGGGTCGCCAAGCGGAAGGCCGACGCAGGAACCCGGTAGCGCCACTAGCTCCAATGAGGGCAGGTGCTCCGACGGTGTCTTTCGATGGGCGGGCACACCCTTCGCTCGGCCTAAAGCAATCGGGCGAGCAGCACCACGTCGACGGAAGCGCCGTCCGAGACGATCGCGTGCCGACATAACCCCTCGCGTTCGAACCCCCGCCGTTCATAGAGCGCGATGGCGCCCGGATTATTCGCCCACGCCCATGCCTGGATGCGTGAGACCCCCGCGGTCGGAGCCCAAGCGATCAGTGCCTCGACGAGCGCCGTACCGATTCCGTGTCCACGGTGGGACGAGGCAACTGAGAGTAAGAGGGTGCCAGCGTGACGCTCCTCTTCCAGCGTCGGATCAGGACGCTTGAAGATTCCGGGCAGACCTTCCGCAAAAAGGCGAACCGCGTAGTCACGAAGTTCTTCGGCATCTGCAAGCGTCGCGGTACGGATCTGCACTTGGACTAACCTCCCCGCTAGTTTGCCTAACGTGTTGTCGCATAAGCTGCGCGCCACGCGCTTCCAGCCCGAGTCTACCTCACTAAGGCGCCGAGCCTGCTCGACGCCAGGCTTAGCCGTCAACCGGCTCCTGCGGCTCAGCCGGGATCTGGGCATCATGCCACACGCCCACCACCCACACAGTGTCGGCTTTGTCCCGGTAAAAGAACCGGTATGAGTCGACCAGAACCTCGCGGAATCCGAGAGCCGGGAACTCCGGAATCACTCGGCCCGATCCGGGGAACTCGATCAACCGTGAGAGGTCATGGTTCGCTCGCTCCTTGAAGCCGCGGGCCGCCGAGGGCCTGTCGGCTCGGATGTAGGCGAGCGTCGAGAGAAACTGCGCCCGAGCAGGTGGAGTGAACCTGACCTTGCGCCTCAAGGCGCGTCCAAAAGCTCGTCTGCTTCTGCCATCACCACATCGAGATCGAATCCGGCACCGGCCTCGATGTCAGCCTCACCCTGGGCGAGGATTCTCAGAATCTCAAGCTCGCGCTGCGTTCGCTCGTATGTCCCTGCGCTGACAAGGACAGCAGACGCTCGTCCGTGCTGCGTGATGAAGACAGGATCTCCGGAAGTTGACGCGCGCTTGATGATCGCCGATGCATCTTGGCGAAGCTCACTGATGGGGATGATGTTGGGCATCGCGCTCATTTGTGGTACCTCCTTAGGTAGTGAATATGGTACCACAAATGGTTGTGCGGCTAACGTGTTGGCGCTTTTTCGACCGCCTCAGCCGGACAGATCTTCTGCATCCACATCCTGATGGAAATGGAACACGCCGATGATGACTATCGTGTCCGGATCGCGACGATAGATGAGGCGATACGGGTCTACCAGCACCTCACGGACCTCGGAGCGGCCCGCCTCAGGCATCATCCGCCCCATATCCGGGAAAGCCGACAGTGAACCGGCAGATTCGACGACCCGCTCGAACCACCGGACAGCGGCGGCCGGGCGTTCCGCCGAGATAAACGCAAAAGCATCCGCCACGTGTTCGCGAGCGAGCGGCGCCCAGATCACCCTCATCCAAGGAGCCGCTCTCGCAGCTCAGCTACCGCCTGCTCGTGAGGGATGCCCTCGCCCCGAGCGATCTGCCCCTCCGCGATATGGAGACCGCGCAGCATGTCGATCTCGTCGACGAGCCGCTCGTACACATCGACGTCCATGACGACCGCGGCACTGCGGCCGTGCTGGGTGAGCACGACCGGTCGCTTGCTGGCATGCATACGGGCGAGCATCGCCGACGTGTTCGCGCGAAACTCCGTCACCGGCAGCACATCGGTCGAAGGCCGGATGTTAGGCATGATATACCTCCTGAGGTCGCCATCGCGTACAGTGTAGCGTACGCTAGGACGACTGTCACGAAGCTGTCGCTCTCCGTCGAGCATCTTGGCGCTCGTGGCAGCACGCCCCGGATGCGCTCCCTAGCCGAGTCTACCTGACCGGAAGTGCTCATCCCCTCGGCCCGCTTGCGCTCCACATGTAGGCGATCGCTGGCAGACAGGCCCCGTCTGTGAAGCAAGAACCTATCTTCATTACGGCAAAATCCATATCTGGCCGATGCGCTTGTTAGCCACGCGCGAAATCGTCGGGCTCTTCAGGCAGCTGACGTGCATGCCACACCGCGATGATCCATACGGTTTCGCCGACCACACGGTAGAAGAAGCGATACGGCGGCACCGGCAGCTCGCGGTGCGGCAGATCGGGGTACTCCGGAATTGCGTGACCTGAATGCGGGTGATCGCGCAGCTGAGCGATCACCGCCTCAGCCCGATGCATCAAGGTGAGTGCTCCGGCTGGGTTCTTCGACCGCAGGTAAGCTATCGCCCCGAGGTACTGGCGGTCAGCCTGTGGCGTGAAGCGCACCCGCATCTGGACTACTTCGCCTCGAGTAGGGCGCGGGCCTCAGCCATCACGTCTTCTGCATCGCGCCCGACCCCGGCTGCGATTTCAGCGTCGCCACGTGCGAGTGCGCGAAGAAGCTCGTTCTCGTACTGAGTGCGCTCGTAGGCCTCTGCGCTGACGAGCACCGCGGAGGCACGTCCGCGCTGAGTGATGACGACCGGCTCGTCAGTGGCAACGACCCGTTTGATGATGCCGGCGGTGTCCTGACGCAAATCAGAGATGGGGATGATTGCGGGTAGAGCACTCATTGGTAGCACCTCCTAAGGTACAACCAATGATACCACATAGCGCCGACGAACTCGGGCGCGCCAGCTTGATGCGCGTGTTCGACACCACTCAACTGCGACTGTACGGAACGACCACATCCTTCATCGTGGAGAAATGCCGCTTGTTGAACGTCACGACCACCGCACCAACGGAATCGGCCGATGCGGCGACAATCGCATCAGCGAGTCCGGTGCCGTGGGCCGGTCGGTAGCGCTGTCACATCAGTGTCGAGAAGGAGGCGCTTCGTCGTCACGAGCGGTCAGCCCCAGCATCCAGCCGATCCCACTCGCTTCGCAAAGCATCTGCGTCGAGCAGGTCCTGGCGATCTCTCCACATTCCTCTCGCGCTGCGAATCAGATCGAGCCGACCCGCCAAACTCTCGCGGTCGATGAACCGGTCGACTGCTGTACGAATCACTTCGCTCTGGGTCGTACCCAGGCGTTGCGCGATCGCCTTGACCGCCTTCCGCTCGCGATCCGTAAGGTATATCTGAGTTCGCCGCATGATGCACCTCCGTTGAACGTACATCGTGAATATACATCATAGCTGCGGTGGTGCCCGGTAGCCGCTTCTTGAAGCCACGATACAGTCCGCTCTCATAGCCAAGCGACTCGTAGAAGCTGCCAGACTCGATCTCATTGTTAGCCGCGCGCCGCCCTCAGACAACTACTCTTGCGCTAGGGGTTCCGTTCTGCTTGGCTCCGTGAAAAATCGAACGCTGCGAGGTGGGGGGCCATGACCGTGTGGGCCAGATAGCCGATGCATCCCCCGGCAACATTCAGGATGATATCATCCACGTCGACGGACTTGTACCAGCTGCCGAGGAGCAGAGAGATGCCGAACTGGAGTCCCTCGATGGCCAAGGCCGTGAGCACGACGAGCCGGGCTACTCGAGCGAGACTGCTCAGGCGTGGCCAGAGCAGCGGTGCAAGATAGCCCAGAGGGAACAACAGCATGAAGTTGCCTACGAGCTGCAACGCTGCCGCACGCGCAGGGAGTCTCAGCGTCTCGAGCATCGACGCGAATGGCATGAGGTTGAATTGGCGTTGAAGATCCTGCGGCAACGCCTGCGTGTACACGACCTCAGCGTGCGTCACCGGCATGGGGAACAGTGTGACGCTTACCAGCCCAACTACGTACAAGAAGAAGGATGCCCGAAGTGCGACGGCAAGCGGCCGGGTCCCTCTGATTAACTCAATTACGATGTAGGCGACGAGAAGTGGGGCACACACGACGAGCACCGTCTGCCAGTCGGCCATGGCCACTTCCTTTCAGAGTACGGCGGCGACAATCGCATCAGCGAGTCCGCGCAGGTACTGCGAACCACGCGCCCTCAACTCAGCTGCCTTACCGCCGCGGTTTGTCGTGGCGGACGCGCGTGTTAGCCACTTTGCAGCCGCTTCTTGAAGCCACGATACGGTCCGCTCTCATAGCCAAGCGACTCGTAGAAGCTAACAGTATCGACACGATCGGACTCCGTAACGAGAATGATCTGCGTGCAGTCGCGTTCAACTGCTGCAGCTTCAAGCTCGCGCATCAGAGCTGATCCAACGCCCGTGCGCTGCCAGCCCGCATCGACAACGAAGTTCTCAACGACCATGAACGGCCTGCATTCCCCGTAGAGGTCGCCGCAAAAAATCCCTGTGGCCGTGCCGAGAAGCTCGCCGCCGTTCTTGGCTGCAAGGAACACATAGTCCGGATTGGACTTGAGCCGCCGGAACGCTTCCCGCATGCGCTCCACCGATGAGGGCTCGCCCCAGAACTGCTCGTAGAGCCGGGCGACCGCTTCCATATCGCTTTCGACGAGCCTTCCGACCTCCACCCGTCCCCCCCCATCAAGTGTGGCTAACGATTCTGCAGAGCCACTAGCTCCCTCAGAGGCCCGCAGGCGACCGAGATCATCCATCGACCGTGTCGCGGCGTCGCTGTCGATGGAGATCATACAGCATGTAGGATCGTTTCTGGTATTCGCATCAGATGGAAATCCGTCGATGTGGATGATGTAATGCGCGCCTAGCGGTCCTCGGTCCCGATACCCCTGCTCGGTGCGGCTCCCAGTGGGGGAGTCCTTGGCGATTCTGAAGCCATGGCGACCTCGAGTAAGTAGGAGGCCAATCCCTCAAGCCGATCGGTTTCAACACGCCGAATGACTGTCAGGTAGACCTTGGCAAACACACGAAATAGGACATAGCCAATCAGCACACCAAGTGCGTTCAGCAGCACATCATTCACATCGATGACCCTGTAGGCATAGCCAAGCGTGAGCGAGATGGCCAACTGCAGGCATTCGATTGCAACTCCGAAGGCAAGCGTTAACCAGCCTATGCCTATACGACCGGGCTGCAGCACGAAGTTGACACCGAAACCGAATGGAACAGCTAGCAGGACATTGAGAATGAGCTGCCTGCTGTCGAAGAATATGCCGTACGCTCCTAGGTCCCCGGGTATGAAATTGACCCGAGACATGAAGCTTGTGACAGGCCTCATCGACTCAAGAGCTCCTCCGGAGAGCGGCACTCGCAAGGAGCACAAGTGCTCCCAGAATCCAGGTAAGGCCGTCGAAGTCGAGGAGCATTACAATTCCCTCCTTGGTAAGCCGGCCGAGACGGTGCCGGAGTCCCGTCGGCGGGCCAAGCCCCTATCAGCCCTCTGTCACCCAGCCATTGAGAGCAAGCTCTACATTTCAGTGAGCGGCGGCGTCTGACCGAGGCCGAGGGCTGCTGTACAGGGCCCAGAACGCTGTTAAGGCGAGCGCCACGACGAAAATGAGTGCGGTGAGGGCTTCTGGCCAAGCCTCAATGACCAAACCCCCAACCACTATCCGGTCGAAGCTTCTTGCCAGCACGAGCGACAGACCGACAATCACGAGAGTAACCACGTAGGCGATGTACACGCTGATCCACATACGGAAACGGGTCAATCCTAAGAGCAGAGCGATACCTGCAAAAAGCAGCAGCGCTGCTGGGTCGAGGCTCACCTCACCCTGAGAGAGCAGAACCGCGGTTCTGGCCAAGGCGATTGCCCCCAGCAGTATGCACGACCATGCAACTACCTTAATTCGCGTTGGAACCCCAACCGTACTCACGGCGACCCCTCTTATTACTTAATATGAAGGCAGCGCTTCTGACCTGAGTTTAGCATACAGGGTGTGCCGGCGGCGTGGATGCGCTGGTTAGGCGGATTCGCCTCTGCGCACAGACGACAGCAGCATCGCCACATGCTGCTCAGTCACAACTGGCATAGGAAGCGATGCCAAGCTACTGATGCGACTCGATATCGGTAGCGCGCTGATCCGGCAGGTGGCAGCGACTTCCGTCTCCGTTCGTCTCCCCCAAGCAGACCTCGCCCGATTTTACGACGCCTGACACAAGAAAGCCCCGCTCATACGAGCGGAGATCTCACATTTTGCTGGTGGGCCCGAGTGGATTCGAACCACTGACCTCACGGTTATCAGCCGTGCGCTCTAACCAACTGAGCTACGGGCCCCTAAGGGGGAGCAGCCTCGACACAATACTAAAGCGCAATGGCCCCCGTCAAATACTTGATGCGCACGATTGCCTGGCTCGGGGGATAATGGCACATACGTTGCAAGTAAACTGTTACTCTTCATAAGAAAGCAGGCCTAATATGGATTTCCTGAAAAAAGTGCTCAAGGGCGCAAAAAGTCTCGAAAAGAAATTGGACAAGCTTGAAGACGTCGTCGAAAAAGCCGCAAAGCAAAAAAAAGGCAGCTCAAGCGCAAAGAAGATTCTGGGCAAGTTGAAAAAGAAGTTTTGATCTCCCGCGCCGGGAAAGGAGAAGCACCTTGGTTCATGTGCGGATCGTATCGCTGTCGGTTGATGCGGCATCGAACCAGCCGGTAATTATCCTCAAGCCCGTTGACGACGAGGAGTCCTCGGCGCGTCTGTTGCCAATCTGGATCGGCCACCCCGAAGCCGCATCGATTCTGCTTGCCCTGCAAAGCATCGAGCCTCCGCGTCCCATGACCCACGACTTGTTGAGCAACATAGTCTCCACACTCGGCCACCAGGTCGCGCGAGTCGAGATCACCCGGCTTGAGGCAGGAACCTTTTACGCCGCTATCTTCCTGGAAGACGAAAGCGGCACCGTGGTTATCGATGCCCGCCCCAGCGACTCAATAGCTCTGGCCGTGCGGACCGGCTCGCCAATTTACGTCGCCGAGCAAGTCCTTGACGAGGCCGCCGTGACAGCTGACCAAAGTAGCCCCTCAGAAGATGAAGAGGTGCAGGTTCAGCAGTTTCGTGACTTTCTTGAAAGCGTGGATCCTCGCGACTTTCAAGGCTGATGCTGAAAGCCTTGGCGGCGCATCGGTCCTTATTCGTACCGCAGCGCGACGATCGGTTTCAGCCGAGAAGCCCGATAGGCGGGGTACACTCCAAAGAACACGCCTATTCCCGCCGAGAAGAAAAATGCGAGCGCGACCGCCCACGCGGTCACCTGTGTTGGAACGAAAGCCTGCAGCGCCGCGGCTCCTGCCCATCCCAGGGCCATGCCTACAGCTCCTCCGATAACCGATATCAGAAGCGCTTCGATCACAAACTGAGACATTATGTCGTAGGTTTTCGCTCCGACAGCCTTTCTGATGCCGATCTCGCGCGTCCTTTCAGTGACGCTGACCAGCATGATGTTCATAATCCCAATGCCGCCCACAAGCAAAGATATTCCGGCAATGCCGGCGAGCATAACCGTTAGCGTTCCCAGCAGCGATGCCATAATGCCGAGGGTCTGCTCCTGCGTAAAAACGCTGAACTCCTCACCGAAGGACGGCCGAAGAAGTCGCTGCACCTGCGCCTGCACCAGCTCAACCTGGTCGGCCTCGGCGGCTTTGACAATAATGGAATTAACGTCTTCTGTGCCCAGGAGGCGCTGGGCCGCGGTGATTGGCATATACAGCTGGTTGTCCTGATCCCCGGTGAGCGTGCCCCCCTGCGCCGCGAGATGTCCAATCACAGTGAATCGCTGGCCGTTGATATCAATCTCTCTGCCCACCGGATCCTGAAATGGAAACAGCTCGTCGCGAACACTGCTTCCCAGCACTACAACCCGCGAGCCGGCTGTGACCTCACTACGCCGATAGTCCCTGCCGCCCTCGAAGTCCGACGCAAAGACCTCTCCCGCATGCTCGTTTGCGGCGGCCACAGCCGAGCGCATGCTTCGATTCCCGACACGAAGAGTCACCGGTGCCTGAACTATAGGCACCACCAGGTTCTCTGGTCCAAGGCGCCGCCTGAGAAAGTCGGCGTCTTCCATGCTGAACATCGTAATGGAGACAGCAGCGGGTCCACCCGAGCCTTCCTCCATATTGCCGGGTAACACAAAGACCAGATTGCTCCCAAGTCCCTCGATCGTACCGGTGACTTCATCTTGCACTCCGGAGCCAATGGCGACCAGCAAGATTACGGCGGCAACTCCGATGATCACGCCCAGCATCGTCAGCGTGGTGCGAACCTTGTTTGCGGACAGCGCGCGAATCGCGACCGTAAGACTCTCTCCCAGATTCATCAGGCAGACACTTCCTCGGCAGAGCTCATCTTCAAGCGATCTCTGGCGAACACCCGCGACTCGACAGTCTCTTCGCGAACAATGCGCCCGTCCCCTATGTGAATGATGCGCTTCGCGTGTCTAGCCACCTCGTGATCGTGAGTGACGAGCACTACCGTTATTCCCTGCTCATTTAGATCCTGCAAGATCGCCATGACCTCTGTCCCGGATCTTGAGTCGAGGTTGCCTGTGGGCTCGTCTGCCAGCACTATGCTGGGTTGCATAACCAGCGCACGAGCTATCGCTGCTCGCTGCTGCTGGCCCCCGGACAGCTGACTGGGGAAGTGGCCCGCGCGATCGCCGAGACCAACCTGCTCCAGCGCCTCCTTTGCCCGTTTTGTCCGCATAGCAGATGAAACACCGGCGTAAACCAGGGGCAACTCGACGTTCGCCAAAGCCGTGGTGCGAGCCAAAAGGTTGAAGGCCTGGAAAACAAAGCCTATCTCCTTGTTGCGCAAGGCCGCCAATTTGTTGGGCGCCATGTTGGATACCTCTTCGCCCTGCAGCTTCACCGACCCTGTCGTCGGGGTGTCAAGCAAGCCTATGATATGCATAAGAGTCGACTTCCCTGAGCCCGATGGCCCCATGATCGCCAGCATCTCACCTTCCGAGACAACAAGGCTCGCCCCACACAGGGCATGAACTTCGATGGTCTCCATCAGGTAGCTCTTGGTGACATCGGTCACCTCGAGCACTGCTGGGCGCGCATCCTTCCGATCCGTGAGGTCGGCTTCTGGCGACAGGGTCTGCATCGGCACTTCCCGGCTTACCTTTCTACCCGGACACGAAGGCCGTCCGTAAGCTCCGCGGGACCCGACAGGGCGACCTCATCGCCCTCTGAGATTCCAGAGACTATCTCTGCCTTGACCTCGGTAAGCGTTCCTACCTCGACAGGCGTCCGTGCGAGCATCATGTCTGGGTCAACGAGATAAACGAAGAAGGCGCCATCCTCATCGAAAAGCGCTTCGACCGGAACTGTCAGTACGTCTTCAACAGCGTCTATCTCGATTTCCACATCGCCTCTCATTCCAACGAGAAGATCGATCGGCGGTGGAGTATCGCCAAAATCAATGTATACCGAATATGTGGTGCCTCCTGTTGCCGTCATCACCGGCATTGGAGAGATCCGGGTCACTGAGCCCTCGATTCCCTCTGCGGGAAAAGCATCGAGATTGACGGCGGCTCTTATTCCAGGCTCAACTTTTGCGATATCAGCCTCGTCCACCTCGGCAAGGAAGTACGCTGACTCCAGGTTCAAGATGGTAAACGGCGCCGCCTGGGGACCTACCGGCGATGCGGCGGATACCTTGGGAATCTCTCCGTCTGCAGCGGGCGTCCCGACGGGATTGAAAAGAACCACCCCGTCGATTGGTGCGGTCAGCGAGGCCTTCTCGAGATTCTCGTGAGCAAGCGCTACGGCCTCTCTAGCCTGATCCACAGCAGCGCTCGCTGCGGCCCTCTCTGCGGACAGCTCAGTTCTTTCCAGCCTCTGCTGCTGGGCCCTCGCGGCCAGGAAGGCAGCGTGCGTCTGGTCTCTGGCTGCTGCAGCCTGCCTGCGCAGCTGTGTTGCGTCGAATGACTCCGCCTTCTCTTTGGCTGCCTCGGCCTGGGAGTACCCTGCGCGAGCCTGAAGCATCGCTATCTCCGCTTGCGCCAGTGAGGCTTCCAAGGAGGGCGATGGTGACAACAGATAAGCCGCTTTGGCTGCATCGTGAGCCTGTTTGGCCGAATCGTAAACGCGCTTGGCGGCTGCGGCGGCGGCCCTTGCGGCTTGCAAGTCACTTTGGGTGGGAGCCTGGCGCCCGACCGCATCGACTCCAGCGAGGGCAGCAAGATGCTGGCTCCAGGCCGCTTCCGTGGCCCTCCTTGCCGAGGCCAGCTCTGCTGACGTGGGCTCCTGGCGCTCAACGGCGGCAAGTTGCGACCTTGCTGCGGCCAGGCCAGCTTCTGCCTGCGCTAGTTGCAGCTCCAAGGGCTCTCTTTCCAGGGTGGCCAGAACCGCGCCAGCTGCAACCTGCTGTCCATCGGTTACGAGCACCTCATCGATAATTCCGGCACTTCCCGGGAAGACGTCTCTCCTCTCGGCGAGCTGAATTTCGCCCGTCGCCGAGATCGTGACTCTCAGGTCTTCTTGCAGTACCTCGGTAACCGTGACCTCTTCCGCCGGCGCATATTGCCTAAGGAAAATAAAGCCGGCGATGGCGCCTATGGCCAACAACGACACAACGCCTATGATAACTTTAGCCTTGACCGTCACGCGGTCCTCCTCACTGTAAGACCCAGCTCACAAGTGCCTAGATAGCACGGCTGATGCCAGTTATACATGACTGTCCTATTCCGCCACTGCTTCTTCACCTAACACTCCGGGCAGTTCGGCGAGTGAGCGCAGCGCATATCGCGGCCCGGGCCCCAGGATCCTCTCTGCCGGAAACGGCCCCCAAAGAGCCGCCACGCCGATAGCATTGCATGCGCCGGCGGCCATCATGTCGAACTCGCTGTCCCCCACGTATACGCACTGCTCTATCGGTACGCCGAGAAGCTCCGCTGCATAAAGCAGCGGCTCCGGCTCCGGTTTGTGCTTTGTGGTGTCCTCGTACGCAACAAGCACGTCAAAGTAGGACGCAAGCCCGCAAACCTCAAGGCCTCGGATGGCTCCTTCTCTGGCCTTCGAAGTCACAACTCCCAGCGGGTAACCCATATCTGAAAGCGTCTCTAGGGTTTTGGCTGTCCCGGGATAAGCCTTAACTTGTCCGTCGTGATGTTCGGCGTTGTGCTTCCGATATACCAGCAGCAGCTCATCGGCATGCTCTACAGAAAAGTCCCTGAGCTGATAGATCAAAGGCTTGCCGATATTGTGCATCAGCACCTCATCAGAGAGCGCGATACCAAGTACGCTTTTAACCGCGTGGCGCAAAGAGGAGACAATGAGCGGAATCGAGTCGATAAGCGTCCCATCGAGATCAAACAACAGGCCCTTTATTTCCGGATCGCCACTCCCGCGACTCCCCGCACTTGGGGCTAGTGGGGTCTCACTGTTCTCCGCTGTCCTCACCATCGCTCTCAAATTCCTCGCTTGCGAGCTCTTCTTCGGCGGCGATTCGCTCTTCGATATCAGCGATCTGTCCGGCGCCCTCCTCGGCCACTGATCCATCCCCGTCTAGCAGCGATGTCTGTCCTTCGAGGACCGCCGCTCCTTTGTTTCTCCTCTTGCTCGCACTGACTCTTGCGATTGCAACCACGCTATCGGTTGCTCCCACGTTCATCACGCGAACTCCTTGTGTCGAACGGCCCAGCCTCGATATGTCGTCGGCCTTTACCCTGATCACTACACCCTCAACGCTGATCAGCATTAGCTCGTGGTGGGCTTGCACGATTTTCATCCCCGCAAGTATGCCTTTTTTCTCGGTGATCTGAATGGTCCGCACACCCATACCCCCGCGCCTTTGCAGCGGGTAGTCGAGCACCGGCGTGCGCTTGCCATACCCGCGCTCCGTGACCACAAACAGCTCAGCGTCCTCGCCGGCGATCTCCATGCCCAAAACGGCATCCCCAGTCTTGATGTTCATGCCCTTGACGCCCATCGTGTCCCGACCCATCGGCCGAGCGTCTGTCTCGCTCCACACGATAGCTTTACCCGCCGAGGAAACCATGACGACCTTCTCGTTTTGCTTGACCCGCCTGACGGAGATCAACTCATCATCGCTTCTCAGATTGATCGCAATGATGCCGTCGCGTCTGCTGCGATCGTAAGCTTGCATCGCAGTTTTCTTGACCATTCCGGTTCGAGTGGCAAATAGCAGATAATCTTCCGCCCCGAATTCCCTTGTCGTGATTACTGCAGCGATCTTCTCGCCCTGCTCGAATGGGAGCAGGTTGACTGCGGCTGTACCCCGAGCATGCCTTGAGCCCACAGGCAGCTCGTGCACCTTCAGGCGATAGACCTTGCCCTTCGTGGAGAAAAACAGCACATAGTCATGGGTTGAGCTTATGAAGAGATGCTCGACAAAGTCGCTTTCCTTCAGGTTTACCCCGCTTACGCCTTTTCCGCCGCGCTTTTGCTGCCTGTACGTCGCGACCGGCAAGCGCTTCACGTAACCGGCTCTGGTGATCGTCACAACCATGTCTTCTTCGGCGATTAGATCCTCGACATCGAAAGCGACCGCGGCTGTTGTAATTTCAGTTCGCCGAGGATTCGAATACTTTGCCCGGACCTCTGTCAGCTCTTCTTTGATGATCCCAAGGAGAAGAGTCATGTCTCCAAGGACCTTCTTGTGCCAGGCGATCTTCTCCCGCAAGGCGGAAAGCTCTTCGTCTATCTTGTGGCGCTCCAGCCCCGTAAGCCTGCGTAGCCGCATTTCGAGAATTGCATCTACTTGAGCCTCAGAAAAGCCGAACCTCTCCGTTAGCCTACTTTTGGCTTCCTGGTCATCAGAGCTTCCGCGAATGATACTTATAACTTCGTCGATGTTATCCAGGGCAATGACATATCCATCCAAAAGATGCGCCCGCTCCTCGGCTTTGCGCAGCTCATAGGTGGTTCTTCTCGTGACAACGCTCTTCTGGTGCTCGATGTAGTGCTTCAGGACCTCGGTTATCGTAAGGGTGCGAGGCACACCATCGACAAGGGCCAGCATGATAACGCCAAACCCGGTCTGCAGCTGCGTATGTTTGAACAGTTTGTTTAGAACCACCTGTGGGATGCAGTTGGTTTTCAGCTCAATGACCACACGCATACCCTTGCGATCCGACTCATCCCGAAGATCGGATATCTCCGTCAACTTCTTTTCTCTGGTCAGCTCGGCTATTTTCGATATCAGCTTCGCCTTGTTTACCGTATAGGGTATTTCGTTGATTATGATTCTCGTGCGGCCGGTCGAGGTCTGTTCGATATGGGCTTTCCCGCGAACCTTTACCGATCCCCGCCCCGTGGCGTAGTACTCAGAGATGCCATCCCGCCCCATTATGGATCCTCCTGTCGGAAAATCCGGCCCGGGCATCACCGCTAATATCTCATCTGCCCCTGCATCTGGTTTATCTATGAGAAGCATCACAGCATCTATAACTTCGCCAAGATTGTGAGGCGGAATATTCGTTGCCATTCCTACCGCGATGCCCGCGCTGCCATTGACGAGAAGGTTTGGGAATCTAGCCGGTAAGACCCTCGGCTCCAGAAGGGACTCATCGTAGTTGGGGCCGAAATCCACGGTCTCTTTGTCCAGATCGCGCAGCAGTTCGCCCGCAATCTTGTGCAAGCGAGACTCGGTATACCTCATCGCCGCTGCCCGGTCGCCATCGACAGACCCAAAGTTTCCATGGCCGTCGATCAGGGGTTCCCTCATCGAAAAATTCTGGGCCAGCCTCACCATGGTGTCGTAAACAGCTGAATCTCCGTGCGGATGATACTTACCTATCACCTCTCCGACCGTCCATGCTGACTTCTTGTACGGCCTGCCGGGAGTGAGCCCCGACTCGTTCATCGCATACAGAATTCTTCGATGCACAGGCTTTAGGCCATCTCTAACATCGGGCAAGGCTCGCGAAACAATAACGCTCATCGCGTACTCAAGAAAGGACTCCTTGAGCTCTTGCTGAATTTCTATTGGGAGAATGGTTGATTCGATCAGGTCTTCCGTCACTCTATTATTCACCTCGTTGTTTCAGACTTCTAATTATCACCCACACTGAAAAACCAATGAAGCTCATTCCAAAGCCCATCAGGATGGCGCCGCCGGTCATCCCTGCTACCCCTGCTTGTGCTGTCCGAGCAGTTGCTACAACGCCCCAAACAAGCATCATTGTGCCAATGGAGCCAAGCACCAGGCCGCTCAGTACTCCCGCCTTCCATAGATGGCGATTGGGCGAGGCTTCTGCTACGGAAAGCTGTGCCATCAGTTCAACAAAGCGCGGATCATCTACTGAGACCTTCTCCTTCTTTACAGGCGCGTCCGCAGAAGAGCTTTCCACTACTGCAACGACCTCTTTGGCCTCACCGCGGCCTTCCGCTTCCCGCCCTGCCGCTAAGGGCCCTTCACCCGCCTCGCTCGCAATCTCCCAGGGTGGGGGCTGAAATTGCTTCGGCTGTCTGCGTTGTGGTGCTTCGCTCATCGCGATTCCCATTTATTCTTAGATATCCAGGAAGCGCACATCTTTTGCGTGTCGCTGGATAAAATCCTTACGCGGCTCTACATTATCTCCCATTAAGTCTACAAATGCTTTTTCTGCAGCAAGCGCATCATCCAGAGTTACGCGCAACAAGGTGCGGTTTGTTGGATTCATGGTTGTTTCCCATAGCTGTTCGGGGTTCATCTCTCCGAGACCCTTGTATCGCTGAATATTTACTTTTGTGGATTCTGGAACTTTAGCTAAAGCCTGCTGTAGCTGCCTCTCGGTATATGCATATTCTTGCTTACGCCCGTAGCTGATCTTAAACAGCGGCGGTTGCGCTATGTAGATATAGCCATGCTCGATCATCTCTCGCATATATCGATAGAAAAACGTCAGGATCAAGCACCTGATGTGAGCTCCGTCGACATCCGCGTCGGTCATGATTATTGCCTTGTGGTACCTGGCCTGGGTAATGTCGAACTCCTCGGCTATGCTGGTTCCAAGCGCCGTAATCATCGCCTGTATCTCCTCTGATCCCAGCGCTCGGTTAATCCCGGCCTTCTCTACGTTGAGGATCTTGCCCTTTAGCGGCAAAATCGCCTGAAACGACCTGTCGCGCGCCTGTTTCGCCGATCCCCCCGCGGAGTCGCCCTCGACAAAGAATATCTCTGTGAGCTCTGCCTCTCGAATTGAGCAGTCCGCAAGTTTTCCAGGAAGAGTCGATGACTCCAGCAGCCCCTTCCTTCTGGTCAGCTCACGCGCCTTTCGGGCGGCCGCTCTCGCCTTTGCAGCTTGGGCGGCTTTTGTAACAACTATTCTTGCGGGACGTGGGTTCTCTTCCAAGTAATCTGAAAGAGCCTTTGTAACTGCCGACTGCACAAAGGCTCGTATCTCCGGATTTCCCAGCTTTGTTTTGGTTTGTCCCTCAAACTGAGGATCTCGAAGCTTTACCGATATGATAGTGGCCAGGCCCTCCCTGATGTCCTCTCCTGAAAGATTGTCCTCTTTCTCTTTCAGAATATTTTGCCGCCGTGCATATTCGTTTACCGTTCGAGTCAGCGCATTTTTAAAGCCATCCAAATGCGTTCCGCCCTCATGGGTGTTGATATTGTTCGCAAAAGCGAGAACTGAGTCCGAGTAGCCCGTATTCCACTGCATTGCGACCTCGACATACCCCTCCGGGCTGTCGGCATCGAAATAGATAACCTTGCTATGCAGCGTATCTTTCGCTTCGTTCAGGTATTTGACGAAATCAACAATTCCTCCGGCGTACTTGAACTCCTCTTTCCTAGGTTCAAGCTCACGCTCATCGGTCATCGTAATCTTCAGGTTCTTGTTCAGGAACGCTGTTTCCCTGAATCTAGTTACCAGTGTGTCGTAGTCAAAATTAATCGATTCAAAAATATCTGCGTCAGGCCAAAAGGTTATGGTTGTTCCTGAGGCTTTCGTTTTGCCAATAACCGAAATATCTCCTTGCGGCTTTCCATATCTGTACTCTTGGAAAAAAACTTTCCCTTCGCGGCGAACTTCAACATGAATTTTTTCCGAAAGAGCGTTAACAACCGAAACTCCAACACCGTGAAGTCCTCCGGAAACTTTATATCCATCCCCGCCGAATTTGCCTCCTGCGTGCAATACCGTCAAAACAACTTCAAGCGTGGGTTTTTTTAACTTTGGGTGCTTATCAACAGGAATACCTCGGCCGTTATCAATAACCGTAACTGAATTATCAGCATGAATGGTGACATCGATATTTGTGCAAAACCCTGCAAGGGCTTCGTCGACTGAGTTATCTACGACCTCATAAACAAGGTGGTGTAACCCTTTCGCGCCAGTCGAACCAATGTACATCCCCGGCCGTTTTCTGACGGCCTCTAGGCCCTCCAATACCTGAATGTCTTTCCCGGAATATGAGTTTGTGGGCACCTATCACTCCTTGTGGAATGGATACTTACTATCAATAACTTTGTGATTGCTTATTAATATTAACCCTACCATGACTGGTTATAAAATTATCGCGCTTTTCTACTATCTTCCTCTGCAATGCTCTCTGGATTCACAGTAAAACGAATATTTCTTACAACTCTCTTACCAAACATATCGTTGATTCTTTCAATCAAAACTATACTCATGGTCGATAATTCTGTAGCCCAAGAGGAAGAGGCAACATCAATCAATAGCTCATGGTTTCTTAGTCCCTTTACTTTTGTTTGTTGAGCTATTTTTCGTTCAGTGAGGTGTTCCCAGTTGTCTATTATTTGCCTTAATTCATTAAACGCTGGTTTTCCTCCAGTTAAATCAGAAACAACTCCGCTTAAAATACTTCCGATTCTTACTGGATCTCTCTCTTGCATAAAAATAAACAATTCTTCCTAAACTAGGCGAACCGGCATGATCAGATAGGTAAAACCTCTGTCCTCTACCGACTTTATAACTCCGGGCTTGAGGGGACTAACTATCTCTATTGAAATAGTATCGCCTGGTGCGGTTATGGCTCCGTCAAGTAAATATGTGTGGTTAAAGGCGATCTCTACTGTAAGCCCATCTACATCAGCTGAGATATTTTCGTTTGCTGTACCAATATCTTGTGTTGTCGCCGTAAGTGATACCTGTTTGCTTTTTTCATCAACTGATAAACGAAGGGATGTGTTGTGTTGAGCAAGTAAAGAAACTCTTTTTGCAGCGCCAATAAATTCATCTTTAGAAAGGGTTGCTTTTGTCTGAAAGGAAGACGGGATGAGCTGCTTGTAGTTAGGAAAAGTTCCTTCGATTCTCCTAGTTAAAAATATAACGTTTTCTATCTCAACTAATATTTGGCTATCTGTAAACGTGAGATTAACTACCTGCTCTTCACCCACAAGCCTTATTACTTCTTCTATTATTTTTCCGGGAACAATTAAGTCGCATGTAACCCCTGCATCTTCAATTGTTGTTTCCACAATTGCCAACCTATATGAATCTGTTGCAACCGCAGTAAGTTGTGTTCCTGATATTGATAGAAGAATTCCCGTTAAAACAGGCCTTGTTTCATCTCTACTAATAGCTTTAGCCACTCTCGATACAGCGTAGGATAAAGTTTTAGCTGGTAGAGATATTAAGGTTCCCTCTTTCAACTCAGGAAGACTTGGAAAATCATCGGCGTTCATAGTTTTTAGCGAATAAAGAGCATGCCCGCAGGATATAGATATGCCTTCTCCCTCTAAAGAAAGGGAAATTGCAGAGTTTGGTAAGTTTTTAATGATGTTGATAAATAATCTACCGGGGACAACTATAGTCCCCCCCTCTTCTACCAACCCGGCAAAAGAACACTTTACCGATAACTCTAAGTCTGTTGACGAAATAAAAATCTCGCCATTTTTTTCAGCATGTATACAAAGGCCGGCTAAGATCGGAAGGGTCGACCTTGAAGACAGACCCTTAGCTACGTAGTCCAAAGAAGAGACTAATTCCTCACGAGAAACCGTTACCTTCATTTACTGATCCTTTCTTAAATTTTTAAGTTCAGTAGTAATAGTGACCTTCTCTTCTGTTGAAAACCCCTTATTACAAAAGGTTATCTACTGTGTTTCGCCTGTGGGTAGGGCAACTAAAAGACTGTGAATGGGTGTTGAAAAGTAAATTCCTCACAGTAATCTATCAACAGTAATTAGATTATATCCACAGAAAAAGAACAGGTTATTCAACTCTTGAATAATTTATGAATAAGTATTCGTTTTTAATTATTTTGTCTTATAATATTAGTCAATTCTTGTATTTGGTTGTATACCTCTCTCTCTGCAGTGATCATTTTTTGAATTTTTGCTGTTGCGTGCATTACGGTGGTGTGATCTCTGCCACCAAATTCATTTCCAATCCTTGGTAGCGAGATATCTGTTAGTTCACGGGCCAGATACATTGCTATTTGGCGTGGGTAGACAATGTTTTGAGATCTTTTACTACTAATTAATTCAGAACGGCTTACGGAGAAATACTTACACACTTCTTTTTGTATGGAGGATATAGGGATAGGTTTAATCTTTTTTTCAGGGAATATATCTTTTAGAACTTTATTGGATATCTCAATAGTGACAGGTTGTCTTGTTAGGGATCCGTAAGCGATAACCCTGATTAAAGCCCCCTCGAGCTCTCTGATATTTGAGGATACTCTGTCGGCTATAAATAAAAGAACCTCATATGGAATATCGAGTCTCTCGGTTTCGATTTTCCTTTTTAATATTGCAATTCTTGTTTCTAAATCAGGTGGCTGAATATCAGTAATTAAGCCCATTTCAAAGCGACTTCTGAGGCGCTCTTCAAGCATTGCAATTTCTCGCGGAGGGCGATCTGAGGATAAAACAACCTGTTTTCCTGATTGCTGAAGAGCATTAAAGGTATGAAAGAACTCTTCCTGTGTTCCCTCCTTGCCTTTTAAAAACTGTATATCATCAATTAATAAAACATCATTAGTTCGATATTGCCGCCTAAATCCTTCTATACGTTTTTTATCTCTGTTTGCAATTGAATTGATAAAGTCATTAGTAAACTGTTCTGAAGTGACATATTTTACTTTCATATGAGGAAAGCTTTGTTTTACATACTGAGCAATAGCGTGCAACAGGTGAGTTTTCCCTAAACCAACACCGCCGTATATAAATAAAGGGTTATATGCTCGCCCAGGAGCCTCCCCGACAGCCAGGGCTGCTGCATGCGCAAAACGATTAGAGGCTCCAATTACAAAAGAGTCGAATGAATATTTTGGATTAAATGAATCGACCTTTTCGCGCTCAAGAACGCGCCGTTCTAGTTTAGGAATTTCAGTAGTAATTTCGGTGGTTGCTTCCTCCAAAAAAGGAAGGACAGTGGTCTTATTACTTGCAGAGACAACAAAACTTATAGAGGCGGGAGCGCCCATCACCTTCAAAAGAGCAGCGCTCAGAAGGCCGGAGTATCGGGATTCAAGCCAGTCCTTAGCAAATTCGTTTTGAACTCCAACGACAAGCTCTCCATCAATCATGGTTAGAGGAACGGTGTGCTCAAACCAGGTTTTAATAGTTGGTTTATTTAGTTCGGCTCGGATTACTTCGAGAACCGAAGACCAAACCTCCAAGAGCTGTTCATTTGTTGCTTCAGGCGGCATATCTGTTGGATCCTTTATCTCATGTAAAAAGATGATTGATATAATTTAGGCCTAGATCGGTAAGAGCCCTCTTTCCATTTTCTTTTGTGGTTAGTAGGCCCGCCTGTTCCAGAGAGGACAGGTCTCTATAGGCCGTTGAAAGGCCAATCGACAGCTCCCGTGAGATCAAAGTGGGTCCAACTTCTCCAAACTCAAAAACAAGGGAAAGAACCCTCTTATAACGAGTCGAAAGTTTAGGGACAGTTTTTTGATCGTATGAGAGCTTCGACCCGAGATCCATTGGCGTGCTCAGTAAAACCGGCTCACTATCAGCTTTAATCAATGGCACCTCAGCTGTTGGTTGTGAGCTATATATTGTGACAACAGTGCCTCCAGTAAGATTGTCATCGATTTGCAAGCGGCACTGCTTTTGAGCCAGAAGGTCAACAGCAAGAGAGAGCCCGCACCCGACACCACGAATATACTGCTTCATTGTTTTGGTAGCAGTGGTATATCCGGGAGCCACGGCCTTCTCCTTGTTATCGATGCCCGGTCCCTGATCGGCGATGCGCAGGGTGCAGCCCGCATCGAGTATTGATACTACTACTTCCGCGAAGTTAGCATGTATCAGGTTTTCCACAACCTCACGAATAGCGATATATGGAATCGGGCCTCCCAGGTTCCTCGCAGTTGAATATACTGCCGAGCTGAGGGTTTCAATAAAAGATGAGGGGTTGCGGCCCCCGATTTTTTCTATGGTTGGGCCAGAGCCGACAGAGCCGTAAACGGCCACTAAACCCTGCAAAGCTACTGAGTCATCGGACAAGTGCTTGTGTGGGTAGTCGATCAAGGCCGGCGTTTCCAGGTGTTTCAAGCCCTCCGAGCCGCTAGGGAAAAACGTACGCAAGACCCGTCTCCTCCAGTAGTTCTGACATCAATAATGAATAAAACCGCGCCCAAACTAAAAACGGCACTAGAATGGAAGCCCTTCAGGTCGCCACAGTGCGCCTAATTTTCCGTAGTTTTCAACAACCCTTCCACATCTGTGGAAAATCGGTGGCGGCATGTTGAAGGAGAGGGAAAAGATGACCTCCAACCTACGGGAATCGGTCGCCGAAAGAAATAGGGCTTCCGTCAAAGAATGGAAAACCCGTCGAGGTAGCCGAAAAGGCTGTGGATAGAATGGTTTTCAGAGAGGCAAAAAAAGAATGCCTGTGGAAAAGTTGCGGAAAGCAATGTTTTGGGCAACTGTCATCATTTTCTAACGCGCATATCGGGCGGTTTCAAGGCGCAACCAAACGTTTAACCGGTAAATCTGTGCTGAGCGGATTCTAGCAAACGGGCACAGGGCAAAAAGGTGTCGAGAATCGTTATCCACAATGTCGATGAGCATAAATCCTGCGTTTTCCACAGTATCCACAGAAAATGAAAAAAATACGCTACGGGCCATTCCCTCTTTTCGGAAGGAAATGAAATAAGCTCGCAAGCTCAGCTCCGAGCCTTTGTGGATTGACAGCGGAGCCTAAGCAAATATAGAATGTCACGGCTTGTTGCCCTTTGATTGGGCACTGAATGGAGGAAACCGCAGTTGAAACGCACATATCAACCAAACCAGCGTAAGCGAAGCAAGACGCATGGTTTTAGGGCAAGGATGTCCACAAGGGCTGGCAGAGCCATTCTTGCGGCTCGTCGGCGCAAAGGGCGGAAGGTCCTTAGCGCATAACTTGTCTTATAACAGCACCTTGGAGGCATGGTGCTGAGGTCTATTATCTCGTCGAACCAGATTGATGAGTTATTCAGAAACGGGAGGCGCTACGCCAATCCGTACCTTGTCCTTTTGGTTGCTCCAAGCAAAACAAACGGATCGCGAGTGCTGATAGTTGCTGGCAAGAAGTTAGGTGGAGCTGTGACCCGGAACCGATTGAAGCGCGTGCTCCGCGAGAGCGTGCGTATGGCTGGGGGGCCATGGGAAGGGTGCCAGGTTGCCGTAATTGCCAGGCAACCGCTTAAAAAAATTGGTGCCCATAGGGCGACGGCTGAACTTTCCGGCTTATTGCGTAATGCGCGACTGATACGGTGATAGCCTTGCGAACACTTTTTATCGTGGTCATAATTGTTTATCAAAGACTCATATCCCCCCTGCTTCCGCCAACCTGCCGCTTTTATCCCACCTGTTCCTCATATGCGATGACGGCAATCGAGCGGTATGGAGCTTTATCGGGCTTGTGGATGGCTATTAAGAGGATCAGTAGGTGCCATCCTTGGAATCCAGGCGGACATGATCCTGTACCATGACATAGAAGTCGTAGTGGCACGAGGCATCTGTCGCTGCGTGGACCAAGTTTGGAGGTTACATAAAAGTGTGGCTAGCATTTAAAGATATTATTTTTGATGGGTTACAGTATCTATTTTCTATTACTGGTGATTATGGGTGGGCAATTGTTCTGCTGACCGTTGTTATAAGAATCGTCCTTGCACCACTCATCGTCAAACAAACCCGATCTATGCATGAGCTACAAGGAATTCAACCCAAGATCAAAGAACTGCAGAAAAAGTACAAGAACGATAAGGAAAAGCTACAAGAAGAAACTCTAAAGTTCTACCAAGAGAACAAAATCAATCCCTTCGGCGGATGTATGCCGATACTTCTGCAGATGCCGGTTTTCCTTGCGCTTTTTCAGGTTTTGGGAGGCACCCCAGAAAACCCAGGGCATTTGCTCAGGCATCTTCAGGCACTTGAGCCTGCCGAAAGCGTCGTCGCCAAGAGGTTTTCGGTACTAATTGAGGATATAACAGTCACGCCAGCAGCAGTGTTTGCTAGTGATGGCCTTGTCGCCACTCTCCCCTACATAGCCCTGGTAGTGCTCTTCGGTCTGAGTGTTTGGCTCCCCATACAGCTTGCTCCAGGAGAAAAACAGCAAAAGCAAATAGGAATGTTTATGGCTGTAATGATGCTGTACTTTGGCTGGATAAGCCCTGCCGGTGTACTTCTATACTGGGTGACTTCAGCAATTATAGGAATTGCCCAGCAGCAGATTACCCTTAAGGTCCTTACACGCTCAAAGGAGAAAAATTTATGAAAAGAGAGATTATAACCGAGGGTTCATCGGTAGACGCGGCGCTGGAAATTGCCCTTGAGTCTCTGGGGGTACAGCAGGATGCTGTTCAATTCGAGGTAGTCGGGGGATCCGACGAAGGGTTTGCCATTGGCACTGCTGGACCGAGTAAGGTGCGAGTCTGGATCAAGGAGTCTTTTTATCGGGAGATCGAGGAGGCCAGAGCGGCCGTACGGGAGATTGTCGTCGGCGCAGACGGGGAAACCACCACCCCTTTATCCGAAAACGGGCTTTCTGCGGAAGATCTGGATAAGGTAGCTGACGAGGCCGTGGCAATCATTCAGGGAATTTTGAGCGGCTTCGGAATAGCGGCGGAGATTGATGAGTACGAAGGTGATGATGGCGAGATAATTTTGGATATCGTGGGCGATGATCTGGGAATACTAATCGGCAGACATGGAAGAACACTCGAGGCTCTGCAGGTTCTTGTTGGAGCGGCAACCAATCAAAAGCTGGGCTTTCGCCATGCTGTGGTGGTTGATGTTGAGGGTTATAGGAACAGGCTTCGGGAAAAGCTTGAGTCCATTGCCAGGCGTGCTGCAGAAAAAGCGGTAAAGTCACGGGGAACGGTGAGACTGCGCCCAATGTCGAGCTATGAGCGAAGAATAGTTCATCTTGTACTAAAGGACGACAGGCGTGTTGTTACGGTAAGTGAGGGCCAGGAGCCGAACAGGTGTGTTTCGGTTATAAACAAATAGTAAGTAGCTAGACGAATACCAGCAAGGGCGCCCGTGGGCGCCCTTGCTGCTTTAAGTAGTTTTGCCAAAAATCATGTATCCTTGGATATCAGACAACAGTAAGGCTTTAGGAGAATGTTTCACGTGAAACATCAGCAAGCTTCCTCCGACACAGATTATCTCCGTGAGTGCATATCGGCTATAGGCCTCCAGCTGGAGCCCTCGCAGGAAAGCGATCTGCTCTCCCACCTTGGTGCAGTATTGAAACACAACAGCAGGACTAATTTGACCGCAATAACTGAGCCGCGGGATGCAATACGATTGCACATCGTAGACTCGCTATGCGTAGTTCCATATATCAAAAATTACCAAAATCGGCTCATGGACATTGGTTCGGGCGCAGGGTATCCGGGGATGGCAATTGCGATAGCTTGCCCCTGGCTGGATGTAACGATGTTGGAGTCCAACAACAAGAAACATCGCTTTCTTACTCAGGAGATCCAAAGACTTGACTTGTCGCGTGCTGTGGCACTCAACCTAAGAGCCGAAGAGGCCTGCGACATTGCCGGCGGTATGGAGATCGTAACCGCCAGGGCTGTAGCAGCTTTGGTGGCACTCGTTGAGCTATCGGCCCCACTACTGGTGGAAGGCGGTGAGTTGTATGCAATGAAGGGTAGAACTCAAAGTGCAGAGATTGACGAGGCAATGCGGGCCGCGCCTCAGTGCGGAATGTCGTTTCAGAGTAGACATGCTTACACGCTGCCCCTGGGTTCTGAGTGCCGTGAGATATGGATATTTAAAAAGGTAGGTCCGCCCTCAATTCCTTTACCCAGGCGGTCGGGGAGGGCCCAAACCAGGCCACTTGGTAGGTAAAATTCCTTTGAGTTCGACACAGAATATTGTATTCTCAGGGGGCTTGAGTGTCTCATGAGATGGTAGGTGAAGAAGTGGTTTCAACTCAAAGAATAGAGGGCTCCCCCCTGCAGCTAGTTTTGGCTGTGGTAAATCAAAAGGGGGGCGTGGGGAAGAGCACGACAGCGGTGAACCTGGCAGCCTGCCTCGGGGAAAATGGGAAGCGCACGCTTCTTATAGACCTGGATCCTCAGGCGAATGCTACATCTGGGTTTGGGATGAGCAATGGTCAGCGCCAGAAGTGCGTCTATGACGTGCTCCTTGGCGATACGGCGCTTGAAGATATAATAGAGTCGACGCAAAACGAACATGTGTTCGTAGTGCCTGCGACGATACAGCTAGCTGGAGCTGAAATCGAGCTGGTTTCAGCGCTCAGCCGCGAGAATCGTCTGAGGAACATCCTTGCACCAGCTATTTCATCATTTGACTTTGTCATTATTGATTGCCCTCCGTCGCTAGGATTACTGACTGTCAATGCCTTGACGGCTGCTACAGGACTGATAATTCCGATACAGTGTGAGTATTATGCCCTCGAGGGTCTTGCCAAGCTTATGGATAGCGTGCGACTCGTAAAAACACACCTAAACGCTAATCTCGAGATATTTGGTGTGGTCATGACTATGTACGATTCTCGGACGAGACTTTCCCAGCAGGTAGTAGATGAAGTTAGACAACACTTCGACGGTAAGGTATTTGAGACCCTGATCCCAAGAACAGTTAGATTGTCTGAGGCCCCGAGTTTTGGCCTGCCGATTACACAATATGACCCGTCGGGTAAGGGCGCCGAAGCGTACAGATCTCTAGCTAAGGAGGTGGTGTCTCGTGTCGAATAGGCGAGGATTGGGCCGCGGTCTTTCGGCAATAATTCCCAGCATCGCTCAAGAACCTTCACAGGAAGAGCATCTAGTGCCGATCTCTCAGATTTATAGAAATCCGGATCAACCTCGCACTGAAATCGACGAGGAAAGCCTTCTTGAGCTTACAGATTCGATCAAAAAGGTCGGTGTGCTGCAGCCCATAATCGTTCGCCCGTTCGGTGAGGGCTATCAGATAGTCGCCGGTGAAAGGCGCTGGCGTGCGGCTCGTGCGGCTGAATTGGAAAAAGTTCCGGTTCGAGTCCTTGGCGTCAGTGATGGCGAATCTCTTGAAATTGCGCTTATTGAGAACTTGCAGAGGGAAGATCTAAATGCGATCGAGGAGGCCAGGGGCTACCGAAGGCTGCTGACAGAGCATCAAATGACCCAGGCGGAGCTAGCAAATAAAGTTAGCAAGTCGCGATCGGCTGTCACAAATGCTCTAAGGCTGCTCGACTTACCCGAAGAGGTTCAAGAGCTGGTATATGCAGGCAAGGTGTCGGCAGGACACGCCCGGGCAATACTGTCCATTCCTGACGAGCAACTTAGAATCAGATTGGCGGAAAAGGTGTTAGCCGAGGGGCTTTCGGTTAGAGAGACAGAGAACCTCGCAAGGCTTTATGCTGCGGGGAGGGGGGAGAAGTCCACCAGGCCCGTCATGCCAAAACTTTACAAGGTTGTAGCGCGAAGACTGAGAAGAGTTCTGGGAACAGGTGTTCGTATAAAGCAGAGTTCGGGTCGTAGTAGGCTTGAAATAGAGTTTCACGGGGAGGAAGATCTCGAGCGCATATTTCACATTATCAACAGCGACCTAGAGGGACATACGCAAAGGGAGGCTTAGATGTCTCGAAGAAGCGATTTTTTTATTGCGGGAGCCGCTACAGGTTTGGTAGTCGGCTTTGTTGCAGGACTGCTTTTGGCGCCAGTCAGTGGCGCAATTGCCAGAAAGAAAATTGCCGATGAGGCGGCCTACACTATTGAGAGGGCGCGCATCTTAGCTGCCCAGGCAGAAAATATCGCTGAAGTGGTGGGCAGGCGGATGGAGCATTTTCTAGGCAGGGAGGAAGAAGTTGCCTGGGAGAAGATTCGTGAACTGCGCGAAGGCCTGAGTCGCTTCCAGGTTGAGCGCTAGCCTGCCTAAACGGAATGCCCACGGCGCTATCAAACTACTCGGGAAGCCTTCGGTGGTGAGGTCGAGTTTCGTGTTGCCCTTTTAGCTGGCCGCAAGCTGCATCGATATCAGCACCCCTTTCAGTGCGCACGGATACTTGGATGCCGGCTTTTTTGAGGGCACTTTCGATAGCAGAAACTCTATTGCCTGGACTCGGACGATAGGGGCCGCCAGGTACCGGATTGGCCGGAATGAGGTTTATGTGACACGCCAGTTCGGTAGAGAAGTCTATCAGGGACTCAAGTTCATAAGTAGTATCGTTGACTCCTTGAAGGAGCGCAAACTCAAGAGTGGGGCGCCTTCCGGATACCGCTATATAGTTTGTTAGTTCAGAGCGAAGTGCGAGGAGGGGCTGATTTCTGACTCCAGGCATCAGCCGGTTCCTTGTGCTTTGAACCGCAGAGTGCAGCGACACGGCTAGCGTAAACTGCTCAGGCTCTTTGGCAAACTTACGTATTCCCTCAAGTAGCCCGCACGTTGAGACCGTAATGTGTCTTGCGCCGATGCCAGGGCCGGCAGGGCTGTTCAGAATGCGAAGAGCGGCCATAGTGTGAGCATAGTTGGCGAAAGGCTCGCCTTGGCCCATCGCCACGGCGTTTGTCGCTCTCGACCTGAAGTCGCGAGCGACGAGATTTACCTGATCCACCATCTCTCCGGGCAGAAGATCGCGGACAAAGCCGTGCAGGCCAGTCGCACAAAAAGTGCAGCCCAAACGGCAGCCAATCTGAGTGGAGAAGCAGACAGTCAGCCGGTCTTTGCTCGGCAGGCCAACGCTTTCAACAAAAGCACCAGCTCCCAGGGCAAAGAGGTACTTTCTCGTACCGTCTGCCGAGGAAATTTGGCGGGAAATGAGCTTCGGGGCGCTCAAAGGGGCGTGCGCTTTCAGAAACTCGCGAAGGGACTTTGGCAGATTGCCCATTTCATCATAGGAGCTGACCGCATGTTGGTAGAGCCACTCGGTCAGCTGCTGCGATCGATAATCTTCGTGCTTCGCGGCACGAACAAGGCGCTTGAGCCCATCAAGGTCAAGCGCCTTGATTCCACTTTCTTCCGCACTCGGAGTCATCTATGCGCCTAGCTCCTCCAGAGCATTTTTGTACTCATCGCGGTGCTCTTTTTCGTAGCGGCCTACTGAGCGGAAGTAAAAGGCAATATCAGGGAAGCCTTCGGCCTCGGCGATCTCGGCAAACCCAGGGTACATGTCTTGGCACTCATAATCCTCGCCAGCAGCAGCGGTTTTCAGGTTATCCCGAGTGCTACCAAACTTACCCATGTAGGCCAGGTGTCCAAGGGCGTGGGCTGTCTCTTCTCTCATGGCCCTTGCGAAGGCATCAAGAGCAGAGGCGGGAGCCTCTTCGAGTTCAGCAATCCTATGGAAGAGGGAGTACATCCTGTTCGCTTGAGACTCACCGGCAAATGCCGCTTCGAGATTCGCGAGCGTTTTGGTTCCCGTAAGATCGCCTGGTCCGCTGTATTCGGCAAACAAAGAAGCAGGTGCTCCACAAACAGGGCACGCATCGGGAACAGGGCCGACATGAAAGTATCCGCAGCCTTTACATCGTGTGGTTTCAACCATAATCAACTCTCCCTTCGCAGGATCTTGAGGCAATGCTCAAGATGGACAAAGTAACCAAATTACAGGTCTGCTGGCTTAATGCCCACTTCCATGGGCACCTCGATCATCCGCCCATTTCTGTAAAGCCCAAGGGTAACCTCATCTCCAACGCTATGACGCCGAACTAGCAGTATAAGATCGTCCATGGACAGAACGGGGTCGTCGTTTAGGCTTACGACCAAGTCGTCTGGCCTAAGGCCGGCCTTTTCGGCAGAGCTACCCTCTGTCACTTCCACTATCAGGGCGCCCTCTTTTGCGGGGAGATCTTCGGCAGCCGCTAAATCTTCATCCACACTTTGGCCAACGATGCCGAGGAAGGGGTGTTGCACCGTGCCGGTTTCGATGAGTTGATCGGCTATGCGAATCGCATTAGAAACGGGAATGGCAAAGCCGATACCATCGTTTGCTCCGGACTCGGTGAATATCGCAGTGTTGATCCCGATGAGGCGTCCGCGCCGATCAACAAGCGCCCCCCCCGAGTTTCCAGGATTGATTGCAGCATCGGTTTGGATCACATCGACCAGGGGATACGTACTCGGGCTTCCTGAAACCGGCTCGATGATGGAGCGGCCGATTGCGGAAATCACACCAGAGCTAACCGAGTGAGTCAGGCCGAAAGGAGAGCCGATTGCGACAACAAGCTGTCCCACGTCCAGAGCCTCCGGGCCGGCAATTTCGATGGGCGACAGGTCCGCCGGAATCCATATCACCGCAATGTCGGTTTCCGGATCGGCGCCAATGAGCTCTCCCTCATGGCGCTTGCGTTCTATATCGGTGACAACGATCCGATCAGCCTCACCGATTACATGTGCGTTTGTCAGTATTAGAGTGCCACCTTCGGAGCCGCTCCTGAAAGCTACTCCGGAGCCGGTGCCTCTTCGTGGAGTAAGAGGGTGCCCTTCGGGCAGATTTTCTGCAGAACCCTCTGCCGAGCCGGAGACATCAATGTTCACTACGCTGTTGACGGCTTTGGCTGCAGCCTGAACCACAGGCTCAGTAGGAGTTGATAGGGGCTCAATTGGCTTCTCGGCGGCCCTGTCCTCTGCGTATTGCAAATAGGACCAAGCACTAGCTGCTCCGGTTGCGACTCCGGTTATGCTGCCGGCGAGAAGGCCAACGGCCAAGGATATGAGAACAATGGTTTTGACAGACTTAGGGCTGCCGGGCGGCTTTGGTTCTTGGCTCAAAATATCCGGGCTAAGGGGCGGAACGTCAACTCCAGCGTTGGAATTATCTTGCATTTGGTCACCTCAGCGGTAGCGTGCTGTTTATAATGACTTTACCCATCATAAAGGCTAATTGTGTTAGTGGTGTGAACTTGACAAAATCTATCAACGGATCCAGCTTGCACAACAGGAGCGCAATGAGCAGCAACGAACAGCTATCACCAGAGACGCAGCCTCAGGGCAGTGCTCAGGCACCGCCGGAAGCGCAGCCTCAAGGCAACGAACAGCTATCACCAGAGACGCAGCCTCAGGGCAGCGGCCAGAGGGAAAGCGTTTCGTCATGGGTCTTCCTTATCCAATTACTTTTTTGGCTGATCTTTGTTGGCGTGACAACATGGGTGCTAACCAGGAATCCGGGGGTTCCCTCGATACACGATGAGCAATACCCTGTCATTATTGCCTCGGGGCTGGCTCTTGTGGCGATTACACCGGTGGCCACACTGCTGGCCTGGGTGCTATCACGCAAAAGCTCTTCAGAGAGCAGACGCAGCTCATTTTTCTTGTCGCTGCTGAAGTCTGCCACGATTACCGCTGTTGGCACGGCTATCTGGTTTGCCGCTTTGCTATTGATAGACATCTGGAAGTTGAGTTTGGCGTAGGGAGTTCCGATAAGGGGTCGAGATGAAGGCTGTGAACCACCAGAGAGCAGAGACATGCCGAAAGTAGCGGTGCTAAAGGGCGGTCTTTCCGCCGAAAGAGAGGTGTCGCTAAATACTGGCGCCCAGGTTGCTGCGGGCCTGGCTGCTGCGGGATTTCGGGTTGCCGAGATAGATGCGGCGGATCGAGATTTCATCGACCAGATTCTCTCGGAAGCTCCTGATGTCGTTTTCATTTGCTTGCACGGTAGATTTGGCGAGGACGGCACAGTCCAAGGACTTCTGGAGTTGCTTGGGGTGCCGTATGTGGGATCTGGTGTCCTTGCCAGTGCGCTGGCTATGGACAAGGTGATTTCCAAGCAGCTACTGAAGCAAGCAAACATCCCGACGGCTGATTTTTTGGCCCTGCGGCGAGACGAGCCAGTTGATGTCGTTGCCATATCCGAAGCCTTGGGCGTAAAGACTGTGGTAAAGCCGGCTAACGAGGGCTCGGCCATTGGGATAACCATCTCGCACGAGCCGGACGAACTCTCTGCAGCTGTTGAGCGGGCCTTTCTTTTTGACGACCGTGTTCTCGTTGAGGGATTTGTGTCCGGTACGGAAGTGACAGTGGGGGTGCTCGGAAACGACGAGCCAAAAGCCTTGCCTACGCTTGAGATAGTGTCCGAACATGAATTTTTTGATTATGAGTCCAAGTACGTCCCCGGACTAAGTCGACATATTGTTCCTGCCAGGATCAGCAGCGAGGCAGATGCCGAGTGTCAGAGGTTGGCCATCGAGGTTCATCGGCTGTTTGGCTGCAAGGGAATGTCCAGGGCAGACATGATCGTTACGACTGAAGGACAGGTATTTGTACTTGAGACCAACACGATCCCCGGAATGACCTCCACGAGTCTTTACCCAGACGCAGCTCGTGCCGCGGGGATCGAATTTCCGCAACTGTGCGCAAACTTGATTGAGCTCGCGCTTGAGGGCAAGGAAGACTAGCCCGCGCCCGAAGTTGAGAAAGTTTAATCCTGGCAGCCCAGTACTTCCGGTAACGAAATGCGGAAGAGCGATCCTCCGGCGCGGGATCCTGCGCTTGCAATGAGCGTTCCGCCATGGGCTTCTATTATTGTGCGAGCGATATAAAGACCGAGCCCTATGCCTTGCCCTGCCGTATCCCCATCGACCAGTCGTATAAATCTTTGGAAGATGACGTCGCGGTCCTCTTCGGGCACGCCAGGCCCCTCGTCCTCTACATCAACGTGCAGCATTCCATCAGCACACGTGGCCGTCGCTGTTACCAGACTTCCCTCTGGCGAATATTTCTTGGCGTTGATGATCAGGTTTGTAATCGCCTGGCGTAGCCGGAGGCTATCTCCCAGGACCACGGCGCCAGGAGGAGCCTCGCATGTAATCGCGTGAGAAGGGGGGTGGTTCAGTGAAAGGCAGACATCTTTTAGAAGAAGCGATAGATCAACCGGAAGCATCTCGGCAGGAGCGAGCGTGTCTTTTACGAGGGTGGTTGACAGAATGTCCTCGGCAAGGCGCGTCATGACCGATATCGAGTTCTTTGAAGATTCGATCGCCTTAATCGAGTTAGAAGATGTGCACTCCTTGGACAAGATATCAAGATATCCAGCGATAGTTGTAAGCGGAGCTTTCATATCGTGCGAGACGATGGATATTGTCTTCGAGCGCAGGCTGGCAAGGCGGTGAGACTCGGTTACGTCATGCGAGCCAAGGAAAAAGAGGTCACCTCCTGGTTCGCCCTCAAGAGCAGTTACCTTGAGCCAACGAATTGATCTTTCGGGTGTGGAGACGCCGATGAGCGACTCGGTTTTTGTTGCCCCTGAAAACATGTCGTCAAGCGAAATGGGCTGTTGGTGTTCGTTAGTAAAGGAGGCGTGGGTCAGGGCGTCTCGCAAGTTGCTGCCCAGCAAGTCCTTTGTCGATAGCGCAAAGTGGGCTATCGCGCTTGGGTTTACGAGCCGGATGCGGCCTTCGTGCAGCAAGATAGTGCCATCCAGGGAGTGGGCGAAGGCCTTCTCTAGCGCTGCCTTGGCCTCAGTTGCTTGAAGAAGCGCGTCGTTGAGTCTCCTGTCGCGTGATTCGATGGAGGACATCATAAGATTGAAAGCCCCGACGATCTCGCGAAGCTCAAATGGAAGGTGCTCGGAAGCCGGTAGCGGAGTAAAAGAAATGCCAGATGAGGCCGAGGCGGCCTGTTCCCGCATTTTTCCGGAAACAGCCGCTATCGATCGGCCGATCTCCTTTGCGATGAACAGTCCCGCTATGGTGCTGAGCGATACCGTGACAAACAGGGTGAACAAAAATGCCAACTCGGATGTTCCCGCGAGAAGGGGGCCGTATCCAAGTAGTTTGAGTGAGGGCGTGAGGTGTAGTAAGGCGGCAACGCGATAGGCACCGACGGTGATGACGAGTATGGCCAAGACGGTAACCAGAACAGATAACGTCAGCCGTGAGGCCAAAGACTTCGGCAGGAGCCTGTAGTAAATCGAGCGCATGTCCATTCGTTTTTTCAGGGCGACTCCTTTGAAGGAGGGCTTATGCAAATATCGGCGTCTTGAAACATTTGGTCAATACGCTTCAGGACAAGCGGTGAGCCGAGAGGAGAAAAGATAGCCCCTTGACACAGTAAATTATAGAGGAGTAGTATACCCATTGTAGTGAAATTAGTAGGTACTAATTATGTTCTGGAGGGGACACTCGATGGCCAAGAACAGCACCGGGAACGAAGCGCCTGACGGACAAGGCAGCTCTACCGTAGTTACCCTGGATCAACTTTGCTCAGGGGAGCTGGCGGAGGTGGTTGAGGTTAATGACCGTGACGTCAGGACTCAGACTATGCGCCTGGGCATTTGCGGAGGTGCGATGGTAAGTTGTGTCACCAGGATTCCTGCCGGCCCAATCGTTTTGAGGCATGGACTTCAAGAGATTGCACTCGGGCGTGCTCTTGCAAAAAAAATCAGCATCAGGAAGCACCCGATAAATGGCGGGAGGGAGATCAAAGTTGACTCACGGGCATCCTCATAACTCTCCCGTTGTTCGCGAAGGGGTAGAAACCGTTGTATTGGCCGGTAATCCAAATGTTGGCAAGTCGGTGGTTTTTAATGCCTTAACCGGCACGTATGTCGATGTTTCGAATTATCCCGGCACGACCGTCGAGCTCACTCGTGGAGTCTTTGGAGAGCGGGATCTCATCGACACGCCGGGAGTGTACGGGGTATCCAGTTTCAACGACGAAGAACGCGTGGCGCGAGACATCATCATGGACGCGGATATCGTCATCAACGTCGTTGACGCCGTCCATCCGGAGCGGGATCTCTTCCTGACGCTGCACCTTATAGATATGGGCAAGCGCATGGTCGTCGCCCTCAACATGACGGACGAGGCTCGTTCGCGAGGCGTCGTGCTCGACAGGGACTTGCTGGAAGACCTTCTCGGCGTGCCGGTAATAGAAACGGTGGCCGTCGAGGGCAAGGGGATAGAGGAGTTGAAAGCCGCTGTTGGGCAGGCGCGAATCGGCCATGCCGATCCTCACATTGAGGAGCATGCCGTGCTTATGATTTCGCGCGTTGGGTCACAGGCCGAGGCGCTCCTCGTGCTTGAGGGCGATGAGGCTGTCGCTGCTCGGCATGGTGTGGATCCTTCCGATCGCCGTGATGATTTCTACTTGCGCAGGCGTCAGCGCGTCAACGATATCGTCGGACACGTGAGAACGGAAACGGGCGAAAAACGATCGGTCGCCGCCTACCTTTCGCGTGCGATGATGCACCCCGCGACAGGCATACCGATATTGCTGCTGCTGCTGTGGGGCATGTATAAAGTCCTCGGCGAATGGGTGGCAGGTGGAATCGTCGGTGTGCTCGAAGAGGAGCTGATGATCGCTCACTTTGAGCCGCTTGTGCGAGGAGCCACAGGCTCTGTATTCGCCGAGGGATCCGTAGCCTATACGATTCTGGCCGGCGAATTCGGCGTTCTCACCATGACCCCAACGTATCTCATAGGGGTGATTTTTCCGCTTGTCACAGGTTTCTACCTGCTTCTTGGACTTCTGGAGGACTCTGGTTACCTGCCGAGGATAGCGGCCTTGGCCGACAGATCACTTTCAAGTCTTGGCCTCAATGGGCGCGCGGTCATCCCCATCATTCTCGGCTTTGGGTGCGTGACGATGGGGACTTTGACTACACGCATACTAGGATCCAAGCGGGAGCGGTTCATAGCTACCGCCCTCATGGCGATTGCCATACCGTGCTCTGCGCAGATTGCGGTGATCGCAGCGTTGATGGCCGGAACCGGGCCGGTTTACGCGGCAGCCTACTTCGCGGTGCTGCTTGCGATCTTTGTGGGGGTAGGAACCATCCTTGCCCGATTGACTCCGGGGGTGACTACTGACCTTCTTATCGATATTCCCTCGCTCAGGCTGCCCCGGATTGACAACGTACTGCGCAAGACGGTCACAAAAGTTTGGCACTTCATGAAAGAGGTTACGCTCTTTTTTGTGATCGGCGCGCTGGCAATATCGGTACTTTATGTCACTAACGCCCTTACCTGGATCAAGCAGGCCGCAACTCCGTTGACGGTCGGATGGCTCGGGCTGCCGGCGGAAGCGGCGACCGCCTTCGTCATGGGATTTGTGCGTCGCGACTTTGGTGCCGCGGGGTTCTTCATGATGGAGCTGTCACCGGCCCAACTTCTCGTATCGATGATCACCATTACCTTGTTTGTTCCATGCATCGCCAGCGCGATGGTGATTCTCAAGGAGCGGGGAGTCGCATATATGGCAGGTTTGTTCGTGGGCTCCGTGGGAATCGCGTTTCTTGTAGGTGGCCTTGTGGCCAGGGTGATCGGGGTTTTGTAGATGTCCACTTACCCACAGTGCGAGGCGTGCAAGATGCCCCTATCGGCAGGCGCGCTTCGCTGCCCCCGATGCAACAAGGTTGCGGTCAAAGGGTGCAGTGGTTCTTGTGCGTCGTGTAAGTCCCGACACGAGACTCCCTTCCAAAGACCGACGCAAAAGGTATAACATCACCAGGTCGACGTCTTCACTGGAGGAGACCAGTCCTTGGCTGATGAAACACCTAAAGATGAGCGCGGCGCGGGTGTAGACGCCGAGGCTTCGGCGTTGGCCGATAGCATCTCCAGGTGGCTGGTGCCAGGCACTGACGCGGACATCGCGGAGCTCTATGCCCAGCTGTCGAACACCGCCCGCGAGTCGGTGTTTGGGTTCGAGGCCGAGCTGGTGTTCGTCGATGTTGAAACGACCGGTGTCGAGCCACAGAAGGACCGCCTCATCGAAATCGCCGCCTTGGCGACCAGGGGGACCGAGGTTCTCGGCAGTTTTCACACGCTGGTCGATCCGGGAGTTTTGGTACCCCCTGAAATCACGGCACTGACAGGAATCGAGTCGTCGCAACTAAAGGGCGCCCCTGATCCAGCAACCGCTGTTCGCGAGCTTGCCAGCTTTGTCGCCGGCAGGGACATCGTTGCGCACAACGTCGCTTTCGATCGCGACTTTCTGCTCCGCGTTGCCGAGAAAAACGCCTTCAAGGGAGCCTGGATTGACTCCGTCCAGCTCGCCCAGATCGCGCTGCCAAGGCTTCGAAGTCATCGCCTGGGCGATCTGGCGGAGTGCTTCGACGCTCCCAGGCCAAATCATCGCGCCACCGATGATGTCGAAGCCCTCGCGTACTTGTGGCGAATCATGCTCTGCGCGATCGATGCCCTGCCGAGAGCGGTAAGTCAAAAGATAGCGCAGATGGATCCCTCGGTTGAGTGGCCGCTTCGCTCGGTGATTTCCCAGGTTGCGTTCGACCAACAAGCAGCCCATTTCGACTTGAAGCTCGAGCGTCAGAGGCGAGCGCTGGCGTATAAGGCGAAGGCGCTCGTCGACGCCGAGGAGCTTGAGTGCCGGGCGCCGTCCGCCGAAGCAGTTTGTGCGGAATTCGAGCTCGAGGGGTTGGCAGGAAGGACTTTCGAGTGCTTTGAGTATCGTGCGGAGCAGGTCGACATGGCAACAGCGGTGCTCGATGCGTTTGCCTCGGAACGGCACGCTCTTATAGAGGCGGGCACCGGCGTTGGAAAGTCCCTGGCGTATCTCATCCCCGCGGCGCACTTTGCCATGCTAAATGGCGTTGGAGTCGGCGTGGCGACCAAGACAAACTCCCTTCTCAACCAGCTCATCTATAACGAGCTGCCCAGGTTGAATCGAGGCCTGGGGGAGGGATTCCGCTTCGCGTCGCTCAAGGGATACGATCACTACCTTTGCTTGCGTAAGCTCGAGATCGCCTTGGCGAGCTCTCGGGAAAAGACAGAGCAGGATTTGGTCAGACAGGCTGCGCTGATCGCCTGGGTTGTGCAAAGCGCCGCGGGGGATCTGGATGGAATCAATCTGCACTGGCCTCGCGCAGGCAGAACAGAGTTTGCTGCCTCGTTGAGCGAGTGCACGCGAAAAAACTGTCGCCACTTTTCCGGTTGCTACCTTCATGGGGCGCGCCGGCGAGCTTTCTCGGCGCATATAGTTGTGACCAACCACGCGCTACTCTTCCGTGACACGGCGGCTTCCGGAGGAATACTGCCTCCGCTCAGACACTGGATCATAGACGAAGCCCACTCCGTTGAATCAGAGGCCAGGCGGCAGTTTACCTTCGAGGCCTCACACGCCGAGGTCAATGGGATTTTGACGGCTCTGCATACCTCGGCGGGAGGAGGCGTGCTGGGAGGCGTTCGACGCAAGACGCGCTCTGGCGACCCGGAGGACGCGGTTAAAATACTCGCCGAGCTGGCAGTTATAGAGGAGAAGGTCAGAGTTGGGACCGAGGCGGCGGAGATGTTTTTCGGCCTCTTCAAGGAGGTTGAAGCGGGTAGCGCTGACACCACTTACAACAGGCGCGAGATATGGCTCGATGAGGGATTCCGCGCTGGCGAGAGGTGGCGAGCCATCTCGGAGAGGGGCTTTGCTTTACATAAGCGCCTCGCGGAGATCGTTGAGCGAGGGCGCTTTCTGATCAGACTGCTCGAAGAGACTGAGATGAGTCACACCGACGCCGTTGCTGATCTGGCCGGATTGCTTATGCGCCTGGCCTCTCAGGCCCAGACTCTTGAGATGGTTCTGAATGCTGATAACGATGAATACGTCTACTACATGGAGTTTGATCACAGACGTAAGGTGGTGGCCGAGAAGCTGTGCGCTGCGCTGCTGAATGTGGCAGACGTTCTTGCGGAGAACTTCTTGCCCAGCGTCAGGACAGCGGTCTTCACTAGCGCAACGTTGGCCATTGGCGATGATTTCTCGCACTTCGCGCAGAAAGTCGGGCTTGATCGAGGATCAGGTGAAAAGCACACCGAGACGCAACTGAAGTCGGGCTATGATCTGGAAAAGCAGATGGCCGTTTTCGTCCCGAAAGACATGCCGATGCCCAATGAGCCCGGATATCTGAAAGCACTCTCGGAGCTGCTCTATGAAGTTCATGTCGTGATGGGAGGGTCCGTTCTGACTCTCTTTACCAACAGAAAACAGATGGAATCCCTCTACCAGGAGGTAGCCCCCAGACTTCAGGCCGAAGGGCTTCCACTTCTCATCCAAAGCAGAGGAGCATCAACGAAGCGCCTGAGAGATGAGTTTATCGCTGACAATCGATCGTCTCTCTTCGCGACCAAATCCTTCTGGGAGGGCTTCGATGCGAAGGGCGACACCCTGAGAGCCGTAGTCGTGCCCAAGCTGCCGTTTGCAAGGCCCGACAGCCCACTTGCCGCAGAGCGGAACCGTCGGGAGGGCAACATCTCCTGGCGCAAGTACGATTTGCCCGATGCCGTCATTGAGCTGAAACAGGCGGCGGGCCGTCTGATACGATCGAGCACGGACATCGGCTGTCTCGTCATCGCGGACACTCGGGTGTTGCACAAGAGCTACGGACGAGGGTTTCTCTCAGTGCTGCCCGTCAGCGAAGCCAGGGTCGTCTCCGCCGATAAGCTCGCCGGCGAGATCAGCGACCGCTTCCCGCAGTTCTGACGGCGAGAGCGCCTCAGCGCCGCCGAGACACGCCACGATTTGCTGTGCAAGCCAGCTGCTGCCCGCATAGGGAATCTCGGCGATGCGTGATCCATCTTTCTCGGTAGTGCCGACGCGAATGCCGGGCCACTCCCGCTCGGCGATTTTTTCGTCAGGGCCAAAACGGACGCGCGCGACAGGAAGCTCTTCGAGGGGGAGGGCTGAACTCGGCAGATCGAAGGCTCGGGGCTCAAAAGACGCCTCTGTAACCTCCAGGCTCTCAATGCGATCCAGCCGATACGTTTTCACCTCAAGCGAACTTTGGCAGTAGGCGAAAACGTACCAAACGTCTTTTTCGTGCATCAGTGCGAGAGGCTCAACGTTTTTGTTTGTAGCGGAGAGGCTCGAGGCTCGGCGATAGGCCATGTGCACGACTCGGCGATGCTTGGCGGCGAATGCCAGTGAACTGAGATATGGGCTGACCGAGACTAGCGAAGACGAAGCGTGCAGGCGCCGCTCGATTTCTTCCGGGGCAACATCGGGACTCCCTGCAGCCAGCGAGATCTTGCGATGCAGCTCGCTGTCGGCCGGTACGCCGGCGACCCTCATTGCGGCGATGACCGCGCGCGCCTCGGAGATCGAAAAGCGAACGGGCTTGTCCAGTGCGGGCAGGTGGCCGAAGACCTCCACATGATCGTTGTCGATCAACACCGGAATGAAGCTGGTTGGATCTCGCTGATCTGCCGCACACATCGACAGCAGCTGCAAGTCGCTTACCAGCTCGTCTCGGGGAGTGCCGGTCAGACGCGCGAACTCGGAGAGGGGAGTTCTGGTATTGGGCCTCATCGCCTGCAGCAAAAGCAGGAGGCGGCGCGTTCTTTCTTCGATATTCTCGGGCATTACCCGACGGGCTCTCTGTGCATTTGAGATATTCGTCGCACCTTGCCCTCGAGCGTGCGTGCCAATTCGGGCGGAGAAACAAGCGTGACTCCGGGACCATTTGCGACCACCCACCGGGTGAGCTCTTCGGAGTTTCTCGCGCTAATGCGCCACGAGGCGCCGCCGTCCGGACGTCGTTGCAACTTGCCCGTCCCGGCTGTCAGCGATTCGACCATCGAAGCTCTTGCCGCGGAAAAGAGAATCTTCGCCACAAAGCTCTCTTCGCCGATCTGGAATGGATGCTTTATGTGGTCCGAGACACGGAAGCCATCGGGCACTGAGAAATCAGGAGACTTTGGGCGAGTCGAGTTGACGGCAAGCGATGACATTCTGGAGATCAGGTAGGTCCGAGTCTCTTTCAGAGAGATGTCGTTAGCCACCAGATACCACTGCCCCCGCAGGGCAAACACTCCGTAGGGCTCGCCCTCGCGACGGGCTGTAGTGCCACCGGGACTTCTGTAGGCGAAAGAGATACGCTTGTTCCGGAAGGCGGCATCCACCAGTTTTCCCACGGCTGGTGAGTGAGAGTCCTCGGCGCCCTCGGCCGTTTGAATCGATAGCGCAACCTCCGCGGGCTCGCGCATGTTGATTTTGGAGAGGGCAAATGGCAGCTCATCGGCGAACGGGAATGTGAAGTCTTTGGAGAGCGCTAACAGAACGTCGCGCAAGAGCACGCGCTCCTCTTCGGCGAGCGATACCGGGGATACGAATGTGGCCGGGTCAAGGTGGTAGAGGCCTTTGTCATCGGCAACAAGGGCCAGGCCTATTTGCGCGAGCCGCTCTTTGTCCCGCTCGAACATTCGCTTGAATGCGCTGTCGTCCTGTTCCGAGGCGGGTGGATAGCCGTTGACTTGGTCGCGAATCTGCTCGGCCGACACAGGAGTGCTCGTTTCGGCCAGAAGCAGAGCCAGGTTGATTATCCGTTCAACGGGCCCGATCAAGACAAGGTCCTTTCGACATGGCATGATTGTAGCCGATAGCTGCGTGGTGCGACTTTTCTGCTACCTAAAAATTAAACGAGGCGCGTGGGGGAACGCGCCTCGTTCTAGTGGAGCCGGCGGGATCCGCCCCTGAGGGGGGGGAGGAGAGGGCGGGTCGCCATGCTCTACAAATAGTTTAGCAACAGCCGTGCCAATATTTCTACAAAAGAAAGAAGTTTTTGTATATTTAATGGTACAGATTGTTTATGAACTCGGGCCAAAGATCACCTGGAGGCGGCAATGGCGACTAAAGTAAGAGCGAAGCGAACCACGTGGATCATCGCGGGAGTCGTATTTGCTGTGGTGGCGGCAGTGTTGGCTGGAATATATGTATATCAGGAGATGACCAGCAGAGCCACGGCGCTTGAGCGTCTTTCCGAGGCGACCGAGCTGGTTCGGAGAGCGGATGCCGTTGTCATCGACGTTGACGAAGTCGTGAGAGGCGAAATCACGCCGGAGCTGGGCGTATCGGCAAGCGAAGCGGCGTCAGCGGCTCCGGTTGCGATTTCGGATTTAAAGCGAGCCCAGGAACTTATCGACCAGGCGCTTCCCGATCTGCCCGAAGAGAGTGCCGCCGAGGCCAGGGCGCTTGCTGATTCTGCAAGGGCCAGGATCAAGATGTTGGATGCGGCAGCCGAGATTTTGCCGGTAAATGTATTGGCCGCCGAAGCATTGAGGCATGTCAGAGCTGGCTGGGATCACCTCTTAGAGGGCGAAAAGCTCGCCGACAGGGCAATAGAGGAGTACAACAAGTTGACCCGGGCATCGGTTGGCGAATCACAGCGACTCAACGCCCAAGCAAGCGAGAGGCTCAAGTTGGCGCTCGCTGATCTTCAGGCTGGTGCAAGCGCGTTTCCGGACGCCGGGATCGCGGGATTTGTGAAATATACGGAGAGTAAGATCGCCCTTGTCGGCATCTCCGCGCAAGCGGACGTGGCGTTCCTTGCCGGAAGAACGCGTGAAGCCAACGCGCTATCGACAAGGTTCAACGCCGATGAAAAAGAGGTCATAAAACAGCTCGAGGCGCTACCGGAAACGCCGGAAATTGCTATTGCCGGCGCCTACGAGCGCTTGGCTGGGCCGGCCACGGCCGTATATTTTGAGGCGCGGGATGAGGCGACACGGGCGGACGAGGCGCTAAACAGGGTTGTGAGGTAACCGCTTCATCCGCGCAGACCACTGCCGCGCTCGGCCAGCGCACGGACGTCCAGAATCGTGATCAGTCTGCCATCGACGGCGATGATGCCCTCTTCTTTCAGTCGCGAAAAAGCGCGAGAAAGCGTCTCCGGCACGGTTCCTAGCGCCGAGGCAAGGTCGCCTTTTCTCATCCCGAGGCTGATTTCGAGGCCTCGGGCGGACGGCTTTCCGGTCGAGAGCGCTTCATGGAAAAGGTGACTTGCCAGCCGCGAGGGGACATCGAGGGATAGCGACTGCATGAGAGAGGTGACTTGAACTAGCCTCGTGGCGAGGTGGGTCACCATAGTTCGGGCGGCCTGAGGCTCACTTTCCAGGAGGTCAAAGAGCGCCTCCCTGGGTAGCCACGCCACGCTTGCGGGGGTAGTTGTTTCGATATGTGCCGGATAGCGGCCGCCGGCCAAGGCGGCGAGGGCGGCTATGGGCTGGCCGGAACTTATTGTCTCGAGGTCGGTGCGTCTCCCATCGATCGAGAGGTGGTAAACGCGAGCCTTACCCGAAACAAGAACACCGAACCTTTTGGCGGGGTCGCCTTCTCTGACCAATGTCGATCCACGGGGGAGGTCGTTGACGGTTGCGCTTTGCAGCAGACTCTCGACGGCGCTGTCGCTAGCTCCATGCCACAGGCGGCAAGACCGCAGTGCTGCGCGCACGTCGGCGCGAAAAGCCTCAGACACTTCTACTCCTCTCCCGGAGCACCATCAGGGGCATAAGGTATTCGCAGAAATTGACCAGCGTCAAAGACAAGGGGTTTCTCGGCAATCTATGCTCGGTGCGTCTAATAGTAAACGATCTCGGGAAGGACCGGGTATGGGCGAGAAGGTTGTACGACAGATAGTAAAGATCGACGAAGCCCTGTGTAACGGGTGCGGACAGTGTGTAGGGCCGTGCGCCGAAGGGGCGATCGCGATCGTCGACGGCAAGGCGAAGGTGCTGCGCGAGGAGTTGTGTGATGGCGCCGGATTCTGCCTGGGTGTTTGCCCGACGGGCGCCCTGACGCTGGAGGCCAGGGAGAGCGTGCCTTTCGACCATAGCGCGGCGGAGGTCATCATCGCCGAGAAGATGGCGAACTACATCGCCCAGCATTGTTTTTCGTGCGGCACCTCCGAGGACGACCGTCCGTTGTTGCCTGTCAGGACCGGTGGAAATTCCACTTGGGTATGTACTAGATGTCTACCCGCACTTATTCACGGCTAGGCCTCGATAGTTCGTTTTAGTCAGTTATCGGCGTGGTAGAAGAAAGGTGGTATGTGATGTTTTGTAATCAATGTGAGCAGACGGCAAGGAGTATTGGGTGCAGCACCGTTGGCGTGTGCGGCAAAAACGGAGAGGTTGCGGCCTTGCAGGATCTCCTTGTCAACGCATTGCGCGGCCTGTCCTCGGCGGCGATTTCGGCGGCTGGCCGGGGCGTTGACACTGCCGAGGAGGGCAGGTTCGTCGCGAGTGCCCTGTTCACCACGCTTACCAATGTTGATTTTGATGCGGAATCTATAGCTCGGCAGGTAGAAGAGGCGGTCAGGCTAAGAGATGCGCTCGGCGTACCGGCCGGGGAAGAGGGCGCGCTTCTGCGCTTCGCGCCGGCCCCAACGATCGAAGGGAAGGTTGCTCAAAGCGGCGAGTTTGGAAGCCCTTGGGATATCGGCAGGGATGCGGACGTTCAAGCCCTGCAGCAGACGACTCTTTATGGCGCGAAGGGAGTGGCCGCCTACGCGTATCATGCGCTTAGCCTGGGGCAGGAAGATTCGATGATCTACAGCTACCTGTTCAAGGTGCTTGCGGCGCTGTCTGACAGCTCACTCGATCTGCAGGCATGGGTTGCGCTGGCGCTTGAGTGCGGAGCCGTCAACCTGCGAGCGATGGAGCTGCTGGACGAAGGCAACACCGGAAAGTACGGCCATCCTGTTCCGACGCAGGTGCCTCTTGGTCACCGGCCGAACAAGGCCATACTCATCTCCGGCCACGATCTGCGCGATCTTGAGCTGCTCCTGGAGCAGACGGCGGGGACCGGTGTCGACGTCTACACCCATGGAGAGATGCTTCCCACACACGCCTATCCTGAGCTCAAGAAGCACCCGCACTTCTTCGGACACTACGGAACCGCATGGCAAAACCAGCATCGTGAGTTCGCGGCTTTCCCGGGGTCGATCCTCATGACGACGAACTGCCTGATGCCTCCAAAGGACACCTATCGGGATCGTCTGTTTACGACAGGGCCGGTTCGTTTTCCGGGAGTGGCCCATGCCGAAGGGGATTTTGGTGCGGTTGTGGAAAAGGCGCTATCGTTGCCCGGGTTTTCCGAGAATGTGGATCGCGGAAGCGTGATGGTCGGGTTCGGAAGAAACACCGTGCTCGGAGTTGCGCCAACGGTTATCCAGGCGGTCAAGGATGGTGCCATAAAGCACTTCTTCCTCGTTGGCGGGTGCGATGGAGCCAAGCCGGGCAGAAACTACTATACCGACTTTGTCGAAGAGGCCCCAAAGGACACGGTTATCCTCACGTTGGCGTGCGGCAAGTTCAGGTTCTTTGACAAGCAGCTAGGCGACATAGGCGGAATCCCGCGCCTCCTCGATGTGGGCCAGTGCAACGACGCCTACAGCGCCATCCGGATCGCGGTAGCGCTTGCCGAGGCGTTTGAGATGGAAGTCAACGACCTGCCGCTCTCGATGATTCTGTCGTGGTATGAGCAAAAAGCGGTGGCGATTCTGCTGACCCTGCTGCATCTGGGCATTACAGGCATTCGTCTTGGGCCGACACTTCCTGCGTTCATATCCCCCAACGTGCTGCAGGTGCTCGTCGACAACTTCGGCATCAGGCCGATTGGAGAGAGCGCGAAGGCCGATCTGGCCGAGATCCTCGGCTAGCCGATTCCTTCGCTGGCAGGCGGGCGCAGTTCGGTGGCTACAATCTGGGCTTCGTAAGGCCCGGGTAGGTCCAGCCGCCGTAGCCCTGAGAGAAAAGGAACGATTGCGGCGACCACAAGCAGCGAGGCGCCAAAGAGAAGGAACGCGCGGTTTATACCGAGCCACTGAATGGCAGGTCCGGCGAGCAGATAGCCCATCGGACCTGCCGCGTATTGCCCCGACAACATGACTCCAAGCACTCTCCCCCGATGCGAAGGTGGAGTTCTGGTTTGTGTCGCGATATTGACCATCGGGCCAACGGGACCCCAGAAAAAGCCGCTGCAGACCGCTGCAAGCAGTAGCAGCGCGTAGCTAGGCAGCAGGGCTATCCCGAATACGCCGATACTGGCCATCGCAACAGAAAAAACGAAAGTGCGGTAGCGCGAAAACCTTGCCCCGATCGCTCCGTAGAGCAAGGATCCCGCTACTCCTCCGCCGCTTATCGCCATGATCAATCCGCCTAGCAAGTGCGGAGCATCCTTGCCCTGGAACACAACTGGAAGCAGTACTCCCTCCATCGGCATGTAGATTGCGACCAGCGCCATCGAGACGAGCAGCATCGCGCGTAAGGTTCGGTCACTCCAGACGAACTTGATCCCATCGAGCGCCCCTGACCATACGTTTTCCGGCCGAGCTGCACGAGACGGCTTGCCGACATTCGGCAGTTTTATCGTACTGATTAGCGCAGTCGAGACCAGGAAGCACAGTGAGGTCGCCCAGAGTGTCGTCGAAGCGTCGAATAGCGCTATGAGCAGGCCGCCCAGCCCAGGGCCGATCATGTACGCTAGCCCCCAGGCCGCTTCGTGAAAGCCGTTCATGCGCTCAAGGGTCCAGCCCGCGCTTTCGGCAGCTTCGGGGACCATGGCCTCACGCGCGGTTGCCCCGGCCGGATCGAATATGGCGCCCAAGGCCACCAAGGTCACGATTAGGGGCAGGTCAAGGCCGAGAAATTGGTCGACGAGAGGAATCGATATTACAGAGAGCGACGACATGATGTCGGAGAGCATTGAGATTCGGCGCTTGCCGAAAATATCGACCAGCGACCCTGACAGCAGGCTGGAGAGAAGCAAAGGCAGTGCGGTTGCAGCCCCCACGATACCCGCGGCCATTGGCTGACCCGTGCGCTCGAGCACCAGCCAAGGAATTGCAACAATTGCTATCCCGTTCCCGGCGCCGGAAGCGATTACGGCGCACTCCAACGTGAGCATCGGCCTGTAACGGCGGAGGCGTTTTAACATAGGGCTCCTGTTGATTCAGCTTATACAGAGAGACGGCGCTTAACAGCACGACCGGTTAGTGTGCAGTATTATATGTTATATGGATATGAGTTGAGCGTATGAGTCTGGCAAGTCACGGAAAGCGCAAAGAGTAATGGAGAACCCAATGTCTGAGGCTGCTCGTCATGTGACGGAATTAGCCGATCGTATCGGACCCCGCCCGGCTACCACTGATGCTGAAGCTATGGCGGGAGACTATATCGAGGACGTGTTTCGTTCCCGCGGGCTGGAAGTGACGCGCCAGGAGTTTGAGTCTCCGCGAACCGCCTCCTGGGGGTATTCCATCTATCATCTTCTGACTATAGCCTCGGTTGGGTTGCTCTACTGGGCCGAGGTCTGGGACCCGCTTCGATGGATTCTTTTCGGTGCGGCCGCCATCGCAGCCGTCTTCATCTGGCTCGATCTGGACATGCGCTTCGGACTCTCCGGCATCATGCCCAAAGGCCCAAGCCAGAATATCATCGCCAGACACATACCAAAGACCAGGCGTGCCGAGAAGGTCAAGCGAGTTGTGCTCGTGGCTCACTATGACTCCGCAAGAGCGTCGCTCGCCTCATCGCCGTCGATGGCGAAGCGCTTCCCTGCACTGATTGCGATCATGAAAGGGTGCACATTTCTGGTGCCGGTCATGATATTCGTCGATAACCTGGCTGCAACGAGGATTGCGGATCCATACCTGTGGTACGCAACGCTGGTCGTGGCAGCGTGTCTGCTTATCCCCTTGGCAATCAACATCCATCGTGAGTTGCTGATGCGCGGGACCGATGGGGCCAACGACAATGCATCCGGGGTGGCGGCTCTTCTCGGCCTTGCTGAGGCCCTTGTTCCTGAACCCGATGGCGGAGTTAAGATGCCGACACAGCCCCTTCGACCCCTACAGGTCGATTATCGGGGTTCGGAGGGGAGCCAGGAGTCGGCGCCGGAGCAGGCAAGTTACGAGGAAGAGCTTCCGGATGACTTTCAGTGGGTTGAGACTCCCCGGAAAAAGGGCTCGGAGCCGCCGAGTAAAGCGGCAGTAAGTGGCTGGCTGGGGGTAGATCCTGAGTTTGATGCCCGCAAGGCCGGTAAAGACATCGGGCACTGGGACAACTTTGAGGATGACGACGAGGACGAAGAGTTCGGCACATTGCGGGGATGGGCGGGCGATGATCCAATCGGGGATCCGGACTTCCCCGCAAATGAGGCCGCACGCATCCGTCAGCGAGTGACCGAGCGTATCGATCGAAGTGTTGTGGACAAGGAGCTTTGGTTTGTTGCGACCGGGGCCCATGAGTCGGGAGCTTGGGGAATGAGGGCGTTCCTCGACGAATATGGTGATGACTTGCGGGACGCATACATCATCAATCTCGACAGCGTAGGAGCTGGCAATTTGCACTGGGTCACCCGTGAGGGAGCGGCCAGCCGCTACGCGAGCGATAGGCGCCTCATCTCACTGGCGCGCAAGGTTTCTCGCGACGAAGAGATTCTTGCAAAAGGTCGGGAGTACCGAGGTGTTTCGACCGATGCGACCCCTGCACTGGCCAGACGCCTTAAAGCCATAAGCATCATGGCGTTTGACATCAATGGGCGTATTTTGAACTGGCGTTGGCACAGCGATGTTAGCGAAAACGTGCAACCAGAAAACGTGGAATCAGCGGTCAAGCTGGTGACCGGCATAATCCGCGAACTCTAGGCGCGATATATCAAGCGCCCGCATGCGCCTGGGTTGCGCCCAAAGGCCAGATGAGTCTGCCTAGAAAGAGACCTCGCCCTCGGCCTCCACTTTTCGTTTCGGCGTCAGGTTCTCGGAGTAGAAGGTCATGATCGATCCGATAACCATCAAGGCGGTGGATGTCCAGAATACAGGCAGCATGATCGCGGATTGCTGCAGTGCGACCGTGACTACGGCGAACATGATAAAGCCGAGATGCAGCAGGCCGGAGCCGATCTTGATTATTCGTCCCTGGGTAAAGTAGGAAGGCGCTCTTCCTCCGATGATGGTCGTAGCAACCACGGCCGCTTGTATCAGCCCGGCAAGCACTAAGTAGGCAGCGACGCCGTTGGCAAACGACCCCGTAATCGCCCACGTGGCAATCCCCGCTATCAGCATTCCAATCGAGACGGCCGTTAGTGCCGTCCTGGAAAACAGGCGTTTTGGAACGCAGAGACCCATGGCGATGACAAGCAGTACCATCATAGGGGCTGCGATGATATTCATGGCCTCGATGTATTCAGGGTAACCTGTGGCCCCAAAGCCCGGGACGTAGGTATGCGCCCACCAGACGTATGCGGTTCCAATAAACGATTGAACCCCCAGGCCTACGAGGAGCATTACGGTCAGAACTATCAGCATGTAGTCCCAATTTCGACTGTGCAACAGATGCTTCATGCTTTACCTCCGATAAGCGGAACCATCAGGCTGGCAACATACGCATGAGCGCCGGGAACGACGTAGGAAGACAGGTAGGTCAGCACCAGGACGATAAATGAGGTAAGTCCAAGCGCGGCAACCGTTTTCCACATACCGCGCTTACGCAGATAGAGGCGCGCGTGCAACACAGCCGTGTACAGCAGCCACATCATGATGGACATGTTGACCTTGCCCGACCACCACCAGGACGCCCCCTCCCAAGCCATCACAGCCCAGGGAAATCCTACGAGCAATCCGGCGGTCAGCTGGAGGTAGCCAAATCGGGTCCATCGATACGCAGTCGTCTCGAACGATGAGTGGCGCTTTAGGACCATCTGGATTGTCGCGATGAATGCGAGTGCGAAGGCGGCGTAGCTCAAAAAGAGCATCGGCGGATGAACCCACATGTACCAGGTGTTATAGAAGAACTGCCGAGATCCTTCTATTCGCTGGAAGCCGTCCATGGCGATCGCGGGAACTCCTGAAGCCATCGCCTGGAGGTACCCGCCATACAGGCCGAAAAAGCGCGGCAACGGCTCAGTGAAAGGATTGCCCGAGGTGGCGGCGGCGAACATCAAGATACTCGTAAGTATGGCAGCTCCAGGTAGCAGCTCAGCGCGATGCCTTACAAGCACAGCACCTAGGACAGCGAGCAAAAGCGCCCAGAAATAGAGTTTCTCGGATTCTACCCATAGCGGAACGGCCATACGGCCAACGATCTCGCCTGTCTCGGGGTTAACTACGACGCACAACTGGTATAGTCGCCAGTGAAACCAGATCAACAGCGCCTCGCCGACGAGCAGCACGGCAGCTGTGACGGCAAATCCAGCTCGCAGCCACCGCCTTAGAGTAGGCACAAGGGCAAGGGCCAGCATTGCGACGGAGAGTGCTATCATGATGATTTCTATAGGTCCGCCAAGTCGAGCAAGTGTTTCGATCGTCTCGCCTATTGCTGTTGCGGTGGCCTGTACGTCCACAAGTCACTCCTCGCATCGGGTATTTCGAGACAGTATAACGTAGGAGTATTCGAAACTAAGGTTTGCGAGTGTGTTAATTTCATGGATAAACTGTAGGACGCCCGCGGACGTCCGGTCAGGCAGGGACTTGATTGGCAAAGTGTGCACCCTGGAAGGCTGATGCCATGAGCTTGTCCAAGTACCTTAAAAGGGCTGTGCGCCAACTGAAAATTTCGTGGAGGGAAGACCCTTCGCGATATGACATAGAGGCGCTTCACGCCAATATCGAGCGGGTAGGCCTGGTTATCAAGGTCAGGTGGCTTCTCGTTGCGGCTCTCGGCGTATATTCGGTGCTCGGCGCCTGGGCCTATACGCGACAGGCACCTCTCGAAAACATAGCGCATAATCTGGCCACGCCTGTGGTCGCGATGGTCTTTATGCTCGCCTACAACACCTTCTACCAGCTGACCTATCGCAGGCTCGGTAACATCGCGATTCTCAATCACGCGCAGCTGATGTTCGATGCGATGGTCGTCGCGGTGCTGGTTTACTACTCCGGCGGAGCTCACTCGGCGTTCTGGGCGATGTATATGCTGTTTGTGCTGGAGGCCGCGCTCATCCTGCCGAGAAGGTGGCAGACGTGGGCGATGGCGGCGTTTTGCCTTGCGCTTAACGGTATCGTGATATGGGGAGTCTACGCCCAGCTCCTGCCCGATATCAGTGTGCCCTTTGTCCTCGCTGATTTGCACCGGGACTTCACTTTCGTGTTCGTCACCTATCTGTGGCAAGCAACGGTACTTTTTGGTGCCGCATCGGTTAGCACGATGATGATGTCGGCTTTGAGAGTCCGGGAAGAGGGACTGGCCAAGGGCTCTATCATCGACAGCAAGACGGGTTTGCACGATCGAGCCTATTTCAACCAGGCCCTCGGCAGCGAGCTTTTTCGCGCCGAGAAAGACTCTCGTAATGTGGCTTTGTTGCTAATCGACCTCGATGACTTCGCGAGCTTCAACAGGGCGCTTGGCTTTTCGCACGGAGACCGCTTACTGCTCGCGATCTCGGAGGCCATCAGAGCGATAGTTCAAGAGTGCAGCGCAGCTTCGAGCAGAGAGACGAACCTCGTTGCCCGGTACGGCGGCGAAGAGTTCGCGGTCATTCTGACTCAAGACTCGCTGTCTAATCCGCCGACGCTTGAGTATGTTGCTGGAGTCGCCGAGTCCGTACGCTGCGCCATCGAGAGCGTGAGGGTTGAGGATGCGGGCGTGACCGCAAGTATAGGGGCGGCATCCACCCAGTTCGAAGGTTGGATCGCGCAAGACCTGCTTGCTGCCGCAGATAACGCCGTGCAAGAGGCTTTGTCTGCGGGAGGGAATCAGGTTTGCGTCACAGGCAGGTCACAATGAGAGCTCTCGCCAGGATGGAGGGGGTGTTTGTCGGCGCGGTCCTTGCGCTTTGCCTGTCCAGTGCCGTGGTCCTCGCGCTTACGGTCCCTCAGGTGACAGCCACACTCGTGAAGGCCGCCGACAGCGCGAACATCACAGGCTTGACGCAGCAAGATGCGCTGAGCGTTGCCGAGCAGGTTCGAGCGTATGTGGCGGATATCGCCCCGCCTGCTCCCTTGCCCTCGACTGTCGAGGACAGCGAAGGGGCTTTGCACGAAGGGTTCACTCATCGAGCCGTTGCCCATCTCGACGATGTTCGGGCGGTTTTTGCAGTAACGAGGTGGGCCAGCGTCGCCTTAGGGCTGGTATTTGCAGTGTGGCTGATCGTGCGCCTGGTGCAGCGACAGCACTCTCTCGTGGCGTTCGCCTGCAGGTGTGCGAGTGCGACGATATTTATGCTGTTCGCGCTCGCACTTATCGGCGCGGTGATGGATTTTGACACCCTGTTTGCTTACTTCCACAAGCCGCTTTTTGCCGAGGGAACCTGGCTTTTTCCCGCCGAGGAGCTGTTGGTGCAGTTATTTCCCGAGCGGTTTTGGATGCTTGCAGGGGCGCTGTGGGCGGGAACCTCGATGCTGATTGCGGGCTGTCTGTGGGTTATATCCAGGCGCATTGAGACTCCCAGGAACAGGCTTTCAGCGTGATGAGTGTGTGAAAAGCTCGCAAAGAGGTGTAGACTTAGCTTCGGCTGTACGCCGGAAGTGGATTCCGGCAGGGAATATTAACTTGTGGCAGGAATCAGAAAGGAGCCGTGCATGGCAGCTAAGGAAGGTTACTGTGTAAAGTGCAAGGAGAAGCGTGAGATCAAGGACGCGCAAGACATTGTGATGAAAAACGGGCGTCCGGCTACGCAGGGGATCTGCCCGTCATGTGGAACCAAGATATTCAAGATCGGCAAATCTTAGCTCGCAAGAGTGTAGGGCTTCAAGGTGAAGACGCCCGGCTCCCCTTGGGGCTCGGGCGTCTCTCGTTATCCTGGTTTATGCATTGCTAAGCTGAGAGCAGGCGACTAAATGAATGTCATCGTTGTCGGATGTGGCAGGGTCGGTTCACAGCTGGCCACTTTGCTGTCAGTCGAGGGGCACAACGTAGTCGTGATCGACAAGGAGCCAGAAGCATTCAAGCGCTTGGGTAGTAGCTTTAATGGGGTCACCATCAAGGGTGTCGGCTTCGATGCGGAGATACTCGAAGAGGCGGGCATTGGGAGTTGCGACGCCTTTGCGGCCGTCACAAACCTCGACAACACAAACCTGATGGCCGCTGAGGTTGCCCGCAAGATATTTAATGTCCCCCATGTTGTGGCTCGTCTTTACAACCCGCTTCGCGAACGTACCTATATTCAGCTGGATCTGGATTACGTCTGCGGAACCACCCTCGTTGCCGAGACTCTTCTTGACAAGATCCACGCAGGCCACGAGCACCATATTGCCAGCCTAGGGGACGTCGAGATAATCAGTTTCAAGGCAAACCCAAAGATGGATGGTCGCAGCGTGAAGGACCTGGAGATAAAAGGTCAGTTCAGGGTGGCGGCGATCGCGCGCGGCGACTCGATGCATGTGCCCGATGCGGACACGATTGTGAGGGCCGGAGACATTGTGCTCGCTGCGATCAAGGAAGAGTACTTCCATCAGGTCAGTGAATACATGGAGGGGCGATAGTGTATATCGTGATAAATGGCGGCGGAAAGGTCGGCTCGTATCTTGCAAAGACGATGCTTGACTCTGGCCATCAGGTCGCGTTGATCGAGAAGCGCGCCAACATTGCCGAGAAGCTGGTAGTCGAGTTGCCCGAAGGCGCCCTTGTCGTGGTAGGTGACGGGTGTGATGCACAGTACCAGGAGGACGCAGGCGCCGCGCGCGCGGACGTATTTGTGGCGGCTACTGGCGATGACGATGACAATCTCGTCGCGTGCCAGCTCGTAAAGGTTGCTTTTGGCACTCCGCGTGTGCTGGCAAGAGTGAACAACCCCAAGAACGAACGCATATTCAACGTCCTGGGTATCGAGGCGATCTCTTCGACCACCATTATTTCCAGAATGATCGAGGAAGAAGCTACTATCGGCGATATTCGGACCTTGATCGCGCTTCGCCGAGGAAAGATGGCGATTGTTGAGGTTGAGTTGCCGGTCGACAGGTGTGTGGTTTGTGACAAAGAGGTCGCGTCACTGAACCTGCCCGGCGACTGCGTTCTGATGGCGATCATCAGGGGTGAAGATGAAGTCATCACGGTTCGTGGCGACACAAGACTGCAGCCGGGAGATGTGGTTATCGCGTTTACCAACGTCGAGCGCGAGCGCGATCTGAAGAAAGCGCTTACCGGCGAGTAGCCAGAGCTGGACCCTGGCGATCTGTTTGCGAAGCCTTCGTGCGTAAGGCTACAATGCTTCAGGGTGCGGGCATAGCTCAGTTGGTAGAGCGACAGCTTCCCAAGCTGTAGGTCGCGGGTTCGAGACCCGTTGCCCGCTCCAACTATCCCCGGCGGCCGTTTGTCTCGGCAGGTCCCGCTCATCTCTTTCAGGGTTCCGCTTGTCAGATGTCTGCAGGAATACCTAAGCGCAAAGCGAACATGTGTACGTGTAGGCATCACCACTTTGTTCGCCGCTCCCTCCCGGTGAACCGATCGGTCGGGGGCGAAAATGACAAGACTACTATCGCGTGCAATGGCCACAGTGCTGGCAGGACTGATGTTTTCGCCAGCTACAGCTATGGCATCCTGGCCGCTGGCTGGCCACGCCGAGATACTGCTGGAATATGGCAGCTCATACACTCGCGACGGGCGTAGCGTCACCCATAGCGGAGTTGATCTTTTGGCCGAGCCGGGCGATACAGTTCTCGCGGCTCAGGATGGAGTAGTTTCGTTCGCAGGCAGGGTTCCAGCCCCGGGCGGGGGTACCCGTGGGGCCGTAACCATTGATTTTGGCGGAGGACTTAGAATTACCTCTCTTCCGCTGACAGGGATTGTTGTATCTAGGGGTCAAACGGTTAGCGCCGGGGATAAGATTGGCGTTTTGGGTGAAAGCGCCGGCGAGTCCACCTCGCGCCCGCATCTGCATGTCAGCGTTCGCAGAGAGGGGACCTACCTGGATCCAATGCTTTTTCTCATATCGCCAGGATCCGCGAGCATTCAGGTTGCTCCAGAGGTGAATTTGGTCGAGCCTGCCGCCTCAAACACGCAGATACCCACGACTTTTCGGGCCCCCGTATTTCAGGGACAGGTTTTGGCCCAAGCCCCGATTGTCCCGGTGACTAATACCGTCAAAGGTCCAAGCGCGATAGGTTCAACTGTTCCGGCAGGGCAAATCGCACAGGGAGCTATTAACAAAGGCGCCCAAGGGGAGCTGGCGCAGACGGCCTCGAGCAGGCCAATCGAGATTCACACGCTGGATCAGGCTACCGTTCCGCCCATACAGGCGCAGGATCAGGTTGCCGTTTCGCCCGCTCAGGCGCAGGAGTCGAGAACCGCTCAGTCCTCATATCTTCGAGAGCTTGCAGCGGATAAATCTGCCCAGCCATGCCTCACGTTGACAGGCGTGGCTAAAGAGAGAAGGAGTCCTGTCTCATGGCGGCTATCGGGTTTATCGATAGGGATGGCCGCTTTGGGGTTATGGCCACTTTGGCGTCGCCGGCCGACTAATTCCGGCGAGGCAGTGATGTCGGTAAGAGACGATGACCTTGCAGCCGCGGTCTGCCGATGATACACTGCCCAAGCTCATTTCCTGCTCCGGACATGATTAGCCTTCAGATCCGGAGCCGCCGAAGCCCAGAGGAGGTGAATGATGAAGGCTTACGAACTTATGCTATTACTCAATCCTGCTCTCGAGGAGGAGGCTCGCGCCGCCCTTCTTGAGAAGGTAGAGGGACTCGTTTCTGCTAATGGCGCTGTTGATTCCATTGATTCTTGGGGCAAGCGCCGTCTTGCATTTGAGATTCAGAAACTCACCGAAGGCGACTATGTCGTGGTGAACTTCAGGGCCGAACCGTCTGCTATCGCAGAGATCGACCGCGTGCTGCACATTACAGACCCAGTCGTGCGCTACATGCTGGTGCGTCGAGAAGACAAGGACCAGCTGCCTGCTGGAGCGCCACTGGAACAACAGTGACAATGTGCGAACGAGAAGGTGATACAGATGAGCATCAATCGAGTGGTATTGACGGGAAACCTGACCCGAGACCCTGAGCTGAGGTCGACGTCGAGCGGCATGGCGGTTCTCAAGTTGGGAATTGCAGTCAACGATCGTCGCAAGAATCAGCAGACCGGCGAGTGGGAAGACGTGCCCAACTTTGTGGACGTGACCGTCTTTGGAGCTAGGGCTGAAGCCCTTACTCGTTTCCTGTCGAAGGGGTCGAAGGTCGCCATTGAAGGAAAGCTTCGCTGGTCGTCGTGGGAAACCCCGCAGGGAGAGAAGCGCTCCAAGATAGAGGTAGTCGCCGATGAGGTCGAGTTTTTGTCATCACGGAACAGCGGTTCCGGAGACAGGGCTGACCAAGTTGATTCTGCGCCTGCACACCCCGGAGGCTCAACAGATGATGAGATACCGTTTTAGGCTCGATGAAACTTCGGCCCGGTGTCTTTGTCCCAAATGTCAGGAAAGGTGCCTGGTTTAGGCGCGAAAGGAGGATAGAGAAATGTCAGATTATGCACGCAAGCCAAGACGCAAGTATTGTGTCTTTTGTAAAGACAAGGCCGATTACATCGACTACAAGGACGTGCAGCTGCTTCGTAAATTTATCACCGACCGAGGCAAAATCAAGCCGCGGCGGGTTACAGGCAACTGTGCACAACATCAGCACAGGTTGTCGATCGCCGTTAAGCGATCCAGAGAGATGGCGCTGATTCCATATGCGGTTCCGGTGATCAGTGGGCGAGTCGATAGTAGAGGACGCAGGTAATCCCAGGCGATGCAGGGCCAGTATCGAATGCGCGACACAATTCTGCTTTCGTTGGCGTGCTTGGGCGGGGCGATTCTCGCAGCCCCGCTTCCCTTAGTCGGGCTACCGATGATCGCGGCGGCGTTTGCAGGGCTTGTGTATATGGAGCGGATGATAGCGGCAGTAGTTATTTCAGTGCTGTCGTCTGCCGTGGTCGGGTTAATTTTGACTACAACAGAGTTGCTAGCCATTATCCCGGCCATTACGGCAATCTTGATTGCGATTGTGGCTTTGCGTCGACACGACCCATATGCTGTCATCGTTTGCCTTGCCCCAGTGCTGGCGGTATCTTTTGTGGCACGGGACTTGGTGATTCCATGGCTGGCGGGGCAGGTTTATACCGAGTTAGCCAGGGAGACGCTGGCGGCTGCAGCTGAAGCTTTTGTGGCGGCCATACCCGTTGTTTTAGCAATTCTGTGGGCGGCTCGTAGGGCAGGCGTTAAGCTAAAAGGGTCCCCAGGGATAGCAAATCTGGACTTTAGCCCTCACATGCTGTGGCCACTCGTTCTTGCGCTGGCGCTTGGAGCATCCGGGCGCATCTTGAATATCGGCGACGGCATGTTGACTGATCTTGGATTTGGTTTGTTGCTTGCGACCAAGGTCATCCTGTTTTTGCAGGGTTTTGCTGTGGTGGCTTTCTTCTTGAGGCCTATGAACATTGGTCGCAGAGGACTGTTTTTTGTTGGCGTTATGGCCTTTATTATTGATGGGCCGACTTGGATAGTGAGTATTGCAGGGTTGCTTGATTTTTGGCTCAACTTCCGCAAACTGAATAGAGAAGATGCATCGGGCTCTCAGTCATCGGAAGCATTGAATAATAGTCTATAGGATGGAAAGTGATTGGGCCGGGCTTGCGCTCGGCCCTGAAGAAGGAGCAAAGATGAAGGTCATCCTTACACAGGAAGTAAAGGGCAGAGGCGGCGAAGGGGATGTTGTCGAGGTCGCTCGCGGATTCGCCGTCAACTACTTGTTTCCAAACAAGATGGCGGTAGAAGCTACTAGCGGGAACCTGAAGCAGCTTGAGCAGCGCATGCGCAACATTCGCAAGCGCGAAGATGCCAGGCTCGCGGAGGCCAACACTTTTGTCGCATCGATCGATGGGAAAGAGGTCGTGATCCCCATCAAGGTAGGAGAGGCCGGCCGTCTATACGGTTCGATTACATCTCAGATGATCGAAGAGGCCATTCTTGAGCAGCTTGGTGTGGAAATTGACAGGCGCAAGATGGATGCTCCTGCTCACATCAAAGAGATCGGCGAGCATCGCGTGGCTGTCCGCGTGCACAAAGAGGCCAAGGCTGAAGTGATCGTTCGCGTGGTTGATGAAAGCAGCCCTGTCGACGCCCCGAAGGCTCAGGCTGATGAAGAGGCGTCAAGCGAGAGCCCGGCGGATACCGAACTCTCTTAAAGCAGTTCCTGAATACGTCTAGCGGAGGGTGACAGATGCCGGAGCGCGTGGCCAAGAAGCGTGATGCGGGCATGGGAGGTCATCCCAGTCTGGTGCCTCCACATAACGTGGAGGCCGAGCAGGCGGTGCTGGGCTCAATGTTTCTTTCGCGCGAAGCCATAGAGAGCGCACTGTTGCTGCTGTCGGCAGACGACTTCTATCGCCCGGCGCATGGCAAAATATTTCGGGCGGCGGAGCATCTTCAAAACGCTGGTATACCGGTAGACCACCTCAGTGTGGCGGACAGGCTGGAGTCCACAGGTGAGCTTGATGAGGTCGGCGGCAAGTCGTATCTGATCGACATCACCCAGGTTGTGCCTATAGTGGCCAATGCCAGCAGGTATGCCGAGATTGTTGCTAGAACGGCAATGCTTCGGGGCCTTATCGGGGCGGGGACCCGGATTGTCAATCTGGGATACGAAGCCCCGGATGACCTGCGCGAAGTCGCCGAAGAGGCAGAGCGTTTGATCTTTCAAATCACGAACAAGCGTATCTCGGGAAATTTTCGCGCTGTAGAAGAGCTTCTCGAACTTTCTTTCAAGCAGCTAGAGGAGCTGTTTGAGCGCAAAGCTCACATAACAGGGGTGCCGACGGGCTTCAAGGATTTGGATAACTTGCTGGCGGGCTTGCACAGAAGTGACCTGATTATTCTTGCTGCTCGTCCCTCTGTCGGAAAAACAGCCCTTGCGCTAAATATCGCGGTGAACGCTGCCAAAGAAAAAGTTACGGTAGCGCTCTTCAGTTTGGAAATGTCTGCAGAGCAACTTATCCAGCGAGTTCTTTGCTCGGAGGCTCGCATCAACTCGCAGGATGTGAGGACAGGGCATATCAAAGACCCGGATTGGGGCAACATCCATCGAGCTATGGGGCAGCTTGCCGAGCTGGATCTCTTTGTCGATGACACAGCGGCTACTTCTATTCTGGAGGTCAGAGCCAAGGCCCGACGCCTTCTGCGCGATAAGCAAGAAGGACTGATAATCGTCGACTATCTTCAGCTAATGCAGCCGCAAAGCCGTCGCTCCGAGAACCGCCAGACAGAAATTGCTGAAATCAGCCGTGGCCTGAAGATACTGGCAAAGGAGCTCAAGGTTCCAATAATCGCGCTGTCTCAGCTGTCACGTGCAGTCGAGCAGAGGGCCGGTAAAAGGCCACAGCTCTCAGATCTTAGGGAATCCGGGGCCATCGAACAGGACGCGGACGTCGTGATTTTCATCGACCGAAACACTGATCCGCGCGCGGGGACCGATGATGACGAGGACAGGCCGCCCCCCGGAATTGCGGACATTATTGTTGCGAAGCACCGAAATGGACCTACGGGAATGGTCAAACTTGTGTTTAACGAAAGCTATACGAAATTCAGCAGTTACACGGACAGGATGCCGTAAGCATAAGGTCGTTGTTCGGGGGTCGAAATGACCGCACACTATGACGTCATCATCGTGGGATCGGGTCCGGCTGGCATCTTCTCGGCGCTGGAGCTCGCACGGGCAGGGGCGGGACGGGTACTCCTTTTGGAGAAAGGACACGACCTCGACAAAAGGGTTTGCCCTGCAAGGGTGGGTCAGTGCAGGAGTTGCCCTGTCTGCTTGATCACGACGGGCTGGGGAGGGGCAGGTGCCTTTTCTGACGGGAAACTTACTCTCACTGGCGAGATAGGCGGTTGGCTGGGCGATTATGTTGGGGCACCGCTCCTGGACAGCCTCATCGACGATGTCGATGCTCAGTGGTTGCGGTTTGGGGCCGACACCAGTGTCATCGAGCCGGATCCTGACAGTGTGGCGCGCTTGAGCAGACTTGCTGTTCTCGCCGAAATGAGTCTCATTCCGATGCGGCTACGCCATCTCGGCTCCGATCGCTCCCCGGGTGTTCTCGCCGAAATGCGAGCTTGGCTTGAGTCTGCAGGCGTTGAGATCAGAACAAAGACCATGGCAAAGAGCGTCCTTGTCCAAGATGATCGAGTCAGTGGAGTGACGCTCGCCGATGGGACACACCTAAGCGCAAATGCAGTCATTCTCGCGCCAGGACGCGAGGGAGCCGAGTGGTTGCTGCAACAGGCAAGAGCTATTGGTATTCCGGTGTCTAACAATGCCGTCGATATCGGGGTTCGCGTCGAGTGTCCCGCGCCAGTGCTCGAACCGCTGACAACCCACTTATATGAGGCCAAACTCACATACTATTCCAGGGCCTTTGGAGACAAGGTTCGCACTTTTTGCATGAATCCGTATGGCGTTGTTACCACCGAGCATTACGGAGACATTGTAACTGTCAATGGACACTCACTGAGCGAGGAGAAGACCCCGTATACGAACTTCGCGGTGCTGGTAAGTCAGAGCTTCACGCAGCCGTTTCACGAGCCGATAACCTATGGGCGATCCATAGCCAAGCTGGCCAATCTTCTTGGCGAGGGCATTTTGGTCCAGCGCCTCGGCGACCTTAAGGCCGGTCGTCGTTCGACGCACAAGCGATTGAGCGAATCCGTCGTCACCCCCACCTTAGCGTCCGCGACGCCGGGCGATCTGGCTTCGGTTATTCCGTATAGGCATCTAGTCGACATTCTGGAGTTCATTCAGGCCCTCGATGCACTGGCGCCAGGCGTAGCGGCGCCAACAACCCTTCTTTATGGCGTAGAGGTGAAGTTCTACTCGTCACGACTCCAGCTGGATTCCAACCTCATGACCAAGACCAAGGGTCTTTTTGCGATTGGCGATGGCGCGGGAGTGACAAGGGGGCTTGTGCAATCAAGCGCCAGCGGGATCGTTGCCGCTCGAGCGGTCGTCCGGTTGCAGCAATAGGCAATAGCCAATGCAAGATAGATCGACTACGTACATCTGCTGGTCATCCGAGGATTCCTCGGGCATACTTAGCGCGGTGTCCGCATCACTCTAGGCGGACCTCGTGCATTCGCCAGGCGATGGATGAATGCCCGGCCTGGGAGCGGCGAAGGGATCCGCGGGGCCGAACAATATCAGGGAGTCTCAAGTATATGGCTGGAATAGTGTTGGTAGGGGCCCAGTGGGGAGATGAAGGAAAAGGCAAGATCACAGATCTGATCGCCGACGACTTTGATTATGTTGTGCGATTTCAGGGCGGCAACAATGCCGGGCATACGATCGTGCACGCTGGAAGAACAATCAAGCTCCATCTGATTCCTAGCGGCATCATGTACCCGAACATAACCCCGGTTATAGGGAACGGGTGTGTCATCGATCCCAAGGTACTACTGGAAGAGATGGATAGACTTGAAGCAGATGGTCTTTCTACCCGAAAACTCCTGATCAGCTCCAACGCGCACCTGATCATGCCATATCACCGCGATCTTGACATGGCGAGTGAGCACAGGTTGGGATCTCAGGAGATTGGAACTACTCGGCGTGGAATTGGCCCGGCATATATGGACAAGGCGTCCCGAATGGGATTGCGGGTACAGGACCTGACCGACGAGCATATTTTTCGCAAGAAAGTTGAGGCCGCCCTACCCGAAAAGAACGACATTCTTGTGAAGCTATACGGTATGGCGCCTTACACTGTTGACCAGATCGCGCAGGAGTATCTCGTTTATGCGGATCGCATCAGGCCACATGTCGAGGACACCTCGCTTGTCATCAACAAAGCGCTCGATGCTAATCAGTGGGTCTTGTTTGAGGGCGCCCAAGGGACCTTGCTGGATCTGGATCATGGCACCTATCCTTTCGTCACAAGCTCAAGCCCTGTAGCGGGAGGGGCTTGCATCGGAGCTGGAGTTGGGCCTCGGCGGATAAATCGGATTCTAGGCATCGCCAAGGCGTACATCACGCGTGTTGGTTCAGGGCCATTTCCGACGGAGCTATCAGACTCGATAGGGCGGCAACTCATTGAGATTGGTCATGAATATGGCACAACAACCGGCAGGGAAAGACGCGCTGGTTGGTACGATGCGGTGATCGTCAAGTATGCCTCCAGGATCAATGGCCTGACCGATCTCATCATCACCAAGCTCGATGTTCTCTCCGGCCTCGAGACCATAAAGGTCTGTGTGGCCTATGAGTATGAGGGGCGCAGATACCATGACCTGCCCCCCCATCAGACGGTCTTCCATCACGCTAAGCCGGTCTATGAAGAGATGCCGGGCTGGAAAACGGATATTAGCGGATGCCGCAACTTTGATGACCTGCCAACGGAAGCGAAAGACTACATCGAGCTTATCGAAGAATTAGCCGATGTTCCCGTTGCGATGATCGCTGTAGGACCAAGTCGCGAGCAGACGATCATGCGTCGCTGGGAGACTCGTTAGCCGGCTTCGTCAGGGCAATCTTGTGAGTTTGGGGCTTTAGGGCAACAACAAAAATTCACAGAATTTTCACTTCACGAAGAGGGCGTCATGCTAATATCCCGAGGGGTCGTTGCCGGAGGTAAGTAGGCCGACCATTTCAGACCGACCAAAGGATGCCTGTGCAAAACAGGCTGTCGTTAAAGTCAAACTTGCCTAGCCACAGATACCTTTTTATTGGGTAGCCGGGCTGGTGCCGCTGATTGTAGGATTGTTCGCCAGCGAAGCTGTCGCTCATGATGTTGCCGCAGACGACAGAGCTTTCATTCAGGAAAACCTGGGCGTTCAGGTCGCTCCCTTTATCTATCTGGGGGCGAAGCACATGTGTTTGGCACTACGTTTCCCTGTTCGCGCTTGCCCACATGTCCACACTGATGCTCGGCTCGCTATTTGGGTTGGGGCTTAATTCCTATATTGTCGACGCCGTGATCGGTCTGTCGGTAGTTTATAAGGCGCTCGACAACGTAGGCGCGTTCAAACAGGTGCTGGGATTTAGGCCTAACACGAAGGCCGCAGTGGTGTTTTTCGGATTCATTCACGGGTTCGGACTGTCTACGCAGTTTCAAAAGCTCGAGATTCCCTCCGAGATACTGATCCCGAACCTTCTTTCTTTCAGCCTAGGTGTTGAGATAGGACAGGTGCTGGCACTAGTGCCGATGCTGATCATCATAAGCTTCTGGCGCCGCTTCCGTTCTTTCCCGAGGCAGGCGTTTTTCGCGAACATGGCAGTGATGACCGTCGGTTTGATTTTGGTTGGATATCAGCTAACAGGATTTTTCACCTCATAAAGGAGAACTCAGACGATGAGTAGACGAAACACTCGAGCAACGAATTCGGATGAAGGCAGGCAGGCAGCGTCAGGGCATCATGAGGTTGAAGTTCCGCCGGTCCCGCTCGCCTCACTTGCCCGCGCCGGTGCGATTTCTTTATTGGTTGCGGCGATTGTCCTGGTCGTTGCCATATTGCCGGCCGAATACGGGATAGATCCGACTGGGCTCGGCGAGACACTGGGCTTTACCGCGGTGGAGGTCGCGGCGCAGGCCGTTTCTGGCGAAGAAGAGACCGCCATCTCGATGGAGTTCGTGCTGCAGCCGGATGAGGGCATCGAGGTTAACCATCTCGATGGAGTTCGTGCTGCAGCCGGATGAGGGCATCGAGGTTAAGGTGGAGATGCTCGAGGGCGAGAGCTTCGTATTTGAGTGGATCAGCGAAGGCGGGCCCGTGAACTTCGACATGCACGGCGAACCACCGGGTCAGGCGGATCAATTTACCAGCTACTGGGCGGAGATGCAGCAGATGGGCGCAAGCGGCACCTTCGTGGCTCCGATCACAGGAACCCACGGCTGGTTTTGGCGCAACCGCGGAGAGGCTCCCGTAACGGTCAGGTTGAACGTCTCCGGATTTTACGAGCAGGTTTATCAAGTCCAATAGGGCATGTGCCTGGCAGCTATATATTGGCCAAAAACTACCCAACCTCCGACGGGATTAATGTTCGGGGTTGGGTATACTCGTAGCTAAGAATTATTACTAGACAGGATCCGAATTGCCTATCTCGGCGAAAACTATCGAAGATCGAATACTCGCGATGACAAGTGAGCTTCGAGGGTGCGGTATGAGGCTTACCCGGCAACGTCTGGAAATAATTCGGGAGATCGCCGCGACGGAGGAGCACCCTGACGTCGAAACTATCTACGGCATGGTAAGGCGAAGAGTCCCTGCCGTTTCCCTCGATACCGTGTATCGAACGCTATCGGTTCTGCACGAGTGTGGAGCAGTCAATCGGATGATGGTTGCGACGGGCTCGGCCAGATACGACCCGGATATTTCCCGCCACCATCATTTTGTGTGCATAAAGTGTGGGGCTGTGGTTAATGTGATTAGTTCCGAACGTGATGCATTTCGCTCCTCTGACTGCGCCTCACAAGTTGGGGTTGTGGAAAGAGTCGAGGTCTATTTCAGGGGCACATGCAAGAGCTGTCAGGCCTCGAATTGCTGTCAGCGAGATGACCTTGCTGTAGAGAAAGAGAGAGGTCGATCATGAGAAGAGTGGCAGTTGCGATTGCGGCGTTGGCGCTGACGTTGGCGAGCTTGAGCTTACCGGCTCAAGTGCTTGCATCAGGACAGCCGATTGAGGATGGAATTGCTGTTTCCGCAGACTTCACTCCAGTAGAAGGCTGCAGCTGTCATGCAGAGTTCATCGGCCAGTGGGAACAGTCGCTGCACAGCAAGGCATCGTTCAACCCAACGTTTGAGGCCAAGCTCGATGAGGCGGAGCCCGAGACGAGAGCCCAGATCGAGACGTTTTGTCGCAGCTGCCATGGGCCGGCCGCATACATGACCGGAGAGCTTGGCCTGCCTGCTGAGCAGATGACGGGTGCAGCCGCAGACTCAATAGGCTGCTCTTTCTGCCATCAGGTCGTTGGCACTGACGAGCCAATAACGAACCTCTCGCAAAGGGTGCAGCTGGACGGGGTGTACGGAGGGGGTCTTGAAGACGCACAGGCGCCCCATCCGGCGAGGCTCTCGGAGTTTCACAGGGGCTCAGAGTTTTGCGGCGGCTGTCACAACGTCAATCATCCGGTAAACGGGTTGGCGCTGGAAGCTACATATACAGAGTGGCTGAACAGTCCATGGGCGGATGAAGGAGTTACCTGTCAGGACTGCCATATGAGCGAGGCTCCCGGAAAGATCGGGCCTTCGCCAGGCAGGGTGGCGGCCATGGGGCCCGAGCGAGAGGCGATTCACCGCATGACCTTCTGGGGTGCGCATGTCGAGAGGGGAAACCCTGAAGCCGCCCGAGCGATGCTGCAAAACTCCGCTGAACTCGAGCTCAGTGTCCCAGAGATTGTTTCTGGTGAGCAATCGGGTGTTGTCAGAATCACTAACGTCGGAGCCGGACACTATCTTCCGACCGGACTTACCGATGTTCGCCAGATGTGGCTTGAGGTTGTCTCCGTCGATTCTTCCGGTGGGGAGACAGAGCTTGCCAGACGCGCTTTTGGAACTGTGTTCAAGGATGCCCAAGGCAACTATCCCGCGCAGATATGGGACGCAACAGGCGTTCAGTCCGATGACAGAATTCCGCCGAGGGAGTCAGTAGAGATCACCTTTACGGCAGCCCTTCCCGAAGGCGCTGATTCGGCGAGCGTTGTTGCCAGGTTGCAGTATCGCTCGATCTCCGAAAAGCTGGCAGAGAGCGCAGGAAGGGAAAATCCCATAACCCTGATGGCCGATGCTACGCAGGTGATATATGCAAGTGCCGAGGCTAAAGATGCGGCCGGTCGTGCTGAGAGCCAGTCTTTGGGTGGCGTCGGTGATCAGTTTGTGTGGTGGATTCTCGGCGGATTGGGGCTGGTTGTGGCAGCACTCGCCGCCTGGTGGATCATGCGAGCGCGCAAGGCTAGCAGTGGGTGATCTTTAGGACTCGTTGCGGCGAGCACAGTTAGGTAAAACACCAATACGCACTATTCGCATGAAATAGGTGCGCATAAATCGCTCCTTTCGGTAGTATGCTGGCTTCGATGCTACAGAAAGGAGAGAGTCATGAAGCGTCGGATACTTAGAATCATAAGTCCGATCGTCGGTATTGCCTTGTTGTTGGCGGTGACTGGCTGCGCGCCAGCCGATGAACAACAGCGTGACGTCGACGCGCAACCCAAGCCCACGAGGATCATCGTCGCTGACGCGAGCACCACCCATCATTTGAACCTGTATGTGGCCAAGGAGCTCGGGCTTTTTGAGAAGCGCGGGCTGGAGGTCGAAATAATCAAGGCCGAGGATCTCGCTGCCTCCCGGGACGCTGTCGTCTCCGGGCAGGCGGATATTTTCTGGTCCTGCCCGACTGTGGCAATCGCCGCGATCGCCAATGGCGCTCCCCTCAAAATGATCGCGCAGGTAAAGACCCCCTGCACCTCCGTGCTGGTCGTGAGTCCGGATTCGCGGATCGACGACTATGCTGATCTGGATGGTAAAAGCATCGCCGGTATCTCCCCCACCTGCGAGGCGGTCATTGCATACTCGAAAAAGGCTCGCGAGGTCGGTGCGGTCTTCAATCTGGAGAAGCTCGCCGGTGGTCCAGCGATCATCGCCCTTGAAGCGGGCAGGGTAGACGGCGCGATTCTGGAGGAACCGCATACCAGCATCGCCGAACTCAAAGGATTCAACGTGGTCTTACCGGAGGCCGCCGCCCAAATTACCTGCCGAACAATCAATGCCCGGACTGCTTTCCTGAAAGACAATCCTGAAGCGGTCAAGCGTTTTATCGAGGCGGTGGACGAAGCGAATGCCATAATCGCAGCGGATCCTGTGGCTGATCGGGTTGTGGAGATAGCGGTGCAGTATACGGGAGCCCCTGAAGAGGCGATCCGTCATGGCAACGCGCGCCTGAAGTTTACAACTGAAATACAGGAAGAGGGCCTGAGTGCTCTGGCGGATGAGCTGGTGTCGCTGCAAAACATTCGAGAGAACCCTGGCGACGCACTCTTTGCCGAGGAGCTCAGGGGCATCACGTGGGACAAGTAGTCTCACTGGTCGTTGCCGGTGTTCTGGCGCTCGCGGTTCTTGCCGGATGCCAGGGCATCGATGCCTCCCAGCGCGGAGTATATAGGGTCGGCTATGTCGATGATCCTTTACTTGCTCCACTTTTTCTGGCTGACGAGGGCTCACGCTCGTGGGAGCTAGTCAGGTCAGGAAGCAGCTCGGATGTGGGCTATGCGCTTATTGCGGGAGAGGTGAATGCGGGTTTTGTCGAAACCTCGCGAGCCAGAAAACTCCTCGACTCACAAGGTGGCGAGAGATTGATGGTGGCCGGCACCATGCAGTTTCCATATGGCGCGACATTAGTGGTGCGCGAAGGTCTCGATATGCGTCTGGGAGACTTGGGATCGGCCAGAATCGCCGTACAGGCGCAGTGCGCGCTCGTCCGCCACTTCGAGGTCGATGCGCTCAGGTTTGGCCTGGACCTCGCTTCGCTCAACTACAAAAACATGCCCTTTCCGGATATGCTGCCGGCGCTTGAGGCCGGACTGGTTGATGCGATTCTCGTCAAGAGCGCTCACGCAGCCCTGGCCGAGCAACAAGGACACAGCATCCTCTATCAAAACTGGGATGTGGAGGAAGGCCAGGACGAATGCTGCCCCCCTGCCGTGTTCCAGACCGAATACCTGCTTCTGGTCGACTCCAGGGATACGAGCTCAGCATCCAGGCTTGCCGAGGCGCTGCTAAATGCAAGTGAGGCGCCGGTCGAGGAGCTCAGATCGGCCATAGCGTCGGCGACAGGCACCCCGGTCGGCCTATTGGAGAATCATCCGGTTGCGGTCTTTACGCCTTTGACTGACGCGCAACGTGAACTTTTTGGAGAAGACAGATGCTTGACGATTCGATGATTCGCCGAAATAGCCTGACTAGGCGCCGCGGGCACTTCCTTGGCGTGTTTCTCAAGGAAATCAAGGCGTTTACCAAATTTGCACTGGGCAACATCTTTTCCCGCGAATTTATGACCGTGCTTATACCTCTACTGATTGTTTGGGAGGCCGTTCCAAGATTGGGACTTGTGCCCGAGGCGCTGGTTCCAGCTCCATCCGTTGTCGCGGTCGCTTTTTGGGACGTCTTTACCAACTTGAACATGGCCGAGCATATCGGTGCGAGTATGCTGCGGTTTGGCGCCGGGTTGTTGCTGGCGGCCGCCGTAGCCTTGCCTTTGGGCGTGCTCATGGGGTGGAACTCCTTCATCCGCAGTCATACCTTACCGCTCTTCCAGCTGCTCGCCCCGGTGCCACCACCGGCGTGGGTGCCGATCACCATTATCCTTTTGGGCATCGGTCTTCCGATGCAGGTGTTTCTCATCTTCCTCGGCGCTTTTTATCCGATCCTTTTCAATACCTATCAGGGCATCAAGGAGACAGACCCCCGGTATTTAGCTTCCGCGCGGGTATTTGGGGCAAGCGAATTTACGCTGCTTACGAAGGTCTACATCTGGAACGCGCTTGGCTCTGTGGTTATGGGGCTCAAGATCGGAATCGCGACCGGGCTTGTCATGATGGTGATCTCCGAAATGTACGGTGGCCGTAGCGGCATCGGATTTCTCTTGCTGGAAGCGAAGGAGTTCTTCCAGATAGATCGTATGGTCGTTTGCATGATGCTTCTCGGGTTTATCGGCTGGTTTCTGATAGAGGTCATGAAGTATGTGGAGTCCAAGCTCGCGCTGTGGCGGATCGGCAGGTAGAAAAATGATCGAAACTAAAGGAGTGAGCAAGTTTTTTTCGGTTATCAAGGAGGACGGAACCGCCGAGGGATTCACCGCTTTGAACTCGATATCGTTACATATCGAGGAGGGCAAGTTTGTTTCATTGTTGGGCCCCAGCGGTTGCGGAAAATCAACCTTCCTGGAGATATTGGCTGGACTTCAGGCTCCAAGTGACGGAGAGGTGTGGATAGATAACAAACTGGTGCTCGAGCCGCTGCCCTCTACGCGCAAGGAGGCGGAGATCTACCGCAAGAAGTACCGGCTGCTCTCTCCGATCGCTAACAGCCTTTTTCATGACAACCCGAAACACGATATCGCCATGATCTTTCAGGACTACGCGGTCTTTCCGTGGATGACCGCACGCCAAAATGTTCTCTTCGCATTGAAAATTCGCAAGGTGCCGAAGAGGGAAAGAGACGCGGCGGCCACATACTATCTGCGCAAGGTCGGGCTCCTCGACTCCGATCACAAGTACCCCTCCCAGCTGTCCGGCGGGATGAGGCAACGTCTTGCTTTGGCACGGGCGCTCTCTGTAGAGCCTCGGATCATATTGATGGACGAACCCTTTGCGGCCGTTGACGCGTTGACGCGCGAGAGGCTGCAAGAAGATCTGTTGCGGCTGTGGGAAGAGACCTCAAAGACCATCGTTCTCGTCACTCACGACGTCGACGAGGCGGCTTACCTCTCCGATGAGGTCGTGGTTTTCTCGCCATTACCGGGCTCTATCCGAAATACGATCAAGATCGATCTCCCACGGCCCAGAAGGCGCAATTCGCCTGAGCTTCGGTGGATTAAAGAGCGCTTGATGGCCATTCACGAATTCGACACCGTTCACGAAGCGGACTACGTAATCTAAGGGAGAAACAAGATGACCCATGAGCAAATAACAGGCACTTTTCGCAACACGATCTATGAAGACGTCACCGGTGCCGTCGGTCAGACCCCTTTGGTCAGGGTGCGGCGGTTGACTAAGGGGGCTCACGCAGAGGTTGTCGCCAAACTTGAATCGTTCAACCCGCTCAATAGCGTCAAGTGCCGTATAGCGCTTGCGATGATAGAGGCGGCCGAGCGGGACGGGAGATTGAAGCCGGGCACCACAGTCGTCGAGCCCACATCGGGCAATACCGGAGTCGGATTGGCCTGGGTATGCAGGGTCAAGGGATATCCGCTTATCCTCACCATGCCTGAAACGATGTCGATCGAGCGGCGCAAGTTGATGCAGATGCTCGGGGCGGAGCTGGTACTCACACCCGGACCCGAGGGCATGATCGGCGCTGTCAACAAAGCCAAGGAGATCATGCGCCACATCCGCGGCTGCTATATGCCGATGCAATTCGACAACCCCGCCAACGTCGAAGTGCATCGAAGGACCACCGCCGAAGAAATATGGGCGGACACCTCCGGGCAAGTCGACATTCTGGTTGCGGGAGTTGGGACCGGCGGAACCATCACGGGCGTTTCCGAGGTCATAAAGAGTCGCAAGCCGTCGTTCCGATCGATAGCCGTAGAGCCCGAGGCATCCCCTGTTCTCTCCGGCGGGAAGCCCGGACCTCACCGTATACAGGGCATCGGTTCGGGCTTCGTCCCATCGATACTCAACCGCAAAATAATCGACGAGGTCATACAGGTCACCAACGACGACGCTTTTGAGACGGCCAGGCAGGTGGCGCTTTCGGAGGGAGTCCTCTGCGGGATCTCTTCGGGAGCCGCTGTGTGGGCGGCCCTGAAAGTGGCAAACAGGCCGGAAAATTCGGGGAAGCTGATCTGTGTCATATTGCCGGACTCCGGAGAGCGCTACATAACAACTCAGCTTTCCGAGTCAGAGAGCTGAAAGACGTCACCGATGGCTTTATCGGTCCGGAGTCGACGTGTATGTTTATTAAGTATATGGATGTCGAAAGGGTAAATCTTATGACAACGAGGAATTCTATCGAGAAATAAGCGAAAGAACACCTCCATCGATGCTCGCGAGATCAGGGCGACCCCTGACATCTGGACAAGAGAAGGAGGGATGTAGTCATGATGGATAGGCGGCGCTTTTTGCAAGTTGGCGCTGTTATTGGAGGTCTGGTTGTTGCTACTGTGGCCGGAGTGCGGGGATCGGCCTGGCTGGAACGATTACAGACGGAAGCGGCTAAGCCTGTGGGGGAAGAGCTCGCTGCTGGCTTGCGCGAGGCGATGTTCTGGCAGGCGATTGAGGGCGGCGGGGTCCACTGCGAGCTTTGCTTCCGCCGCTGTATTATTTCTGCGGGGACTCGTGGGGCCTGCCGGGTACGGGAAAATATTGCGGGCAGCTTATACAGCCTGGTTCATTCGCGTCCCTCGGCGGTGATGATTGATCCCATCGAGAAAGAGCCTCAGCTCCACCATCGCCCGGGAACAGACATCCTTTGCGTCGGGACGGTGGGATGCAACTTCCGCTGCATGCAATGTCATAACTGGAGTCTGTCGCAGGCCAGCCCTACCGACCGGCGCGTCCATGATTTGCCCCCCGCGCAGCTGGTGAAGCAAGCCCAGGAACGAGGCGTCACCGCTATTTCGTTTACCTATAATGATCCCATCGTCCTCTTTGAGTATGTTTACGACACCGCAGTTTTGGCGAAAGAGGCGGGAGTGGGTCTCATCTGGCACTCAAATGGCGCGATTGGGGAAGCGCCGCTGCGCAAACTGCTTCCATATACCACTGCGGTAACTATTGATCTCAAGGGGTTCTGTGAGGATATCTATCGTGAGACTTTCAGCGGCGATCTTCCCGCTGTCCTGAGAACGCTTAGGATTATCAAGGAAAAAGGAGTATGGCTGGAGATCGTCAATCTCGTCATCCCCACGATAAACGATTCTATGGACGAAATCATGGAAATGAGCAAGTGGATTGTGGAATACCTAGGCCCGGACGTACCGCTTCATTTCAGCCGATTTTTCCCCAGCTTCCAACTGACGCACCTTCCGCCAACACCGATAGAGACGTTGGAAAAAGCGCATACCATAGCCAGAGGGCAGGGAATAAACTTCGTCACCATCGGCAATGTCCCCGGCCACAAATACAACTCCACGTTTTGCCCGGACACCGGCGAGCGGCTTGTTCACCGCACTCATTTTTCGGTGGTGTATAACAAAATCGTTGATGGCAAATCGCCATTTTCTGGCCGCCCCGTGCCGGGGATTTGGGAATGAGCAAGCGGCTACTTTTTGCCGCACTGATAACCGGTTTCAGTGGCATGGTGATACAGCTGCTCCTACTGCGGGAGCTGCTGGTGGTCTTTCACGGCAATGAGCTGGCCATAGGGATTGTCTTGGCCAACTGGCTTATTGTCGAAGCCTTTGGTGCGTTTTTCATCGGGAAGCGGATCGAGCGAGCAAAAAAAAGGATACGCTGGTTTCTCGCGGTCTCGCTCCTGTTCGTTCTCTCTGCACCGCTTGCCCTCTATCTGGCGCGGATAGTGCGGGATATCGTCGGCGTGATGCCCTGGGTAGGGATGGGAGTGCTTCCTATCTTCTACTCCTCTTTCCTCGTTCTCTTTTTGCCCAGTCTTCTGCATGGCGCGCTGTTTGTTTTTACATGTAAGCTTTGCGCTCAGTTTAAGGAGCAGGAGGGCGAGCCTCACAAAGGCGCGTCTTCAATCGGCCGGGTATATGTTTTGGAGACGATCGGCCATATCGTCGGAGCAGTCGCATTTGTTTTTTTCCTCATCAATTTTTTCCACTCCTTTGCCATCGTCTTTGCCATGTGCGTTTTGGTTCTCATAGCCTCGGTGGCCCTGGCTACTTTGCAAGACAATGGAGGGAAGCAAAAAGCCATCGCACTGCTCACGGCTGTGTTGGTGGTATTTGTCTATCTACTCGCTTCCGATGGCGATGAGCGGCTTCATCACAATGCGCTTGCTCGGCAATGGCCGGGCCAGGAGGTGGTTCACTACCAACACTCACCCTACGGCAATGTAGCGGTGATTGAGCGCGAGGGAGAGTACACCTTCCTGACCGACGGCATCCCGGCTTTGACCGCTCCGACACCTGATATTGTGCGCGTGGAGGAGTTCGTTCACTTTCCGATGCTGGCTCATCCGCGGCCAGAGAGTGTGGCTATACTCGGCGGAGGGGCTGGCGGAGTGATCAGCGAAGTCCTTGAGCATCCCACAGTAAAGCGGGTTGACTATGCAGAGATCAATCCTTTGTTGATCGATCTGGTGCGAGAATTCCCCACGCCTCTGACCGAAGCAGAGCTTGGTTCTGCACTTGTGCATACGCTACATGTTGATGGCCGGCGTTTTCTTAAATTGACGCCACGTCAGTACGATTTGATCTTTGTAGGGGTTTCCGATCCGACTAACTTGCAGGTGAACCGCCTTTTTACTCTCGAGTTTGCTTTGTTGGCGCGAGAAAGGCTCAAGGAGGGCGGGATACTGGTTGTTAGCCTGCCTGGTTCACTCACTTACTTATGCCACGAGCTCCGGAACTTGAACGGCGTTATCATCAATACGCTGGAAAGCGCCTTTCCGTATCTGCGCATCATCCCCGGAGATAACAACATCATTCTGGCTTCTATGACAAAGGAGGTCACAGCATTCGACTCCAGCCAGCTCCATGACAGGCTACAAGAGCGTCAGCTGGATTTGCAGCTTATCAGTCAAGCTCATCTCGAGCTGCGGTTGGATCCGCGCTGGATGGACTGGTTTTTGGAATCCATGGAAGGGGCAACCGAGGAGGTAAATCATGATTTTCGGCCCAAGGGCTTTTTTTATAGCCTTGCCTATTGGAACGCGATGTTCTCTCCCTATCTGCGCGATTTCTTCGTCTGGCTGGAGGGGCTTAGACTGTCATTCTTTGCGCTGGCCATTGTCGCCGGCACCGCTATTCTTTTGGCACTCAAGCAGGGAACTGCCCGCCTGCGCCGAATGAGCGTTCCTTACTCCATTGCTACGACCGGCTTTGCAGGCATGGTTTTTGACCTGCTCCTCATCTTCGCCTTTCAGGCACTTTTTGGATTTGCTCTCCACTGGTTGGGGCTGCTCGTGGCAGCGTTTATGTTTGGTGTTGGTGGGGGCGCCTTTGCAATGACCGCACTCTTGCCGCGCATTAAAGACGACCGCGCCCTATTTATTAAATTGGAGATGGCGGTGGGCATCTTTGCCCTTTTGCTGCCGCTGGTCATTCTTGTAACTGCCCCCCACTTAGGGAACGTCACTGTGTTTGTTCTTGCGCAACTACTCTTTCTTCTGCTCTCACTTATCGCCGGCGCCCTCGTCGGCCTTAAATTCCCACTAGCAAATAAAATATATTTAGCCCGCTCTCCTGATTTAAGTCGGACAGCCGGTCTGCTTTATAGTGCTGATCTTATGGGCGGGTGGGTCGGAGGAATCATCGCTGCAGTGCTGCTGTTGCCTGTTCTGGGACTGGTGGGAACCTCGCTGGTGGTGGTGATGATCAAAGCGAGCAGCCTCAGCATGCTGATGACCTCAGCTAGGCTCGGACTGACCGGCGGTGAAATCGAATTGCCGGCGGCCTCGTCCTAAAGCGGCGGCTTGGGAGACAAGCTCAAGCAAGAGGCTTTGAGCCGAGCGAATGGCGACGGTGAGATCGCCTGACAGGCAGAGGTTTATCGCGATGGCTGTCGAAAACGCGCACCCCGTTCCCCTGGGATCACCGGCCTCTTTTATCAGGGGGTGCAACAGGACTTCGACACGGCCCTGGGTGGCAAGGACGTCCGAGGCGCAGTCGCCCTGGCTCACGCCGGTAACAAGGACGCTCGTGCCGTATCGTGCCGAGAGTTCCAAGGCGGCGTTCTCGGCATCACGCAATGTGATAATTTCGCGCGAGGACAAGGTTGCGGCCTCGAAGGCGTTGGGGGTGATCAGGTCGCAAGCGCCCATGAGCGGCCGCAACTTCTCTAACGTGCAGCTCAAAAGCGAACCTCCCGATGAGCTAGCCAGAACCGGGTCGAGCACCACGGGCCCGGTTTCGTGTTCTTGCAGGAAGCGCCGGGTGGTCTCGGCGTTTTCATAAGACCCCATAGCGCCTATTTTGGTGCATGCTATCGGGCCGTCCTCGCTTATCGCCTGAAGCTGATCGTGCAGCATCTTTGACGCTACAGGCTCGGAAGCGTAGAAGCGGTGCGAGTTTTGCGCGGTGATGACGGTCGCGGCGCACATCGGCGAAAAGCCCAGGCGCGACGCCACGAAAGCGTCCACGAGAAGCCCCGCTCCCGCCGATGGGTCGACTCCGCCGATGAGCAACGCCCGCCTCATGCGCTGGCTTCCAGCTCGTTTACCAGCCGCATTGCACACAAGGAGCCGCACATGGAGCACTGCTTGTCGGAGCCGCCGCCCCGCATCTGTCGCATGGTTTCCGGGCGCTGTCTGTCGATCGCGATCGCGAACTGCCGCTTCCAGTCGAGATTCTTGCGCGCCGAGGTCATCTGCGCGTCCCATTCGCGTGCCGCGGGCAGGTTTCGGGCGATGTCCCCAGCGTGAGCGGCTATTCGGGCGCAGACGACGCCCTCATGCACGTCGTCGGCATCGGGCAGACACACGTGCTCGGCGCGCGTCACATAACACAGGAAGTCGGCGCCCGCCGATGCAGCCAGCGCTCCGCCGATAGCGGAGGTCACGTGGTCGTAACCTGGCGCTACGTCGGTAACGATCGGGCCGAGCACGTAAAGCGGCGCTCTGTGGCATAGCTCTTTGGCGATTCGCATCTGTTCGACGATCTCCGAGATGGGCACGTGTCCCGGGCCTTCGACTATCACCTGCACGCCGGCGGCGCGGGCCCGAAGCACCAGGTCGCCGAGTATCCGAAGCTCACCGAGTTGTGCCTCGTCGCCGGCGTCGGCGATGCACCCTGGGCGCAGCGAGTCACCAAGGCTCAGAACAACGTCGTGGCGCCTGCAGATATCGAGCACCTCGTCGAAGCGCTCGTAGTAGGGGTTCTCGGCGTCGTTGGCCTCCATCCAGCATGCGAGAAACGCACCTCCGCGGGAGACGATGCCGGCGGCCCTGCTGGAAGCCGCCGCCGCTTGTTCGCGCGTCAGGCCAGCGTGCACGGTCATGAAGTCCACGCCGTCCTCGGCGTGAGTTCTGACCGCGGCCAGCATCTCGTTTGCCGACATTCCGGTCACTCCAGCGTCGCGGCGCATCGAATTTACCGCGGCCTCGTAGACGGGAACGGTGCCAAGCGGCACATCGCAGCGCTCGAGTATTCGGAAGCGCACCTCGCGAAGATCCCCTCCCGTCGAAAGGTCCATGACCGCATCGGTGCCAGCCGAAAGCGCGGCGTCCAGCTTCGCGAGTTCCTGCTCGATACTGGAGGCCGCCTCCGAGGTGCCGATATTGGCGTTGACCTTCACCCTTAGCCCTTCGCCTACCGCCGAGGGCCGGATGTGGTTGCGTCTGGCGCGGCTTGCGAGCACAGCGATGTGTCCTCGGCGAATACCCTCGACAAGCTCGTTGACATCGACACTCTCATTCCTTGCCAGGGTCGCCAGCGTCTCATCGAGGCGGCCGTTTTGCAGATCATCGAAGAAAGCCATCAGTATGCTCCTGTCTCTTCGACGCGCGATACGATTTCGCGCGCCACACCCAAAGGATCATCGGCCGCACCGATGCCTCCCATCACGCAGATCGCGGATGCACCCGCGGCAAACACGCTCCTGACGTCATCGGCCCCAAGGCCCCCGATGGCCGCTACCGGCACGCCGGTTTCGCAGATCGCGCGTAGGCCATCTAGCCCGAGGGGCTCGCGGGTCATCGGTTTGGACACCGTCGGCCGGACAGGCCCCGAGCCCACATAGTCCGCGCCGAGCGAGCGGGCCTTCTCGGCAAGCTCCACACTCCACGCCGAAATGCCGAGAAACGCGCTCCACCGCGGTCGCCATCCGGAAAGCTCGGCCAGGTCGCCCTGGCCGAGGTGCAGGCCGTCGGCGCGCACCTTCATCGCGACCTCGGCGTGATCGTTCATGACGAACGCGACTCCGGCCGCGCGGCACAGAGCCCTAAGCTCACTGGCGACAGCGAGCAGATCAGAGCCTTTGCGCGTCTTGTCGCGGTATTGAATGACCTTGGCGCCCGCTTCAAGCGCGGCTCTGGCAACGCCGACGTGGGAGCGCTTCAGGTGCGGATACTCGGAGGTCACGACGTAAAGACCGCTTATCGGAGCACCTGTGCTCATCGCGCACCTCCGCTAAGCTCGGCGTCCCAGTCTTTCCAGGCGGGGTCGTACCCCAAAGACCTGATCGCGGCGAAGACTTCCTCGGCGCTTCGGTCGTCGTTTACCTCGAACTGGGACTGGCTTGCGTTGTCTTTGGCGCTGGCGTAGCCCCCCGGCTGAGTGCACGAGCCCGCACTCATCTGGGTGATTCCGATAGGCAGCAGGGCGTCGCGGAGTCGAGGATTTTCGCGTGTTGAAAGCAGAAGGCCTGCTCTCGGCAGGAAAAGCCTCATCGCGCAGATCGAAAGCGCCAGTTGGCGATCGGAGACCGGGTATTTTGGGGAGTAGTCGCTTCTTGCCTGGCGAAGCCGAGGAAACGAGATCGTTACTTGCGTGCGCCAGAAATTTCGCGTCAGATAGGCGGCGTGAAGCGCGGTAAAAAACATATCGCGCCTGAAATCGGATAGTCCAAGCAAGCATCCGATGCCCACACGTCGCATTCCGGCGGCGGCTCCGGCTTCAGGCGCGTCCAGTCGGAATGCGTAATCTCGCTTGCGCCCGCTTCGGTGCAACTCCAGGTAGGTATTTTTGTCGTAGGTTTCCTGGTAGATTACGAGCCCGTCGACACCGCTGGCAACCATAGTCTTGTAGCCGTTTTCGTCCATGGGGAAAACCTCAATGGAGATCGAGGCGAACAGTGGGCGCAACAGCCGGACCACCTCGGCGAGCCTGTCCTTGTCGATTGCCCGCGGCGCCTCGCCTGTAAGCAGCAAAATGTGGTGGAACCCCTTCGCCCGAAGCGCCCGGGCCTCGGTCACGATCTCCTCATCGCTCAACGTCGAGCGGAGGGCGCTATTGGCGGCGCTGAATCCGCAGTAGGCGCAGTCGTTGTCGCATTCGTTCGAGAGATACAAGGGCGAGTAGAGCTGTACCGCTCTGCCGAAGTGCCGCAAAGTGTCGGCTTGGGCTTGTGCGGCGATCTCGTCGAGCATTTCTTCGGCGGCAGGCGAGAGCAGTGCCGCCAGGTCCCGGAAAGTTTTGCGCTGCGTGCCGAGAGCACGCCGAACATCGGCTGAGCTCATCGAGTGAATCAGCTCGGACACGCGCGAGCCATCGAAGCGGCTCATTTCCTCGGCGAAGCTCATTTCAGACTCCCTAGTAAGCCTTCGAGTGGACTGGAGGCTTCGGCGAAGCGGCCTTCGGTGGCAAGACCGGCGAGGAACGCCTCGCGCCCGGCGACAACCGCGGTGGCAAACGCCCGGGCCATCGCGGGTGGATCGCCGGCTACCGCGATCGCTGTGTTCACGAGCACGGCGTCCACACCCATTTCGAGCGCTTCAGCCGCATGGGAAGGGGCGCCCAGACCCGCGTCGACGATTACGGGCAGTGTGGCCTGCTCGACGATGATGCCGACGGCATCGCGTGTACGCAGTCCCTTGTTTGTGCCGATCGGGGCCCCCAACGGCATGACCGCGGCCGCGCCGGCCTCTTCGAGCCGCTTGGCCAACACGGGGTCCGCGCCCATGTATGGCAGGACGACGAAGCCCTCGGCGGCCAGGATTTCGGTGGCGCGAAGGGTCTCAATCGGATCTGGCAACAGGTAGTGCGGGTCGGGGGTAACCTCGACTTTTACCCACGGCTCACAGCCAGCCGCACGCGCCAGCCTCGCCAGGCGCACAGCCTCCTGGGCGTCTTTGGCGCCGCTTGTGTTCGGTAGCAGCAGATAGCGCGCGGGGTCGATATGGGCGAGCATGTTGTCAGCGGGATCGGAGAGGTCGACTCGCCTTAGCGCCACCGTGACGATTTCGGCCCCCGAGGACTCGAGCGCCGCGCGCATCGTCTCTGGCGAGCTGAACTTGCCGGTTCCCATCAACAGCCGGGAACTGAAAGTTCGCCCTGCGATGACCAGGGGGTCTTGTGTTTTCACGGGCATGTTTTTCACCCTCCCGATACGAAGTGGACTATCTCGATCACGTCACCATCGGCAAGCGCGGTGACGGCGAGGCTCTCGCGCGACAACACCGCCCCGTTGCGTTCGATAACCGCGCGGGCGGCATCGACGCCAAGCGCTTCCAGCATCCCCGCTGCCGTCAATGGCTCCGAAAACTCCTGACATACTCCGTTTACCGTGAGATTCATGGCGTGCTCCTTCTTCACACTGGGCTTTCATCCAACAACAGGCGCAAGACGGCATTGGCTTGATGGTGCGCGGCCACACCGACCCTGGGCGCCATCAGGCCCTGTCCCGGCTCGGCCGCCGAGAGTTCGTCGCCTACGAGGAACAGGCTCTTTCCTCGGCGGGTAGTGGTGATCTCGTTGCTGGGACCGAAGCCAGCCAGGCCCGAGGCGGCTACCAGCGGCACATCCGGATACGCCAGCCTGAAAGACTCGGCCAGCATCGCTTTCTCGCGGGCGTCATCGAACGCCTCGACCATGACGGTGACGCCTTCAAACAGCCTTGCGACATTCGAGGGCGCAACTCGCGCTCGATGTGCTGATACTGCGACATGCGGGTTCACGCGAGAGATGGTGTCGGAAAGCGCATCGACTTTCGGCTGACCGATCTGGTCCACGAAGTACTGCTGCCTGTTTAGGTTGGAAGGCTCGACCACATCGTGATCGACGAGGATCAGGCGGCCGATTCCGGTACGGGCAAGAGCAAGAGCGATAAACGACCCCAAGCCACCGACTCCGGCGATGCCGATACAAGCGGAGCGCACCCGCTCGTGAACACCCGGAGAGTGTCGAGCCACCAGCAGCGCCTCGAACTCCTCTTCAGAGGGGATTTCGCCTCGGCGTATAAGCGTGACGCGATCATTCTCGGCGAGTTCCTGATCGTTTGTGGCGGGAAAGCCGTTTACGATGACGATATCGGCGTCCGGCTTGAACTGGCTTCGCACAAAGTTCAGGCGTGCGCCTTGCTTGACGCGGACACACTTTTCGTTGACATGAATTTGCACGGCCTGCCTCGCTTGGTCTGGATCGCGAGGCTGCCGAGAAAAGAAAACCGCTCTGTGTAAGAGCGGCGCTTGATTCGAAGTGGTTTTCTTCTCCCTGCGCCGGCATTACCCGGAACACGCTTTCGCGCGCCTTTCAGGTTCAAACGGTAGGAAGGTTGCACCTTCCCTCTCAGCCGCTTTCAGCAGCTCCCGCGATCGATATTCAGTTTGTCCAATCATTATAGCAGGGAAACTATCTTGTCGCGACAGCCATCACTTTGCGTATCGCCGCTACCGTGTCGTGAATGTCGGTGTCCTCAAGCGTTGGATGCACAAGAAGCATAAGCGACGACTCTCCCAGCTCCCTGGCGACCGGGGATCTTCTCTCGGGCGCCAGCCCGGCATCGACAAACGCACGCTCCCGGTATATCTCGGGGCATGTTCCCGAATAACACGGAACCCCCTCCGCGCTGATGGCCTCCGCAATCCTGTCACGGTCCCACCCTTCACGGAGACGCTCGTGCCGCACGAAAGCGTAATACTTGTAGTACGCGTGGTAAGAGTTTGTGTCGGGAATGGTTAGACGAAGCGCGTCCAGATCGGCTAGGCCCTCGTTGAGCATATCGGCAGAGCGCCTCCGACGATCGATCCACAAAGGGAGCTTCTTCATCCCGATACGCCCCAGCACCGCCTGCATTTCGCTCATTCGCCAGTTGGTCCCGAAAGTATCGTGAAGCCATCTAAACGCGTGACTCTTGCCGAGAAAACCGCCGCGGGTGAGCGTATAGGATTTCCCGTGGTCTTTGAGGGACCATGCACGCTCGAACAAGGTGCTGTCGGAGGTCAGCAGCATTCCGCCTTCGCCGCCGGTAGTCATGATTTTGTCCTGACAAAATGAAAAGGACCCGAAAGCGCCCATCGTTCCAACCGGCTGGCCCTTGTACTTCGCGCCGAGAGCCTGGGCGCAATCTTCGATGACAGGGATTTTTGCGGCCTCAGCGATTTCGAGTATCGAATCCATGTCGCAAGGCCAGCCTGCCAGATGCACCACGATTACAGCACGGGTCTTTTCCGAGATGACAGCCTTGATCGATGCGGCTGTGATGTTCTGGCTTTCTGGATCGACATCGGCGATCACAGGAATCGCTCCTCTCATCACGGCCGCGCTAGCAGTCGCGATGAATGTGCGAGCAGGTACTATCACCTCGTCGCCGGGTTCAATTCCAAGTGCGGCTAACGCGGCTTCCAAGGAGAGCGTGCCATTGGCAAGAGCGATCGCGTGAGGCGCTCCACTAGCCGCGGCGAACTCCGTCTCGAAAGCTACCCCCTCATCGCCGGTCCAGTAGTTAACGCGACCGGAGCGCAGTACCTCTGAAACGGCCTGGATTTCATCGTCATCGAAATATGGCCACGGGGGCATTGGTTTGGCGCGAACGGGAGCTCCTCCGTTGATCGCCAGAGGAGAAAAGTTCTCGGATTCCACTTGCTCTCCAGGTAAAATAGTGTGGTTACGGCCAGAAAAGCGTGCGCAAAAACGCAATACCTATCGTCAGCCACTATACCAAAGCCATCGAAGGCAGGACATTTTACGTGACAAAGCGCTCTATTGACTTCGCCCTTGCGGCTCTGGGCCTTATCTTCTTGTCGCCACTGCTTGTAGGCATTGCGATCGCGATCAGAGTCACAATGGGTCCGGGCGTCATCTTTTGTCAGCCCCGCCCGGGGCTTGGCGGCAAGATATTTCGCATCTACAAGTTCCGAACTATGAGCCAAGCCCCATCCGACTTAGCCGAGGCGGTGTCGGAGGAATCGCGAATCACAAAGCTAGGAGCGTCCCTCCGGCGCTGGAGCTTAGATGAGCTTCCCGGGCTGTTCAATGTTCTCAAGGGCGATATGAGCCTGGTGGGTCCACGTCCGCTGTTGCCGGAGTATCTGCCGCTGTACACTCCTCGGCAGGCGAGGCGCCATGAGGTCAGGCCGGGAATAACCGGATGGGCGCAGGTAAACGGTCGCAACGCCCTTTCATGGGAGGAAAAGTTCGATCTCGACGTATGGTATGTGGACAACCAATCAACGCTACTCGATTTCAAGATTATCCTGATGACCATCGGAAAAGTGCTCCGCCGAGAAGGGATCACCCCGCAAGACCGTGCCACCGTTGAGCGGTTTGGCGCCGGCGGAAACAGCTCGACCGTAGACGACACAATCGAAAGTGACTCCAGAGGAGAATCATGACGCGTCCCGACGCTTTTGCCGGCAAGCCAGATGCGTGGAGACATGACCGCGGGATGTGGATCGCGATCGCCGTGGCCCTCTTGTTGTGGGCATGGGCGTTTGCGGGCATACGCGCGGGGCTTCAATCCTACGGACCCGGAGAGCTCGCATTGCTGCGCTTCGGCACCGCATCGGTGGCGTTGCTTTTGTATGCGCTGGTTGCCCGGATGCGGTTGCCGTCCGTTCAGGATTTGCCTGTCATCTTTGCGGCGGGACTTCTCGGCATCACGACGTACCATCTTGCGCTGAACATCGGCGAGCAGACCGTGACTGCGGGAGCGGCCGCGCTGCTTATCTCCACAAGTCCGATATTTACCGCTGTGCTTTCAATGCTGCTTTTGAAGGAGCGTTTCACTATCTGGGGGTGGACGGGGCTTGGCGTCTCGGCCGGCGGTGTCGCGATGATTGCGCTGGGCGGAGAGGGAGGCATCGCCCTCGATCCCAACGCGCTTGTCATACTTGTTGCAGCCGCTGCTACGGCCCTGTATTTTGTCGTGGCCAAGCGTCCGCTACAGCGGTACTCGGCGCTCGAGTTCACGACTTACGCGATCTGGGCCGGTACGCTGCCGCTTCTGGTCTTCGCGCCGGGGCTAATCAGCCAGCTGCCGCTGGCGAGCGGTCAGGCCACGTGGTCTGGGATATTTCTTGGCATTTTCCCGGGAGCCATAGCGTATGTGCTGTGGAACAGGGCGCTTTCCGTGATGCCGGCTAGCCTGCTCTCCACCTTCCTGTACTTTCAGCCGATAAACGCCGTGTGGATCGCGTGGCTTTGGCTTGGCGAGGTGCCCTCGGCATTGGCGCTTCTCGGCGGTGCCATCTCCCTTGTCGGCGTTGTCGTGGTTGCGATGCGGGGAGTCAACGGGAAGGAAACAAGGCTTACTTAAGTATCCGGGTAAGCCGGCAAAGCTGCAATCAGCGGCAAAGTTGGACCTGGCCTACGGCAGACCCCAGAGGTTGTGTACGGAGGTGCGAACTGTGTTGCATATCGCGCCGGTGCCGCCGTAGACTTTGATTTCCGACAGGCTGTCTGTGCTCTCATGCAGGAAAGAAGCCGTATTGACTGGTAGCAGCGTGCTTCTGGTGAGCAGCATGATTCCGCCTCGCGCTCCTGTTGCGGCTCCTCCGGCGAGTGCGTCCGGGAAGTCCTGCCCCGTCGCTATCCCGGCGATCTGGCCGGTCGACCAACCGCGCCTGATGGACTCACGCGCGACTTCCTCGGCAGTCGTGAATCGGCAGGCTCCGCTGATTCGGTTCCATGCGACATTCGCGGCGCCGAGGCTTTGTGTGACGCTCGGGCTCACGGCTCCGGTTCCGCCGATGACGATCGCCGAGGAAACACGCAGATCGATGATCGCCTGCGACGTGGCTGTTGGCAGCTCACCCGGGCGGGTCAGCAGCAAGGGCATTCTTTGCGAATAGGCGATCGGCCCGGCTGCGAGCGCGTCGGCGAAGTCATCACCACGCGCGATGATCGCTTGCCGGCCGAAGTTGGCCCCAAGGCTTGCCGAGATCTCTCTGGCTACCGCAGCGGAGGTGGCGTACCGGTCGGGTCCCTGGATTCGCCGCACCTCCAGCCCGCTGTTTCCTAGCGAGCGCTCGATCTCCTCGCTGACAGCACCCGATCCGCCGACGATGATGACGCGAGAAGCCCCGACCCTCCTTACCTCATCGAGCACGAACGGCTCGACGGAGATCCCGGTTCCAGCGGTCAGCAGCAACGGGCCTCGCACCGTACCTGCCAGCCCGGATGCCGACAGGGCGTCAGGGAACGTGCGTCCAGTGGCAAGAACGACTGTTGAGGCGGAGCCCGCGGCGAAAGTTTCCTTCGAGATGTTTGTCGCGGTCCGGTACCTGTCCGCCCCCCAGATCCTAGTGACCGAAGGGGTGGAAGCGGCCGCCGGCCCGTATATCGCGATTATGCCGGCTCGGTCCTCGGCGGCGGGAGTTCGGCGCAGCTGGCCTGTCGCGATACGGCCGAACATGACTTTATGCCGGTCCAAGTCACCATACAGGTCGTCAAGGACGAGCCAGTGTCCGAATTCATGCACGGCCACGGACTGGATATCGAAGGTCCCGGGTCGCCCATCGCCCCAGTTCGAGACCGTCGAAGAAAAGATAACATCCGTTTCGATCAGGTCGTAAAAACCATCCAGGTTCCCGTCTCGCAAGACAAACGACATATGGGCCGAGGCAAGGGCGCCCGGGATTCCCGGAGTGCCCCACCAGATCTCGTTCACGCCATTACGGCGCTGGGGCGCGAGCGAGGGCGATGAGGCGAGAAGAGCGAAGTTCGCGATGCCGTTCCAGGCAATGGCTCCTTGGTTGACCATCGATCGCCATACTGGCGGCGCGGTAGCCGAAACGCTGAAGGGCACAACACTTCTGGCCCAGGCCGCTCTTCCCAAAGAGTACGGCACCGTCAGCGTCGCCGCCGAGGACAGCGTACCGGTTGCCGTGCGCACCCTTACCGGACCGGAGCTTATCGAAGCGGGGACCTCTACTTCGATGAGCGTATTGGTCCAGCTCACGATCCGGGTAGCGATCACGGTCGCGGTGCCGTCCGAAAACGCGACCTCTCCTTGTGTGGAGCCAAATCCCGATCCGGCGATCCTGATGGTTATCCCGGCTCCCGCCGGCACGGAAGAGGGAGACAGCGTTGTGATAGCGGGTGCTGAAAGAGCGGTGACGGTGGGTGAATTTTCCGGCGCCGAAGCAGCGCCTGCCGAGGAGATGCCGTAGCGTTCTTTCAGGATTCGGCGCTCAAAATCCTCCAGGGACTCGTTGGTTTCCAGCACTCTTTCGGCGCTAACGCCCAGGCGCCCCTGCTCTCCCGCGATAATTGAGCCTGAAGAGTCCAGAAAGAGTATCACCCGGTCGCCCTCGCCGAAGTAAGGTGCGCCGGTCACGTGCAAAACCCTGTCACCGATGCGCCCTCCGGGCAGTGCGACCGTGATTTTTTTGGGGGAGTCGCCCGCAAAAACGCGAACGATCTCGAAGTGCACTTCGGTTACAGGATTGGCAGAAGAATCCAGCTGATATTCGATTGAGGTTGCGTCGGCCATTACGATAGAATCAGCTTGCACCGCAATTTCTTTTTGAGTAAGGGCAGGGATCATGCCCATTGCCACAGAGGGAGCCAATACGATAGAGAACACTGCGGCTACCAGGAGCTTTGTAAGCGCACCAGCTCTTGCTGCCTTCATCGATCGGTTGGGTATAATGTTTGCCGCTAACACCTTTTGATTGACCTCCATCGCCGTGGCGTGATTATTATCGGCAGATTGTGAAGACGGGATGACAGCCAACTTACCAACGGCAACCAAGAGACCGCTTCGCCCATATTCGCTTGGTGAGGAGATCGCCAACAGCGTCATACATGGCTTGGGAGCAGTTCTTAGCGTGGCCGCACTGACGATGCTCGTTATTTTTGCGGTGCAAAACAGCGATGTCTGGCAGCTGGGGGCCTCGATCACTTACGGCATAACCCTGGTGCTGGGCTATGTTTCATCGACCCTTTATCACAGCTTTCCCTGGCCGAGGGTCAAACATCTGTTCAAGATCTTCGATCACGCTGCTATCTACCTGCTGATCGCCGGCACGTACACCCCGTTTACCCTTGTGACCCTTCGCTACGAGGGAGGGTGGTGGCTGTTCATCGCAGTGTGGATGCTTGCCATACTCGGCATAGCCCTTGAGTCCATGTGGGCCTATCGTCCCGCCTGGGTTTCGGTGCTGGTTTACTCAGCGATGGGCTGGCTTGTCGTCTTCGCGATTCGCCCGCTGATCGAGTCACTTCCCCCGGCCGGCATTTGGCTGCTTGTGGGAGGCGGGTTTGCGTATTCGATTGGCACAATATTCTATTTACTGAAGAAGATTCCATACACCCATGCGATCTGGCATGTTTTTGTGCTCGGCGGCAGCGTGTCTCACTTTCTGGCGGTTGTGCTATTCGTACTGTAATACGCCCGCCCATCCCACAAAAAGACCCGCTCGCATCGCGTGCTATCTACCTTCTAATCTGATATGTCGATATTCGATTAGCTAAAGTGCATCCGAGTCAGCCAAAGGATTTACGCGTATGCATTCTGCCTCCTTGTCCATTTTGCCTAAGGGAACATTGCTAGCCAGAGTTCTTCTGGTCGTGGTGATTCTTTTTGCTGGCGTCGGGTGGCCAGGCAAGGCCTTCGCCGAGCCGTATGTCGCGACCGGATCTGGCAAGGGGGTGTACGCTCTTGTCAGTCCATCGTTTCCCGATGGGCCTTTGGGGTGGAACAGGGGTCCTGTGGTGATAAGGCTGGTGGCACTTCGGCCTGGAGTTATTTATTACACATGGGATGATGTTTTTGGCGTTTGGCATCGCGCCGACGGACCCATTATCGCGCCTGAGGGCAAGCGGGTCCTTTACTCTCGGCTGGTATCTGATTCCGGTAAGGTATCCGATATGCAATCTACTTCCGTCAGAGTTGACTACCAGGCCCCACGGCTTCGTGCCCAGGCTGAAGATCAAGCCAGCGCCAGCGCCGGAGTTGTCGTGCGAGTCAGGGTCAATCCTGTTGCCGGCGCCAGAAAGATTCGATTGGGCGGCAGCGATCGTTACGAAACAGCGGCGTTGATATCGAAGCATAATTTTGAAAGCGCGGACACCGTCATAATCGCTACAGGCACCGATTTTGCCGATGCGCTTGCCGCCTCAGGGTTGGCGGGTTGTGTTGAGGGGCCGGTTCTGCTGACAAGACCGAACAACTTGCCGGGTGTGGCCTCAAGCGAGCTCCTGCGTTTGAGGGTTCGAAATGCGATCATTGTCGGGGGCGAGGGTGCGGTACATCACAGGGTCCGGCAACAGCTCGAGGGCCTCGGACTGAATGTCGAGAGGATCGGTGGCGTGGACCGATATGAGACCGCCACCCGCATCGCCGCCAGGGCGATGCAGTTCGGACAGCACGGGGGCAGAGTCTTTGTTGCCCGGGGCGATATTTTTGCCGATGCCGTGGCGCTAGGGCCTCTCGCTTATGCAGGCAAGGCTCCAGTCATACTCGTCCGACCGACGGAGGTACCGCTCATCGTGGGCTCTTTCCTGAGGCACGGGACCTTTTCTTCGGGTCTTGTCGCAGGAGGTCAAGCGGCCGTTTCGCCTGCGGTTTTCCGAGAGCTTGGTGTGCGGATACCGGGATTGGCCAGAGCGGGTGGCGACAACCGGTACAGCACGGCGGTCGCTGTAGCTGGCTGGGGAGTGACGAACGGCCTGTCAAGCTATTCTGTCGTCGGCGTTGCCACAGGACAGGACTTCGCCGATGCCCTGACAGGGGGCATGGCGATAGGAGCATCTCGGGGAGTGATCTTTTTGACGACCCCGCAAACGTTGCCTCCCGCGTCAGGGAACGCTATAGCAGCGGTAACCCGGGATATTTCGACGCTACAAGTGTTTGGCGGCTTGGCAGCAGTTTCACCCGAGGTGTTCAGCGTCGTCTCTGGGATGACTAGATGAGCGAGAGACGCTTGCGCCAAAGATAGACCGTCTACTTCTCCTCTGTACACACGACCTCAAGCAGCTCTATCGTGAACGTCAGACTCTTGCCTGCCAAGGGGTGGTTGAAGTCGAGAACCACACCATCTTCGTTTATTTCGGTGACAGTCGCCGCGAGATGCTGCCCGTCATCACTGACCAACCGCACTAAGCAGCCTATCTCCGGGGGCTCAAGGAAGGCTGCGAGAGGGGCGACTTGCAACGCCTCGGGGTAATGTGGTCCGTATGCTTCTTCCGGCGCTAGGGTGATAGTGACACTCGACCCTGACTGCAAGTCGAGCACCGCTTGCTCGAAGGCGGGGAGAACCTGGTTTTGCCCCAGTGTGAATTCGAGTGGACTTGTTCTGTCGTTGGAGTCAAATTCGGTTCCATCGTCCAGGGTGCCTCGGTAGAGAACACTTACGGTAGTTCCGGTCTGCAAGCTCATGGCGTATCCCTTCGGCCTTCAAGCGAGAGTCATCTAAATTAATCAACTAGTAAAGATTACTAATTAGGCTAACATGTGTGCTAGGCTGGAGCTATTGATAGTTGCTAAGCAATTACATGAGTTTTCCCGATAATGGTTATAAGTATTGATCCCTTGCGCAGGGGGTGACAAGGCTGCACGATTTGGAGTGGGTTTTAGGGTCTCCAGTTGTTAAATTCGTCGAGCGCCATGTCAGGTCTTTGCTGACATGGGATATCCTCGTGTTTTTTTATAGAAATCAGGATGCCGTCCTGGACATCAATGCGCTCGCTTCCCGGCTTGGGCGCAAAATCGAGGAGCTCGAGCCAGAAGTCCGGGTATTGTGCGATGACAAGATTCTTCAGAGTGCCGGCGGCTTGTTGCGATATAAGCCCTCTGCCGAAATGCGGGAATCGGTAGCGGCTTTCGTGGAGGCTTGTCAGGATCGCAGCCGGAGGCTCGCTCTGATCGCACTTGTGCTGCAAAAGATTACTCCACAGTAGCCTTCGAGCTTGCGCGGAGATATATAGGCGTGTGCCTACAGGTAGTCGGCGACCGTCAGCCCCAGGCTCTCCGAAGCGACTATTTCCACGATTGACAGGGTGCTGTCGGAAAGGTCCAGGCTATAAGGAGGCTCCAGCGCGATTCCATTGGTACCGTAGATCATTAGCAACTTGGGCAGCAGGGGGTCTGGGCCCGGCTCGGTTACGACTCCCACGGAGTGGTCGGTCAGCCGCACGATGCACCCAACCGGGAAGACACCCATTGCTTTTGCGAACAGCTTCGCGTAGTGCGGGTCGAACACCGTTCCCGCCTCGCGAATTATGCTTAAAAGAGCCTGGTCAGGGGTTTGCGGATCACCGCTGGCGCCCGGAGCGGTCAAGTTCGCATATCTGTTGGCGATCGCAACGATCCGACTGTATGGGTGTGGAATGTACCCGGACGGAGCCTCGGGAAATCCGCCACCATCAACGTGCATATGATGCTCGTAAGCCACCAACATCAGCGAAGGGTCTTTTTCTGCGTGCCGGGCGAGCAGCTCCGCCCCTAGCTGGGGATGCGACAGGTAGATGGACTCTATCGGCAGTGCTTCGTTTGTGCGGGGGCTTGCCTTGCCGATATCGTGCAAAAGGGCTGCCGAGCCCAGAGCGGAAAGCCCTTCAGGGGGCAGGCCCAGGGTTGCGCCCAGCGCCAGAGAGTAGATCATGACAGCCAGGGCATGGTGCATGTGATCGTTGCCGGTCCTGCCTTGGGCGGCAAGGCCCAGAATCGCTCCACGGTTCTCAAGAAGACGTGCGGCCATTTCCTCGACGGAGCGATCGATATTCCCGGTATCGACACTTCCTAGCCTTACGGATTCTTCGATCATCGAATTCATCAGGCCCACCAGCCGTCGATGCAATTCGAGGTTCTTTTCGCGAGCGAGATCCCTCTCCTTTTGCTCTTTATCCTCGTCGTCGGCTATGTGCGCGATCGACACATGGACTGCGCCGCGAAGCGCCAGTTCGCTCTCTATGTTCAGATCCGGAGAGGGGCGAAGCCCCAAAACGTCGATCAGCGCGATCGCGTCCTGGGATTGAAAGCCAGCGTGCAGCGTGATGCTTTCAACCTTGCGTTGTTCGAGCGCTTCGATGATAGATCTGACACCAGGGGCATCGTCGGGTATCACGGTGCTGTCCTGATAGAGGTGACCTTTGTGAAGGTTCAGGGTGAAGGTTTTCTCGGCGGTCAGCGTGGCTGCGGATGACAATAGTGTCTCGAGCGCCTCCACAAAAGCGGGATGCGTCTTGGGGTATAGCTGAGAGGCCTTTCGGCTTGAGGCTAAAGCGGCGACTAAGTTGGCGGCCCGGGTCATGCTTCGCTCCTCTGACCGGCTCTGTACTCAATGGCACGGCGTACAAGTTCTTGAATCTCATTGAAATGCCCACGCTTGATAAACGCCTTGCGCCGAGAGAGCCGGCTCAGAGCCTCCGCTGCTTCTGCCGCCTCGATTCTGGCAAGAGCCCCGATAATCTCTCTTGCCAGCAGGAAGTCTTTCGCGTCTATGTCGATGGCCTCCAGTGTTTTGACGAGAGTTGAAACCGCGTGAGGTGACCCGTTTCGCGCCAGTGAGCGGATAGCCGTTACAGCGACTTCCGGGCTGGCATCCCTGGTCATTGCCCCAAGTATTTCGATCGCGGAGTCAATACTGGTCTCGGCTAGCCCGGATGCGACCTCGCGGCGAAACTGCTCCGCGGGGTTGCCTGCGAGCGCCTGTATGGTTTGCAGAGATCTGGGGCTGCCGTCTCGCGCGAGCCTGTGTACTACAGGCGCCAGATGATGCCATTGAGTTGAGCCGGCCAGGACCGTGAGCAGGTCAAGCAATCTCCTGCCGACGATGGCCTCGGCTGCCTGGAGTCCGGGTTCGCCCAGGGCGATTCCGGCGACCGTCAACGTGCTTGCGGCGGAATCGCCAGCGAGCCTTACGAGCTCCCTGGCGTCTTGCAGGCGCGACTCATCGTCGATGACCGTACCCAGGATCACTCGCATTGAGCGTTCCGGCAAAGCCTTCGTGATGGCTGCGAAAAGTCGTTCGCCCAGCTCCGGCCAGGGCTGGACCGAGCGTTCAGAGCGCAGGTGCAGTTCGCGCATTATCCGAAGCGCCTGATCGAAGTCGCCCTCGTCCAGCAGTGCGGGCACCAGAGCGGCCAGCCCATCGAGGTTTTCGCAGTACAGCGCAAAGTCTGTTTGCTGATCAAGAAGTGTCAACATCACGGTGACCCCATGAGTGAACGCCGATTTCGATGAGGCCAGAGCGGTGTCGCGAATGCCGAGAATCTCATCGGGCGTCATGCTGGTGAGAGCGGCGACTTGTTGATAAGAGTCGTCCCTCTCTGCGAGCGGTAGCTCAGGGTTGTTCAGAGAGCGAACGCCCATCATGTGCTCGAGAAATGACAGCTCCTTCCCGGACTTGGATGTATCGGCTAGCAACTGGTTGACCGATTGATGAACTGTGGTAAGCCTGTGCTCGATGGGCAGGCGGGTCAGGGCGCTGGACAGCGAGAGCATATTCTTGCCGTAAAGCCCTTCGGTCACCGCGACGGCGATATCGGTATCGCGCAACATGTTGAGCGTTTCGCCGAGAAGACTTCGGTTATGGCCTTCGCCCATGGCCACTTCGAGAAAAACATCCTTGCCTTCGCTGGGCTGAAGGAGAAAGGCCGCAGCCAGGTTTCCCTGAAGTCGCTGAAGGCCGTCGTGGCCCGCCGCCGCAGCCAGCTCAGTTAGTCCTTCTTCATAGGTGATCGAATCGCTTGAGGCTGCCGCCATCATCCAGGTAGCGAGGCGTCCGGGGTCGTCCGCGAGGGCCTTGAGGAACTCGGCTTCATCAACGTCGGCTTGAGCTACCATCTCCTCGGCAACTTGCAGTCGCACCTCCGAGACCCGGATATTGCTGGAGCCCGAGACGACGAGAGCGCCTGCCAGGCCACCCTGACTTCGGACTTCGTCGGCTTCTTTCAGCAGCAGCGAGAGCAGCGCTATGAGCTCGTTGGCCGAGCACCCTGGCAAGAAGCTGATCTCGGCGATATCGTGGCTTCGCAAGGCCGTCGTGATGTCAGCCACTCCTGGGACGCCGCTGGAAATCGCCTCGCCCCGGTGCTCTAGTCCATCGCGCGCGACCGTCAGCGTCAAGATGTCCGAGCTGGCCAGGAAGCGCTCGATGGCAACGTGTGCCCGGTCGATCGACTGTTGAGGGATAGGGCTTGTAGCGGGGTAGAGGCGCAGGGCCTTTCCGGCCGCCGCAATTCCGCGGACGACATCTTCCAGAATCCTCTGCAACTCTTTGTCCATAACAAACCCTTCAGTGCGCCGGGTCGGCGGAGAGCTGCCGGATCAACATAGAGCGCCCTCATTCTCTGATAATCGGTCAATATCGTCCAATCCTTCAATGCCAAACTGCAGACTTGGCATTTGCGCGTCGCTGCCTGCTGGTAATATGGAGCACATGAACGAATACCTGGGTGAGATAGTGTTCATTGCCGGACTTCTGATGCTGAACGCATATTTTGCGGCAGCCGAGATCGCGCTGATCAGCGCACGAAGGGCGATACTGCTCAGGCGTGCCGAGAAAGGCTCTGCTGGCGCTCGTGTTGCGATTCGATTGCTCGAAGACCCCTCCAGGTTGCTCGCCACGATTCAGATAGGCATCACGCTGGTTGGATTTCTGGCTTCGGCAACCGCCGCTGTAAATCTGTCGGCGCCGATGGCGGAGTGGCTAAGGGGTCTCGGCGTTGCGTGGATCGATCGTAGCGCCGCAGGTATTTCGCTATTTGTCATTACGCTGACGATATCGTACTTCACCCTTGTGCTGGGGGAGTTGGCGCCGAAGCGGCTTGGGCTTCAGCGGGCTGAGTCGGTCGCGATATTTGTCGCAAGGCCGATTTCGTTTGTAGCAAAGTTGACGGCTCCGCTCGTCTGGTTTCTCGCCAGGTCAACAGATATGGTCTCGCGCCTCATCGGTGTGAAGCCGGGGCAGGGCCGGCCGGGTATCTCGGAAGAGGAGATCAAGCTGCTTGTGACCGAGCAAGGCACTCTGCTGGATGAAGAGAAGCGCATGATCCACGAGATATTCGAGCTTGGTGACACGGTGGTGCGCGAGATAATGGTGCCAAGGGTCGACGTTTCCTTGGTCGAGGACACGACATCGGTCGGACAGGCCCTGACCGCCTTTCGTACCTCCGGCCTGTCGCGACTTCCGGTTTATCGCGAAAGCCCCGACAACATCGTCGGAGTGCTGTTGCTGAAAGACCTCGTAGAGCCTGTAGCCGCAGGGCGACTTGACGAGTCTGTAGCCGCCATTGCCAGGCCACCGGTCTTCGTGCCCGAGACCAAAGGCATTCTTCCGCTGCTCTCCGATATGCGCAAGATGCGTAATCACATGGCAGTTGTTGTTGATGAACATGGTGGCACGGCGGGGCTCGTGACGATCGAAGACATCGTCGAGGAGGTTATCGGTGAGGTCGCCGACGAGTTCGATCCAGACCGCCGATATATCACTCCGCTTGACCCCGGGCGCTGGGTGATAGATGGCAGATTGCCTGTCGAGGACGCGAAAAAGATGGGCTTTCCGATATCCGAGTCAGATGGGTACGAAACCGTTGCCGGCTGGATGTTGATGAAGTTCGGGCGGATTCCTCTCCCGGGTCAATCTATCACGATAGAGGGTGTTACCTTTACCGTTCAGGTCATCAGAAGACGCCGGATCGCCAGGGTGCTGGTGGAGCAGACGGAGGAAGTGACATGAGCGAAGAGTCCGGGCATCAGCTTGCACCTGCTTCTCCGACAGTGCCCGGGCAGCTGATAGACGCGCATGTCCATCTCTTCACCCACGGCCTCTTTCAGGAGTATGTGAAGGCCCACCCTGATGCCAATCCCGTGTTTCGGCAGGCAGTGAAGGACCGGCGCTTCGGTCGGCAGCAGGCTTTGTTGCCTGATATGACGCCGGAGCAGACCGCCCATTGGTATGTTGAGCGTCTCAAGGCGGCTGGAGTAGCGAAGGCGCTGCTGGTCTCCGTGGTGCCGGACAGTCAGTGGCGCCTGGCCTACCAGTGCGAAAACGTATGCGTGGACTCCTCGGGTACCAATAATTGGCTCGATTACCACGTTCCTCCCATGTCCCTGACTGACGTCGATGCGATCATGCGAGGTAATGCCGCACGAATTTTTTGCCTCGACGAATAAGGAGGCGCCTGGATGAGCGATCAAGAGGACACGTCGCCCGCCGCCGATTATGACCAGTTCGTGGATTGGGGAAAGCGGCTTCGGCGAGAGGCGACCTTGTTTCGCTGGGCGTTTTCGCTGTCAGGGGCGCATAGCGTCCTCGACGTAGGCGCTGGAAGTGCGCGCCACTCGCTACTCTTTGCCAGCTGGGGTATGAGTGTCACAGCAGTGGATCCCGATGAGTCGATGCTTGCCCAAGCTAGGATCAATGTCGCAGCTGCCGAGAAATCCCTGCTGGCATCCGGTGGCAACGTTCGTCTGGTGCGCGGGGGGTTCGGCGAGCTAGAGGGTTTGACAGCAGAACCGTTTGACGCGCTTGTCTGCACCGGAAACGCCTTGCCTCATGTGGCCGGCGCATCAGGTTTGCGCGCGGCCGTAAAGGAGTTCTACCAGGTGCTTGCCCCCGGCGGGGTTATCGTCCTTCACCTTCTCAATCATGCGCGTCTGGCGGGTTCTAGAGTGCGCGCTGTGCCGCCGGTGGTCAGAGATACCGATGAGGGCGTGAAGGTCTTTCTTCGCGTAATCGACTACCCGCAGGACGGAGAGAGTCTCGACTTCGACTTTGTCACCCTTGTACGTTCCAAGCAAGGGGAGTGGACGCTCACGCACAGGAGGTCGGCACATACATTCATTCCGGTGGATGTACTCGTCGCTGAGCTGTCGCGTAGTGGCTTTACCGGCATCGAGGCATTCGGAAATCATGAACGAAGGCCGCTCGAAGTCGAAGATGACGAAAGCGTCATCGTGGTGGCACGCAAGTGATTGCCCCAAAGACGCGCTTCGGCTGGCTGGATCAGGCTTTAGCGCTACCGAGTAGCGCGGGACCCAGTTGGCACTTCCGACGCAGCGTCGAATCGCAGCGCGCGACGGGCTCTACCAGCTTTCCGGCGGTAGCGAACACGAGATCAGAGTCTCGCAATCTCAGATAGACGTGACAGAGAGGCAGCCCCGCGACATTTTGATGGCAGTCGGGCAGGCTTGTCTCGGCGATCTGCCTCTCGATGTTGTAGGCCCCGGCGCACCCCATATATTCGCC
>Ga0208609_100014_pt1 | contig 153103 bp, 135 predicted proteins | sample SubbioR11_8A_Apr_FD_184813 | JGI IMG/M metagenome (GOLD analysis project Ga0208609, IMG submission 184813) | Serpentinite rock and fluid subsurface biosphere microbial communities from McLaughlin Reserve, California, USA - CR11_8A_Apr (SPAdes) | ecosystem: Environmental > Terrestrial > Deep...
GTGGCTTGCCCATTCTGAACCCCCATAGCTGGTAGGATCAGAGAATCACAGCCGGTAAGAATTGGGAATCCTGAATCAACACCGCGACGACACGCTCTAGAAGATCGTCGCCAGCCAGTCGGCGAACTGCTCGACCGCCGCCCGGCGCGGGCCGCGGGGCAGGACCAGGGCATAGGTGACCACCGGCAGCCCGCCCAGCGGCAGGCGCACCAGCCGTCCGGCCTCCAGATCGGCCCGACAGATGATTTCGGTCGCCGTGCCTGCGCCCAGGCCCTGCCGGCAGGCCGACATCTCAAGGTGCGGGCTGCCCACCTCCACCCGTTTCAGGCGGGTGACGTCCAGGCCGGTGCCAGCCACCTCGGCCAGCTCCCAGTGCTTGTCGGCCCCGATCACCCAGGGCATGTCCTGCGGATGCAGCCCCGACGCCGCCAGCGAAGGTGCGCAGACCGCAATCACCTGCGACCGGCACAGCGGTCGGATCTCTTCTTCCGGCGCCTCGACCCAGCCCTCCGACAGGGCCCGGATCGCCATGTCGAACCCGTCGCGCGCCAGATCGATCCTTGCCGGACTTGGCGACAGCGCCACCTCGATCCCCGGATGCCCGGCCCAGAACTCGGGCAATCGCGGCATGACGTGAGTCTCGGCGATGAACGTTGTCGTGGTGACTCGGATCACGCGCCGGGCTTCGGCCTGCCGCAGCGCGCCGATGCCGGACTCGACGGTTCCGAACCCGTCATCCAGGGCGCGGGCCAGGCGTTCCCCGGCTTCGGTCAACCCCACCGTCCGACCCGCCCGCCGCACCAGCGTCACGCCCAGGTCCGCCTCCAGCCCGCGCACGGCCTGCGTCACCGCCGCGTGGGTGACGTTCAGTACCCGCCCCGCTTCGGCGAAGCTGCCGCTGCGCGCCGTGGCATCGAAGGCCCGCAATGCGGAAAGCGAGGGCAGGTCGCGCCAGCGCATGACGTAAGCTCAGCTTTCGTTTCAAGAAAATTCCAGAGTCGGAGTATCGCAGGTTTCATGGCATTACCAAGGGGAAATCCAACCTGGGACGAAAGCCATGCACGGCGTCAACCTTGATCTCCTCCGCGCCTCGGTCGCCCATCACCCCGACGGACGCCCGAAGGACCCGCACGCCCACCACCGGGCCGCGCATCTGGGTGCGCTGCAAGCCGCGCGCGCCGATCGGCGGCAGTCTCATGTCAGCCGGATCGTCGCGCTGATCCGCAAGATGGTCGGTCGTCCGGCCAAGACGCCGGCACTCTGTCGCTGACGCGCGTCATCTCGCCCCGCTGGCCCGTCGCCCGCGACGAGAAGACGAAGTCGCACGAGGAGCCGCCGCTCACTCCACCTCGACGGTGACCCAGGTCTCGAAGCAGACCCCGTTGGCCAGCGCCATCACCCCGATCGTCGCCCGGCCGCCCAGCCCGCGCTCGCGCCCGAAGACCTCGACGAACAGGTCCGACAGGCCAGAGGAGACCTTGTGCACCTCCTCGAACTCGGGCGTGCAGACGACGAAGTTCAGGCTGCGGACGATCCCCTTCACCCGGTCCAGCGACCCCACCGCCTGCCGGATGCCGCCCAGCACGTTCAACCCGGTCCGCCGCGCCGCCTGGTCGTCGTCTCGCAAACACTTGACGGCCCGGTGCACCACTGAACGCTGGCTCTCTCCAAATCCGCATTCATTTGTTGCCGCCCACTCCCTACCTTGGCCGGAAAGGAGCTTCCCATGACCCAGGTATCCCTCGGCCTCGACACCTTCGGCGACGTGACGGTCGGTCCCGACGGCCAGCCGCAACCCATGGACCGCGTCCTGCGCGAGGTCCTGGACCAGGCGACGCTGGCCGACGAAATCGGCATTGATTTCATCGGCCTGGGCGAACACCATCGGCCGGATTTCGCGATTTCCGCACCCGAGATCGTGCTTGCCGCCATCGCCGGGCGCACCCGGCGGATCAAGCTTGGCACTGCGGTCACGGTCCTGTCGACCGACGATCCCGTGCGCGTCTTCCAGCGATTCTCAACCCTGAACGCCCTGTCGGGCGGCCGCGCCGAGCCGATCCTGGGGCGCGGGTCCTTCACCGAAAGCTACCCGCTTTTCGGGCATGAACTGAACGACTACGACCAGCTCTTCGAGGAACGCCTGGATCTCTTCGCCCAGCTCCTGCGCGAGCCCCGGGTCACCTGGTCCGGCCAGACCCGCAGCCCCCTGAACAACCAGCCGGTTTTCCCGCAACTCGGTCAGCCGATGACCGTCTGGGTCGGCGTCGGCGGCAGCCCGGAAAGCGTGGTCCGCGTCGTGCGGCAGGACCTGCAGCTGATGCTGGCGATCATCGGCGGCGATGCCGGCCGCTTTGCGCCCTACATCGACCTCTACCAGCGCGCCTGCGCGCAACTGGGCAAACCGGTGCGTCCGGTGGGCGTCCACTCCCCCGGATTTGTCGCGGAAACCGATGAAAAGGCCCAGGAAACCCTTTGGCCGCACTATGCCGACATGTTCGGCCGCATCGGGCGCGAGCGTGGCTGGCCGCCAGTGACCAAGGAGCGCTATCTTGACGAAGTCCACCAGGGAGCGCTGTATGTGGGCAGCCCCCAGACAGTTGCGCGCAAGATCGCACGGACGGTGAAGACCCTGGGCATCCAGCGCTTCGACATGAAGTATTCGACCGGCCCGGTGCCGCATGCCGACCTGATGGAGTGTATCCGGCTTTACGGCGAGAAAGTCATTCCGCTGGTGCATGACCTGCTCGCCGCCAAGGCGGCCTGAACAGGCGCAGGGTGGGCGATACCGCCCACCCTACTCTTGCGCGAAGCCCAGATGCTGTGTCCCGCGCTTGGCGGCAAGCAACATCTGGCGGTGACGTTCGCGAAAGCGCGCCCGGTCCTGGGTGGAATACTCGTCCACGCAGGCCGGACAGCAGACCCCGTCCTCATAGACTGCCGCCGCCTGATCCGCCTTGGTCACCGGCCTCCGGCAGGCCCCGCAGACCCCAAGGCCGCCAGGCTTCAGCCCATGCCCGACCGAGACCCGGTCGTCGAAGACGAAGCACTGCCCCTGCCAGAGGCTCGCCTCTTGTGGCACCTCCTCCAGGTATTTCAGGATGCCGCCCTTCAAGTGATAGACCTGGTTAACCCCTTGGCCCAGAAGGTAATTCGTCGACTTCTCGCAGCGGATACCGCCCGTGCAGAACATCGCGATCCGCTTGCCCGCGAACCGGTCGCGGTTGGCGTGCCACCACTGCGGAAACTCGCCAAAGGCCCTTGTCCCCGGGTCCACCGCACCGCGAAAGGTGCCGATGGCGACTTCGTAATCGTTGCGGGTGTCGATCACCACCGTCTCAGGATCCGAGATCAACGCGTTCCACTCCGAAGCCGCGACATAGTTCCCCACCCGCGCCAGGGGGTCCACGTCCGGCTGGCCCATCGTCACGATCTCGCGCTTGAGCTTCACCTTCATCCGCCCGAACGGCATCGTCCCGGCAAGGCTTTCCTTCCACTCCAGCCCCGCGCAGCCCGGCAGCGCCCGGATCGCCGCCAGCACCGCATCGATGCCCGCGCGGGGGCCGGCGATGGTGCCGTTGATCCCCTCCGGCGCCAGCAGAAGCGAGCCCTTGACGCCCTGTGTCCGGCACAGGTCCAGCAGCCCCGGCTTCAGGGCAGCGGGGTCGGGAAAGCGGGTGAAGTGGTAAAGCGCGGCGATGGTCAGCATGGCCTTCCTTTGCGCCGAAGTTTCCCGAATTTCAAGCGCTTCGCTTGACGCACCCGCCCCCCGGACTTAGGCAAGGGGGAACACCGCCCGGAGGCCGCCATGAAGCCCGAAACCCAAGCCCTGATCGTGATCGACGTGCAGAACGACTTCTGCCCCGGCGGTGCGCTGGCCGTGGCGGGAGGAGACGAGATCATCAGTCGGATCAACGGGTTGATGGGCGACTTCGCAACCGTGGTCCTGACGCAGGACTGGCACCCCGCCGACCACGCCTCGTTCGCGGCGAACCATCCGGGGGCCGCGCCGTTCAGCCTGACGACGATGCCCTACGGGCCGCAGGTCCTGTGGCCGACCCATTGCGTGCAGGGGACGAAGGGCGCCGATTTCCATGCCGACCTGCGCACCGATCCGGCCCAACTTGTCATCCGCAAGGGCTTTCGCCCGCAGATCGACAGCTATTCGGCCTTCTTCGAAAACGACCACCGCACCGCGACCGGGCTTGACGGCTATCTGCGCAGCCGGGGGGTGACGGACGTCACGCTGGTGGGGCTGGCGACCGACTATTGCGTCGCCTATTCGGCGCTGGATGCAGCTCGCCTTGGGTTCAGGGCGACGGTGCTGGAGGGTGCCTGCCGGGCCATCGACCTGAACGGCAGCCTGGCCGAGGCGCGGGACAAGATGCGCGCGGCGGGTGTCGCGCTGGAGGCATAGATGGTGGATATCGCGACACGGGTCTGGAACCACAAATGGAAGATCGACCCCATCGTGCGGTCTCTGATCGACACCGACTTTTACAAGCTGTTGATGTGCCAGTCGATTTTCCGCAACAAGCCGGACACGACGGTGGTGTTCAGCCTGATCAACCGCTCGACCAAGGTGCGTCTGGCGGACCTGATCGACGAAGGAGAGCTGCGGGAGCAGCTTGACCATGTGCGGTCCCTGTCGCTGACCAGGGGCGAAAGCACCTGGCTGCGGGGGAACACCTTCTACGGCAAGCGGCAGATGTTCCGGTCCGACTTCATGGAGTGGTTCGAGGGCCTGCGTCTGCCCGCCTACCACCTGGAAAAGCGCGACGGCCAGTTCGAGCTGACCTTCGAGGGCAGCTGGCCCGAGGTCATGCTGTGGGAGATCCCCGCACTCGCCGTCCTGATGGAGCTGCGCAGTCGCGCTGTCCTGCACGACCTGGGCCGGTTCGAGCTGCAGGTGCTTTACGCCCGCGGCATGACCCGGCTTTGGGAAAAGATCGAGCGCCTGAGGCGGATCGACGGTCTGAAGATCGCCGACTTCGGCACCCGGCGGCGGCACGGGTTCCTGTGGCAGGACTGGTGTGTGCAGGCGATGCAGGAGGGGCTGGGCGCGAAGTTCATCGGCACCTCGAACTGTCTGATCGCCAAGAGCCGGGACGTCGAGGCGATCGGGACCAATGCGCATGAACTCCCCATGGTCTACAGCGCGCTGGCCGACACCGAGGCCGACTTGCGCCAGGCGCCGTACCGCGTGCTAAAGGACTGGCAGGAAGAGCATGAGGGCAACCTGCGGATCATCCTGCCCGACACCTACGGCACCGAGGGCTTCCTGAAGAACGCGCCGGACTGGCTGGCGGGCTGGACCGGCATCCGCATCGATTCGGGCGATCCCGCCACGGGGGCCGAGACAGCGATCCGCTGGTGGAAAGAGCGGGGCGAAGACCCGACGAAGAAGCTGGTGATCTTCTCGGACGGGCTGGACGTCGAGAAGATCGAAGAGCTTTATGCCCGCTTCAACGGCCGGGTGAAGGTCTCGTTCGGCTGGGGCACGATGCTGACCAACGATTTCCGTGGCCTGGTTGCAGGCGACGCGCTGGCGCCGTTCAGCCTGGTCTGCAAGGCGCTTTCCGCCAACGGGCGGCCCACGGTCAAGCTGTCGGACAACCCCGCCAAGGCAATGGGGCCGGCGGACGAGATCCAGCGCTACAAGCGGGTCTTCGGGGTGGGAAAGCAGACGGTGCAAGAGGTCGTGGTCTGACGCCGGTCAACCGCCCCCAGGCAGACGCCGGGCGCAGAAGACGGCGCGGGCCAGATGGCTGCGGTGGATCGGATCGTCGGCGGCCAGCCGCGGCATGGTCCAGCCGACCGAAGCCAGGCTGCGGGCCAGGATGAACGCCTCGACCATCGCGGTGTCGGACGTCCCGTAACCGGCCATCAGCGCGTCGCGGAGCTGGGGGTGTTCGGGATGCTGGACGGTCTGCAGAAGGGCAGTGCCAAGGTCATGCAGGCGGAAGCCGAAGCCCGAGTCATCGAAGTCGATGATCGAGAGTGAACGACCGCTTGCCAACACGTTCTCGCGCAGGACATCGGCATGGATCAGGCCGACCTCGCCCGTCAGCCTTTCGCGCAGGGCGTCGCGGGCGCGGATCAGCGTGGTGCGCTGGTCGGGGGTGGCGACGGGATGCTCCCAGAACCGGCCCCAAAGCGGGGTTTCCCCCACCAGGCCGTCCCGATCCCAGCGGGGGCGGGTGAAGTCAGGCGGCAGCGTCAGGCGGTCGGTCGCCTGATGGACCCGCGCGAGAAGGACGCCGAGGGCATGGTAGAGGTCAAGCACCACGGGCAGGGGGCGGGTGTCGGGCTGCGCCGCCTCACCCAGCGGCTCGCCCTCGATCCAGGCGATGGCCGAGGCGTGGCGGCCGTCAGAGAGCGCCACCAGCAGCGACCCGTCATCGGCGGGAAGGGCCGCGGGAACCGGCAGTCCGGCGCGGGCGAGTTCGGCGCACCACCAGAGTTCGGACCTGATCGCGGCCTCGGACTGGTACCCCGCGCGGTGCAGACGCAAGGCGGCACGGCGGCCAGAGGGAAGCCGCAGTTCCAGCACCTGGTTCTCGCGGTCGCGGATCAGGCGGAGGATGCGGCCGTCCCAGTGACGGGCCGCCTCTTCGGCAGAGGTCACTCTTCGTCCCCCACCTTGCCGCGCAGGGACTTCACCTCGCCGCGCTGGGTCTTGGCGGCGATGCGGCGGCGCTGGCTGCCAAGCGTGGGCTTGGTGGCAATCCGGCGTTTCGGCGTGACCAGAGCGGCGCGGATCAGCTCGACCAGCCGCTCGCGCGCGATCTCGCGGTTGCGGGCCTGGCTGCGGGTTTCGTCGACCTGCAAGACAATGGCGCCCTCGGTCGTCCAGCGCCGCCCGGCCAGCTTTTTCAGCCGCGCCTTCACACCGGCGGTCAGATGGGGCGAGCGGTCTGCCTCGAACCGCAATTCGACGGCAGTCGAGACCTTGTTGACATTCTGCCCGCCGGGGCCCGACGCCCGCATGAAGCTTTCGGACAATTCCCAGTCGGCGATGGCCAGCGTTTCGGTGACGTGCAACATTCCGGCAGGCTATGCGAAGCGGCGAAACAGAGAAAGGGTTGCCCTGTTCAGGCAACCCTTTCCGAGATCCAAGGAGATGGGCCAGTTAGGGCATCCAAATCCAATCGGTGGTCTATTTTCCAGGGGCTGCCCTTAGAAAATACCCCCCCCGACTGTCCCGACACCTCTCTCCAATATCACTCTAGACACTGGATCACCTCCTTTCAAAATGGTTGCCGATAAGTGAAGCGTGACACAGATTTTGTGTTTGTCAAAACAAATCACGCTACCCTTGCTGCAAGCCTGGCAACTGCCAGTCGAAACGGCACCAGTGCCACCAAAGCCAGCAGCAGCTTTACCAGCCAGTCCCCGACCGCCAGCGAGACCCAGAACGGTGCCTCGGGTCCAAGGCCCAGAAGCGGCATCGGCCCGGTCGCCCAGGAGACGTCGTTGCCCGGTTCCAGCAGCGTCAGCGCGGCCGAGAAGGCGATGGTGAAGAAGATCGCGGTGTCGAGGGTCGAGGAGACCAGCGTGGAAACCAGCGGCGCTTGCCACCAGACGCCCTGGCGCAGGCGGTTGAAGACCGAGATGTCCAGCATTTGCGCGCACAGGAAGGCAATGCCCGACCCCAGCGCGATGCGCAGCGTGACCAGCGGGCCGAACTCGCCCATGATCTGGGTGCCGACGAAGGAACAGAGGATGCCGGTGGCGAAGCCGACCAGCACGACGCGGCGGGCGGTGGCGGGTCCCTCCAGCCGGTTCACCAGGTCGGTGACCAGGAAGGCGAAGGGATAGGTCAGCGCCCCCCAGGTCAGGAAGCTGCCCAGGGGATACTGGACCAGGATGTTCGAGGCGACGACAATGGCCGCCATGGCGATGACGCCAGGAAGAAGGATGCGCATTTGGCTTTCCGTTTTGACAAGGTCGCGGAGACTTGGCCCCCACCATGAGGGCGGGGGCGGACTATACCCGCCGAGGTCGCCTGTCAATCGGAAGCAAGCACGGCCTTGCACTGCCGGGGCAGGTCGGCCATCGTGAAGTCGCGCGGGCCCTTCTTCTTCGGGGCATCCTCGTCACGCGGCTTCTTGCCATCGGATTTCGGCGGGTCAAGGTAGTCGGTCACCCACCACATCAGCGTCTCGTCGCAGCCATCGCCACCCTTGGACAACTCGTCAACCGTGGGGGTTTGGGTCTCGCACAGCCGCGCGCCGGTCGGGCATTTCAGCCGGACGTGGAAATGGGTGTCATGGCCGGCCACGGGGCGGATCTTCTGCAGCCACTTGCGGTCTGACCGTCTGGCGGTCTTGCACATCTCGATCTTGACCGCTGCCGCCACGAAGATCCGGTCGACGCGGGGGTCGCTCGCCGCCTGTTTCAGCAGTTCGCGGTGGGTTTGCGTCCAGTTTTCCGTCACCGAGCGCTGGTCGGCGGACCGCACGGGGATGCTGCTGATCTCTTCACGCTCGGCGGCGCTCAGGTCAAGCCGGCGGGGCGGCAGCATCCAGATGTCGGCATCAAGGCCGATCTGGTGGCTGGCGTGACCACTGGTCATCGGCCCGCCGCGCGGCTGGCTGATGTCGCCGATGTAAAGCCCCCGGCCAAAGCCGATGTCGCGGGCGGTGACCGACAGGTCCATCAGGAACTGCACCATCTGGGGATGGCCGAAGTTGCGGTTCCGCGACAACCGCATGGCCTGCCAGGTCGGCCCGGTCTCGGGCAGCGCGACCATCCCCGCCGCGCAGCCGCGGGCATAGCTGCCGATCGGCATCGCCTCCTGCGCCGAGGGCGCGGCCATCGCTCCGAAAAGCCGGTTCGCCAGCTTCTCGGCCTGGGCCGGGGCCGCAAGAAGCAGGGACAGCAGCAGGGCGCGGGGCAGGATCATGCGGGCAACTCGCCTTTGGGTTTGACGAAGAATAGCAGAACCAGCCCGATGAGGAACAACACGACCAGTGGGGCAATGCCGATCCGCTGCGATCCGCTGATCGTGGTCACAAGCGCGATGAGGGCCGGGGCCATGAAGCTGGCGACCCTGCCCGACAATGCGTAAAGCCCGAAGGCCTCGGTCGCGCGGTCCGGGCTGGTGTGCCGCGCCATCATCGTGCGGCTGGCGGCCTGCAACGAGCCTCCGGCCGCACCGATCAGGGCGCCGCAGACGAAGAAGATCCGGTCGGGCGTGCTGGAGGCCGGATCCATCGGGATGCCCCAGACCCCTTCGCGCGACATGCCGACCATCAGCAGGCAGACCAGGATCAGCACCACGATCGACGCCATGATCACCGGCCTTGGCCCGATGGCCCGGTCCACCCGGCCGCCGATGAAGGCCGCGATTGTCGCCGTGATCGCACCGACGATCCCGAAGACGCCGATCTGGATGATCGACCAGCCCAGCACGCCCGAGGCATAGACCCCGCCGAACCCGTAGAGCGCGTTCAGCGCGTCCCGGTAGAACAAGGACGAAGCAAGATAGGCCGACAGGCTCTTGCGATAGCGCAGCGACCGGATCAGGTCCCTCAGGCTGGCGAAGGCGCGGCCCAGGTGCAGCGGGCGGCGGTCGGTGTGCGGCTCTTTCACCCACAGGAAGAAGGGGATCATGAAGACAACGAACCAGATGGCGGTGAAGGGGCCGACAAGGCGGGTGCCCTCGCGCGCCTCTGGTTCCAGCCCGAACAGGGGCGGCGTGCCAAGCAGCGTCCGCCCGCTGTCGGAACCCTCTGCGAAGAACAGCAGCATGATCACCAGCGCCAGAAGGCCGCCCAGATAGCCAAAGGCAAATCCCGAGCCCGAGATGGCGCCCAGGTCATCAGCCTGCGTCAGCGAGGGCATCAGCGCATTGGTGAAGATCGTCGCGAACTCCATCCCGATGAAGCCGATGCCGAAAAGGCAGACTGCCCAGAAAAGCATCTCCTCGGTCCCGCCGGGGGCGACCCACCACAGGCCGAAAGAGCCGACGACATAGAAGGCCGAGAAGGTCCAGACCCAGATCAGCCGTCGTCCGGTCCCGTCGGCGATGGCGCCAAGGATCGGCGCCAGAACCGCGATGGCCAGCGAGGCAATGGCCAGCCCCCAGCCCCAGTAGGCCTGGGCGGCGGCCTTCGCGGCCTCTTCGTCCAGACCCGCACCCATGTAGTAGCCCCGCGCGATTTCCGCGAAGTAGGGGCTGAAGATGAAGGTGAGCAGCAGGGTGTTGTAGGGCTGGCTGGCCCAGTCGAAGAAATACCAGCCCCAGATCCGCTTGCGGTCGCCAACCATGCCTGCCCCCTGTTTTTGGGCGAAGTGAACCCGGAAACGCGAGGCGGCGCAAGCGAAGGCTCTTCGCGCCGCTCACGCTTGCTCATCGCCGGTCAGCCTTCCCGCGCGGGAGGCCAGGGCCTGCTGGCCTCGGCGGCGATCCAGGCCTTGACCCAGTCCGGCAGCTCGGGGCTGACGGGCGAGACCCCCGCAGCCTTCGCCAGTTCGGCAGGCGGCACGATCCCGGACTTGCCCAGGATGGCCGAACGGATCAGCACCTGCGAGGCGCAGTCGTCGCCCTTCCACATCGACTGCTCGGTATAGAGGAAGCGGTCGTCCCAGCCCAGGCAGCGGCTGTAGGTCTGCAGCCGCGAGAAGACCGTCACCCGCCGCCGGTAGCGCACGCTGGACCCGGCCACCGTCATGCCCCAGCGGTTGGCAATCAGGTGCCGGTGGATGCCGGTCCGCGCGCCCAGCGGCAGGCGGCCCAGGTCATACAGTGTCAAGGTGCGGCCATTGTTCAGCTCGACCCAGGGGTCAAGGTCCCAGGGCCAGCAGATGTGATGGCTGACATGGGTGTCGAAAAGGCCCAGGGCCGGCAGGCGCCGGGCGCGGGCCATCTCTTTGAACATGCGCAGGAAAGGGTACATCGGGGCCTCCGTTTCCTGCTGGCACTGACCTGACGCCTTCCGAAGGTCAAGTGGAACGCTGCGGAAGCCATTGCCCTTTCGGCCCCCGGTCGCTACCTCTGCCGAAATCCTGACGGAGTGCCCGATGACCTCGCTTTACCAGATCCTGATGTTGATCCTCGACATCGCAGTGTTCATCATCCTGGCCCATGTCATCATGAGCTGGCTGATCAACTTTCAGGTCCTGAACATCCGCCAGCCGCTGGTCTCGCAGATCTGGAACGGGCTGTCCCGGCTCTTGGAGCCGCTCTATGCCCCGATCCGCCGCATCCTGCCGCCGATGGGCCTGGACCTGGCACCGCTGGTCTTGCTGATCGCCGTCTATGCCTTGCAGATCATCCTTCGCAACAACGTCGCGGCCTTCCTCTGACCTTGGACCGCGCGACCGAGCTTCTGCAGTCCGTCTTCGGCTTCCCGGCCTTCCGTCCGGGCCAGGCCGAGATCGTGCAATCGGTGCTGGAAGGCCGGAACACCCTGGCGATCATGCCGACGGGTGGCGGGAAATCCCTGTGCTTCCAGCTGCCCGCCCTGTGCCGGGACGGGGTGACGGTCGTCATCTCGCCGCTGATCGCGCTGATGCGCGACCAGGTCCGCGCCTTGAAGGCGGTCGGGGTCGAGGCCGGGGCGCTGACCTCGGGCAACACCGACGAAGAGACGGAAGATGTCCTTCACGCCATCGACGAGGGGCGGCTGAAGCTGCTTTACATGGCGCCAGAGCGGCTGGCATCGGGGTCGGCGATGGCCCTGCTGCGGCGGGCGAAGTGCAGCCTGATCGCGGTGGACGAAGCGCATTGCGTCAGCCAGTGGGGCCACGACTTCCGCCCCGACTACCTGCGGATCGGCGAGCTGCGGCGGAGCCTGCGCGTGCCCCTGGCGGCCTTCACCGCCACGGCGGACGAGGAGACGCGGGCCGAGATCGTCACCCGGCTTTTCGATGGTGAAGCGCCCGTCACCTTCCTGCGCGGCTTCGACCGGCCGAACATCCACCTGGCCTTCGCGGTCAAGGACAAGCCGCGCGACCAGATCCTGCGCTTTGCCGCGGCCCGCAAGGGTCAGTCCGGCATCGTCTACTGCGCGACCCGGGCCAAGACCGAGACCTTGGCCAACGGCTTGCGTGAGGCGCGGCACGAGGCCGTGGCCTATCACGGCGGGATGGAGGCGGACGAACGCCGCCGGGTGGAAACCCGCTTCCAGCGCGAGGACGGGCTGATCGTGGTGGCGACCATCGCTTTCGGGATGGGGATCGACAAACCCGACATCCGCTGGGTCGCCCATGCCGACCTGCCGAAGTCGATCGAGGGCTACTACCAGGAGATCGGTCGGGCGGGGCGCGACGGGTCTCCGGCCGAGACGATGACACTCTACGGCCCCGACGACATCCGGCTGCGGCGGTCGCAGATCGACGAAGGCGCGGCGCCGGGGGACCGGAAGGCGGCCGACCATGCCCGGCTGAACGCTCTGCTGGGCCTGGCCGAGGCGCTGGGGTGTCGGCGTCAGGTGCTGCTGGGTTACTTCGGCGAGACGGCGGAGCCTTGCGGGACCTGCGACCTCTGCGACCGACCGGCGCAGCTGTTCGACGCGACCGAGGCGGTGCGCAAGGCCCTGTCGGCGATGCTGCGGACCGGCGAGTGGTTCGGGGCGGGGCATCTGATCGACATCCTCACCGGCTCGGCGACCGAGAAGGTGCGGGAAAGAGGTCACGACCAGCTGCCGACCTTCGCGGTTGGAAAGGACCTGTCGAAACCCGCCTGGGGGGCCGTCTTCCGCCAGATGATGGGCCGCGACCTTGTCCGCCCGGACCCCGACCGGCACGGGGCGCTGCGGATGACGGACGCCGCCCGGCCCGTGCTGCGGGGCGAGGCGACGGTGACGCTCCGGCGCGACACGGTCGTGGCGGCGGGCGAGCGCGAGCCGGTGGTCCGCGCCCAGGTCGCGGACGAGGATCTGGGGCTGCTGGCCCTGTTGAAGGCCAGGCGCCGGGCGCTGGCCGAGGCGCAGAACGTGCCGGCCTATGTCGTCTTCCCGGACAGGACGCTGATCGAGATGGCCGAGCGCAAGCCCGCCACGCTGGACCAGATGGCCGGGATCACCGGGGTCGGCGCGCGGAAGCTGGAAAGCTACGGCGCGGCGTTTCTGGAGGTGATCACCGGCGCGGTCGCGGGGCTGCATCCGGCGCGGATGAAGCTGGCGGGGCGGCCGGAGGGGGCCGTGTTCGACCGGCTGGCAGAGATCCAGCTGTCGCTGTCGCGCGGCGAGGACGGGACGGGAAAGTATCTGACCTGCACTCATTCGACCCTGCGGGCCATCGTGGAGCGGCGGCCCTCGACGCTGGGTGAGCTGGCGGGGATCCAGGGGATGGGCGAGCAGAAGGTGGAACGGTTCGGCGAGGCCTTCCTGGCGGTCCTGCGCGCGGGATGAAGCGCCTGTCGGCGGCGGCAGTTTCGCCGAGGAGCGGCCGGGGCGTGTCGTCACCGTCTTGCGCGAGGGGGGCGGCGCAAGGGACGCGACTGCCGGGAGGGGCGGCTCGATGCCTCCGGCGGGGATATCTGGGCAAAGATGAAAGCCTGGCAGCGGCGGCAGGACCGCGGGCCGTCGCGGGCCCGCGGTCGTTGGCCGCGTGAGCGTGCTCAGGCGGCGCTTTCGGCGGGGGGTGCGACGGGCGGCCGGGCCTCGGGCGGGCAGTGTTCGCCGAGCGCGCCCTCGATGGCGGTCTTGCGGAGCGGCTTGGTGAGGTAGCGGTCGATGCCGGAGGCCAGGATCGCATCCGCGTCGCCTTCCATCGCATGGGCGGTCAGGGCGACGATCGGCACCGTCGCCCCCATCGCGCGGAGCGTGCGGGCGGCTTCCTTGCCGTCCATCTCGGGCATCGAGATGTCCATGAAGATCAGGTCGGGCTGGAAGTCCCGGAACATCTCGACCGCGATGCGGCCGTTGTCGGCAAAGCGCAGGTCGATGTCCATGTCGCGGACCATCTTTGCAAAGACAAGCTGGTTGGTCTTGTTGTCCTCGGCCGCAAGCACCCGCATCTGGCGCAGTGCGACCGGCACGACCGCAGCCGTCTCGGTCAGGTCCTTGGCCGCGGGGGCCGTCAGGGATTGCAGGTGGCGGTAGAGATCCGCGCGCAGGATCGGTTTCTGCAGGACCGCGGCGAAGTCATGCGCCAGATTGCCAAGGCCCGAGGGATTGGACGACAGCAGCATCACCGGCAGCCAGTGTCCCGCGACACGGATCTGATCCAGAAGCTGGACCCCGTCCATTTCCGGCATGGCATGGTCGGTGAGGACCACGTCATAGCTGGCGTCGGCGGCCAGCCTTTCCAGCACTTCGGCACCCGAGCGGCAGAGCGTGACCTCGATCCCGCAGGGGGCAAGCTGGCGTTCCAGGATGGTGCGGTTGATGAACTGGTCATCCACGGCGATGACGCGCTTTACCGCGACGGGAACCTGCACGGGGGCGGACTCTTCGGCCACCGGCAGGGCGATGCGGAAGCCGAAACTGGAGCCCTTGCCGAAATCGCTGTCGACCCAGACAGCACCCCCCATGTGCTCGATCAGCCGACGGGTGATCGCCAGGCCCAGGCCGGTGCCTTCGAACTTGCGGTTGCGTTCATCCTCGACCTGGTTGAATTCGCCGAAGATGTGGTCGAGGTATTCCGGGGCGATCCCGATCCCGGTGTCCTCGACCGTGACATGCAGGGTCTGGGTGCCGTCTTCGGCGTCGATGCCGACGACGCGGGTCAGGACATGGCCCTTTTCGGTGAACTTCACCGCATTGCCGATCAGGTTGGTCAGCACCTGGCGCAAGCGGCCCGGATCGCCGATGAAGCGGGTCGGCAGGAACATGTCGAAGTCGATCATCAGGTCGATGCCCTTTTCCCGCGCGCGGGGCTGCAGCAGCATCGTCACCTCGTGGATCGTGCGTTCCAGGTCGAAGGGTTCGGGGCGCAGGGTCACACGCTCGGCCTCGATCTTCGAAAAATCCAGGATGTCGTTGATGATGACCAGAAGCGCCTCGCCCGAGGAGCGGATGGTTTCGGCAAACAGGCGCTGTTCTTCGCTGAGGGTGGTGTCGCACAGAAGTTCCGCCATGCCGACGACGCCGTTCATCGGAGTGCGGATTTCGTGGCTCATGTTGGCCAGGAAGGCGGATTTGGCGCGGTTCGCAGCCTCGGCGGCCTGGCGGGCGGCGTCGAGCTGGGCTTCGTGCTCCTTTTCCTGGGTGATGTCGACGCGCAGGCCGACCCGTCCGCCGTCGGGAGTGGCATGGTCATGGGCGCGAATCCAGCGACCGTCCGACAGCTGTTGCTCGAAGGTGCCGCTGCCGTCGCGGTGGCGCTTGAGCCGTTCGGCGATCCATTCATCCTCGCGCCCGACGGCATCGGCGTGCTGGCTGTTGGCCAGGCCGTAGCGCAAGATGTCCTCGAACCTGGCGCCGGGCTGCATGGCGGGGGCCGAGGACGGGTAGGTGTCGCGGTAGCGCTGGTTGCAGGTCAAGAGCCGTTCCTCCCGGTCGTAAAGGACAAAGCCATCGGGGATCGCCTCGATGGCGGCCCAGATGCGCATCTGTTCGGTGATGTCGATGGCAAGAGTGACGATGCCACCATCGTTGGCGCGGCGGTCCTGCAGCTTGATCCAGGTGCCGTTGCGCAGTTTCAGGGTGATGGGTTCGATCCGGTCTGCCTCGATCCGGTCGCGCATGCGCTGGACGAAGTCGTCAAGCGGCTCGTCTCCAAGGTCGAGGGCGTTGCGGGCGAAGATCACCACCAGATCGTCATAAGAGACGCCGGGGGCGACGGGCTGGCCGGCGAACCAGGCCAGGAAGGCATGGTTGGCGGTGGCCAGCTTGAGACCCTGGTCAAAGACGGCAAACCCGTCGCGGATGGTGTTGATCGCGTCCCAAAGCCGTCGTTCGGCCATGACGGCAGCGGTGTGGGCGCGGTCGAGGTCTTCCACGAAGCGGAGGTTCTGGTCTTTCAGCAGCTCGGCCTCGGACAGGGCGGATTTCACCACCTGGCGCTGTTCGACGATCTGCTCGGACAGCGCGCGGGCGTGGATCGACAGCTTTTCGTTGGCGGCGAACAGCTCGCGGCTTTTCTGCTCGAGCAGGCGTTCGGCCGCAAGCCTGGCGCGGCGTTCCTTCACAAGACGTTCCGAAAGGTCCATTCTGTCCTGATCCTGCACGGACGGCGGCGCCCGACATCCGGTTATCGCGATCACCCTCGCCGATCAAAATGAACCAAGCCTTAACGGCCACGGGGTTGTCGGCTTGCCTGCAAGGGCGGCGCCATGCGACAGTCCGGGCACTGGATACGGGAGACATTCTGATGCGCGGATTTCTCAAGGCTGCGGTGGCAGTTGCATTCATCGGCATGTCGGGGGTCGCGGCGGCTCAGGACCTGGTTCCCGAGCGGCGGGTCGTCGTCACCCAGGACCAGGACCTGCCGGGTGGCGACATCGCATCGGTCTTCGACACCACGATCGAGGCCTGCGAGCGGGCCTGCCTGACCAACGCGCGCTGCACGGGGTATGTGTTCAACACCAAGAACGGATCCTGCTTCGTGAAGAACAAACCCGGCGAGGGGGCGTTCTTTGCGGGGGCATACTCGGCCAGGGTGATCGAGGCGGATGCCGCAGTGCGGGCAGCGGCGGCCGAGCGGCGCAAGGAGCTGGCCTTCCTGCCGGACTGGGACATCCAGCCGGCGTTCGACCAGGCGCAGGGGCTGGGGCGGCAGCACACGACGGGGCCGTGGACGGCCGACGAGCATCTGGCGGCGGCCCTGGAGGCCGAGGCGCGGGGCGACTGGGCGGGGGCCGCCGCCTATACCGGCGCGGCGCTGAACCTGACGGACGACGCCGCGACCTGGGGCGAATTCGCCCGGCGGCAGCTGCAGGCGGGGATCGCGGACCAGAACCAGTCGGGCTATTTCTTCCAGCAGGCGATGCTGTCGTCCGTGAACGCCTACCTGCGCGCCGACTCTCCGGCCTTGCGGCACACGATCCTGGTCACGATGGCCGACGTGCTGGAGCGGAACGGCCGCGGGCGCGACACGGTTTCGGCGCTGCGGCTGGCGCAGTCCTTGCAGGACCGGGTGGATACGGCGGCGCTGCTGGATGCTGCGATCGGCAAGTATGGCTTCCGCATCGCCGAGACTCTGGTCCAGTCCGACCTTGCGCGCCCGCGCATCTGCGTGACGTTTTCCGAGGACCTGGTCGCCTCGGGTGTCGACTATGCGACCTTCGTGCAACTGAAGGACCCCGGCCTGACGGTAGAGAACGGCGGCTGGCGGCAGCTCTGTGTGGCGGGGCTGGAGCATGGCAAGCGCTACAGCGTGACCTTCCGCGAGGGGCTTCCCGCGGCGGACGGGCAGGTGATGGCCAAGTCGGTCGAGATCACGCAATACGTCCGCGACCGCGCGCCGGGGGTCAGGTTTCCGGGCCGGGGCTATGTGCTGCCCAGGGTCGGCGATCCCGCTTTGCCGGTCCAGACGGTGAACACCGACCGGCTGGACCTGTCGCTGTACCGCGTCACCGACCGCAACCTGTTGCGGTCGGTGCAGGATTTCTATTTCGGCGCGCCGATCAACGTCTATTCCGAAGACTACTTCGCCGACAACGTGGGCGAGGCGCTGTGGACCGGCTCTGCGACCGTGACGCAAGAGGTCAACAGGGACGTCACCACCCGCCTGCCGATGGGCGAGGCGCTGGAGGGGCTTCCGGCGGGCATCTATGCGTTGAAGGCCGCGGTGCCGGGGGTGGACCCCTATGCCATCGCGCCGGCCTGGCAGTGGTTCGTGATCTCGGACCTTGGGATCACCACGATGACCGGGGTGGACGGGCTGCATGTCTTTGTCCGGTCGCTGGGGACGGCGGGGGCCAAGCCGGGCGTGACGGTGGAACTGCTGAACCGCGCCAACAGCGTGCTGGGCACGGCCACGACGGACGATCAGGGCTATGCGCGGTTCGACGCCGGGCTGACCCGTGGTCTGGGCGGCAGCGCGCCCGCGATGGTGGTGGTGAAGCAGGCCGATCAGGACATCGCCTTCCTGTCGCTGACCGATCCCGAGTTCGACCTCTCGGACCGGGGCGTCGAGGGGCGCGAGGCGGCTCCGCCGGTGGATGTGTTCGTCACGACCGACCGGGGGGCCTATCGCGCCGGGGAGACGGTCTATGTGACGGCACTTGCGCGGGACGCCGAGCAGGCGGCGGTCGAGGGGCTGCCCCTCACGGCGGTCTGGAAACGGCCCGACGGCGTGGAATATGCGCGGGCCGTGGTGAACGATTGGGGCGGCGGCTACGTCTTCACCCAGGTCATCGTCGGGTCGGCCCCGCGGGGCGTCTGGCGGCTGGAGATGTTCGCCGATCTGGAAGCCCCGGCCCTGGCGTCCAGGACCTTTCTGGTCGAGGACTTCCTGCCGGAACGCATCGATTTTGACCTGCGGCTGGCCGATGCGCCGCTGATGGTCGGTCAGGACTCGTCGGTCGATCTGACGCTGGCCGCGCGCTACCTGTTCGGCGCCCCCGGCGCTGGGCTGGCCATCGAGGGCGAGGTCCTCTTGCGCGCGGCCGAGGGGGTGGCGGCGCATCCGGGCTATGCCTTCGGGCGGCATGACCAGCCGTTCAGCGCCCAGATGACCGCCCTCGACGGGGCCGAGACGGATCAGGCGGGTAACGCCGTCCTGCCGGTTTTCCTGCCGCAGATCACCGACCCGCATCGCCCGCTGGAAGCCCGCGTGACGATCCGCGTCGCCGAAGGCTCGGGCCGCCCGGTCGAGCGGCAGGTGACCAAGGCGGTGACCTCGGCGGACCCGATGATCGGGGTGAAGCCGCTGTTTGATGGCGTGGCACCGGAAGGCGGCGAGGCGCGGTTCCGGCTTCTGGCGGTTCAGGGCGAGACGCCGGTGGCTTTGCCGGTCAGATGGACCGTGTCCCGCGTGCAGTACGACTACCAGTGGTATCAAAGCTACGGCAACTGGAACTGGGAGCCGGTGGTCAGCCGCGAGGTGGTGGCCGAGGGCGAGGCGGTGCTGGGGGCTGCTCCGGTCGAGGTCGCGGCGGATGTCAGCTGGGGGACCTTCGAGGTTCTGGTGACCGCCGCCGATGGCGGCACGGCCGCCACGTCGATGGAGTTCCATGCAGGCTGGTATGCGCCTGCCGATGCCTCGGCGACGCCGGACACGCTGGAGCTGTCGCTGGACAAGCCCGCCTACAAGCCCGGCGACACGGCAACGCTGCGGATCGTGCCGCGCGCGGCGGGGACGGCGCTGGTGACGGTGCTGTCGAACCGGCTGGTGGCGATGCAGGCGGTGGAGGTGAGCGAGGGCGAGAACCTGATTTCCCTGCCGGTGACGGACGAATGGGGCGCGGGGGTCTATGTGACCGCATCCGTGCTGCGACCGATGGATGTGGCGGCCGGGCGCAACCCCGCCCGGGCGCTGGGGCTGACCCATGCCTCGATTGACCCGGGCGCGCGGGCGCTGAAGGCGACGGTCGAGATGGCGGCCGAGGCGGCTCCGCGTGGGCCCCTGGACGTGGCGGTCAAGGTGGATGGCGTGGCGGCGGGCGAGGCCGCTTATGTCACCATCGCGGCGGTGGATGTGGGCATCCTGAACCTGACCGGGTTCGAGGCCCCCGATCCGCAAGGCCACTACTTCGGCCAGCGGCGGCTGGGCGTCGGCATCCGCGACATCTATGGCCGGCTGATCGACGGGCTGAACGGGGCCACGGGCGAGGTCCGCTCTGGTGGTGACGCGGGCGCGCAGGCGCGGTTGCAGGCGCCACCGCCGACAGAGGAACTGGTGGCCTATTTCACCGGCCCGTTGGAAGTGGGCGCGGATGGCTATGCGCGGGCGACGTTCGATCTGCCCAGCTTCAACGGGACAGTGAAGGTGATGGCCGTGGCCTGGTCGAAAACCGGGGTCGGGCAAGCCAGCGCCGAGGTGCTGGTGCGCGATCCGGTCGTGGTCACGGCCAGCGTGCCGCGCTTCCTGTCGCCGGGGGATCAGTCGCGGCTGCTGCTGGAAGTGGTCCACGCAACGGGGCCGTCGGGGCGGATGAGCCTGGATGTGAGCGCCTCGGGGCTGACGCTGGGCGATGTGCCCTCGGGCTTTGACCTGGGCGACCAGGCCAAGGCGGTGGTCGAGGTGCCGGTGACGGCGGGCGCAGTCGGGGCGCAGACCATCGACATCAGCCTGACCACGCCGGACGGGAAGCTGTTGAAGAAGACGCTGACGGTCCCGGTGCAGGTGAACGACCCGGAAGTGGCGCGGATCTCGCGGCTGGAACTGGCAAGCGGGCAAACCTTCACCTTCGACGGCGATGTCTTCGCCGGGCTGGTGCCGGGGTCGGGCAAGGCCACGATGGCCATCGGGCCGCTTGCACGGCTGAACGCGCCGGGCCTCTTGGCGGCGCTGGACCGCTATCCCTATGGCTGCACCGAGCAGATGACGAGCCGCGCGCTGCCGCTTCTCTACTTCGACGAGGTGGCGCGGGTGATGGACCTTGACGGCGATGATGCGCTGCAGGGCCGGATCAACGAGGCCATCGTCGAGATCCTGGCGAACCAGTCCTCGACCGGCGGTTTCGGGCTTTGGGGTCCGGCCGAGGGCGACTTCTGGCTGGACGCCTATGTGACCGACTTCCTGAGCCGGGCCAAGGCGCAGGGCTATGCGGTGCCCGACGTGGCGTTCAGGTCGGCGCTGGCGAACCTGCGCAACCAGGTGAACTATGCCCCCGATTTCAGCGCCGAGACGAACGGCGGCGGCGAGGCGCTGGCCTATGCGCTGATGGTTCTGGCGCGCGAGGGGGCGGCGGCGATCGGCGATCTGCGCTACTATGCCGACGTGAAGGCCGACGACTTCGCGACGCCTTTGGCGCTGGGGCAACTGGGGGCCGCGCTGGCATCCTACGGCGACCAGGCGCGGGCGGATGCGATGTTCCGCAAGGCCGTGGCGAAGCTGGAGGCCGAGGCCCCCGAGCAGGGGCAGGTCTGGCGGGTGGACTATGGCACGCGCTACCGCGATGCGGCGGCGCTCTTGACGCTGGCGGTCGAGGCGGGGTCCGAGGCGGTGGATCGCGAGGCGCTGACCGACCGGCTGGCAGCGCAGGGCGGGGTCCTCTCGACGCAGGAGGCAACCTGGGCGCTGCTGGCGACCAACGCCCTGATCGACCGACCGGCGGTGGACGGGCTGACCATCGACGGCAAGCCCGCCGATGGGCCTCTGGTCCGCGTGCTGGATGCAGGATCGGTCATTCCGGTCGTGGTGCAGAACGACGGGCCGGATACGACCGTGACGGTCACCACCTACGGCGTGCCGTCGGACCCGGAACCGGCGGGCGGCAACGGCTATGCGATCACCCGCAGCTACTTCACGATGGCCGGAGAGCCGGTGGCGCTGCAAAGCGTGGCAGCGGGGACCCGGCTGGTGACGGTGCTGGAAGTCACGCCCTTCGCCTATGGCGAGGCGCGGCTGATGGTCAGCGATCCCTTGCCCGCGGGGTTCGAGATCGACAACCCGAACCTGATGTCGGCAGGCGCGACCTCGGAGCTGGCCTGGCTGGACAGCCTGCAGGATGTGGCCCACAGCGAGTTCCGGCAGGACCGCTTCCTGACGGCAGTGGACTGGCGCTCGGACCAGCCGTTCAGGCTGGCCTATGTGGTGCGGGCGGTCAGCCCTGGCAGGTTCCACCATGCTGCCGCCTCGGTCGAGGACATGTACCGCCCCGACTTCCGGGCGCGAAGCGAGACGGGTGAGGTCACGATCATCAAGTGATCCGCACGCGGGGATATGTGCTTGCCCCAATGGGGGAGGCTACCCGCCCCGGACCTGATCCGGGGCCTCTCGCTGCCCGAGGCGTTGCGCCGGTCATTGTGCGAGGTCCCGGGTCAAGCCCGGGACGGGGTTCCTGATGCGCGCCCGCTGGATCATCGCCCTGGCCCTTGGCCTCTGGCTTGGCGCTTTGGGCCGCGACCGGTTCGAGGCCGTGATCGCCGCCACGATCCTGCCGCCTCTGGTCGTCGAAACCTCGGTCGAGGTGCTGGACCGCGAGGGCGGTCTCCTCCGCGCCTACACGGTGGCGGACGGGCGCTGGCGGCTGGCGCTGCCGCCCGACAAGGTGGACCAGGGTTATCTGGCGATGCTCATGGCCTATGAGGACAAGCGGTTTCGGGACCATTCCGGCGTGGACCTGCGGTCGATGGCGCGGGCGGTCCTGCAGGCGGTCTGGAACGGGCGGGTGGTGTCGGGCGGCTCGACCCTGACGATGCAGGTCGCGCGGCTGCTGGAAGAGGGCACGACCGGCGAGGTCGGCGGCAAGCTGCGGCAGATGCGGGTCGCGCTGGCGCTGGAGCGGCGGCTGTCCAAGGACCAGATCCTGCAGCTTTATCTGCACCTTGCCCCCTTTGGCGGGAACCTCGAAGGCGTGCGGGCGGCCTCGATCAGCTATTTCGGGAAAGAGCCGCGACGCCTGACCCCGGCCGAGGCCGCCCTGCTGGTGGCGATCCCGCAAAGCCCCGAAAGCCGCCGCCCCGACCGGGCCGCCGACCGGGCCGAGGCGGCGCGGAACCGGGTGCTGGCGCGTGCAGTCAAGGAGGGCGTGATCGACGCCGACGAGGCCGCGGCGGCCTTGCGCGAGGTGGTGCCGGGGCTGCGCAAGCCCTTCCCGGCGCTGGCGCCGCATCTGGCCGACCGGGCGAAGGCCGGTTTGCCGACGGCCCTGATCCACCACCTGACCCTGGATGGCGATCTGCAAGGGACGCTGGAAACCCTTGCGTTGCAGGCAGTGGAGGGCCGCGGTGAGCGGTTGCAGGTGGCGATCCTGGTGGCCGACCATGCCTCGGGCGAGATCCTGGCCTCGGTCGGGTCGGCGGGCTTTCAGGCCGACCTGCGGCAGGGCTTTGTCGACATGACCCAGGCGCTGCGGTCGCCGGGCTCGACGCTGAAGCCGCTGGTCTATGCCCTGGCCTTTGACGAAGGGCTGGGCCATCCCGAAACGATGATCGACGACCGGCCGATGCGCTTTGGCACCTATGCGCCGCAGAACTTTGACAGGCTTTACCTCGGCACGATCCGCATGCGCGAGGCGTTGCAGCTGTCGCGGAACATTCCCGTGGTGGCGCTGACCGAGGCGATGGGACCGGCGCGGCTGATTTCGGCGATGCAGAAGGCCGGGATGCAGCCGGTGTTTCCGGGCGACCAGCCGGGGCTGGCGATTGCGCTGGGCGGAGTCGGGGTGACTCTGTCGGACATGGTGCAGCTTTACGCGACGCTGGCGCGGGGCGGCGTGGTGCGGCCGCTGAGTTGGCGAAGGGATGCCGAGGTGCCGGACGGGCAGCGCGTGGTGTCCGAGGTTGCGGCCTGGCAGGTCGGGGACATCCTGGCGGGCCTCGCGCCGCCGCCCGGTGCGCCGTCGAACCGCCTGGCCTACAAGACGGGGACGTCCTACGGGCACCGCGACGCCTGGGCGATCGGGTTTGACGGCAGGCATGTGATCGGGGTCTGGATGGGCCGGGCGGACGGGACCCCGGTGCCGGGGGCCTTCGGGGCGGACGTGGCCGCGCCGGTGCTGTTCCAGGCCTTCAACCGGCTGAAGGGCAAGCTCGACCCGCAGCCCGCGGCCCCGGCGGCGACCCTGCTGGTGGCCAATGCCGAACTGCCGCAGCCCTTGCAGCGGTTCCGCTCGCGCTTTGCGGTGTTCGAGGCTGCGGCGGATGCTCCCGCCGTGGCCTTCCCGCCCGACGGGGCCGAGGTGGAGCTGCTGGCGGCGGGGCTGAAGGTCAAGGTCGCGGGCGGCACTGCGCCTTTCACCTGGCTGGCCGACGGGGTGCCGGTGGTGGTCGGATCTGATGCACGCGAGGCGATGCTGGCCATGCCGGAGGCCGGTTTCGTGACGCTGAGCGTGATCGACGCCGAAGGCCGGTCGGACCGGGTCCAGGTGCAGCTGCGGTAAGGGAAGGTGGGCGGATCGCCCACCCTACCGAAGGCGGTGCCTGATCCGTGAGCGCAGGCGTAGGGTGGGCGATCCGCCCACCCTGCGATCTTACGCCCGCTCGATGGCCAGCGCGATGCCCTGGCCGCCGCCGATGCACATGGTGATCAGGGCGGAGCGGCCGCCGGTCCGTTCCAGCTCATGCAGCGCCTTGACCACCAGGATCGCCCCTGTCGCGCCGACCGGGTGGCCAAGGGCGATGGCACCGCCGTTCGGGTTGACGCGGGCGGGGTCAAGGTCCAGCGCGCGGGAGACGGCGAGGGCCTGGGCCGCGAAGGCTTCGTTTGACTCGACCACGTCGAAGGACTGCGGCTTGATGCCCAGCTTCTGGCACAGCGCCTGCACGGCGGGGATCGGGCCGATCCCCATGACCTTGGGGTCCACCCCTGCCACGGCATATCCCATGATGCGGGCGCGCGACCCTTTTGCGCTGCGGGACAGGACCAGAGCCGCCGCGCCGTCGTTGATGCCCGAGGCATTGCCCGCCGTCACGCTGCCATCCTTCAGGAAAGCCGGCCTCAAGCCTGCCAAAGCCTCGGCGCTGGTGGATTTCGGGTGTTCGTCGGTGGCAAAGGTCACGATGCCCCGCTTGCCGCCGATCTCGATCGGCACGATCTGGTCGGCGAAGCGGCCCTCGGCGATTGCCCTTGCGGCGCGGGTCTGGCTTTCCAGCGCGAAGGCGTCCTGGTCCGCGCGGGTGATGCCGTGTGCGGCGGCGACATTCTCGGCGGTCACGCCCATGTGGCCGGTGCCGAAGGGGCAGGTCAGCGCGCCGGTCATCATGTCCAGGGCAGGGGCATCGCCCATCTTCTGGCCGAAGCGGGCGGCGGACAGGATGTAGGGCGAGCGGCTCATGCATTCGGCCCCCCCCGCGAGCGCCATCTCGGCGTCGCCCAGCATCAGCGATTGCACCGCCGAGACGATGGCCTGCGCGCCCGAGCCGCACAGGCGGTTGACGTTCAGCGCCGGCGTCGTCTCGGGAACACCCGCGTTCATCGCCATGACGCGGCTGAGGTACATGTCGCGCGGCTCGGTGTTGATGACGTGGCCCATGACGACCTGGCCGATCCGCGCGCCTTCGACCCCGGCGCGGGAGAGGGCGGCCTTGGCCGCATGGGTGGCGATGTCGATGGGCGCAAGGGTCGCGAGCGCGCCGCCGAAGCTGCCGATGGCGGTGCGTGCGGCGGAGAGGATGTGGATGTCGGTCATGCGGGCCTCCGGGGATTCGCCGACAGTCTGCACGAAGTCCGGCCCGTTGCAGAGGGGGCGTCGCGTCACGGGCGGCATTGACATGCGCTAACAGTCAAGGGAGATCAGGCGCACCAGCGGGAGAGCGACGTGAAAGACCTGATCCGGGCCCATGCGGCGCTGCTTTTCGTCGGAGTGGCGACCTTCGTGATGATGGGTGCGGGGCAGGCGCTGTTCGGGCCGGCCCTGCCGGTTTACATGCGGGACTTTGCACTGGGGCAGGGCGAGGCGGGGCTGTTTGTCGCCCTGCTGTGGGGTGGCTGCTTCCTGGGCGTCGGGGTGATGTTCTTCAAGGGCGCGCGGATCGGGCCCCGGCCGACGCTGGCGGCGATGGCGGCGGGCACCGGGCTGATGGCGGTCAGCCCGAACTGGGCACTGACCCTGGTGGGAGGCGTGCTGTTCGGGGTGGGCTACGGCATGGCGACGGCGGTGTTCAACCCTCGGGTCATGCGGGCCTTCGGGGCCAGGGGGCCGTCGATGCTGAGCCTGCTGAACGCGACCTTCGGCGTGGGGGCCATCGCCGCGCCGCTGGCCTTCGTCTGGCTGGGCAGCGATCCGGCCCTGACCTTCGGCGTCCTGGCCGTGGCGCTGGCAGTGATCTGGGCGCTGGCCGGATCGGCGGGGCGCGAGGTGGTGGCGCAGTCGGGCCCGGTCAAGGCGTTCCGGCCGCATTGGGGCATCCTGGCCTTCGGGGCGCTGGCCATCGGGATGGAGGCGAGCCTGGCGGGTCTTGGCCCCAGCGCACTGATCCGGGCGGGGGTGGAGGAGACACGGGCCTCGGAGCTGCTGAGCCTGTTCTTCGTGGTCTTCCTCCTGGCCAGGGTCGCGCTGATCTTCGTGGCCCACCGGGTCGAGCCCTTCGTGCTTTACACCCTGTCCATCGGTTCGGCGGCGGTCTTTGCGCTGGGGGCGGCCACGCTTTCCCCCGCGGTGTTCTTCGTGGCGATGGGGGCCTCGGCCGGGGTGTTCTTTCCGGGCTATTACGTGACGGCCAGCGGCAAGATGGGCGAGGATAGCCGGGTGCCGCCGACCATCGTCGCCTCGGGCCTGGTGGGCGCGATCGTGACGCCGCTGGTGCTGGCGCCGCTGCTGCCAGGCATGGGGGACCGGGGCTTCTTCTGGGTCAGCGCGGCGCTGCTGGGGACGGCCACGGTCGCGGCGCTGCTGTCCCTGCGACGGATGCGGGTCTGACGGAATTCTGCAAAGACTGCCCGGTCAGCGCCCGGCCTGCCAGGTGGCGATCCAGTCCTGCGGCCAGAGCAGCATTAGCACGTTCAGTGCCAGCCCGTCGCGGATGATCCACATGGTCCCGATCTCGAACACCAGGATCAGCGCGACCGTGGCCCAGACCGGCAGCCTGGACGCCAGCCAGAAGCCCAGGATCATCGCGAAGACGTCGAAGACCGTGTTGATGACGCTGTCGCCGTAGTAGTCCAGCGAGATCGTCACCGTCCGGTAGCGTTCGATCACCGCATCCGAATTCTCGACGATCTCCCAGGCGCATTCGACCAGCGTGGCGATGGAAAGCCGCCAGCCGAAGGACAGCCGCCGCGCCACCAGCCAGAGCGCGCCGTAGAACAGGAAGCCATGGATGATGTGACTGGGGGTGTACCAGTCCGTCAGGTGCTGCGAGTTCTCGGCACTGACCACCTGGCCGTGCCAGAGGCTGACATGGCCGCATTTGCAGATCGGCTCTCGACCGATCCACAAAAGGTAGCCGGCCGTAAGAAGCGTGATCCCGAGAGTGATCAGGATCGGGGTCAGGCGGTTCCGGGCGCTGGCTGTCATGCGGGGCAGGCAATCATGGCCCGCGCCGTCGGTAAAGCGCGGCATGCCGGAGGTCGGGAAGTTTGTGGACCGTTGTGGCAAAGGCGCAGGAGGCGCGGATGGACGACAGAAACCCGTGGCGTTTCGGCCCGACGCGGGGTGAGTTGTGGTTCTGGCTTTGTGCCAGCGCGGGGGGCTTTGCCCTGATCGGCGTCGCACTGGCGCTGCGCGGCCTGCCGGAAGGCCCGGCGATTGCCGAGGTGGTGGGGCTGGCGACAGTGGTCTTCGGCTATCTGGGCGGCCGGTCGGTCAAGCGCCTGATCCGGCGCGAGCATCCCTAGCCGTTCCCGAACAGCATGGGCGGCGGGCCGGGCAGTTTCTTGCGGCCCTGGGGGGTCAGGAGAGCAGCCTCACGCCCCTCGATCACCACGGCCGAGAGCGGCCCGCCATAGGCCGCCCCGCTGTCGAGGTTGATGCGGTTGCCGTAATGGGTGGCCTGGTCGATGGCCGTGTGGCCGTGGACGACGAGGGGGCCGAAGCTTTCCACCTCGATCAGGAAGAGGTCGCGGATCCAGACCAGGTCGGTCTCGCTTTGCTGGTCCAGCGGCACGCCGGGGCGCAGGCCGGCGTGGACAAAGAGGCTGTCCCCGGCCCGGTGCATCGCGGGCAGGGCCGCAAGGAATTCGCGATGCGCCTGCGGGACCGCGGCAAGGGCGTCGGCATGGACCTTCGGGATCGGACGGTCGGCGGCCCTGGAGACGCCGTAGGACGCCAGCGTCGCAGGCCCGCCGATCTGGGGATGAAGCCAGCTGAAGGTGGAGCGCAGGCCGGGTTCGGGGTCATCGGGATTGTCCAGGAAGCGGCGGAACATCCGGTCATGGTTGCCCTTCAGGACCACCCAGTCCTCGCCCCGCGCCTGGCCCCGGCAAAGGTAGTCGATCACGCCACAGCTGTCGGGCCCGCGGTCGACAAGGTCGCCGACGTGGATCACCTGTCCCTGGCCGTGACGGGCCATGTCGTCGGCGATCAGGTCGTGGGCGGCCTGCAGAAGCTTCAGGTGACCATGGATGTCGCCGATGGCGTAGAGGTGCATGCCGGGGTGTCCTTGGCTACTTCCGGGGGGTTCACACCCCCGGACCCCCGTGGGATATTTGCGCAAAAGTGAAAGGGCAAGAGCAGTCGGGCGTCGGGGGCGGGAAGCATCCGGCAGCTGTCGAGCGCGGCGTCGCCGGACCTGCGCCGCAAGATCGGCGGGGGCGTGAGCGAGGTCGGCGAGCAGCATGTCGGCCTCGGCCAGGCGGATGCCCGGCCGAGGCGGGGCGGGTCAGGCGACGTCGAACTGCAAGGCCTTGACCTGGCTGAACATGCCGGTGCCCTCCAGCGTCTCGATCACGCGCGGGTCGATCGGCTGGTCGAGGTAGAGGATCGCGATGGCATCCTGGCCGATGCCCGACCGGCCCAGGGTGAAGTTCGCGATGTTGACGTTGTTCTTGCCCATCGTCATGCCCAGGAGGCCGATGATGCCCGGCACGTCCTCGTTGGCGGTGTAGAGCATGTGCCGGCCGATCTCGGCGTCGACGTTGATGCCCTTGATCTGGATGAAGCGGGGCTTGCCGTCGGAAAAGCAGGTTCCCGCGACCGAGCGTTCGCGCTTGTCGGTGACCATCGTGACCTTGATGTAGGCGTCGAAGACCCCGGTCTTTTCCTGCCGGGTGGTCGAGACCTGGATGCCCTTCTCTTTCGCCACCACGGGGGCGGAGACGAGGTTCACGTCCGGGTTCTGCGCTTTCAGCACGCCGGCAATCACCGCCTGGTTCAGCGCGGCCAGGTTCATCTCGGCGACCGAGCCGTCATAGAGGATGTTGATCGCCTTGATCGGCTCTTCCGTCATCTGGCCGATGAAGCTGCCAAGGTGGCTGGCAAGCTGAATCCAGGGGCCCATCACGGCGGCCTCTTCTGCCGTGACGTTCGGCATGTTCAGCGCGTTCTGCACCGCGCCCGTCAGCAGGTAGTCGGCCATCTGCTCGGCCACTTGCAGCGCCACGTTTTCCTGCGCCTCGGTGGTGGCCGCGCCAAGATGCGGGGTGCAGACCACGTTCGGCAGGTTGAACAGCGGGTTTTCGGTGGCGGGTTCGGTTTCGAACACATCCAGCGCCGCCCCGGCGACATGGCCGGACCTGAGGGCCTCGGCCAGGGCTGCCTCGTCGATCAGGCCACCCCGGGCGCAGTTGATGATGCGCACGCCTTTGCGGGTTTTCGCCAGGTTCTCCGCCGACAGGATGTTGCGGGTCTTGTCGGTCAGCGGGACGTGGAGGGTGATGAAATCGGCACGCGCCAGCAGCTCGTCCAGTTCGACCTTCTGGACGCCCAGGGTCCTGGCGCGATCCTCCGACAGGAAGGGGTCATATGCGATGACCTTCATGTGCAGGCCCACCGCGCGGTCGCAGACGATGCCGCCGATGTTGCCCGCCCCGATCACGCCGAGCGTCTTGTTGAACAGCTCGACCCCCATGAACTTGGACTTTTCCCACTTGCCGCAATGGGTCGAGGCGTTCGCCTCGGGCAGTTGACGGGCCACGGCGAACATCATCGCGATGGCATGTTCCGCCGTCGTGATGGAATTGCCGAAGGGCGTGTTCATCACGATGACGCCCTTCTTGGACGCGGCCGGAATGTCGACATTGTCGACCCCGATCCCGGCGCGGCCGACGACCTTGAGCTTGGCGGCGCGTTCCAGCAGCTTTTCGGTGACCTTGGTGGCCGAACGGATGGCAAGGCCGTCATACTGGTCGATGACGGCGGCAAGCGCATCCTTGTCCTTGCCAAGCTTCGGCAGGTAGTCGACCGTGATCCCGCGATCGCGGAAGATCTGGACGGCGGTTTCGGAGAGTTCGTCGGAAACCAGGACTTTGGGCATTTCGTGAACCTGTGTGTTCGGGGACAACGCGTCCCGGACTTGATCCGGGACCTCTTGGGATGAAGGGAGGCCCCGGATCAGGTCCGGGGCGGGGTCACCTAGGCGGCCTGCGCCTGCGCCGCGATCTCGGCGTGGAAGGCATGGGCGATCCAGGGCATCAGGTCCCGGACATCCGCCGTCTCGACCGTCGAGCCGCACCAGATCCGCAGGCCCGGCGGCGCGTCGCGGTAGGCGCCAAGGTCGAAGCCCGCGCCCGCCTTCTCGATCCGCCTGGCGACGGCCTTGGCGAAGGCCTCGCCGTCGGTGATGCGAGGGTCGGTGAACCTGAGGCAGACGCTGGTGGTCGAGGCTGTCGCCGGATCTTCGGCCAGATTGGCGAGCCAGGGGTTTGCCGCGCAGAAGTCGTGCACGACCTTGGCATTGGCATTGGCGCGGGCGATCAGGGCGGGCAGGCCGCCGATGGACTGCGCCCATTTCAGCGCGACAAGGTAATCCTCGTTCGCCAGCATGGACGGGGTGTTGATCGTCTCGCCCTGGAAGATGCCCTCGATCAGCTTGCCCTTGGCGGTCAGCCGGAAGATCTTGGGCAAAGGCCAGGCGGGGGTGTAGGTCTCCAGCCGTTCGACGGCGCGGGGCGACAGGATGATGACGCCATGCGCGCCCTCGCCGCCCAGGACCTTCTGCCAGGAGAAGGTGGTGACGTCGAGCTTGTCCCAGGGCAGGTCCATCGCGAAAGCCGCACTGGTCGCGTCGCAGATCGTGAGGCCCGCGCGGGTGGCGGGGATCGCGTCGCCGCTGGCCAGGCGAACGCCCGAGGTCGTACCGTTCCAGGTGAAGACCACGTCGCGGTCGAAATCCACCTCGGCGAAATCGACGATCTGGCCGTAGGGGGCCTTGCGGACGGTGGCATCCAGCTTCAGCTGCTTGACCGCGTCGGTGACCCAGCCCTCGCCGAACGACTCCCAGGCCGGCATCTCGACCGGACGTGCGCCCAGCAGCGACCACATCGCCATCTCGACCGCCCCGGTGTCCGAGGCGGGAACGATGCCGATGCGGTAGTCGGCTGGCACGCCAAGGATGTCGCGGGTCAGGTCGATCGCCTCGCGCAGCTTGGCCTTGCCGACGGCGGCACGGTGCGAGCGGCCAAGGGGCGCGTCGGCCAGCATGTCAAGGGAATAACCGGGGATCTTGGCGCAGGGGCCAGAAGAGAAGCGCGGATTGGCCGGGCGCTTGGCCGGCGGAGTCAGGTCTGTCATGGTAGCCTTCCAGCTAAAGGCCCTTCGTTGGGGAAGGGTGTCCCGCCGCCTTGGCTAAAGATGCAGCCGCTCTGGCGCAAGCGGAAAAATCGCGATAGTCCGACGCTTGGTCGCGAAAAAGCGACACCCCCGTTTGCTGTCGTTCACTATCGGAAACCTGCCCATGCTTGTCGCGACCCTGCTGACCAACCCAGAAACCCCGGTGCTGGAGCGGGTGACGGTCGAGAGCCTCCGCAATGCCTGGGGCGGGGGGCGGGCGCGCTGGCTTGATCCCGGCGTCGCGGCAGAGTTCGATCTGGAGGCCATGCCGCAGAACCGCTGGGAGGTCTGGGAGGGCCTGCAGGCGCTGCGGATCGACCTGGTGGTCCAACCTGCCGACGGCCGCAGGAAGCGCCTGCTGATCGCCGACATGGATTCGACGATGATCTGCCAGGAGTGCATCGACGAGCTGGCCGACGAGGCGGGCGTCGGCGCGCGGGTGGCCGACATCACGGCGCGGGCGATGAATGGCGAGCTGGACTTCGAGGGCGCGCTGCGCGAGCGGGTCGGGTTGCTGAAGGGTCTGCCGGAAGGCGTGATCGCCCAGACCTTGCGCGACCGGATCACGCTGATGCCGGGCGGGCCGGTGCTGCTGGCGACAATGAAGGCGCAGGGGGCCTATGCGGCGCTGGTCTCGGGCGGGTTCACGGCCTTTACCTCGGCGGTGGCGGCAAAGCTGGGGTTTGACGAGAACCGCGCGAACAGGCTGCACATTGCCGAGGGCCAACTGACCGGCACAGTGGCCGAGCCGATCCTGGGCAAGGAGGCCAAGCTGCAAGCGCTGAACGAGATCACGGCCCGGCTGGGGATCACTGCGGCGCAGGCGCTGGCGGTGGGCGACGGCGCGAATGACCTGCCGATGCTGCTTGGCGCCGGAACCGGGGTCGCCCTGCACGCCAAGCCAATGGTGCAGGCCCGGTGCGACGTGCGGGTGAACCACGGCGACCTGACGGCGCTGCTTTACCTGCAGGGCTATTCCCGCGACGAGTTCGCGCCGGTCTGACCGGCGGTTCTTTGGCGGAGCGCTGGCGCGCGAGCCTCTTGTCTCGTCGTCGGCCTGCGCCTCCTCCTCGGCGATGGGGGCGCTGCCCCCAAACCCCCGGGATATTTGCGGAAGAGAAAGCCGCTTTCCCTTCGGCAAATATCCCCGCCGGAGGCATCCGACCCCTCCACCCGCACGTCCTTACCCTTGGGTCCGCGGCAGCGCCGTCCGAGGGGCTCGATGCCCCGAGGGCGGCTCCCCCTTGCCCCCGGATCGGGAAGCGGAGAGAACGCGGGCCGGGACCGCGATGCTGGCCTATGCCCGCGCCGGGCACGTGCGGCCGCAGGATCAGCTGGGCATGGCCGCGATCAGCGCGGGCTTCGGGGCCTTAGGCGCCCCAGCCGGCGGATTGCATCTCGCGCAGGCGGCTGGCGGTGCGTTCGAATTCGAAGGAGCCTTCGCCCTCGATGTACAGCCTTTCGGGTGCCTCGGCGGCCGAGGCGATCAGGCGGACCCTGGCCTCGTAAAGCGCGTCGATCAGGATGACGAAGCGCTTGGCCTCGTTGTAGTTGGCCGACGACAGCTGCGGGATGTCTTCCAGGATCAGGACCCGCACGGCGCGGGCGATGGCAAGGTAGTCGGCCGGGCCGAGGGGTTTCGAGCAGAGGTCCCAGAAACTGGCGCGACCGACGCCGTTGGCAAAGCGGGGCAGGGTAAGCTGGCGGGAGTTCACCTCCAGCGTCAGCGGCTGGTCAGGGGCGCCGCCGGTGAGGTCGGTCCAGATCGCGGCGATCTGGGTGGTGGCCGACCGGGCCGGGTGGAAGTAGACCTGCGCGCCTTGCAGCCGGTGCTGGCGGTAGTCGGTGGGGCTTTCCAGTTCCACGACCTCCAGCCGGTCTTCCAGCATGGCGATGAAGGGCAGGAAGATGCCGCGGTTGAGGCCGTCCTTGTACAGATCGCCGGGCGGGCGGTTCGAGGTGGTGACGATCAGGGTCCCGGCGGCGAAGAGCTTTTCGAACAGGCGGCCCACGATCATCGCGTCGGTGATGTCGGTGATCTGCATCTCGTCAAAGGCGAGAAGGCGCAGGTCGCGGATGATCTCGTCCGCGACGGGGGTGAGGGGGTCCTCGACGCCGCGGGCGCGGGCGGCGTGCATCCCCTTGTGGACACCCTGCATGAAGGCGTGGAAGTGGACGCGGCGTTTCTGCCGGATCTGGGTGGCCTCGGTGAAGATGTCCATCAGCATCGACTTGCCCCGCCCGACGCCGCCCCAGAGGTAAAGGCCGCGTGGCGGCTGGATCGGCTTGGCGAAGAGACCGGCGAAGAGGCCGACCTTGCGGGTCGCGTTCGCTTCCAGCCAGGCGCGGAGGTCCTCCAGCCGGGGCAGGAGCGCGTGCTGGGCGGGGTCGGGGCGAAGGGTGCCTGCGGCCACGCGGGCCTCGTAGATCTGGGTCAGGGTCTGGCGCATGGCGAAGGCTTACCGGGGCGGGGGTGGGGGCCGCAAGGGTGATCGGCTGTCCACGCAGGGCAAGGCGGGCGAGTCCAAGGGGTTGGATGCTTGCGTTCGGGTCGTGTCAACCAGGGTTCGGCTTTTCCGCACAAATCAGTCGCAGGGATGCACCCGCTGCATCGCGCGTGCAGCAGCGGGGCATGAATTCGCCCTGCGCCACGCCCGAATCCTGACGCAAGCCGAACTGGCCCCGCGCGCAGGGATCGCGCAGGGATCTGGCAGCCAGCAGTGTCGAGCATCGAGACCAGCGCCAGCGGGGCGCAGGCCGACATCATCCTGGACCTGCTTGCGCCAGGCCGTCTGACCTTGAGGGCGTGGTCTGATCGGGCGCACGCGCGGCCATGCCCCGCGCGGCATCGGCAGGAATGGCCGCAGGGTGGGCCGCACGTCCGAGCCCCCGCCCTTGTCGAGCGGCGCGAGGTCGACCCCGGTCAGGGGGCTGCACCCACAGGCTTCTGAGCCTGGAGAGAGCGCCGTTCGACGTCCGCTTTCAGTGAAGACCGAACTCGGCCATCAGACGCCGCCGCATCTCGACAAAGCGCGCGGCGCTTCGGTCCCTCGGCCTGGGCAGATCCACCTCGATCAGGCGGGGACGGGCGCCCTTCTCCTTGGGAAGCACCAGAACCCGGTCGGCAAGATAGATCGCCTCCTCCAGATCATGGGTGACGAGGATCATCGTGACCTTCTCCTCGCGCCAGATCCGGGACAGTTCTTCCTGCATCGTCAGCTTGGTCATCGCGTCCAGCGCGCCAAGCGGTTCATCCAGCAGCAGGATTTCGGGCTGCACGGTCAATGCGCGGGCGATCCCGACGCGCTGCGCCATGCCGCCGGAAAGCTGGCGTGGAAAGGCGTCCTCGAACTCGGCCAGACCGACGAGGCGGATGTAGTGGCGGGCGCGGGCCTCGGCGCTTTCGCGCGGAGTGCCGCGGACCTGCAGGCCGAAGGCAACGTTGCCCAGGACGGTAAGCCAGGGCAGCAGCCGCGGCTCCTGGAAGATGATCGCGCGTTCCGTGCCCACACCCTGGACGGGGTGGCCGTCGATCAGGACCTCGCCCTTGTCCGGGTTCTCGAGGCCGGCCAGCACGCGCAGCAGCGTGGTCTTGCCGCAGCCGGAAGGCCCGACGATGGCAAGCGATTCGCCGCCCTGCACGTCCAGTTGCAGGTCGCGCAGGACGTTCAGACGCTGGCCGTTCAGCGTGAAGGATTTGGAGAGGTCACGCACGGTGACCTCTCCACGGCGGGTTGTGTCAACCACGCTCATTGTCCTGCGCCTTCAGTTGGTGGCCGGGCTGTCGCCCGTCACGTAAAGGATGTCCCTGGCAACCAGCTTGCCTGGCTCGACCGTGCCCTGGCGTTCCAGCACGTCGATCCAGAACTGGATGTCGCGTTCCACCGGCAGCCCGCCTTCGCGCACGCCATAGCCTGCGAAGAACTGGGCAACCTCGGGATTCTCGCCGCGTTCGGCCAGGACACGGGCGAAGATCGCCCTGGTCTCCTCGGGGTTCTCGCGCGCGTAGTCCAGCGCCCTGACCGAGCCTTCGACGAAGGCCTTGGCCTCTTCGGGATGGGCTTCGATCCAGTCGCGGCGCAGCACGACGAAGCCGCCCGCGATCTCGCCCAGCACATCGGTGTCATCGAACACCGCCCGCAGGCCACCATTCTGCAGCGCGGCCCCGGTGAAGGTGGTCTGCCAGTAGCCGAAGGCCGAGATGTCGACCTGGCCCGACCGCAGCACCTGTTCCAGCTGCGGGCCCGGCACGACGATCAGGTTGGCGCTGTCTTCGGGCAGGCCCTTCTGGTGCAGCGCCTCGCGCACCGTGTAGTCAAGATGCGCGCCCAGCGTGTTCACGGCGATGGTCTTGCCGACGATGTCCTCGACCGTTCTGATCGGGCTGTCCTCCAGCACGAAGAAGATCGACTGCGCCTGGTCGTTGATGCCGTTCGACGGGTAGGCGGCGACAAAGTCGTTGCCCGCGGCGATGGAGTTCAGGACAGCGGCGGTGGCGGCAGAGCCGAGTTCCACGCTGCCACCCGCAAGGGCCACCAGCGAGGCCGGTCCACCCTGGGCATAGCCCACGTTTTCCAGCGTGATGCCGGTGCCGTCGAAGTAGCCAAGCTCGGCGGCCAGTTCATGGGCGTTCAGGCCGCCCTGGCTGGCGAGGTAGCGGATGTTCACCTCGGCCCAGGCCGGGGTGAGCGAGAGGCCGAGGGCCGTGGAGAGGGCGAGGGTGCGAAGGGATATGGTCATGGTCGTTTCCTTTGGGTGGGTGGGTTCAGCGGGAAAGGTCGGCCCAGCGGCACAGGCGGCGCTGCAGCGTGACGAGGGCGGCGTTGGCAGTCAGGCCAAGCGCGGCAAGCAGGAGGATCGCCGCGAACATCTGCGGGATCTGGAAGTTGTACTGGGCGTTCATCACCTGAAACCCGAGCCCCCGGTTCGCCCCGATCATCTCGGCCGCGATCAGCAGCAGCAGGGCGGTGGTGGCCGACAGGCGCAGACCGACGAAGATCGACGGCACCGAGGCAGGCAGAACCACGCGGCGGAAGATCGTGGCGCGCGAGGCGCCGAAGGTGGCGGCCATCTCGATCAGCTTGCGGTCGACTTCCTTGACGCCGCCGATGGTGGCCAGCAGGATCGGGAACAGGGTGGCCCAGAAGATCACGAAGACCTTGGAGGCTTCGCCAAGGCCCAAGAGCAGGATGAACACCGGATAAAGCGCCAGCGCCGAGGTCTGGCGGAAGAATTGCAGGATCGGGTCCAGCGCCTGCTCGACGGCGCGGATCTGGCCCATGAACAGGCCCAGCGGGATGCCCAGGCCCACAGCGGCGGCAAAGGCAAGGCCGGACCGTTGCAGGCTGATCGCGATGTCATCCAGAAGTGCGCCGCCGACAACGCCGGTCCATGTGGCGGCAAGGATCTTGTCCAGCGGCGGAAAGACGGTCGGATTGATCCAGCCCAGTGTGGAGCCGATCTGCCAGAAGGCCAGAAAGCCTGCAAGCAGTCCATAGCGGCGCAGCGCGACCCCGGCCCCCGCCACCCCCCGGCGCAGGACCGCCGCGCCGGGGGGGACTTCGACAGAGACGACCGGGGAGGAATCGAGGCTCTGGAAGGTCATGGTTTCACTCCGCTGCATGGGCCGCGCGCCGCGACAGCGCCCAGCGGGTTTCGGGGAAGGGCAGACCCAGGTTTTCCCGCAGGGTGCGGCCTTCGTATTCGGTGCGGAACAGGCCGCGCCGCTGCAGTTCCGGGATCACCAGATCGACGAAATCGGTCAGCCCGGTGGGCAGCCAGGGCGGCAGGATGTTGAAGCCGTCCGCGCCCTCGTTGTGGAACCAGTCCTCCAGCACATCGGCGATCTGCGCCGGCGTGCCGACCACGGTGAAATGCCCCCGCGCGCTGGCGACGTGCTGGTAAAGCTGGCGGATGGTGAAGCCGTTCTCATCCGCGATCCGGCGGATCAGGTCCTGACGCGATTTCATCCCTTCGGTCGGGGCCACCGGCGGCAGCGGGCCGTCAAGGTCCACCCCTGTCAGGTCCAGCGTGCCCCCGGTCAGGCCCTTGATCAGGGCGATGCCGTCCTCTTCCAGGATCAGGCCGGTCAGGCGGTCATATTTCTCGCGGGCCTCTGCTTCCGTCCGACCGACGAAGGGCGAGACCCCCGGCATGACCAGGATGTGGTCGGCATTGCGCCCCAGACCGCGCGCGCGGGCCTTGATGTCGCGGTAGAACTCCTGCGCGGTGTCCAGCTTCTGGTGGGCGGTGAAGATCACCTCGGCAGTCGCGGCGGCGAGCCCCCGGCCATCGTCGGACTGGCCGGCCTGGACGATCACCGGATGGCCTTGGGCCGACCGGCTGACGTTGAGCGGTCCCCTGACCTTGAAATGCTCGCCCTTGTGGTCGGTGTAGTGGACTTTTTCGGGTTCGAAGAACCGGCCCGAGTCCTTGTCGCGCAGAAAGGCGTCGTCCTCGAAACTGTCCCACAGCTTCTTGACCACGTCCACATGCTCGGCGGCCCGCTTGTAGCGGAAGGCGTGCGGGTGCTGCTGGTCCAGGTTGAAGTTCTGCGCGGCGGACTCGGTCGCCGTCGTCACCACGTTCCACCCGGCGCGACCGCCCGAGATCAGGTCCAGCGAGGCGAACTTGCGGGCGAGGTTGTAGGGCTCTTCGTAAGTGGTCGAGGCGGTGGCGATGAAGCCGAGGGTCTTCGTCAGCGGGGCAAGCGCCGAAAACAGCGTGACAGGCTCGAAACCGGCCACCTTGGCGTTGCCGCCCTCGATCCCGCCACCAAAGGCGATAGCCAGGCCATCGGCGAGGAAATAGGCGTCGAACAGGCCCCGTTCGGCCTCTTGCGCCAGCTTCAGATGGAAGTCGAAGCTGGTCGCGCCATCGGCTGGGCTGTCGGGGTGACGCCAGGCGGCAATGTGCTGGCCGCCGCCGGGAAGGAAGGCGCCAAGGCGGATCTTGCGGGGGCGGATCTTGCGGATCGTGGTCATGGGTTGGGTCCTTTCGGGCAAGCCGGGATTGGTCCCGCCAAAGGGCGGGTCGAGGGGGAGAGGGAAAGGCGCGGTCGGATCAGGCGGCGGTGGCGGCGGGCAGGGCTTGCAGGTCCTTCGGCAGCTGGCTGACAGCGCGATCAATGCGGGTCAGCAGGGCAGGTGATGCCGGAACCCCATCGCTGAAATCGGCACCCGAGGCATAGACGCCCGTCGGCAGGGTGAGGGCTTCAAAGAAGCCGAACAGGGGGCGAAGCTGGTGTTCGATCACCAGCGCATGCTTGTCGCCGCCGCCCGTCGCGGCCAGAAGGACCGGCTTGCCGGCCAGGGCGGCAGGGTCGATCAGGTCGAAGAGGTGTTTGAACAGGCCGGTGTAGCTGCCCTTGTAGACCGGGCTGCCCACCACCAGCGCATCCGCAGACAGGATCGAGGCGACGATGGCGCGCGGCAGGCCATCCAGATCGTCCAGCGTCTGTGCCGTGCCGAGGGCGGGCTGAAGATCGGTCAGGTCATAGGTGGCGGCCGTCGCCCCAAGGCTTGCCGCGGCCCTTGCGGTGACCAGATCGACAAGTGCGCGGGTCTTCGACGGGCGGCTGAGACTGCCGGCAAGGCCGACGATGCGGAGGGTCATGGAGGGCTCCAATAAACGATTCATCTTGTCGTGTAATCTGGCAGCAGAACGCGGCTCGGGCCATTCCAAAGACGAGGGGCGTTTTGACAGGAAATGGTTCCCCGAGAGCGGAGAAAGAGAGTTTTGATCCTGTATCGGCGCAGGTCCCGATCAAGGGCAGGGTCAATCGCCGCGCACCGACAGACGCCGAAGGCGTGACCGGGGCTGGTCCAAGGCATTGGAAAGCTGGGGTTTGCTGGCGTGGAGGCGTCAACTTGCGCAAGTGTGCCGCGCCCTGGGTCGACGGCCCCGGAAACGGAATGCGCCCGGCAGGCCAGAAGGACTGCGGGCGCAAGGAGGTTGCGGTGAAGCGGAACAGGACCCGGCCGCAACCGTCGCAGGGGTGCGGGCTGATCGCCTGTCCCTGTCAGGCGCTGATGAACTCGCGCACGAAGGGGGTGGCCGGGCGCGAGCGGATGTCCTGGGGTTTGCCGATCTGTTCGATCCGGCCCATCGACATCACCACCACCAGGTCGGCAAGCTCCATCGCCTCTTCCTGGTCGTGGGTGACAAAGACCGTGGTCAGCCCGGTGGTGTCGTGGATGTCGCGCAGGCCCTGGCGCAGTTCCTTCCTCACCTTGGCATCCAGCGCACCGAAGGGTTCGTCCAGGAGCAGCATCCGCGGCTCGATGGCCAGGGCGCGGGCCAGCGCCACACGCTGGCGCTGGCCGCCCGACAGTTGCGACGGATAGCGCGCGCCGATGTCGGGCAGCTGGATCAGCTCCAAGAGCTTGGTCACCCGCCGGGCGATCTCGGCCGTGGTCGGACGGACGGCGCGGGGGCGGGCGCGCAGGCCGTAGGCGATGTTCTCGAACACCGTCATGTGGCGGAACAAGGCGTAGCTCTGGAACACAAAGCCCGCACGGCGCTCCTGCACCGTCAGCCCCGTCGCGTCCTGCCCGTCAAAGAGGACCCGGCCGGAAGTGGGGTATTCCAGCCCGCCGAGGATGCGCAAGAGGGTGGTCTTGCCCGAGCCGGAGGGGCCAAGCAGCGCCACCAGCGCGCCCGACGGCAACGACAGCGACACCGGATGCAGCGCCGCCGTGGTGCCGAAGCTTTTCGAGATTTCGTCGATTTCGATGTGCATCGGAGTTCTCCTAGTGGCTGTGCTTGGCAGCAAGCTGGTCGGCATGGCGGATTTCCAGAGCGGTTTTCAGCAGAAGGGTGACGAGTGCGAGCAGCGCCAAGACGGCGGCAAGGCTGAAGGCCGCGACCGAGAGATATTCCTGATAGAGCATCTCGATCGTGGTCGGCATCGTGGCGGTCTGGCCCCGGATCTTGCCCGAAACCACGGCGACCGCGCCGAATTCGCCCATCGCCCGCGCGTTGCACAGCAGCACGCCATACATCAGCGCCCAGCGGATGTTGGGCAGCGTCACGGTCCAGAACACCCGCCAGCCGCCCGCGCCCAGCGTGAGCGCGGCCTCTTCCTCGGCCCGGCCCTGTTCGATCATCACCGGGATCAGCTCGCGCGCGACGAAGGGAAAGGTCACCAGCATGGTGGCCAGGATGATGCCGGGCATCGCAAAGACGATCGGATAGCCCTGCGCCACCAGCCAGCCGCCCAGAGCCGAATTCGCGCCGAACATCAGCACGATGCACAGGCCCGCCACCACCGGCGAGATCGAGAACGGCAGGTCGATCAGCGTGATCAGGAAGGCCTTGCCGCGGAAATCGAACTTGGTGATGAACCATGCCGCCGCGATGCCGAAGATGGCGTTCAGCGGCACCGAGATGGCGGCAATGATCAGCGTCAGGCGGATCGCGTCGCGCGCGTCGGCGCTGGCCAGGCTTTGCAGCGAGGCCATGAGGCCATCGGCCAAAGCCTCGACAAAGACCGCGATGAGCGGCGCGAAGACCAGGATCGCCAGGCCCGCGAAGGCGACGGCAATCAGGGTCCATCGGGCTGCGGGCGCTTCCTCGGTGGCCGAGCGGAAAGGCGCGGGTTTGACAAGGGTTGCGTCAGACATAACCAATCCTCCGGCGGCTCCAGATCTGGATCAGGTTGATGACCAGAAGCATCGCGAAGCTGATCAGCAGCATGGCGATGCCGATGGCGGCGGCGGCGTCGTAGTTGAACTCTTCCAGCTGGATGATGATCAGCAAAGGCGCGATCTCGGTCACCAGCGGGATGTTGCCCGCGATGAAGATGACCGATCCGTATTCACCGACCGCCCGCGCCAGCGCCAGGGCAAAGCCGGTCAGCGCCGCGGGGGTCAGCATCGGCAGGATCACATGGCGGATGGTGTGCAGGCGGCTGGCGCCGAGGGTGGCAGAGGCTTCTTCGACCTCGCGCTCGATTTCCTCGATCACCGGCTGCACAGTGCGGGTGACGAAGGGCAGGCCGACAAAGATCAGCGCGATCAGGATGCCCCACTGGGTATAGGCGATCTTCAAGCCGATTTCCGCCGCCATCTGCCCGAAAAGGCCGTTGGGCGCATAAAGCGCGGTCAGCGAAATGCCGGCGACGGCCGTGGGAAGGGCAAAGGGCAGGTCCACGGCGGCGTCCAGAATCCGGCGGCCGGCAAAGCGGTAGCGCACCAGCACCCAGGCCAGAAGCACGCCGAAGATCAGGTTGAAGATCGCGGCGAAAAGCGAAAGGCGGAACGACAGGTAAAGCGCCGCCCAGACGCGTTCGCGGTTCACGGTGTCCCAGATGCCTGCCAGACCGAAGTTGGCGCCCTTCAGAAGAAGGGCGCCGATGGGCAGCAGGACGACAAGGGAAAGCATCGTCACGGTGATTCCCATGCTCAAGCCCAGGCCGGGCATGGGGGATCGGTGGATCAGGGGTCTGCCCATCTTGGGTCCTTACTTCGGCACGAAGATCTGGTCGAAGATGCCGCCATCGGCAAAATGCTCGGCCTGCACCTTGGCCCAGCCGCCGAAGCTGGCGATGTCAACGAGTTCCAGCTGCGGGAAGCGGGCGACATCCTCGGGGTTGGCGGCCGAAGCATCCCAGGCGCGGTAGAAGTTCCGGAAGGCGATCGCCTGTCCTTCGGGGGTGTAGAGGAAGTTCAGGTAGGCTTCGGCCAGCTTGCGCTGCGCGTCCGAGGTGATGTTGCCGTCGACAATCGCCACCGGCGGTTCGGCCAGAACGCTGATCGAGGGGACCACGATGTCGAACTGATCGTCGCCGATTTCCTTCAGCGCCAGATGGGCCTCGTTTTCCCAGGCCAGGAGCACGTCGCCGATGCCGCGCTGCGCGAAGGTGGTGGTCGAGCCGCGGGCGCCGGTGTCAAGCACGGGCACGTTCCGGTAGATCGCGCCGACGAATTCCTTCGGGTCCTTGCCGGTCTTCTCGGCATAGGCCCAGGCGGCCAGGTAGTTCCAGCGCGCGCCGCCGCTGGTCTTGGGGTTCGGGGTGATGACCTGCAGGCCCTCGGCCACCAGGTCGCCCCAGTCCTGGATGCCCTTGGGGTTGCCCTCGCGCACCAGGAAGACGATGGTCGAGGTATAGGGCGACGAGTTGTGCGGCAGCCTGGTCTGCCAGTCGGCGGGCAGCCTTCCGGTCGCGGCGATCCGGTCGATGTCGCCGGCCAGCGCCAGGGTCACCACCTGCGCCGCCAGCCCGTCGATCACCGCGCGGGCCTGCGCCCCCGATCCGCCGTGGCTGACCTGGATCTCGGGCGCTTCATTGCCTTGCGCCACCCACCAGGCGGTGAAGGCTTCGTTGAGCTCGCGGTAGAGCTCGCGCGTCGGGTCGTAGCTGACATTGAGCAGGGACTCGGCCTGGACCGGGGCCGGTGCGGCGCCAAGCGCCAGGACAGAAAGCGCAATCGCCGACAAGGTGCCGCGGGCGGCACGGGCAACGGGCCAGCCGGTCAGGCGGCGCAGGCCATCGGCAATGGTGAGACGGCCATCAGGCTGTGCACCAACGACAGGCCCCTGGGCCGTCACGGTCCCGGCAAGAGTGATGGTGGCAAGCATGGTATTCTCCTGAGCAGATGAGGAATGGTTGGTCTTGAGGGGGCGATAGGGCACGAGGCCGAGGATGGTGTGCTGGATCGGGCCGGTGGGCGTCATTCGCGGCCCTCGGTCTTGCCGGACGCCGCGCCGATCGGTTCGACCCGGACTTCCCACACCGTCGCATCGCGGCCGGAGAGCAGTTCGGCCACCGCCGCTTCCGGGGACCTGGTGAACAGGACCAGCGGGCTGCCGTTGATCCGGTGAGTCTGCCCGGTGCGGCGATCGATCAGACGGACCGCACAGGCCTGCGCCAGCGATTCCGGCATGGCCGACATCACGCGTCCGGCCCGTCCGATCGGATCAAGGTGGAATGCAGCAGTCATCACATGGCTCCTTCGCTTGGGTTCGGGCGCTGTCAGGCAGGGGGTCAGCCCCTGTCATGACAATAATAACGACAGAGATAGTCGAGTATTGCAAAGGAAAATTTACGGCGAATATTGTTGGGTATGGAGAAGATTATTCTCCCTGTCCCGCGTGTGGTGCAGGCGCGATCCACGGGATCAGGGTTCAGGAACAGCCGCTTACGCGCTGGCGACGCTTCCCAAGACCTGATCGGCCACAACGCCCGAGCGCAGCATGTCCTGCAGTGTCAGAGATTCGATCATCACAAGGTAGGACCAGAACACTTCGGCAAAGACCTTGCGGATTCGGCAGGTGGCCTCGTCGGCGCAATCCTCGCAGCGCTGGTAGGCGCGGCGGGACAGGCAGGGCAGGGGGGCAATCGGTCCGTCGATGGTGCGCAGAAGCTCCGAGATCGAGACCTCGGTCGGCTTCTTGATCAGGATGTAGCCGCCCGACCGCCCCCGGATCGACGCGATCACGCCGGCGTTGCGGACCTCGAGCAGGATATGTTCGAGAAACCGCTTGGGCGTGTCGGACCGCTTGGCGATCTCTTCGATCGTCAAGGGTTCGGGCTGGCCCTTGGCCGCTTCGTCGGCAAGGACGAGAAGCGCCTTCAGGGCGTATTTCATCTTCTGCGTGATCATGGATCAGAGTTACGCGGAGGAATGACGAGAATCAACGTCGAGATTGGGGAGCGCCAACCAACCTCGCGCCGAGTTGCGGCAAAACATCAAGAAAACAAGGGCAGACCTCAGGTCGGGACGGTCCGGGATCATACACGATAAGAATGGTAGACTTTATTCCGTTTTGCTGCATGCTGAGCCTCAAGCCCACCAGCCGGGCTAGAGAGGCAGCTGAACCGTGACCGACCTGGACCTGATCGACCGCAAGATCGTGGCCGAACTGATGCGCGATGCGACCTTGCCCATCGCCCAGATTGCCGACAAGGCCGGATTGTCGCAGACCCCGTGCTGGAAGCGCATCCAGAAGCTTGAAGCCTCTGGCGTGCTGACCGGGCGGGTGGCCCTGGTCGATCCGACCAAGCTGGGGTTCGGCCTGACCGTCTTTGTCGGGATCGAGGCCCCCGACCATTCCGCCGACTGGCGCGAGGCCTTTTCCGCGGCAGTGAACGCGATCCCCGAGATCATGGAAGTCTACCGGATGGCCGGCGAGATCGACTATCTTCTGCGCGTCGCGGTCGCCGACATGACGGCCTTTGACCGGCTTTACAAGCGTCTGACGGACGCGGTTCCGATCAAGAACGTGACCAGCCATTTCGCGATGGAGCGGATGAAGTTCACCACGGCCTATCCGGTGGACACGCTGTCGCGCTGAGCAGCCGTGAGAGAACGGCCTTCCCTTTCCGGTGTCATCTTTGGAACCAAAATACACGACAATCTTGCTAGATTTATACCAGAGACCGAGTCGCAACCCCGTGGAGGTAACCGATGAGCAAGACCCTGATCGTCCCTGGCCTCGACGGCTCGCCCGATCCGCATTGGCAGCACTGGTGGGCCGCGACAGACCCCAAGGCGCTGATGGTCGACCTCGCCGATCCCGGGCGTCCGGTTCCGGCAGTCTGGGAAATCGAACTGGCCTCGATGATCCTGCGTCATCCGGACTGCGTGCTGGTCGGACATTCGCTCGGCGTCGTGCTGATCGCGCGGATTCTGGCAAGATGGCCGCAGCTGAAGGTCCGCGCTGCGTTGCTTGTCGCCCCGGCCGAGACGCGGGGCAGCGACCGGATCGGCCAGTTCGGTCCGATCCCCGAGCTGCGGATGGACATCCCGACAACCGTGGTCGCCAGCCGGAATGATCCGTGGATGAGCTTTGGCCGCGCCGCCCATCTGGCGCGCGCCTGGGGCAGCGACCTTGTCGATCTTGGAGCTGCCGGTCACATCAACGTGGCTTCCGGTTTCGGTCCGTGGGCCAGAGGCAAGGCCCTGCGTGATGAGCTGATCGCGGCGACGGAAGCGCAGCCGGCGCGTCAGGCACAGGGCTGGAGGATCGCGCTGTGAAGAGGGTCCTCCGCCAACCGCACCAGGGTCGCTCGGGATTTGTCGCACTGGCGCTCTTTCTTCTGGCCTACACCGCAAGCATGGCGCTTGTGATCGCCCCGCAACAGGTCAAGGCGGCGATGGATGCACCCTGGACCTGGGCCTTCGAGTAACCACGCAGACGGAAAGGTGACTGAAATGATGGACGGGCGTTTCGACCAGCACTTCGCGGAACTCTTTGCCGCCTCCCTCGACACTGAAGACAGGACGGGCAAGCAGCCACCGCTTTGGCCTTTGGTCCTGGCCTGCATCGGCGGCCTTGCCGCGATCGCCCTTGCCGCTGTTGTGACCTGACGCACCCGGGACAGCCCCGATGGAAGGGCTGCATCACGCCGGTCAACGGCAGAAGCGTGCCGGGCGCATGAGCAATCCGAGGGCTTCGCGCCCCCCGCGCTTGCCCACCCCGGCGCTGCCCATCCCGGCGCGGCCGCCCCCGGCGCTGCGCTTTGGCGCCCCCGACGAAAGGGTTCCGGGTTGGACGTGTCGGCCAGAGCCCCGACCTAGGGGGCCGTCGCGGGTTCGGTGGGGGGGATCCCTTCGGCGGGGGGCACAGGGGCCTCGGCTTCCGCTGCCACAGGTGCCTCGGGCGGAGCCGTCAGGATGCCGTTCTGCCACATCCCCTCGGCCACTTCGCCGCTGGCGTAGGTGAGCTTGCCCTGGCCTTCGCGCTTGCCGGCCTTGAACATGCCCTCGTAGACATCGCCCTCGGGGTAGGTGGCCACGCCCTGGCCCTCGATCTGGCCGGCGACCCATTGGCCCACATACCTGAACCCGTCGGTGGTGGTGAACTCGCCCTGGCCGTGCCTCAGGCCGGCCTTGAAGTCGCCCTTGTAGAGGCTGCCGTCGGGGTAGACCGCCGAGCCGACACCCTGGCGCTGGCCTGCGACCCAGTCGCCTTCGTAGCGGTAGCCGTCGGGGTAGGTCATCACGCCCCTGCCCTCGGGCTTGGCCTGCTTGAACGACCCCTCGTAGACCCTGCCGTCGGGGTAGGTGGCGCGGCCCTCGCCCTCGATCACGCCCGCCACCCAGTTGCCCTGGTAGGTCGAGCCGTCCGGGTAGGTGATCGCGCCCTGGCCGTTCGGCTGGTCGGCCTTCATCGCGCCGATATAGACCGAGCCGTCGGGATAGGTGATGGAGCCGGTGCCCTCCATCCGGCCTTCGACCCAGGTGCCTTCGTACTTGAAGCCGTCGGGGGTGGTGAAGGTGCCACGGCCCTGGCGCCGGTCATTGGTCCAGGTGCCGACGTAGATGGCGCCGGACTTGTGGGTCAGCTTGCCCTGCCCGTCGCGGAGACCGTTCTTGAAGCTGCCCTCGTAGACGTCGCCGTTGGGCTGGGTCAGCATCCCCTGGCCGTTGATCTGCCCTTCGACCCAGTCGCCCTGGTAGACCAGCCCGTCGGGCATGGTCAGGCGGCCCTCGCCCGATCGCTGGCCCTGGACCATCCCGCCCTCGTAGGTCGTGCCGTCGGGATAGGTGATGCGGCCCTGGCCTTCCTTGACGCCCAGGACCCAGTCGCCCTCGTAGGTGTAGCCCGAGGGGTTCGTCAGCTTGCCCTTGCCGTGGTGGGTGCCCCTGACGAAGGATCCTTCGTAGACCGAGCCGTTGGCGTAGGTGGCCTTCCCCATCCCGGTCATCTGGCCCTGGACCCAGTCGCCTTCGTAGACGCGGCCATCGGGCGACGTGATCTTGCCCTTGCCGTCGGGCTGGCCGTTGACGAAGTCGCCTTCGTAGACCGACCCGTTGGCGTAGCGCGCGGTGCCGACGCCGGTGATCTCACCGTTCACCCACTCGCCAGAATAGGTGAAGCCCGAGGGCAGTCGGTAGGTCCCGATGCCGTGCTGGCGGCCGTTCAGGAAGGTGCCTTCGTAGACCGAGCCGTCGTCGTACTGCTTGGTGATGATGTCGCCGTCCTGAGCCTGCGCGGGAAGGGCGAGGGCGGCAAGGAGCAGGGCAGTCGGCAGGCGCATGGGCGAATCCCTCGGGGGGTGGTTGGCGGCAGGGTACGGGGGCGGTTCCGGTGTGACAAGGATTTGCCGGTCACGCCTCCTCGTGCGCCTTCGGCTTCTCGTCGGGGGCGCGTGGGGGGCGCGCGTGAAGGGGCGCGCGCGTGCAGGCCAGGAAGTGAACGACGAGCGGTTCCCTCAGATGCGATCCCGGTCTAGATATAGAGGAAAGGAGCCCCGTCATGACCGATTTGTTCAAGATGATGCTGGCGCAGCTGAACCCGGTGGTGGGGGACATCGCGGGGAACGCAGGCAGGGCGAGGCTGGCCTGGGAGACCGGACGCGCGGCAGGCGCGGACCTGGTCGCGCTGACCGAGATGTTCATCACCGGCTACCAGACCCAGGACCTGATCCTGAAGCCCGCCTTCGTCGCGGCCGCCGTGGCGGCGGTGGAGCGGCTGGCGGTCGACTGCGCGGACGGTCCGGCGCTGGGGATCGGCGGGCCGGTGCCGCATGGCGGCAGGCTGTACAACGGATACTACGTGCTGGAGGGCGGGCGGGTGCATGCGCGCGTGCTGAAGCACCATCTGCCGAACGATGCGGTGTTCGACGAGAAGCGGGTGTTTGCCTCGGCCGATGTGCATGGGCCTTACGTGGTGAAGGGGGTGCGGATCGGAACGCCGATCTGCGAGGATGCCTGGCACCCGGATGTGGCCGAGACTCTGGCCGAGACGGGGGCAGAGATCCTGCTGGTCCCGAACGGGTCTCCGTATCATCGGGGCAAGCCGAATCTGCGGCTGAACCTGATGGTGAGCCGGGTCGTCGAGACGGGCTTGCCGCTGGTCTACCTGAACATGGTCGGCGGGCAGGACGACCAGGTGTTCGACGGCTCGTCCATGGTGCTGAACCGGGGCGGGCGGCTGGCGGCGCAGTTGCCGCAGTTCGACGAGACCGAGGTGATGGTCACCTTCCGGCGCGGGGCGGAGGGGTGGGAGGCGGACCCCGGCGAGATCCACGAGATCCCGCCGATCGGTGAAGCGGATTACCGGGCCTGCGTGCTGGCCTTGGGCGACTACATGCGGAAGACGGGGTTCAGAAAGGCGCTCCTGGGCCTGTCGGGCGGGATCGACAGTGCCATCGTCGCGGCGATGGCGGTGGATGCGCTGGGGCCGCAGAACGTGCGCTGCGTGATGCTGCCGTCCGAGTTCACCAGCCAGGAGTCGCTGGACCTTGCGACGGCGGCGGCGCGGGCTCTGGGCTGCCGCTACGACTCGGTGCCGATCAAGGGCGCGCAGGCCGCGGTGGGCGAGGCGCTGGCGCCGCTGTTTGCCGGGGCGGAACCGGGGATCACCGAGGAGAACATCCAAAGCCGCCTGCGCGGAGTGATCCTGATGGCGCTGTCGAACAAGTTCGGCGAGATGCTGCTGACCACCGGCAACAAGTCCGAGATGGCGGTGGGCTACTGCACCATCTACGGCGACATGAACGGGGGCTACAACCCGGTCAAGGACATGTACAAGACCCGCATGTTCCTGACCGCGCGCTGGCGCAACGAGAACCACCGGGCCTGGATGAAGGGCCCGCCGGGCGAGGTCATTCCCGAGCGGATCATCTCGCGCCCGCCCAGCGCCGAACTGCGGGCCAACCAGCGCGACGACGACAGCCTGCCGCCCTATGAGGTGCTGGACGCGATCCTGGAATGTCTGGTGGAGAAGGAAATGTCGGTGGCCGGGATCGTGGCGCTGGGCTTCGACCGGGCCACGGTAAAGCAGGTCGAGCACCTGCTTTACATCGCCGAATACAAGCGGTTCCAGTCGGCCCCCGGTGTCCGGCTGACGCAGAAGGCCTTCTGGCTGGATCGCCGCTATCCCATTGTCAACCGCTGGCGCGATGACAGCTGAGCCCCGATGAGTTCGGAAATAGTCGTCGTCAATTTCTACGCCCTGCGCGACCCCGAAGGTTTCGACCGGGCGCTTCGGGTCCTGGTGCCCAGAGTGCGGCTGCAGGGGCACGCGGGGTTGCGCAGCTATCGCTTCTTCGGCGCGGGCCCGAAAGAGCGGCGGCTGGTGGCGATCTATGACGGACCCTCGGCCTGGGTCGGGCATCACGACATGATCATGGCCTGGCCCGAGATGGCCGCCTTGCGGGCGTCGGCGCGGCTGGCGCGGACCGATCTTTACGGGCCGATCACTCCGCCGATGCAGGCCTGGATCGACCGGATGGGGCTGTCCGGGAAGCTGCGCCACCAGGGCGAAAGCATCGGCGGCTTCCGGCGCTGATCATCCGGCGCTGATCATCCGGCGCTGATCGGAAGAGCGGCTGCGGCTCGGGGGTGGTCGGGGAGCAGGGCGACCTCGGCTCGCCTCAGACCTCGGTCACCGCACATTCCGGCAGAAGGCGCATGACGTCCTCGGGGCGGCAAAGCTGGGTCGCGTCCGTGGTGACGGCGGCAGAGGCGGCGGCCGAGCCCATCGCCAGCGCCTCGGCATGGGACTGACCGCGCGACAAGGCCAGCACGAAGGCCGCAACGAAGCTGTCGCCCGCGCCGACGGTGGACTTGACCCGGACCTTGGCGGCCCTGGAGAACAGCCGCTGGTCGGCGTCGGCCAGCACGTTGCCCTCGGCCCCGCGGGCGATGATCACGATCCTGGCCACGCCCCTGCGCACCAGCGACTGCGCGAATTCGGCGGTGTCGGCAACAGTTGGCAGGGGCTTGCCCGCAAGCTCTTCGCCTTCCGGCCCGTCCATCCGCAGGACTTCAAGGCCGGGGATCGGGTTCCGCACCGCCTCGGTCAGAGTCGAGCCGGAGGTGTCCAGCACCACGCGTGTTTCGGGCATCGACGCCGCCAGCTGTGCGGGGAAGTCGACCGGCACGCCGGGGGGCTGGCTGCCCGAGATCACCGACAACCCACCGGGCCGCGCGGTGGCGCGGAGCAGCGTGAAGACGCGGGCGCGTTCGGCCTCGCCCCAGACCGGGCCGGGCAGCATGAAACGGTATTGCTTGCCGGTGGTCGCCTCGTTGACGGTCAGCGACTGGCGCGTCTCGCCGGGGCCGAGGATCGACAGGAAGGTCACGCCCTCGCCCCGGATCAGGCCGGCCAGCCGGTCCCCGGTCAGCCCGCCGATGGCCACCAGGGCAAGGCTGTCGCCGCCCAGCGCCTTGATGGCGCGCGAGACGTTGAGACCGCCGCCGCCGGGGTCGAGCATCGGTTCGGTGCAGCGCAGCTTGTGGCCGGGGATCAGCTCATGCACCTCGGTCGCCATGTCGAGCGCGGGATTGAGCGTGAGGGTCAGGATCGGAAGCTGGGACATGCGGCACCTTTGGCTGTTACCGCTATCATAAACGCTTCGCCCGGAAATGGAACTGCCCCCGACGGTTGGGCCGGGGGCAAAAGTTTTCGAAAACTTTTGCAAAATCCTTCGAAGGATTTTGGTCCGGGCTCAGCCGTTCAGCATCAGCTGGTAGCTGACGGGCACGAAGCGGAAGCCGTCGCCCAGCGGCTCGACATAGCCCAGGCCGGGGAAGGGCATGTGGTAGCCGATGAAGGGAATCCGGTCGGCGGCGATCATGCCGAAGACCTGCCTGCGCACGGCAGCAGCGGCGGGTTTGTCGGCGTCGAAGCGGACCTCCCAATCGGGCTTTTGCAGCGACCAGACATAGTGGTTGGCAGTGTCCGCCGTGATCATCAGGCGCTGGCCGTCCGAGTCCACCTGATAGACCATGTGGCCGGGCGAATGGCCGAAGGCGGCCATGCCGGTGATGCCGGAGACGACGCTGCCGCCATCGTCAAGGAAGGTGGTCTTCTCGTTCAGGGGCCTGACGTTCTTGTCGAAACCTTCGTTCGCGGCGCCGGACCAGTGATTGTGCTCGACGCTGCCCGTGACGTAACGGGCGTTGGCGAAGGTGGGCGTGGTGCCGTCCGCGCCCATCAGCCCGCCGATATGGTCACCGTGCATGTGGGTCAGGACCACGACGTCGACCTGGTCCGGCGTGTAACCCGCAGCGGTCAGCGCGGCGAGCGTGCCCTCGGCGGCGAGGCCGGTGTCGAAGAGGACCAGCTCGGCCCCGGTGTTGACCAGGGTCGGCGTGAAGAAGGTCTGCGTCCGGTCGGCCGGGATGAAGTTCGCGGCGGAAAGGGCGGCGAACTCCTCGGCAGAGGCGTTGGTGCCGAAGGTTTCCTGCGGCTGGTCACCGGCGCGGGTCCCGGCGAGCAGGGTCGTCACCTCGAAGCTGCCCAGCTTGAAGCGGTTCCAGGGCGCGAAGCCCGAACCCTGCATCTCGGCCTTGGCGAAGACGGGAAGCGGGAGGGCAGCGGCAAGCGGCATCGTGGCACCGGCGAAAAGCGCCTGACGGCGGGAAAGGCGGGTCATGGGTGTCCTCCTGAACATCGGGAGCAGGAAGGGTAGGTCCGCACCACCCGCAGTCCCCTCACAGGCGCGTCATGTGTCCTGCGGGTCTGCACATCGCATGTGCGGCTCCGCCGGGAACCGCGTCACTCCCACCAGCGGTCGATGGCGGCGATCTGCTCGTCGGACCAGCCGAAGTGATGCGCCAGTTCGTGGATGACGACGTGGCTGACCAGTTCCTGGATCGAGACGTCGCCGCGTTCGCACCATTCGTCCAGGATCGGGCGGCGGAAGAGCCAGATCACATCGGGCCGGGTCATCTGGTCGGCGGTGGATTTCTCGGTCAGCGGAATGCCGTCGTAAAGGCCGGTCAGATCGAAGGCATCGTCAACCTCGAGCTCTTCCAGCACGTCATCGTCCGGGAACTCCTCGATCCGCAGCCGGATGTGGGTGGCGGGTTCGCGGAAGGGATCGGGCAGGGTGGAGATCGCCTCGTGGGCGAGCTGCTCGATCAGGGCGAGGGAGGGGGCGATGCTGTCTGGGGCTGGGTTGGTCATTCCGGCAAGATAGGGATGGCACCGCGCGGGGGGAAGGGGCGCGCCGCCACGGTGTCGTGCCGGAGTGCTGAAAAGTGCTGCGCGCATCGCCGCGGTGGATGCCGGAGCGCCGGGGGACCGTCTCTGCGCAAGCGCCGCCGAAATCGCGGGGCGCTGGCCGCTGCATCCGGCCCGACCTTCCGGACGGCGCGGCGTCCCCGGCCCGCATCAAGCCGCGCGGACGGCGTTGCCGCGGACGGCGGGACCGGCGGCTCAACTGGACAAATGCGGTGCCGTGTGACAGGGAAGGGCGCTTGAAGGAGCCCGTTTCATGCCCACGACGTCGCCTGCGATCACCACCCGCTTCGCCCCCTCGCCCACCGGCTGGATCCATGTGGGCAACCTGCGCACTGCGCTGATGAACTACCTGATCGCGCGGCAGAACGGCGGGACCTTCATCCTGCGCCTGGACGATACCGACCAGGAGCGGTCAAAGCAGGAATACATCGACGGGCTGAAGGCGGACCTGGACTGGCTGGGAATCAGGTACGACCGGATCGAGCAGCAGTCGAAGCGGATGGCGCGCTATGCCGAGGCGGCGGACCAGCTGAAGGCGGCCGGGCGGTTCTACGAGTGTTTCGAGACTCCGGTGGAACTGGACCTGAAGCGCAAGAAGCAGCTGAACATGGGAAAACCCCCGGTCTATGACCGGGCCGCGTTGAGCCTGACCGAGGCGCAGAAGGCTGCCTTCCGCGCCGAGGGACGGCAGGGCTACTGGCGCTTCAAGCTGGATCTGGAGCGGATCGAGTGGCGGGACGGCATCATCGGGGACATCTCGATCGATGCGGCGTCCGTCAGCGACCCGGTGCTGATCAAGGCGGACGGGCAGGTGCTTTACACCTTTGCCTCCAGTGTCGACGACGTGGACATGGGGGTCACGCACATCGTGCGCGGCGCGGACCATGTGACCAACACCGCGACGCAGATCCAGATCATGAAGGCGCTGGGCGGCACTCCGCCCACCTTTGCGCACCACAGCCTGCTGACCGGACCGCAGGGCGAGGAACTGTCGAAGCGCCTTGGCGTGCTCAGCTTGCGCGACTTGCGGGCGCGGGGGGTGGAGCCGCTGGCGCTGCTGAGCCTCATGGCGCGGCTGGGGTCGTCGAAGCCGGTGGAGCTGGCCGGGTCGATGGACGAGCTGGTGGCGGGGTTCGACGTGGGGTCCTTCGGGGCCGCGCCGACCAAGTTCGACGCCGAGGACCTGTTCCCGCTGACCCGGCACCATGTCCAGTCGCTGCCCTTTGCGGCAGTGAAGGACCGGGTCCTGGCGCTGGGCGTGCCGGAGGCCGAGGCCGAGGCGTTCTGGGCAGTCGCCAAGGGCAACATCACGATCCTGGCGGACCTGGAGGAATGGTGGACGCTGTTCCGCGACGGGGCCGAACCGGTGGTGGATGAGGCCGACCGTGACTTCGTCCGGCAGGCGCTTGCGCTTCTGCCCGCGCAGCCCTGGACCACGGCGACCTGGGGCGAGTGGACGGCGGCGGTGAAAGCGGCGACGGGCCGCAAGGGCAAGGACCTGTTCCGCCCGCTGCGCCGGGTGCTGACCGGTCGCGATGCGGGGCCGGAGATGGCCGACGTGATGCCGCTGCTGCACAAGGTGCCAAGCCTCTGAGTCCGGGGCCGGCCCCGGGGGCGCGTCGCCCCCCGGACCCCCGAGGATACTTGAGCAAATGTGAAAGGGCTTTGGCATGGCCGGGCCGCAGGCGAAGTTTGTCGAAGGCAACCTGTTCCGGCATGTGTCGGTGATGGCCCTGACCTCGTCCGTCGGATTGATGGCGGTCTTTGTCGTCGACCTGATCAACATGTTCTACATCGCCCTTCTGGGACGTGAGGAACTGGCCGCGGCCATCGGCTATGCGGGGGCGATCCTGTTCTTCACCACAAGCTTCGGGATCGGCATGTCGATTGCCGTGGGTGCGCTGGTGGCGCGGGCCCTTGGGGCGCGAGACCCCGCTCTGGCGCGCGAGAAGGCGACGACCGGGCTGGTGCTGAGCTTTGTCGCGGGGTCACTGTTCGCAGCGGTGGTCTGGGTCTTCCTGTGGCCACTGGTGGGGCTTCTGGGCGCGACCGGCCAGACCGCTGCGCTGGCGGTGCATTTCCTGCAGATCGTCATCCCGTCGCAGCCGCTGCTGATGGTCGGCATGATCGGTGGCGCGGTGCTGCGAAGCCACGGCGACGCCCGGTCGGCGATGATGGCGACAGTCTGGGGCGCGGTCGCGACGGCGGTGCTGGACCCGATCCTGATCTTCGGGTTCGGATGGGAGCTGACGGGGGCCGCCATAACCTCGGTCGTGGCACGGGTGGTGATTGCCTGGATGGCCTTGCAGCCGATCCGGAAGAAGTATGGCGGCTTTGACCGGCCGACGCTTGGCCAGATCAACGCCGACATGGCGCCGATCTGGGCGATTGCGGTGCCGGCGATCCTGACGCAGGTGGCGACTCCGGTCGGACAGGCCTTCGTCACGCGGGCGACCTCGGCCTATGGCGAGGCGGCGGTGGCGGGGATGGCCATTGCCGGGCGGCTGACCCCGGTGGCCTTTGGCGTGATCTTCGCGCTGGCCGGGGCGATCGGGCCGATCATCGGGCAGAACTTCGGAGCGGGCCGGATGGACCGGGTGCGGCGGACCTTCTGGGACGGGCTGATCTTCACGGCGCTGGTGATCCTGCTGGTCTCGGGACTTCTGTTCCTGCTGCGCGCGCCCATTGCCGATGCCTTCCAGGCCGAAGGGCTGACGCGTGACCTTGTGTTCCTGTTCTGCGGACCGCTGGCGCTGCTGTGGTTCTTCAACGGGATGATCTTCGTCGGCAATGCAGTCTGCAACAACCTTGGCCGGCCGTTCTGGTCGACGATGGTGAACTGGGGGCGGCACACGGTGGGGACGATCCCGCTGGCGCTGTGGCTGGGGCAGCACTGGGGCGCAGAGGGCGTGCTGATCGGCCAGGCTTTGGGCGGGGTGGTCTTCGGCTTTGCCGCCGCCTGGCTGGCGCTGGTGGCGATCCGGTCGCCCAGCCTGCCCGTCCCGCGGGGCCAACCGGCCCCCGAGACCGCGCCCGAGACCGCCCCCGAGACCGCGCCCGTTGTCGGCCCCGGGGAACGGCGGGCCTGATTGTCCGGCATCCTTGTTCTGGTTAAGTTCTCGTCAACCACAAGCTGTTACCCCTGTGTCTCGAGACACGGGAGAAGCCCTTGGCCGAGAACAGCAGCACTGCGCCGGGCACGGCCGGCAACAACACCCACAACGGAACCGCGTCGAACGACACGTTCACGGCCGGAGGGGGCAGCGACGTCGTCAATGCCGGCGCCGGTGACGACCGGGTTGCGGGCGACGGGCCGTTGCCGGGGCAATGGACCTATGCGGTCCATACCAGGGACTTCACCGCTGCGTCCGGTCAGACCGGGACGATCTCGTCGGGCACGTTGCAGGGCACGGGCTATGTCGACGACTTCAACGTGCTGGCGCTGCGCAACACCCTGGCGGGGACGGCGCAGGGAACGAACCAGGACGACTTCGGGGTCATCTACCAGTCGACCCTGAACATCCAGGCCTCGGGCACCTACACCTTCGGCGTCACGTCGGATGACGGGTCGCGGATCATCATCCGGGATGCCTCGGGCAACATCGTCTTCAACCTGGACAACGACCGCGATCAGTCCGCGACCACCGCCAGCGGAACGGTCGAACTCGCGGCAGGTCAGACCTATTCGATCGAGCTATACTACTGGGAAAACCAGGGGGAGACAGCGTTCGGCGCCTCCATCGCGGGCCCGGGCTTCGGCACGACCGACCTGTCGACGTCGACGCTGCTGGGCACGCCGCCCCTGGCCGCCGGGCACGTCGACGGCAGCGACACACTCTATGGCCAGGGCGGCAACGACACGCTGTCGGGCGGTGGAGGGGACGATTCGATCTTTGGCGGGACCGAGGCGGACAGCCTGCTGGGCGAGGCTGGCAATGACCGGCTGTTCGGCGATGCGGGCAATGACACGCTGTCGGGCGGCCTGGGCAACGACACGCTCTATGGCGGGACCGAGGCGGACAGCCTGCTGGGAGGCGACGGCACCGACCTGCTTTCCGGAGATGCGGGAAACGACACTCTTGCGGGGGGGGCCGGGGGTGACACGCTGTTCGGCGGGATCGGCTCTGACCAGCTGTTCGGCGACGGCGAGAACGACCTTGTCTTCGGCGAGGCGGGGCTGGACACCCTGTTCGGCGGCCTGGGGGAGGACACGCTCTATGGCGGGGTCGAGGCGGACAGCCTGTCGGGCGACGACGGCAACGACCGGCTGTTCGGCGAGGATGGGCTGGACACGCTGTCGGGCGGGATCGGGAACGACACGCTCTTTGGCGGCAACGATGCCGACCGCCTGACCGGCTGGACCGGTGACGATCTGCTTTACGGCGACGCGGGCCTTGACACGCTTGTCGCGGGGGATGGCGAAGACACGGCCTATGGCGGCAGCGATGCCGACAGCATCCTGGGCGAGGCGGGCAATGACCGGCTTTACGGCGATGCGGGGATGGACACCCTGGTCGGGGGCAGCGGCAACGACCAGCTCTTTGGCGGCACCGAGGCGGACAACCTGTCGGGCGATGCGGGCGACGACCTGCTGGACGGGGGCAGCAATACCGACATCATCTACGGTGGCGACGGCAACGACACGGTCGATGCCGGCAGCGAGGACGATACGGTCTTTGGCGGTGCCGGTGCGGATTCGATCCTTGGCGGCGATGGCCGCGACCGGCTCCTGTTCGGAACCGGGGATGACACCGTCTTTGGTGGGGGCGGCGACGATTTCATCGACGACGCAGAAGGGCAGCAACTGGTCGGGCGCAACCTGATCTATGCCGGCGCTGGGCGTGATCAGGTCTATACCGGTTTTGACAATGACACGGCCTTTGGCGATGCAGGCGATGACGACATCTTTGGTGAGGGCGGCGACGACCTGATCCACGGCGGCGCCGGGGCCGACAAGGTCTACGGCGGCGACGGGCGCGACACCTTCGTCATGCGCGACGGCGACTTCGCACGGGGCGACTTCGTCGATGGCGGCAGTGGCAGTGGCGGCAGGAGCGGCGGCGATTTCGACGTGCTGGACCTCTCCGGCTATGGCTGGGCGCGGACCGACATCACCTACACCAGCGCGAACGGCGAATCCGGCACGGTGACCTTCTACGACGCGAACGGCGCGGTCCTCGGGACGATGGACTTTGTCGAGATCGAGCAGGTGATCCCCTGCTTCACCGCGGGCACCCAGATCGAGACGCCCCAGGGCCCGCGCGCCGTCGAGAGCCTGCGGCCGGGCGATCTGGTCCTTACGCTGGACGACGGCCCGCAGCCGGTCCGCTGGGTGGGCCAGCGCCGGATCGGGCTGGCGGCGCTGATGGCCGATCCCAGCCTGCAACCGGTGGAAATCGCCGCGGATGCGCTGCAGCCCGGCGTGCCGGAGCGCCCGGTTCGGGTTTCTCCCCAGCACCGGGTGCTTTTCGGCGGCGCAGAGTGCGAGCTGTACTTCGGCACCGAGGAAGTGCTGGTTCCCGCGATCCAGATGGTCGGCCAGCGCGGCATCAGCCAGCGGCTGCGACCAGTGACCTATGTGCCAGTTACTTATGTGCACGTCATGTTCGACCGCCACCAGATCGTCCGCACGCACGGGATGTGGTCGGAAAGCTTTCAGCCTGGCGAGCGCAGCCTGGGCGGGATGCCCGATCCGCAGCGCGACGAGCTGTTGCGGCTTTTCCCCGAGTTGGCGGACCCCGACTCCTATCCGGCGGCGCGGATCACCCTACAGGACCATGAGACCCGGGTTCTGCTTCAGGCGTGACGGCTCCCTGCCACCGCCTTCCGCTGCATGCCGTCGTATTCCGATTTCCTCTTGCCCGTCAGGGTTGCTTTGCGCTAGGCAAGGATCGTCAGGTTCGGGAGAATCCGACGGGCCGCAAGGCCTTTCGGTGCCGAAGGAGCAACCGCCCCGGTAAACTCTCAGGCGCAAGGGACCGTAACTGACGACAGACTCTGGAGAGTTCCCGCGCCAGGCGGGACGCCGAAGGGATAACGATCTCAGGCGCGCCAGATGGCGCAAGGACAGAGGGGGCATCGCAGGGTGGGGATGTGCCCGCCTGACGGTGCCGGAGTGTCTTCCGGCCAGACGACGGGGGGACGGCGATGGCCGATCTTGCAAAGCCGGAGCTGCTGCTGGGGCTGGACAGCCTGCACGAAGAACTTGGCGGCAAGATGGTGCCCTTTGCGGGCTACCGGATGCCGGTGCAATACCCCGATGGCGTGATGAAGGAGCACCTGCACACGCGGTCGTCGGCGGGGCTGTTCGACGTCAGCCACATGGGGCAGGTGATCCTGCGGCCGCGCGGCGCGATGGAGGAGCTGAAGCTTGCCTTCGAAGCGCTGATGCCGGTGGACGTGCTGGGTCTGCCGCAAGATCGGCAGCGCTATGGCCTCTTCACCAACGACCAGGGCGGCATCCTGGATGACCTGATGTTCACCAACCGCGGCGATCACCTCTATGTGGTCGTCAACGCGGCTTGCAAGGCGGCCGACATCGCCCACATGATGGCAATGATGCCAGGGGTGGAGGTGCAGCCGGTGACAGATCGCGCCTTGCTGGCGCTGCAAGGGCCGTTGGCCGAGGCGGCGCTGGAGGCGCTGGTGCCGGGTGTCGCGGCGATTCGGTTCATGGATCACCGGGTGATCGGCGACGTCTGGGTCAGCCGGTCCGGCTATACGGGCGAGGACGGGTTCGAGATCTCGGTCCCCGAGGCGGATGCGGAAGGTTTCGCGCGCAAGCTGCTGGCGCAGCCGGGGGTTGCCCCCATCGGGCTGGGCGCACGGGATTCGCTGCGGCTGGAGGCGGGGCTGTGCCTTTACGGTCACGACATCGACACCGCGACCAGCCCGGTCGAGGCCGGCCTGACCTGGGCGATCCAGAAGGCTCGCAGGGCCGGCGGTGCGCGCGAGGGTGGTTTCCCCGGTGCCGCGCGTGTCCTGAAGGAACTGGCCGAGGGGCCGGAGCGGCTGCGTGTCGGCCTGAAGCCCGACGGCCGCGCCCCGATGCGCGAAGGGGTTGACCTGTTCGCCGAAGACGGGACCCCGGTCGGACGGGTGACCTCGGGCGGGTTCGGACCCAGCGTCAATGCCCCGATTGCGATGGGTTACGTGGCCCGCGCCCATGCTAATGTCGGCACGACCTTGCTGGGCGACCTGCGCGGCAAACGCCTGCCCGTGACCGTGACCGAAATGCCTTTCCAACCGACAACCTACAAGCGCTGAGGACCCCAGGATGAAATACACCAAGGAACATGAATGGCTGCGTGTCGAGGGTGACCTCGTGGTCGTCGGCATCACCGAACACGCCGCGACCCAGCTGGGCGACGTGGTCTTTGTCGAACTGCCCGAGACCGACACGATGGTCGCCGAGGGCGACGAGGTCTGCGTGATCGAAAGCGTGAAGGCGGCCAGCGACATCCTGGCCCCGGTCGATGGCGAGATCGTCGCGGTCAATACCAAGCTGGTCGACTCCCCCGCGCTGGTGAACGAGGACCCGACGGGGGCCGGCTGGTTCTTCAAGATGAAGCTGGATGACCTGAGCGTGCTCGACCAGCTCATGGACGAGGACGAGTATCAGGACCTGATCGGCTGAGGGCCGGCAGAAAGGGCGGGGGCCAGCCCCCGCACCCCCGGGATATTTGCACCAGAATGAAAGGGAGCGGGTCGGGATGCGGCCCGGAGCAGGACATGACCTTTACGCCGACCGACTACAACCCCTACGACTTCGCCAACCGCCGGCACATCGGCCCCTCTCCGGCCGAGATGGCGGAGATGCTGGCCGCTGTCGGCGTGCGGACACTGGACGAGCTGATCGAACAGACGGTTCCCGCATCGATCCGGCAGTCGCGGCCGCTGCCCTGGGCTCCGCTTGCCGAGCATGAGCTTCTGGCGAAGATGAAGGAGGTGGGCGCGAAGAACCGGGTGATGACCAGCCTGATCGGGCAGGGCTATTACGGCACGGTCACGCCCCCGGCGATCCAGCGCAACATCCTGGAGAACCCGGCCTGGTACACGGCCTATACCCCCTACCAGCCCGAGATTGCGCAAGGCAGGCTTGAGGCGCTGTTGAACTTCCAGACCATGGTCTGCGATCTGACCGGCCTCGACGTCGCCAATGCCAGCCTGCTGGACGAGGCGACGGCGGCAGCCGAGGCGATGACGATGGCCGAGCGGGTGGCGAAGTCGAAGGCGAAAGCCTTTTTCGTCGACCGCTTCTGCCACCCCCAGACCATCGCGGTGATCCGCACCCGGGCGCTGCCGCTGGGGATCGAGATCATCGAGGATGACGTGCGCAACCTTGATCCGGCCAGGGTCTTCGGCGCGATCTTCCAGTATCCGTCCAGCTATGGCCATGTGACCGACTTTACCCAGCGCATCGCGTCCCTGCATGCGGCGGGGGCGGTGGCGGTCATGGCGACCGACCTTCTGGCCCTGTGCCTGCTGAAGGAACCCGGCGCGATGGGGGCGGATATCGCGGTCGGCTCGGCGCAGCGCTTTGGCGTGCCGATGGGCTATGGCGGGCCGCACGCCGCCTTCATGGCGGTGAGGGACGCGCACAAGCGGCAGATGCCGGGGCGCATCGTCGGTGTGTCCATCGACGCGCAGGGGGGCAAGGCCTACCGGCTGGCGCTGCAAACCCGCGAGCAGCACATCCGGCGCGAGAAGGCGACCTCGAACGTCTGCACGGCGCAGGCCCTGCTGGCCGTGATGGCCTCGATGTACGCGGTCTTCCACGGGCCGAAGGGCCTGCGGGCGATTGCGGAACGGGTGCATTTCCTGACCCAGCGGCTGGCGCGGGCGCTGAAGGCGGCGGGGGCCAAGGTGGCTCCGAAAGCGTTTTTCGACACGATCACGGTCGAGGTCGGCGTGGGGCAGGCCGGTATCCTGGCCGCTGCCCGCAATGAAGGGCTGAACTTCCGCAAGATCGGCTTGGACCGCGTGGGCATCAGCCTGGACGAGACGACGGACGAACGGGTGCTGGTCAAGGTGCTGCGCGCTTTCGGGATCGACGGCGTGCCGCCGCACCGCGCCACCCTGGGCTTCCCCGAAGAGATGCTGCGGACCAGCGCCTACCTGACCCATCCGGTCTTTCAGATGAACCGGGCCGAGTCCGAGATGATGCGCTACATGCGCCGTCTGTCGGACCGCGACCTGGCGCTGGACCGGGCGATGATCCCCCTGGGCTCCTGCACGATGAAGCTGAACGCCGCGGCCGAGATGATGCCGATCACCTGGCCCGAGTTCGGCACGCTGCACCCCTTCGTGCCGCGCGACCAGGCCCTGGGCTACCAAGAGGCAATCGGCGACCTTTCCGCCAAGCTGTGCGAGATCACCGGCTATGACGCGATGTCGATGCAGCCGAACTCTGGCGCGCAGGGCGAATATGCGGGCCTCTTGACCATCCTCGCCTATCACCGCGCGCGGGGCGACACGCAGCGGACGGTCTGCCTGATCCCGACGTCTGCGCATGGCACCAACCCGGCCAGCGCCCAGATGGCGGGGATGGAGGTCGTGGTGGTGAAATCGGCCCCGAACGGCGACGTGGATGTCGAGGACTTCCGGGCCAAGGCGCAGGCGGCGGGGACCAAGCTTGCGGCCTGCATGATCACCTATCCCTCGACGCATGGCGTGTTCGAGGAAACGGTCCGCGACATCTGCCAGATCACCCATGACCACGGCGGCCAGGTCTATATCGACGGGGCGAACATGAACGCGCTGGTGGGCCTGGTGAAACCCGGCGAGATCGGCGGCGACGTCAGCCACCTGAACCTGCACAAGACCTTTGCCATCCCGCATGGCGGCGGCGGGCCCGGCATGGGGCCGATCGGGGTGAAGGCGCACCTCGCGCCGCATCTGCCTGGGCATCCCGAGACCGGGGGCGACGGCGCGGTCTCTGCGGCACCTTACGGGTCGGCGTCGATCCTGCTCATCTCCTGGGCTTATTGCCTGATGATGGGCGGGCCGGGCCTGACGCAGGCGACGCGGGTCGCGATCCTGAACGCGAATTACATCGCGGCCCGGCTGGCCGGCAGCTACCCGATCCTCTTCATGGGCAACAAGGGCCGCGTCGCGCATGAATGCATCCTGGACACCCGCCCCTTTGCCGAAGCGGGCGTCACGGTGGACGACATTGCCAAGCGGCTGATCGACAACGGCTTTCACGCCCCGACCATGTCCTGGCCGGTGGCGGGGACGCTGATGGTCGAACCGACCGAGTCCGAGACCAAGGCCGAGATCGACCGGTTCATCACCGCACTTCTGTCGATCCGCGAGGAAATCCGGGCGGTGGAACGCGGTGAGATCGCGGCCGAAGACAGCCCGCTGCGTCATGCCCCGCATACCGTGGCGGCACTGGTCGGCGACTGGGACCGGAAATACTCACGCGAGACGGGCTGCTTTCCGCCGGGGTCGTTCCGGGTGGACAAGTACTGGCCGCCGGTAGGGCGGGTGGACAACGTCTTTGGCGACCGCAACCTGATCTGCACCTGCCCGCCGGTCGAGGCTTACGCCGAAGCGGCCGAATGAGGACCCAAAATCCTTGAACAAGGATTTTGACAAATTTCTTGCTTAAGAAATTTGGCCCCCGGGCAAGTCCGGGGGCCGTCGCGTCAGGCCTGCGGCTTTGGCTCGGCTGGCTCCAGCGCCGCGGCGGAACGGTCATGAACCGGCTTCTGGTGACGCGAGTGCAGAGCCATGCGCTGTCGTCCAGGTCTGGGTTTGCGCAACCGCCCCGTACCGTTGACCGCGTCCGGTCGCCGTGATAGCTCCCGACACCAATGACCCGGACCCGCCCGCCCTTTGTTGACGGACTGATCGCCAGCCTGCCGATCGTCCTGGGCTATTTCCCGATCGCCTTTTCGTTCGGGGTGGCTGCAACCCGCGCCGGTTTCTCCCAGATCGACGCCTTTGCCCTGTCGCTGGTGATCTATGCCGGGGCCTCGCAGTTCCTTGCACTGGCGCTGTTGTCGTCCGGCGCGCCGGTGCTGGTCGTCGCCTTCACCCTGATCGCGATGAACCTGCGCCATGTGCTTTACGGCCCCGCCCTGATGCGCCAGGCGGGGGATCAGGCGGGGAATCAGGCGGGGGATGATGCGGGGCGGCGGCATGCCTGGGCCTGGGCCTGGGGCCTGACGGACGAGGTCTTTGGCCAGGCGCTGGGGGCGCTGGCGCGCGGGCAGCGGTTTTCGCAGGCCTACATGTTCGGTCTTGGGCTGGGGGCCTATGCCAGCTGGGTCTCTGGCACGGTGGTCGGAGCCTATGCCGGGGGTGGCGCGCTGGAGGGCTGGCCCGCGCTGAATGCGGGCCTCGGCTTCATGCTGCCCGCCCTGTTCCTGGCGCTGCTTCTGTCCATCCTCAGCCGTCGGCAGCTTCCGGTGATCGCGGTGGCCGGGCTGGCGACGGTCGCCGGGACGCTGGCGCTCAGCGCGACCAGCGGCATCCTGCTGGGAATGCTGGCTGGCGCAGTTGCCGGAACGGTGCGGCGATGAGCTGGGACCTGCTGGCCGTCGCCCTGATGGTCGGGGCGGCAAACTGGGCGTTTCGCGCCTTGCCGATCCTGATGCGGATGGACCGGATGGCGGTGGGGGGCTGGCTGGGCCGGTTCCTGTCCTCGACCGGATCCGCGGCCATTGCCACGCTTTTCGTCGCCTCGATCCTGCCGGCCCTGACCCCTGACCTGGCACGCCTTGCCCCGATCCTGACCGGTACCGCAGCGGTCCTTGCCACCTGGGCCGCCCTCCGGTCCGTCGTGCTGGCGACGCTTGCCGGAGCCGTCACACATGGACTGACGGTCTGGCTGCTTGGCTGAGTGCTTGCGCCCCGCGTCGGCTTGGGCGACCATGCGGAAAACCGGGGAGGTCATCATGCTTGAAATCAGCCCGCAGAAGGTGGTGCACGTCATCTACCTGGCCCGCGAGGCCGGGGCGGGGGATGCCGAACTGCAAGCCTTCATCGACGCCTTGAACGACGACGAGAAGTCTCAGCTGACCGCTGTCGCCTGGGTCGGCCGCGGCGCGTTCGAGCCCGAGGATTTCGACGAAGCCGTGGCGACGGCAACGGCAGAAGCGACAACGCCCACCGCCAGTTACCTGATGGGGATGCCCCACCTGGCCGAAAACCTGGAGGCCGGGCTGGACGCGCTGGGGGTCGATGTCAGCGGCGAGGAAGAGGATTTTCTTTAGGCCGATCTTGCGGGACCGACATCCGTTCCACAGCTTCGGATCGTGCTGGATGAAAGGTGCCGCATGCCTGTGACCGACGCCGTCAAGCTGACCTGTGCCGCCTGTGGCCAGGCGAACCGCCTGCCTGCCGCCCGGTTGGGTGACGCGCCGAAGTGCGGGGTGTGCGGCACTGTGCTGGTCGATGGGTCGGTCGCCGAACTGGACGCGGCCACCCATGACAAGGTGATCGGCGGCGACGGGGTGCCGGTCCTGGTCGACTACTGGGCTCCCTGGTGCGGCCCCTGCCGGATGATGGCCCCGGACTTCGCCAGGGCCGCGAAGATCCTGACGACAGAGGCGCGGCTGATGAAGCTGAACACCGAGGACCATCCGCAGATCTCGGCCCGCGCGGGCATCCGCGGGATCCCGGCGCTGATTCTCTACCGCAACGGCCGCGAGATCGCCCGCCTTGCCGGCGCGCGCCCTGCCGCCGACATCGTGGCCTTCGTCCGCCAGAACACCCCCTAGGCGCCCCCTAGGCGCCCCCTGGGTGCCCCGAGCGCCCGGCTTGACTCTGCCCCGGATTTGCGGTGAAAACGGCAGCGCGGATGGGGCAGTAGCTCAGTTGGGAGAGCGTATCGTTCGCAATGATAAGGCCAGGGGTTCGATCCCCCTCTGCTCCACCAATGACCCACAAATCAAAGCTTTGGCAGCCTCGACAGCAAGTGTGCCACCAAGGTGTGACACAAGAATGCGGCTGAATGCTTACCTTTCCTCGTCTCGTCTCGGCATGTTCTACTTCCGCTGGCCGGTCCCAAGCTCGCCGGATCAACCGAAACTGACCACTGTCCGGTTGTCTTTGCGCACACGATGCCCGAGACAGGCACGCGAAATGGCCCTGTATCTCGCAGCAGGGGCACGGACCAGCAGTCTGCCAGTGCAACCCGTGTCCCGGACACGAATGGACCTGCAAGCCACGGGGAGGCTTGCAGGTCCAGGCCAGTGCGAGGGGGTCGACACCGGCCAGTAGCCCGCAACAGGGACATTGCGGGGTTCAGTTGCGCGAAGGGTGAATTCCCTCCGGCGCGATAATGTAAGTTACGCAAAGGCTTGGCGGCATGTTGCCATGCGGCTGTCCGCCTTTGGTCAAAGTGATGCACGGGGGCTTTTGCGACAGCGTCGGCCCACCGGGTTCGGAATGGATTTGTGGCCACGCAGGCATGTCGCCCTGCCTGCGGTCCGAAGCACTGGCAACATTGGCGACAACACGGTCATGATCGAGCGGTGGAACCTGACCGGCCGCGCGCGTGACGGTCTTGCCTCCGAAAGCTTCGCCGGGGGAGCGCGGCGAAAGCCCGGCCCCGGATCCGGCGTGGACGGGACCCCGTCCGCGCACGTGCGGCAACCGGAAGCTGATCGTCCCGTCGCCGCCGCAGGTCGCACCCCGCAGCAAGAACGGTGCCAGGACCTGGGAAGGCCCAAGCGATTGGCCGTTGCAGGACGCCCAGCCCTTCGGCTCGAAGTTGCCTCCGAGCTGAATGATCGACCCGCGCAAGGGTTTCATCGCATCCGCACCATTTCATCTCGGCCACCAGACGCGGTTGGCCGATGACGCCGTGCTACCGGGCGGGGCGCTGCGCATCTGTGTCAGAACGCACAGAGCCTGGAGTCACTCATCCTTTGGTTGCGCGAGATCGGCAGGTCGCGGGCCGTTGCCGCCGCCGCAAGACCGGGCCGGGGAGCTTTGGCATCCGCGCGGGTCAGAGCCCGCAGAATCCGTTGGACATGCAGCGGATTGCCCATTTAGAAGCGGGGCGAGCCAGGCTACCGTGAGTGCAACCCCGGGGGGAAAACGCTGATGCCGAAAGGGGATATCGAAAGCGGCAATGCACGCAGGCCGGTCACGGCTGACTTCATCGCCCCACCCGCAAGCCCCGCAACCTCAGTCGGCCGCAGGCGCAAGCCGGCAAGGGCCGTCGCCGCCGAAGGTCCGCTGCCGATCATCGGCCAGGCTGGCGTCGCCAAGACGGCCTTCCCCGGCCATGTCGCTTGCCAGTCGAAGCTGGGCCGCACGCGCGAAGGCCTGCACGCCCGCATCGCCGACGACTCCGGGCTGCCCAGGCTGGTCGAGGCCCGCGCCAAACTGGTGGTATCATGAGTCTTGACGCCCTGCTGTCTTACGACCTGCCGCTCTTTCAGGGCCTGTCGGCGGTGGATTTGGCCGGGATCGAGGTGCCATTCACCGAGCGCCGCCTTGGCCCGTGGGAGATCCTGTTTCACCAGAAGGACCAAAGCCGCGACGTCCACTTCCTGCTCTCCGGCACGCTTATCGCGCTGTACTGGACGACCGACGGGCGCGAGGTGATCTTCACCCGCTTTGGTCTTGGCGCCCATTTCGGCGAGCTTGCCGCGCTGGACGACGGAGAACGGTCCCTTGCCGTCGTCGCCCGCAGCGAGGCCACCGTGCTGACCCTGCCGGGCGCCGTCTTCCGCCAGCTCTTTGACCAGATCCCGACGCTGAGGTGGCGGATCACCCACGGCCTGGTCTCCCGCATCCGCGTGCTGACCGCCCGGAACCTGGAGCTGACCACCTACAGCGTCGAACAGCGCGTCGCCTCCTACCTCTTCGGCCTGGCCGTCGACCGCGGCCAGCTGCGCGCCGGGGGCGTGATCACCGAGGCCCCGACTCACGCCGAGATTGCCGCCACCATCGGCTCGAACCGCGAGATGGTCAGCCGGATCATGAGCGCCCTGGCCAAGCGCGGCGCGATCAAGACCGCCCGGCAAAGGATCGAACTCATGGACCCCAAGGTCCTGACCGCCGAGTTCTAGGCAAGCCTCGTCGTGCGCCTTCGGCTTCTTCTCGGTGGATCAGCGAGGAGAAGCGAAGTGCGCGACGCGCCTAGCCCGCCACCTGCACCCCGGTCCCCCAGGCCTCGCACTTCTGCATCAGGTCAGTGGGCAAGGCGACGTCGGTGAACAGGGTGGTGATCTCTGACAGCGACGCCAGCCGCGCCGGGGCCGAACGGTCCAGTTTGGAATGGTCGCAGACCAGACAGGTCCGTCGCGATTGCCGGATGATCGCCTTCGACACCCGCACTTCCGCCAGGTCGAAGTCCAGAAGATCCCCGTCCCGGTCCAGCGCCGAAACCCCGATCACCGCGTAATCCACCTTGAACTGTTCGAAGAACTGGGTGGTCAGCTCTCCGACCAGGCCCCCGTCCGTCCGCCGCAACGCCCCGCCCGCGACCACGATCTCGCAGCCGGGATTGGCCACCAGGATGTTCGCCACGTTCATGTTGTTGGTGATCACCGTGATGTTGCGATGCCCCAGCAGCTCGCGCGCGACCGCTTCCGTGGTGGTGCCCAGGTTCAGGATCAGGCTGCAATTGTCCGGGATCGCCGCCGCGCAGGCCCGCGCGATGGCCGCCTTTGCGCCTTCGTTCATCCGCCGTCGCGCCTCGTAGCCGATATTCGCGACGCCGGTCCGCAGCACCGCCCCGCCATGCACCCGGTCCAGGTGCCCCGCATCCGACAGATCGCTGAGGTCGCGCCGGATCGTCTGCAAGGTGACGTCGAAACGCTGCGCCAGATCCTCGACCACCACACGGCCTTCGGCGCGGGCCAGCTCCAGTATCTCGGTCTGCCGGAAGTTCAGCGCCACGGTTCGGTTTCCTTCGCAAGCCGCGTCCTGCGCTTTCTGCCACGCCGCCATCCGTCTGTCAGCGGAAATTTCCTTATCCTCGAAGCTGGATTTCGTGCAGGCGCGAAAATGCGCGTTTGCAGCAAATGATGCTGCAACTGCAAGGACAGCGTCGCCGCAAATGTTCGTTTTTCGGAAAAATGCGCAAAAGCGAAAAATCTTGTTGACGAAGTCGTGACAAAATCGCACCGTTCGACCCGGTGGAGGAACCCAACGTGACGAACGGAACCGCAGAGGTTGCATCCGACCTCTTCATCATCGGTGGCGGAATCAATGGTTGCGGCATCGCCCGCGACGCCACCGGGCGTGGTCTGACGGTAACGCTGGCCGAACAGGGCGACCTTGCCCAGGGCACCTCCTCGGCCTCGACCAAGCTGTTCCACGGCGGGCTTCGCTACCTTGAATACTTCGAGTTCCGCCTGGTCCGTGAAGCCCTGGAGGAACGCGAGACGCTGCTTGTCGCCATGCCGCACATCAGCTGGCCGATGCGCTTCGTGCTGCCGCTTTCGTCCGACATGCGCTTTGAAAGCGAGACGCCCACCTCGCGGCTGCTGCGCTGGGTGATGCCCTGGGCCAAGGGTCGCCGCCCCGACTGGCTGATCCGCCTGGGCCTTTACCTTTATGACACGATGGGCGGCCGCAAGATCCTGCCGGCAACCCGCACTCTGGACCTGACGCGCGATCCCGTCGGCAGGCCGCTGAAGGACAGGTTCCGCAAGGCCTTCGAATATTCCGACTGCTGGGTCGAGGATTCGCGTCTTGTGGCCCTGAACGCCCGTGACGCGGGCCAGCGTGGCGCGCGCATCCTGACCCGGACCCGTGTCACCAGCGCCGAACGCCGCGACGGTCTGTGGCACGTCACCACCCAGGGCCCCCACGGCACCCGCCACCACCAGGCCCGAGCGCTGGTCAACGCCGGCGGCCCCTGGGTCGAGGACGTGATCCGCAACGTCGCACGCATCAACTCCAGCGAAGGCGTCCGGCTTGTCCGGGGCAGCCACATCGTGACGAAAAGGCTTTTCGACCACGACCGCTGCTACTTCTTCCAGGGCTCTGACGGCCGGATCATCTTTGCCATCCCCTACGAGCAGGACTTCACCCTGATCGGCACCACCGACAAGGACCACACCGGCGCCCCGACCGAGGCGCACTGCACCGACGAAGAGCGGGACTATCTTCTGGCCTTCGCAAGCCAGTATTTCGCCAGGCCGGTGACGAAGGATGACGTGGTCTGGACCTACTCTGGCGTGCGCCCGCTGTACAACGACGGTGCCAAGTCGGCCACGGCGGCGACACGCGACTATGTCCTCAGCCTCGACCTGACCGGCGCGCCGCTCTTGAACGTCTTCGGCGGCAAGATCACCACCTACCGTCGCCTGGCCGAATCCGCGCTGGCGAAGCTGGTCCCGTTCTTCCCGCAGGCCAGGCCCGCCTGGACCGCCCGCGTCCCGCTTCCGGGCGGGGACTTCCCGCATGACGGGGTGGCCCGGCTTGTCGCCAGCCTGCGGGCGGCGCACCCTTTCCTGACCGACTACTGGGCCGCCCGCCTGGTCCGCGCCTACGGGACCGAGGCGGCGACGGTGCTTGGCGATGCCACCACGGTCGCGGGACTTGGCCAGGATTTCGGCGCCACCCTGACCGAGGCCGAGGTGCGCTGGCTCATGGCCCGTGAATACGCGGTATCGGCGGCGGATGTCGTGTGGCGCCGCTCAAAGCTTGGCCTGCGGATGACCGCGGACCAGATCGAACGACTTGACCGCTTCATGGCCCAGGCGGCCGGAGCGGACGCCGCGCGGGCCGTCAGCCCGGCGGCGGAATAGGGGGAACGGCATGACGCTTGAACTGCAGGGGGTCGCACGCTCGGTCGGGGGCAGGGTGCATATCCACCCCACCGACCTGACCCTGAAGAACGGCACGATGAACGTGCTGCTGGGGCCGACCCAGTCGGGCAAGACCAGCCTGATGCGGCTGATGGCGGGTCTCGACAAGCCCGGCACGGGCCGCATCCTGTGGGAAGGCCGCGACGTCACCGGCGTCAAGGTCCAGGACCGCCAGGTCGCGATGGTCTACCAGCAGTTCATCAACTACCCCGGCATGACGGTCTACGAGAACATCGCCTCGCCGCTGCGCCTGATGGGCAAGCCGAAAGCCGAGATTGACCGCGCCGTCCGCCAGACCGCCGAGATGCTGCGCCTGACCCCGATGCTGACCCGCAAGCCGCTGGAGCTTTCGGGCGGCCAGCAGCAGCGCTGCGCCCTGGCGCGCGCGCTGGTCAAGGGTGCCGGGCTGGTGCTGCTGGACGAGCCGCTGGCGAACCTTGACTACAAGCTGCGCGAGGAGCTGCGGATCGAGATCCCCCGCATCTTCGAGGCCTCGGGTGCGATCTTCGTCTATGCGACCACCGAACCCGAAGAGGCCCTGCTGCTGGGCGGCAACACCGCAACCCTGTGGGAGGGGCGCGTGACCCAGTTCGGCCCGACCCCGCAGGTCTACCGCCTGCCCGAAGACGCGACGACCGCGCGCGTTTTCAGCGATCCGCCGATGAACTTCGTCCCGGCCCGCAAGGAAGCCGGTCGCCTGACCTTCGGCGAAAGCGCCCATGCCCCGGCGACCGGGCAAGGCTATCATCTGCCCGATGGCACCTACCTGGCCGGGTTCCGGGCGAACCATGTCACGCTGAACCGCCATTCCGGCACTGCGGTGGAGTTCCGCTGCACCGTCGGCGCGACCGAGATCACCGGGTCCGAGACCTTCCTGCATCTTGACCACGGGTCGGACCGCTGGGTGGGCCTGGTCCACGGCGTGCACCCGATGGCGGCGGGTACCGCCTGCGCGGTCTTCGTCGATCCGGCGCATGTCTACCTCTTTGACGATGCGGGACGCCTGGCCGCGCCCGCCCCTTACGCGACGGCGGTGTGACATGTCCCGGATCACGCTTTCCAACCTTGCCCACAGCTACCTGGCCAATCCGGCCAGCGACGCCGACTTTGCGCTGAAGCAGATGGACCACGTCTGGGATGACGGTGGCGCCTATGCGCTGCTTGGCGCCTCGGGCTGCGGCAAGACCACGCTTCTGAACATCATCTCGGGCCTTGTGCGCCCGTCGCAGGGCCGCGTCCTTTTCGGCGATCGTGACGTGACCGACGCCGAGACAAGCGCGCGCAACATCGCCCAGGTCTTCCAGTTCCCCGTCGTCTACGACACGATGACCGTGCGCGACAACCTGGCCTTCCCCTTGCGGAACCGCGGGATGGATGCAGCCTACATCGCCAGGCGCGTCGACCAGATCGCCAGGATGATCGGGATGGAGGACCGCCTGAACCGCAAGGCGCGCGGGCTGACCGCCGATGCCAAGCAGAAGATCAGCCTTGGCCGCGGCATGGTGCGCGAGGATGTGAACGCGATCCTGTTCGACGAACCGCTCACCGTCATCGACCCTCACATGAAGTGGGAGCTGCGGACCCAGCTCAAGGACCTGCACCGCGAGTTCGGCCATACGATGATCTACGTCACCCACGACCAGACCGAGGCGCTGACCTTCGCGCAGAAGGTCGTGGTGATGCACGAGGGCCGCGTCGTGCAGATGGGCACGCCGGAAGAGCTGTTCGAGACCCCCGCCCACACCTTCGTCGGCTATTTCATCGGCTCTCCCGGCATGAACCTGCTGGACGCCGAGATCACCGGGTCCGAGGCGCACCTGCAAGGCGTCTCGGTGCCGCTGGGTGCGGTCTATGGGCCAACAACGGGCCGCACCCAGATCGGCATCCGCCCGGATTACGTGACCGTGTCGGATGAAGGGCTGCCCTTCACCGTGAAGCGGGTCGAGGACGTCGGCCGCCACCGCATCGTCCGGGCCGAGTTCCAGGGCCAGCCCCTGAGCGCGATCCTGCCCGAGGGAAGCTCTGTCCCCGCCGATCCCCGCCTCGGCTTTGCGGCCGGAAAGATCAACGTCTACGCCGACGACTGGCGCGTGCAGCCGACAACAGTTCCCGGGGGGGGCCTGAACGATGGAAAAGACCCAGAATAACAAGGCCTGGTTCCTGGTCCTTCCCGTGCTGGTGCTGGTGGCCTTTTCGGCCGTCCTGCCGCTGATGACGGTGGTGAACTACTCGGTCAACGACACCTTCGGGAACAACGAGTTCTTCTGGACCGGGCTGGAATGGTTCGAGGAGATGGTCACTTCGGACCGGCTGTGGGATGCCTTCGGACGCCAGATGCTGTTTTCGGGGATCATCCTCCTGATCCAGATCCCGCTGGGCATCTTCATCGCGCTGAACATGCCGAAGTCGGGCTTCTGGGCCAGCTTCTGCCTTGTGCTCATGGCGCTGCCGCTGCTGATCCCGTTCAACGTCGTCGGCACGATCTGGCAGATCTTCGGTCGCGTCGACATCGGGCTTCTGGGTCACACGCTGGCCGCGATGGGGATCGACTACAACTACACCAACGACCCCCTCGATGCCTGGATCACCGTCGTCGTGATGGACGTCTGGCACTGGACCTCGCTGGTGGCGCTTCTGTGCTATGCGGGCCTTCAGTCGATCCCGCAGGCCTATTACCAGGCCGCGCGCATCGACCAGGCAACGCGGTGGAGCGTGTTCCGCTACATCGAGCTGCCGAAGATGAAGGGCGTGCTGCTGATCGCGATCCTCTTGCGCTTCATGGACAGCTTCATGATCTACACCGAGCCTTTCGTCGTCACCGGCGGCGGACCGGGAAGCGCCACCACCTTCCTGTCGATCGACCTGGCCAAGATGGCGACCGGCCAGTTCGACCTTGGCCCGGCGGCGGCGTTCAGCCTGATGTACTTCCTGGTGATCCTGCTGATCTCCTGGGTCTTCTACACCGTCATGGTCAACATGGACCGGGAGGATGCGAAATGAAGTTCCGCGGCTCTGCCATCGTCATGACCGTCTATCTTCTGTTCCTGCTGGTCCCGATCTACTGGCTGCTCAACATGAGCTTCAAGACCAATGCCGAGATCACCGGCGGGCTTACCCTGATCCCGCAGACCTTCACCTTGCAGAACTATGTCACCATCCTGACCGATCCCTCGTGGTACATGGGCTACGTCAATTCGATGATCTACGTGATGCTGAACGTGGTCATCACCATCACCGTGGCGCTGCCGGCGGCCTATGCCTTCAGCCGCTACAACTTCATGGGCGACAAGCACCTGTTCTTCTGGCTTCTGACCAACCGCATGGCCCCGCCTGCCGTCTTTGCGCTGCCGTTCTTCCAGCTCTACTCCGCGATGAACCTGATCGACACGCATATCGCCGTGGCGCTGGCGCATTGCCTGTTCAGCGTTCCCCTCGCGGTCTGGATCCTGGAAGGCTTCATGCGCGGCGTCCCGAAGGAAATCGACGAGACCGCCTATATCGACGGCTATTCCTTCCCGAGGTTCTTCATCAAGATCTTCATGCCACTGATCGCCAGCGGCATCGGCGTCGCCGCCTTCTTCTCGTTCATGTTCTCCTGGGTAGAGCTTCTGCTCTCCCGCACGCTGACCACCACCGACGCCAAGCCCATCGCCGTCACCATGACCCGCACTGTCGGCGCCAGCGGCATCGACTGGGGCGTGCTGGCAGCGGCCGGGGTGCTGACCATCGTGCCCGGTGCGCTGGTGATCTATTTCGTCCGCAACTACATCGCCAAGGGCTTCGCCCTGGGGAGGGTGTGATGCGTGTCCGCCGCACAGATGCCCCCCACCCCCATCCCCTCCCCACGAGGGGGAGGGGAGCCGCAAGATCCGCCTTCCTGCCCGCCGCAGGGACTGAAGGAACGACGCCATGACCGCCACCCGCTGGACCACGATCTACCTGAGCCTTGCCCTGTTCATGGGCGCGATCCTGCTGCTGTTGCTCTGGGCCGTGCCGGTCGACGAGGCCGGCAACCGGCAATGGACCGATCAGCTGATCCCCGGCTTCTGGATGGCCTGGACCTTTCCGGTCGCGCTGTTTTTCTGGATCATCGCAAGCCTGCTGATCGTCATGACACTGCTGGCGATCCGCTATCCCGAAATTCCCCGCGTCGGCATCCTGCGCATCGAGACCACGCGCGGCGACCGGCTGTTCATCTCGCTTCTGAGCGCGGCCTTCATCAATCTGGGCTGGCTCTTCTTCTTCGGCGCGCCGCTCTGGGGCGCGCTGATCCTTTCCCTCGGCTTTGCAGTTGCCGTGTTCCGCTGGGTCTGAACGGCAGGGCAAGCCTTGGCAAGACAGGCGACCGGGCGGGGCAAGCCGCCCGCCCGGTGGCAGAAAGAACGAAAACGTCTCACTTCTGGGAGGAATCACATGAGACTTCGGAGAACAGGAACCGCCATGGCGCTTGCGCTGATGGCCCTGGGCGCACCCGCCTGGGCGGATATCGAGGCGGCACGCGCCTTCCTCGATGCCGAGATCGGCGAGCTTTCGTCGCTGACCCGCGAAGAGCAGGAAGCGGAGATGCAGTGGTTCATCGACGCAGCCGAGCCCTTCCGGGGCATGGAGATCAAGGTCGTCTCGGAAACCATCACCACGCATGAATACGAGGCGACGGTGCTGGCCCCGGCTTTCGAGGCGATCACCGGGATCAGGGTCACCCATGACCTGATCGGCGAAGGCGACGTGGTGGAACGGCTGCAGACGCAGATGCAGTCGGGCGAAAACATCTACGACGCCTATGTCAACGACAGCGATCTGATCGGCACCCACTGGCGCTATCAGCAGGTCCGCATCCTGACCGACTGGATGGCGGGCGAAGGGGCTTCGGTGACCAACCCGAACCTCGACATCGCCGATTTCATCGGCACCTCCTTCACCACCGCGCCGGACGGCAAGCTTTACCAGCTGCCGACCCAGCAGTTCGCCAACCTCTACTGGTTCCGCTACGACTGGTTCAACGACGAGAAGACCAAGGCCGATTTCCAGGCGGCCTATGGCTACGAGCTGGGCGTGCCGCTGAACTGGTCGGCCTACGAGGACATCGCCGAGTTCTTCACCGGCCGCGACATGAGCTACATGGGCGGGCCGACATCGGTCTATGGCAGCATGGACTACGGCAAGAAGGACCCCTCGCTTGGCTGGCGCTACACCGATGCGTGGATGTCGATGGCCGGGATGGGCGACGTCGGCACCCCGAACGGACTGCCGGTCGACGAATGGGGCATCCGGGTGGACGAGAACTCGCGTCCGGTCGGCAGCTGCGTGGCACGCGGCGGTGCCACGAACGACGCGGCGGCGGTCTATGCCGTGACCAAGGCGATCGAATGGCTGCAGAAGTTCAGCCCCGCCGAAGCCCAGGGCATGACCTTCGGCGAGGCGGGTCCGGTGCCGGCGCAGGGCGAGATCGCCCAGCAGATCTTCTGGTACACCGCCTTCACCGCCGACATGGTCAAGCCGGGCATTCCGGTGATGAACGAGGACGGCACGCCCAAGTGGCGCATGGCCCCCTCGCCGCACGGTGCCTACTGGCAAGAGGGCATGAAGGTCGGCTATCAGGACGCCGGGTCCTGGACCTTGATGAAATCGACCCCGGTCGACCGTGCCCAGGCGGCCTGGCTCTACGCCCAGTTCGTGACCTCCAAGACCGTGGATGTGAAGAAGTCCCATGTCGGGCTGACCTTCATCCGCGAATCGACGATCAACCACGAAAGCTTTACCGAACGCGCACCGAAGCTGGGCGGCCTGGTCGAGTTCTACCGCTCGCCTGCTCGCCTGCAATGGTCGCCGACGGGGACCAACGTGCCGGACTATCCCAAGCTGGCGCAGCTGTGGTGGCAGAACATCGGCGATGCCATGTCGGGGGCCAAGACCCCGCAGGAAGCGCTTGATGCCCTGTGCGAAGAGCAGGAAAGGGTGATGGAGCGGATCGAGCGCGCCGGCGTCCAGGGCGACATCGGCCCCAAGCTGAACGAGCCGCAGGACCCGCAGGTCTGGCTGGACGCGCCGGGCTCGCCGGTGGCCAAGCTGGAGAACGAGAAGCCCCAGGGCGAGACGATCGCCTATGACGAGCTGATCAAGTCCTGGCAGTAAGCCAGCTGGCGAAGGGCGGGGCGTCTTTGCCCCGCCCTTTTGCATCGCTTCTTCCCGCTTCCCTGAACTGGTGCCCGGGCGATGCCGGGCGAACCCGCAGCGATGACAGCCTTCCGGACCACCACCCCCTCGGGCAGGACGCGCGCCTTTGGCGCGGGCCTGCGCTTTGACGGCACTCCGGGCACCTGGAACGCGATCACCGACGTGCCGGGCGTGACGGTGGGCTATGCGACGCTGATCGCGGGCGATGGTGCCCTGCGCCGCGGCACAGGCCCGATCCGCACCGGAGTGACGGCGATCCTGCCACGCCCCGTCAACCGGCTTTGGGACCCGGTCTTTGCCGGCCTTTTCAGCCTGAACGGCAATGGCGAGCTGACCGGCAGCCACTCCATCGAAGAGACCGGAAAGCTCGGCCTGCCGATCACGATCACCAACACCCATTCCTGCGGCCTGGCCCGCGATGCCACGGTGCGCTGGGCAGTCGATGCCTTCCCCGATGATCTGGGTGACGACTTCGCCCTGCCCGTCGCGGCCGAGACCTACGACGGCTTTCTGAACGACATCAACGGCTTTCATGTGACCGAAGCGCATGTGCGCGCCGCCATCGACAGTGCCCGCAGCGGCCCTGTCGACGAAGGCAGCGTCGGTGGCGGCACCGGGATGAAGTGTTTCGGCTTCAAGGCGGGCTCTGGCACCGCCTCGCGACGGGTGGCCTGTGGCGGGGACCATCACCTGGGGGTCTTCGTGCAGGCGAACTTCGGCGCGCGCGGCGATCTCGTGATCCAGGGCCGCCGCATCGGACTTGACCCCGGCCTGCCGCAGATGGTGACCCGCACCCCCGCGCCGGACCTCAGCTCGATCATCGCGGTGATCGCCACGGACGCGCCGTTCCTGCCGCACCAGTTGCGGCGCCTGGCGCGCCGGGCCAGCTTTGGCGTCGGTCGGCTGGGCGGGATCGCCCGACATTCCTCGGGCGACATCTTCCTGGCCTTCTCGACCGCCGGTCAGGACCTTGCGGGCCGGGGTGCGCCAGCTCTGCGCAGCGTCCGCTTCCTGCCGGACGAGCATATCGACCCGTTCTTCGAAGCCGTGGTACAGGCGACAGAGGAAGCCATACTGAACAGCATGATCGCGAATGACGGGATGACCGGACGCGACGGGAATTTCGTCCCCGCCCTGCCGCTTGCCGCGCTGGGGCTTCACGGGTGACGCAGGCGCCAGATCAGGGAAAGCACAGCACATGACCCATATCCTTGCCATCGACCAGGGCACCACATCGTCGCGCGCGATCCTGTTCGACGCCGACTTGCGCCCCGTGGCGCATGCCCAGGAAGAGTTCGCGCAGCATTACCCCCACCCTGGCTGGGTCGAGCATGACCCGGCTGACCTGTGGTCCACAGTGGCCGCCACTGCGCGCTCCGTGATCGAGCGGGCCGGGGGCAATGCCAGTTCCATCGTCGGGATCGGCATCACCAACCAGCGCGAGACGACGCTGATCTGGGACCGCGCCACCGGCCAGCCGATCCATCCCGCGATTGTCTGGCAGGATCGGCGGACGGCGGACACCTGCACCGCCCTGAAGCACCAGGGCCATGAGCCGATGATCACCGCCCGCACCGGCCTTCTGCTCGATCCCTATTTCTCGGGCACCAAGGTCAAATGGCTGCTTGACCACGTCGAAGGCGCCCGCGACCGCGCCAACCGGGGCGAGCTTGCCTTCGGCACTGTCGACACCTGGCTGATCTGGAACCTGACCGGCGGCCGGGTCCACGCCACCGACGCCACCAACGCCTCGCGCACCCTGCTTTACAACATCGCTGAAGGCCGGTGGGACAAGGACATCTGCACGCTGCTTGACGTGCCGATGGCGCTGCTTCCCGAGGTCCGCGACTGCGCCGACCGGTTCGGCACGACCCGCCCCGACCTTTTCGGCCGCGAGATCCCGATCCTTGGCGTGGCAGGCGACCAGCAGGCCGCCACTGTGGGCCAGGCCTGCTTCCAGCCCGGCATGATGAAATCCACCTATGGCACCGGCTGCTTTGCGCTGCTGAACACCGGAACCGACATGGTTCCGTCAAGCAACCGCCTGCTGACCACCATCGCCTACCAGTTCAATGGCCGGCCGACCTACGCTCTCGAAGGCTCGATCTTCATCGCCGGGGCCGTTGTCCAGTGGCTGCGCGACGGGTTGAAGATCATCCGCGAGGCGAAAGAGACCCAGCCCCTCGCCGACCAGGCCGAGGAGGCGCAGGGCGTCATCCTCGTCCCCGCCTTCACCGGCCTTGGTGCGCCCTACTGGCGGCCGGATTGCCGGGGCGCGGTCTTCGGCCTGACCCGCAACTCCGGCCCCGCCGAATTCGCGCGCGCCGCGCTGGAAAGCGTCGGCTACCAGACCCGCGACCTCTTGGAGGCGATGCGGGCCGACTGGGGCACCGAGGCGCAGGGTGTGCTGCGGGTTGACGGCGGGATGACGGCCAGCGACTGGACCATGCAGTTCCTCTCCGACATCCTGGGCGCGCCGGTGGACCGTCCCAGAGTGACGGAAACCACCGCCCTTGGCGCCGCCTACCTGGCCGCGATGCAGGCGGGCGTGATCGGCGGGCCGGAGGAATTCGCCAGGTCCTGGGCGCTTGACCGCCGCTTCACGCCGCAGATGGACCCCGCCACCCGTGACGCCAAATACGCCCGCTGGGGCAAGGCCGTCGCCGCCACGATGTCGGTATGACCCCCTTCGGCATCACCGCCCCCGCCCGCATCCTCTTTGGCCGGGGCGAGGCCGCCAAGGCTGCCGGCCTGATCCGCGCCTTCGGGGATCGCGGGGTTCTGATCCACGGGGCCAACCCGGCGCGGGCGGCCTGGCTGGTCACCGCCCTGGGCTCGCAGGTCCTGGCACTGCCCTGCGCGGGCGAGCCGACCCTGGCCGATCTGGAGGCGGCCCTGACCGCCGCCCGCGCCCACCGTCCGGCCTGGGTCGTGGCGCTGGGCGGCGGCGCGGCCCTGGACCTGGGCAAGGCGCTTGCGGCGCTGATCCCGGCACCGGACGGGCCGCTGCACCATCTGGAGGTCGCCGGCCAGGGTCTGCCCCTGCAAGCCGACCCGCTGCCCTTCATCGCGATCCCGACCACGGCCGGCACCGGGGCCGAGGTCACGAAGAACGCGGTCATCGGCCTGCCGGATCTTGGCCGCAAGGTCAGCCTTCGCGATGACCGCATGGTGGCGCGGCTGGCCATCGTCGACCCGGCCCTGACCGACGGGTGTTCCAGGGCCGTGGCTCTGGCCTCGGGCCTCGACGCGGTGACGCAGGTGATCGAGCCCTATGTCTCGGTCAAGGCCACGCCCTACACCGATGCGCTGGCCCGTCCGGCCATCGGCCTCGGGATGTCCGCGCTGATGCGGCTGATGCAGGGCGACGACCAGGCCGAGGCACGCGACCGGATGGCCTGGGTCAGCCTTTGTGGCGGGCTGGCGCTGGCCAATGCGGGCCTCGGGGCGGTGCATGGCTTTGCGGGCGTGATCGGCGGCATGACCGGAGCGGCGCATGGCGCGATCTGCGGGGCGCTTCTCGGGCCGGTCCTGCAGGCGAACCGGGCGGCGGCAACGGGCATGGCACGGCACCGGCTGGACGAGGTCTGCGCGGTGCTGGCCGGGACGCTTGGCTCCAGCGCGGCCGAGGCTCCGTCGGCGCTGCAGGCCTGGGCCCGGGCCGAAGGGCTGCCCGGGCTTGCCGCCCTGGGCGTGACCGAGGACCAGCACGCCACGATCGTTGCGGCCGCAAGGCAGGCGTCGTCGATGAAGGGCAATCCCGTAGCCTTGCCGGATGCGACCCTGCACGAGGTGCTGATGCGGGCGTAGGGTGGGCGATATCGCCCACCCTACTCCTGCGCTTCCCTATTGATCCCGATCAATGCGCCTTGGGGCCGCAATGGCTAGACGTTCGACAAAACCTGCGAAGGAGGGACGTCCGATGCGGCTGATGATGGTTCTTTATTCGATGATCGCGACCGCGATGGCCGGGACCGGGGTGATCGCGGTGCTGAGCGCGGGCTACGTCACGCTTTGGCCCATCGTGATCGCGGCGGCCGCGGGGGCGGTGCTGGCATTTCCGGTAAGCTGGGCCGTCGCGCGCCAGATCGACTAGGCTTCTAGGCGTCGAGAAAGACCCGAACCGTCTCTTCGAACGCGCGCGGCTTATCCGCGTGCAGCCAGTGGCCTGCCGCGGGGATCTTCGCGAAGCGGGCCTTCGGGAAAAGCGCCTTGATCGTCTCGCGATGCTCGGGCCGGACATAGTTGCTGTCTGCGCCGGTCAGGAACAGGGCAGGCTGGTCGAACATGCCTTGCGTGCCGGGCCAGCCGACGATCTTCGGCATCTCGTCCTCCAGCACTTTCAGGTTCAGCTTCCAGCGCGGCGGCTTGTGGCGCAGGTCCAGCGACTGCAGGAAGAAGGCGCGCAGGGCGGGGTCGTCGATCCGCTGGGCCAGGGCTGCGTCGACCTCGGCCCGCGTGGTCATCTCGGTGAGATCAAGCGCGGCCATTGCCCGGGCATTGCGGGTCTGGTCATGGCTGTAGGCAACGGGGGCGATGTCGGCCACGACCAGGCGGCGGATCAGGTCGGGCCGGGTCAGGGCCAGCTGCATCGACGCCTTCCCACCCATCGAATGACCCAGCAGGTTCACGGGCGCATCAAGGCTTTCGATCACCTCGGCCAGGTCGGCTGCCATGTCCGGATAGGACTGCGTCGGCGCGCGCGGGCTGTCGCCGTGGTTGCGCATGTCGACGGCCACCACATCGCGCCGGTCGGCCAGCCGGCGGGCGATCACGCCCCAGTTCCGGCCCGAGCCGTAGAGGCCGTGGGCGATGACCAGGGGCGGCGCCTGGGGGGTGACGCTGGCGGGGTGGCGGATCGTGGCAAGCATGCCCTTTGATAGCCGCATCGGCAGGTTCAGGCCAGTGCCGGTTGAACATGCCGGCATTCGCTTCTAGGTTCTGCTTCAGGGTGTCGATGGGGTGCGCGATGAGTGCGGTGACGATCCAGCAGATGGCGGATCGGGTGGCTCAGCTTCTGGAAGAGCGGTTGGGCCTGGGCGGGCGCGACCTGGCCGCCAAGCTGAAGCGGGCTGGGCGGATGCTGCCGAAAAAGGTGCGTGACAGCGGGCGGTTGCTTGCGACCTCGGCACATCGGGCGCAGAACCCGAAGCTCTTGGGTCAGATCGACATGGGCGAGGTGACCGAGGCCTATGATGTCTGCGTCAAGCATCTGATCGCGATAGATCCGGTCAGCCGGCGGCGCAACCTCTTTGCCGGAGTGGTCGGCTCGGTCGGGTTCGGGGTGCTGGTGCTGGCGGTGGCGATCCTGGGTTTCCTGGCCTGGCGCGGCTATTTCTGACCGGCTGTCCACGGTGGAGATCTCCGGATTTTCGCTTTTGGACAATATGTTGGTCGCGGGAGCTGATGAAAGCAAAAGGCCCCGCGCGCGGGTGGCGCACGGGGCCTGGTGTGGGTTGGACGACAGCCCTCAGAGGTCGGGATAGATCGGGAAGGCCTGACAAAGCGCCTCGACCTCGGCCTTGACCTTGGCCTCGACCGCGGCGTTGCCGTCCTCGCCGTTCTTCGCCAGACCCTCGGTGACTTCGATGATCCAGCGGCCGATCTGGCGGAACTCGGGTTCGCCGAAGCCGCGGGTGGTGCCTGCGGGGGTGCCAAGGCGGACGCCGGAGGTGATGGTCGGCTTTTCGGTGTCGAAGGGGATGCCGTTCTTGTTGCAGGTGATGTGGGCGCGGCCGAGGGCTTTCTCGGTGGCGTTGCCCTTCACGCCCTTGGGACGCAGGTCGACCAGCATCAGGTGGGTGTCGGTGCCCCCCGTGACGATGTCGAGGCCGCCGCGCATCAGCTCATCCGCAAGGGCCTGGGCGTTCTTGACGACCTGGGCCTGGTAGGTCTTGAACTCGGGCCGGAGTGCTTCACCGAAGGCGACGGCTTTCGCGGCGATGACGTGCATCAGCGGGCCGCCCTGGATGCCGGGGAAGATCGCCGAGTTGACCTTTTTCGCGATGTCCTCGTCGTTCGTCAGGATCATGCCGCCGCGGGGCCCGCGCAGGGTCTTGTGGGTCGTGGTGGTGGCGACGTGCGCGTGGGGGAAGGGGCTGGGGTAGAGGCCAGCGGCCACGAGGCCTGCGAAATGCGCCATGTCGACCAAGAGGTAGGCGCCGACCGAATCCGCGATCTGGCGCATGCGGGCGAAGTCGATGATGCGGGGGATGGCGCTGCCACCGGCGATGATCAGCTTCGGCTTGTGCTCGGTCGCCAGCTGGGCCAGCTGGTCGTAGTCCAGCGTCAGGTCCTGCTTGCGCACACCGTATTGCACGGCGTGGAACCACTTGCCGGACTGGTTCGGCGCGGCACCGTGGGTCAGGTGGCCACCGGCGTCCAGCGACATGCCGAGGATGGTGTCGCCGGGCTTGATCAGCGCCTGGAAGACGCCCTGGTTGGCCTGGCTGCCGGAGTTGGGCTGGACGTTGGCGAAGCCGCAGCCGAACAGCTGCCTGGCGCGGTCGATGGCGAGGTTTTCAGCGATATCGACGTACTGGCAGCCGCCGTAGTAGCGCTTGCCGGGATAGCCTTCCGCGTATTTGTTGGTCATCACCGAGCCCTGCGCCTCCATCACGGCGCGGGAGACGATGTTCTCGCTGGCGATCAGCTCGATCTCGTGGCGCTGGCGGCCAAGTTCCTGGGTGACGGCCCCGAACAGCTCGGGGTCGCGAGAGGACAGGGGTTCGGTGAAAAAACCGGTGTCGCGGTGGGAAGCGTTCATCGTTCTGCCCTCTGTGCGGTGATTTTTCGGCGGCAAGTTTTGCGGCTATGTAGAACAGTCCCGGGCATGGGGAAAGGCAGGAAAGCGACGTGTTCGGCGACCCGGGCGAAATAAAGCGACGCGGGGGAAACTGGTGCCGCCGAAAGGAAACCCTGCTGCGGGCTTGAGTTTGCGGGACGACCCGGCCAAGACTGGCGCAAAGGGGACCCCCAGACATGACACAGCGGATCCGGTTCACGGCCTCGAAGGCTCCGGCGGCGGTGGCGGCGTTTCAGGCGCTGACGGCAGCCTATGGGCAGGCGGATGGGCGTCGGGCCGAGGTCATCGTGGCGCTGGGCGGCGACGGGTTCATGTTGCAGACCCTGCATGCAGCGCATGGCCAGCGGCTGCCGGTCTACGGAATGAACTGCGGCACCATCGGCTTTCTGATGAACGCCTATGCGCTGGAGGACCTGCCCGCGCGGCTGGCGGCGGCCGAGGAAACCCTGATCAACCCCCTGGTGATGCGGGCAGAGAACGCCAGGGGCAAGATCACCGAGGCGCTGGCGATCAACGAGGTGTCGCTGCTGCGCCAGGGGCCGCAGGCGGCGAAGCTGCGGGTCAGCATCGACGGGCGGGTCCGGATGGAGGAGCTGGTCTGCGATGGCGCGCTGGTGGCGACACCGGCGGGGTCGACGGCCTACAACTATTCGGCGCATGGGCCGATCCTGCCCATCGGGTCGGATGTGCTGGCGCTGACGGCGATGTCGGCGTTCCGGCCGCGGCGCTGGCGGGGGGCGCTTCTGCCGCGGACGGCGGTGGTGCGCATCGACGTGATCGAAGGCGAAAAGCGGCCGGTGATGGCGGATGCGGACAGCCGGTCCTCGGTGCGGGACGTGGCCTGCGTCGAGGTGCGGTCGGACGACAGTGTCAGCCACCGGCTGCTGTTCGATCCGGGGCATGGGCTGGAGGAACGGCTGATCGGCGAGCAGTTCGTCTGACCGGCGGCTCCTCGTTCGACTTCGTCTCCTCGTCGCGGGCGCAGCGACGAGTGACGACGTCATCGAAGAGCGGTCAGCTGGCGCGGGTGTTCCAGGCCTCGATCTTGCGGTAGAGGGTGGAGGGCGAGACGTCCAGCACGCGGGCCGCCTTGGGGATCGAGCCGCCATGCAGCGCCAGGGTGGCTTCGATCAGGCGGCGTTCCGCCTCGGCCAGCGGCAGGCCGACCAGACTGTCGAGCGCCACTGCATCGGGTGCGGCCAGGGCCAGGGGCTGCGGCTCGACCGGGCGGCTTTCGTCGGCAAGGCCGGGGGGCAGCATGTCGGCCGTGACCCAGCCGCCGGGGTTCAGGACGACGACGTTGCGCATGACATTCAACAGCTGGCGGACGTTGCCCGGCCAGGGCAGCGAGAGCAGCAGGTTGCGCACCACGGGGTCGAGGCCGTGGAACTCGCGCCCCTCTTCCTGGGCAAAGCGGGACAGGGCGGCCTCGGAGATTTCCAGGATGTCCAGGCCACGGTCGCGCAGGGGCGGCATATGGATCGGGACGACGTAAAGCCGGTAATACAGGTCCTCGCGGAAGTGGCCGCGGCGGACGGCGTCCAGGGGATCGCGGTTGGTGGCGCAGACGATGCGGACGTTGACCTTGCGCGGCCGGGTGGCGCCGACGGGCTGGACGGTCGAGGTCTGCAGGAAGCGCAGCAGCTTGGTCTGCAGGGCGGGGGCCATCTCGCAGATTTCATCCAGGAACAGCGTCCCGCCATCGGCAGCCGCGGCCGCGCCCTGCTTGTCGGAAATCGCGCCGGTGAAGCTGCCCTTCACATGGCCGAAGACTTCGGATTCCAGCAGGTCCTGCGGAATCGCGCCGCAGTTCAGCGCGATGAAGGGACCGTCGGCCCGGGCCGAATTGGCATGGACCGCCAGCGCGCAAAGCTCTTTTCCGGTGCCGCTTTCGCCGGTGATGAACACGGTGGCCATCGAGCGCGCGACCGAGCTGATCGTGGCGTGGATGCGTTTCATCGCCTCGGACGAACCGATGAAGCCCGAGCCCTCGGCGATCTGGCTTGCGTCCCGGATGCGGGTGGGCGAGGCGGTCGGGTCGGCGGGTTTCACCGCGTCACGGGGACCGGCCTCGGCCAGCGCGTTCTGCACGGCGGACAAGAGCCGCCCCTCGTCAAAGGGTTTGACCAGGAAGTCGTGCGCCCCGGCCCGCATCGCCTCGACCGCGCGGTTGACCGAGCCGTTGGCGGTGATGGCGATGACGCGCGTCTCGGGCTGGATCGCCTGGATTTCCTGCATCACCTCCAGACCGTCGCGGTCGGGAAGCATCAGGTCCAGCAGCACGACCATCGGGCGGTGGGTGCGGAACTGGTCCAACCCCTCGGCGGCGGTGGCGGCGACGGCGACGCGGTGGCCGGAGGTGGCCAGGATCGACCGGTAGACCATCTGCAGCGACAGCGTGTCCTCGACCAGAAGGACGGCGGGGCGCGAGAGCGGGGTGGAGGACTTCATTCGGCAATCCCGGTCGGGGCGCGGGTGGCGCGGATCAGGCGGATCAGGGCGGAAAGCTCGGCGGCAAGGGGCGGCATCAGGGCGACCAGGGCGTCCCGGTCCTGGGCATGGGCGACGGCGTTCAGGGTTTCCGACATCGCCTGAAGCGACAGGGCGCCCACCGAGCCGGACAGCGAGATCAGCACATGGCTGCCTTCGCGCAGGCGCTTCCAGTCGGCTGACCCGTCGGCTGGCCTGGCCCCCTCGGCAAGCGTCTCTTGCGTGGCGGTCAGGTCTTCGGTCAGGCGGGCCAGCAGCTCGGGGCCAAGCGAGGGGCCGGTGATCTGCAGAAGATGGGCCAGCCGGGTCGGGTCGAAATCCGAAATGCCAAGCGTCTCGGTCGCGCGGGGCTGCGCCAGGCGGTTGACGGCTTGCTCGATCAGGGCAAGGTCGGCCTGGTCGTCAGAGGTGATCAGGTGCGGCTGCACCGCCCGGATTGCGCGGCGCAAGTCGGCAAGAGCCCCGGCACGGGGGTCCGCAGCGGTCGAATCGGGACGGGTCATGCGATGCAGGCCGATGGAAATCTTTGCATATTGCAAAGATTGCCCCAGCGCGCCCCGCCTGTCCAGTGCCGCGTCAGGCCTTGGCGAGACCAAGGCCTTGCAGCGCCGAGGTGATCTCGTCCAGGATGGCGGGATCGTCGATGGTCGCTGGCATCTTCCAGGGCTGGCCGTCCGCGATCTTGACCATCGTGCCGCGCAGGATCTTGCCCGAGCGGGTCTTGGGCAGGCGGTCCACCACGACGGCGCGCTTGAAGTCGGCCACCGGGCCGATCTGGTCGCGGACAAGTTGCACACATTCCTTGACCACTTCGGCATGCGGGCGCATCGACCCCTTGTTCAGGCAGAGAAAGCCCAGCGGCGACTGGCCTTTCAGGTCGTCGGCCACCCCGATCACGGCACATTCGGCAACGTCCTTGTGGGCGGCCAGCACCTCCTCCATCGCGCCGGTGGACAGGCGGTGGCCTGCGACGTTGATCACGTCATCGGTGCGGGCCATGATGTAGAGGTAGCCGTCGGCGTCGACATAGCCTGCGTCCCCGGTCTCGTAATAGCCGGGAAAGTGGCTGAGGTAGCCCTTGATGAAGCGGTCCTCGGCGTTCCACAGCGTCGGCAGGGTGCCGGGGGGCAGCGGCAGCTTGACCGCGATGGCGCCCAAGGTGCCGGGCGAGACCGGGTGGCCGCCTTCGTCCAGCACCTGCACGTCGAAGCCCGGCATCGGCACGGAAGGCGAGCCGATCTTGACGGGCAGGTGTTCGATGCCCAGCGGGTTCGCGGCAATGGCATAGCCGGTTTCAGTCTGCCACCAATGGTCGATCACCGGCACGTTCAGGTGCCGCTGCGCCCAGTGGATCGTGTCGGGGTCGGCGCGTTCGCCGGCCAGGTAAAGCGCCTGCAGGGTGGGGAGTTCGGGGACCAGCTTGCCCTCGGGGTCGTCGCGCTTGATGGCGCGCAGCGCGGTGGGCGCGGTGAAGAAGCTGCGCACCTTGTGTTCGTTGATCACGCGCCAGAAGGCGGCGGCGTCGGGGGTGCCGACGGGCTTGCCCTCGTAGACGACGGTGGTGCAGCCCGCGATAAGGGGGGCATAGCAGATGTAGCTGTGGCCGACGACCCAGCCCACGTCACTGGCGGCCCAGAAGACATCCCCCGCCCCGCAATTGTAGATCGCGCGCATCGTCCAGTTCAGCGCCACCAGATGCCCGGCGGTGGGGCGGACGACGCCCTTTGGCGCGCCGGTGGTGCCAGAGGTGTACAGGATATAGGCCGGGTGGTTGCCTTCGACGGGGGTGCAGTCGGCGGGGGTGACGCCATACTGGAATTCATGCCAGGCGTGGTCGCGGCCGGGGATCAGCCTGGCCACCTCCTGCTCGCGCTGGAAGATCACGCAGAAATCGGGCTTGTGGGTGGCCTGGTCGATCGCGCTGTCGAGCAGCGGCTTGTAGTGGACGACGCGGCTGGGTTCGATGCCGCAGCTTGCCGCGATGATCGCCTTGGGGGTGCAGTCGTCGATGCGGACGGCAAGCTCATGCGCCGCAAAGCCGCCGAAGACGACCGAGTGGATCGCGCCCAGGCGGGCGCAGGCCAGCATCGCCTCCAGCGCCTCGGGGACCATCGGCATGTAGATGATGACGCGGTCGCCCTTGGTGATGCCCTTGGCCTTCAATGCTCCGGCCAGGCGGGAGACGCGGTCCTGAAGCTCGGCATAGGTGATGACGTGTTTGGTGCCGGTGACGGGGCTGTCGTGGATGATGGCGGGCTGCTTGCCGCGCCCGGCGATGACGTGGCGGTCGACGGCGTTCCAGCAGGTGTTGACCTGGGCGTCGGTGAACCATTCGTACAGCGGCGCGCGGCTGTCATCCAGCGCCTTCGAGGACTTCTTCACCCAGTCGATCCCCCCGGCGGCCGAAAGCCAGAACCCCTCGGGGTCCTGCTGCCACTGGCCGTATACCTGTGCATAGCTCATCGCGATCTCCCCCCGCTGATGCCATCCTCGCGCCCGTGTTACGGCAAGATGACACCGCCGCGCAACGCTGTTACCGGGAACAGGGCGCGGGTTATTTGCAGTATTTGCTGTGCGCGCGGGGCAAATTTTGCAAAGTCGCAAAAGCTGGCAGACTCCCGCCCTTGTCGTGGCGGGATTTGCAAAGCCGGCTTGCCCGGTCAGCCGTAATGCGCGACGGGCGTCCCCGCGATGGCGGACATGTTCAGAAGGCCCCGCGCCGTGATGGCGGGGGTGACGACGTGGACCTTGTTGCCCATGCCCATCAGGATCGGCCCGACCTCAAGCCCCCCGGCCTTGACCTTCAGGATGTTGCGCACCCCCGAAGCGACCTCGGAGGAGGCAAAGACCAGCACGTTCGCCGCCCCGTCGTAGCGGGACCCCGGCAACAGGCGGTCGCGGATCGTCTGGTCCAGGGCGGCGTCGATGTTCATCTCGCCTTCGTAGGCAAAGTCGGGTTCGCGCTGGTCCAGCATCTCGAGGGCGTCGCGCATCCGGCGGGCGCTGGCGGTGTCCATGTTGCCGAACTGCGACTGGGTGCAAAGCGCGATCTTGGGCGTCAGGCCGAAACGGCGGACGTGGCGGGCGGCGCCGATCACCGTCTCCATGATCTGCTGCGGCGTGGGCTCGGGATGGACATGGGTGTCGGCGATGAAAAGCGGTCCATCCTCGAGGATCATCAGCGACAGGGCGGCGACCGGGTGCAGCCCGCCCCGGGCCAGGATCTGGCGGACATAGCCCAGGTGCCAGTTGAACTGGCCGAAGGTGCCGCAGATCATGCTGTCGGCTTCGTCCCGATGGACCATGATCGCGGCGATGGCGGTGGTGTTCGTGCGCATTACGGCGCGGGCGGTGTCGGGGGTCACACCCTGCCGCGCCATCAGATCGTGGTAGGTGCCCCAGTAGTCGCGGTAGCGATGGTCGTTTTCGGGGTTCACCAGGTGGAAGTCGCGGCCCGGCCGGATCGGCAGGCCAAAGCGTTCGCACCGCGCCTCGACGACCTCGGGGCGGCCGATCAGGATCGGCTGGTCGTTGGTCTCCTCCAGCATTGCGTTGGCGGCGCGAAGGACACGTTCATCCTCGCCTTCGGCAAAGACGATGCGGCGGGCAGCCATCTTCGAGGCCTCGAACACCGGGCGCATCAGCAGGGCAGACTTGAAGACCGAGCCGTCCAGCCCGCGCTTGTAGGTGTCCAGATCCTCGATCGGGCGGGTCGCGACACCGGTCTCCATCGCGGCGCGGGCGACGGCGCTGGCGACGACGCCGATCAGCCGCGGGTCGAAGGGCTTGGGGATCAGGTAGTCGGGACCGAAGGACAGCGTCTCGCCCCGGTAGGCGGCGGCGGCTTCCGCGCTGGTGGTGGCGCGGGCCAGCGCGGCGATGCCTTCGATGCAGGCGATCTTCATCTCGTCGTTGATCGTGGTCGCACCGACGTCGAGCGCCCCCCGGAAGATGAAGGGGAAGCACAGGACGTTGTTGACCTGGTTCGGGAAATCCGACCGCCCGGTGGCGATGATCGCGCCGGGGGCGACCTTGCGGGCAGCGTCGGGCAGGATTTCCGGCATGGGGTTGGCCAGAGCGAAGATGATCGGGTTCGGCGCCATCGTCTGCACCATCGCAGGCGTCAGGACACCGGGGCCGGAGAGGCCGAGGAACAGGTCGGCGCCCAGGATCACCTCGGCCAGAGTCGCAGGGGTGTCGCCCTGCGCGAAGGCCGCCTTCTGCTGCGTCATCTGCTCGGTCCGGCCGTGGTAGACCAGGCCTTCCAGGTCGCAAAGCCAGATGTTCTCGCGCCGGACGCCCAGCGTGACCAGCATTTCCAGGCAGGCGATCCCCGCCGCCCCGCCGCCGGTGGAGACGACCTTGATGTCGCCGAAGGTCTTGCCGGTCACGATCATCGCGTTGGTCGCCGCCGCGCCGACGACGATGGCGGTCCCGTGCTGGTCGTCGTGAAAGACGGGGATGTTCATCCGCTCGCGGCACAGTTTCTCGACGATGAAGCAGTCGGGGGACTTGATGTCCTCGAGGTTGACCGCGCCGAAGGTCGGCTCCAGCGCGCAGACGATTTCGGCAAGGCGGACGGGGTCGGGTTCGTTCACCTCGATGTCGAAACAGTCGATGTTGGCGAACTTCTTGAAGAGGACGGCCTTGCCCTCCATCACGGGCTTGGAAGCCAGCGCCCCGATGTTGCCCAGGCCCAGAACCGCGGTGCCGTTCGAGATGACGGCGACGAGGTTGCCCTTCGCCGTGTAGCGGGAGGCGGTCGCGGGATCGGCCTTGATCTCAAGGCAGGCCTCGGCCACGCCGGGAGAGTAGGCGCGGGCCAGGTCGCGGCCGTTGGCCAGGGGCTTCGTGGCGCGGATTTCCAGCTTTCCGGGCTTCGGGAACTCGTGATAGTCCAGCGCCGCCTGCCGTGCCGCCTGTTTCGCCTCGTCCTGCCGGTCGTCCATCTGTCCCCTCCTGCAAGATGGTTTAGCGTTGAACCATCTATTCTGAAGCCGGTTGCGGTGCTGTTGGCCCGGCCTTCCGGTGCCACAATGCCTGCATTTGCGGGTTATGGAAATCAACGAAATCCCGCAAGCGCTTTTCGGCTTCGCAAGCAAGTGGCGGCTCTGCTTCGACAAGAAGTATGCTGAAGGTGCCGTATCCAGGCGGTTGGCGCGGGTTTTATCTGGACTTGCGCCGCCAGCGGTATACTTTTCATCCCGATGTCCCGCACCAGTCACCGCTCCCGTATCCACGAGGCCCTGCGCCTGCGCCTGCTGCGCGGCGAGGTCGGGCCGGATGCGCGGCTGGTGGACCATGCCATTGCCGCCGAGATGGGCGTCAGCCGGATGCCGGTGCGCGAGGCGCTGATGCAGCTGGTCAGCGAAGGCTATCTGGAAGGCACCAGCCGGGGGTTTGCCCTGCCGAACCTGTCAGCCGAGCGGATCGCCGATGTCTTCACCCTGCGGCGTCTGCTGGAGCCATATGCGGTGGCCTGCGTCGCGCGGGATCGGTCCGAGGGGGACCTGGCCGCGATGCGGGCAGGGCTGGCAGTGGCCCAGTCTGCGGGCGAGGACGTGGCGGCCTTCCATCGCGGCGCGGAAGCGTTCCGCAATGCTTGGGTGGGGGCCGTGAGCAACCCGGAACTGCGCCACGCGATCCAGCGCTGTTCGGGCCAGGTCCAGTCGGTCCGCCTGGCGACCCTGCCCGATCCCGAGGCGCGCCGCACGATCATCGCGGGGCTTCAGGCCCTGCTGCACGCCTTTCAGGCGATGGACGGCCCCCGCGCCGCCGACCTGATGCTGCGCTTCGTCTACGATGCCGAATCCGCCTACAGCCGGATTGCCTGCCCGAACCGACCGAAGGAGAGACCATGACCCAGGAGATCCGCGCCGAAATCCGGCTGCCGACGCAAGAGCTGCGGGATGACCTGCCGTTCTACACCAGAACGCTGGGCTTTCGGCTGGACATGATCTTTCCCGCCGACAACCCCTCGGTCGCGGTGCTGTCCGGGCATGGCGTGCGGCTGCGGATCGAGAAGGGGGCAAGCGAGGCCCCCGGCACGCTGCGCATCCTGACGGATGATCCGGGCTTTGCCGGTGGGGCGAAAGCCCTGACTGCCCCCAACGGGACCAGGGTGGAAGTGGACGAGCTGAACCCTCCCGTCGTCACCCCGGCCACGCAACATGCCTTCGTCGTGCGGCGCCTGGCGGATCAGGCGCCCTGGGTGATCGGGCGGGCAGGGATGGAGTATCGCGACCTGATCCCGACGCGGCTGGGCGGCGCGATGATCGCAAGCCACATCCGCGTGCCGGACGGGCCGGTTCCGGACATGGTGCATTACCACAAGGTCGGCTTCCAGCTGATCTTCTGCGTCGCAGGCTGGGTGGATGTGCTTTATGAAGACCAGGGCGGCATCCGTCGCATCCATGCCGGGGACTGCTTCATCCAGCCGCCCGGTATCCGCCACAAGGTGCTGCAGTCCGAAGGCGTGCAGGTGGTGGAAATCGGCGTCCCGGCCGAGCATGTGACCGAGATCGACCACGAGATGACCCTGCCCACCGCGCAGCACCGCCCCGAGCGGGAGTGGGAGGGGCAGAAGTTCGTCCACGACATCGGCAGCGACGGCGTGTTCAAGCCGTTCCGCATCCCGGGGTTCGAGGCGCGCGACACCGGAATCCTGGCGGCGACGAAGGGCGTGGCCTCGGTCATGGTCGCGCGGCCGGTGGGCGAGGCGCCCTGGACGGTCCATGACGGCGACATCCTTTTCACCTTCGTGATGCAGGGCGGGATGACGCTGGAGGGTGAGGGGAAGGACCCGTTCCGGCTGTCCCCCGGCGATGCCTTCGTGATCCCGCCAGGCATGGCGACGCGGTATTCGGACGCCACACCGGACCTGGAGCTCCTGGAGGTGACGCTGCCCGGCAATCCGGCGACGCGGGTGCTGTACGCCTCCTCAACGCCTCCTCGTGCGCCTTCGGCTTCTCGTCGGCTTCTCGGCGGCTTCTCGTCGGGGGCGAGGAGAAGCGAATGCGCACGACGAGCACACCCGGCTTGCGGAAATCCTCCTGCGGCTTCACACTCTGACCAAATGGTCAAGGAGAGAGCGATGACGCTTCTGGAGGCGGCGACGGCGGTCAGAGAGCGGGCCTATGCGCCCTATTCGCGGTTCAAGGTGGGGGCGGCGTTGCGGTCCACGACCGGCGCGGTGCATGTCGGCTGCAACGTCGAGAACGTGGCCTACCCGGAAGGCACCTGCGCCGAAGCCGGGGCCATCGCGGCGATGATCGCGGCGGGGGATACCCGGATCGCCGAAGTCTGCGTGATCGCCGACAGCCCCGACCCGGTGCCGCCCTGCGGTGGCTGCCGCCAGAAGATCGCCGAGTTCGCGGGGCAGGAGGTGCGCGTGACGCTTTGCACCACCGACGGCAAGGCGAAGGTCATGACCGTGGCCGACCTGCTGCCGGGCGTCTTCACCGCTGCCCATATGGAGCGCACGTGACCGCCGCGCGTCAGGTCATCGCGAAAGTGCGGGACGGGGGGCAACCCTCGGCTGAAGAGCTGCGCTGGTTCGCGATGGGCCTTGCATCGGGCGAGGTGACGGATGCGCAGGCCGGGGCCTTCGCGATGGCGGTGCTGCTGAAGGGCCTGTCCGAAGCGGGGCGCGTGGCGCTGACCCGCGGGATGCGCGACAGCGGCAAGGTGCTGGCATGGAACCTGCCGGGCCCGGTGGTCGACAAGCATTCGACAGGCGGGATCGGCGATTGCACGTCGCTTCTGCTCGCCCCGGCGCTTGCGGCCTGCGGGGCTTACGTCCCGATGATCTCGGGCCGCGGGCTGGGGCATACCGGCGGGACGCTGGACAAGCTGGAGGCGATTCCGGGGTTCCGGACCGGGCTTTCGGAAGCGGCGTTGCGCAAGCAGATGGCCGAGGTGAAATGCGCCATCGTGGCGGCCAGTGCCGACCTCGCCCCGGCGGACCGGCGGCTTTATGCGATCCGCGATGTCTCGGCGACCGTGGAGTCGATCGACCTGATCACGGCATCCATCCTGTCGAAGAAGCTGGCGGCGGGGCTGGAGGCGCTGGTCCTGGACGTCAAGTGCGGCTCGGGCGCGTTCATGAAGACGGCCAAGGACGCCGAGGCCCTGGCGCAGGCGCTGGTCAAGACGGCGCAGGGGGCGGGCTGCATGACCTCGGCCCTTGTCACCGACATGTCGCAGCCCCTGGCGACTGCGGCGGGCAATGCGCTGGAAGTGATCGAGGTGATGGAAACGCTGACCGGGACCTCGGTCAACGCGGCCGTCTGGGACCTGACGGTGGCGCTGGGCGGCGAAGTGCTGGCGCTGGCCGGGCTGGCTTCGGACGCAAGCGACGGCGCGGGCCGGATCGCGCAGGCGCTGGAATCGGGCCAGGCGGCAGAGTTCTTCGGGCGCATGGTCGTGGCGCAGGGCGGGCCTGCGGATTTCGTGGACCGCTGGCCGGACCGGCTGCCCTCGGCCCCGGTGATGCTGGAGGTCCCGTCGCTGCATGACGGGTTCGTCGGGCGCATCGACGGAGAGGCGCTGGGGCTGGCCGTGGTGCACCTGGGCGGCGGACGGCTGCGGGAAGGCGACCGTGTGAACCCCTCGGTCGGATTGTCGGACCTGGCCGGTCTTGGCGAGGAGACGGGGGCGGGCGTGCCCCTGGCGATGGTCCATGCGGCAACCGAAGACGAGGCCCGGGCGGCAGTGGCGGCGGTCCAGGCGGCCTATGCGATTGTGGCAGACCTGCCCGAGGAACCGCTTCTGGTGCAGAAGAGGATCGGCTGATGGCCAGAGTGCAGGGGCGGGCGTTCCTGATCGTGATGGACAGTGTCGGGTGCGGCGGCGCACCGGATGCCGAGGCGTTCGGCGATGCCGGGTCGAACACGCTGGGTCATGTTGCGGCAGCCTGCGCCGACGGGCGGGCCGATGTCGGGCGGACAGGTCCCATGAAGCTGCCGAACCTTGACCAGCTGGGCCTGGGCGCGGCGATCCGGCTGGCCTCGGGCGTCGCGACGCCGGGGCTTGCGGCGACCCCAAAGGGGCTGTGGGGTGCGGCAACCGAGGTGTCGCGGGGCAAGGATACCCCCTCCGGGCACTGGGAGCTGGCGGGCGTGCCGGTGCCCTGGGACTGGACCTATTTCCCCGACACGATACCGGCGTTCCCGGACGACATCGTCGCCGAGGTCTGCCGTCTGGCCGGGACCGCGGGCATTCTGGGGAACTGCCATGCCTCGGGCGTGCCGATCATTGCCGAGCATTGCGAGGAACACCTGCGGACCGGCTGGCCGATCTGCTACACCAGCGCCGACAGCGTCTTCCAGATCGCCGCACATGAAGAGGCTTTCGGGCTGGATCGGCTGTTGCAGCTGTGCAAGGACCTGGCGCCGATGCTGCACGCCCGGAAGGTGGGCCGGGTCATCGCGCGGCCTTTCACCGGGGGGCCGGGCAATTTCAAGCGCACTTCGAACCGCAAGGATTTCGCCATCGCGCCGCCGTCGCCGACCTTGCTGGACTGGGTTTCGGACGCGGGGCGGGAGACGCACGGGGTCGGCAAGATCGGCGACATCTTCTCGATGCGCGGGATCGGCCACCTGCACAAGGGCAAGTCCGACTCTGATCTTTTCGAACATCTGGTGCGTTTGGGAGCGGATGCTGAGGCGGGCAGCTTGACCTTTGCGAACTTCGTGGAATTCGACACCTTGTATGGCCATCCCCGTGACGTGGCAGGCTATGCCCGGGCGCTGGAGTGGTTCGATGCCGCCCTGCCCCGGTTCTTCGCGCAGTTGCGGCCGGGGGACCTGGCGATCTTCACCGCCGATCACGGCAACGACCCGACCTTCCGGGGGACCGAACATACTCGGGAGCGGGTGCCGGTGGTGGCCTGGGGCGTCGGTGCGCGCGAGGTCGGTCTGCGCGGATTCGTGGACGTTGGGGCCTCGGTGGCTGCGCATCTGGGTGTGGCGGCACAAGGGCCGGGGCGGAGTTTCCTGTGACGGGCCGCCGGGGGCGCTTCGCCCCCCGGACCCCCCGAGGATATTTGTTGACAGAAAATGGGGATGGCATGAGCGGATTACCGAAGGTCGAGCTGCATCTGCATCTGGAAGGGGCGGCTCCGCCCGGCTTTATCGCGGGGCTGGCGAAGGAAAAGCATCTGGACATAGCCGGGGTGTTCGATGCGCGGGGGAACTACCGCTACAAGGACTTCTGGGATTTCCTGAAGGTCTATGAGGCGGCGACCTCGGCCCTGCAATCTCCGCGCGATTATCAGCGGCTGGTGCTGGCGGTGCTGGAGGAATCGGCGCAGTCCGGCGTGGTCTATTCCGAGACCTTCCTGAGCCCGGATTTCTGCGGGGGGCGCGATGTGGGCGCGTGGAAGGAATACCTTCATGCGATGCGGGAGGCGGCGGATCAGGCCGAGCGTGACCTGGGCATCACCCTGCGCGGGATCATCACCTGCATCCGGCACTTCGGGCCGGAGAAGGCGCGCGAGACGGCCCGCTGTGCTGCCGAGACGGCGGGCGACTGGATCGTCGGGTTCGGCATCGCGGGAGACGAGAAGGTCGGAGCGCCCAAGGACTTCTCCTGGTCCTTCGACTGCGCGCGGGAGGCGGGGCTGCGGCTGACGGCCCATGCCGGGGAATGGGGCGGGCCGGACAGCGTGCGCGACGCGGTGCGCGACCTGGGGGTGGAGCGGATCGGGCATGGCGTGCGGGCGATCGAGGACCCGGGCCTGGTGGATGAACTGGCCGAGACGGGGATCGTGCTGGAGGTTTGTCCCGGGTCGAACGTGACGCTGGGGATCTATCCGGGTTTCAAGGCGCACCCCATCGCCGAACTGGACCGCCGGGGGGTGAAGGTCACCATCTCGACCGACGATCCGCCGTTCTTCCACACCACGATGGCGCGGGAGTACGAAGAACTGCACCGCGCCTTCGACTGGGACGAGGGGCAATTCCGGCGGATCGCGCGCCAGTCGCTTGACGCGGCCTTCTGCGATGCCGATACCAAGACCAGGATCGGAAAGCTCTTGGAGGCCTGAATGCTGGATCACCTGACCGTCGTGTCGCACCCCCTGGTCCAGCACAAGCTGACCCTGATGCGCGAGAAGGACACGTCCACCGCCAGTTTTCGCAAGCTTCTGCGCGAGATCAGCCTGCTCCTGGCCTATGAGGTCACGCGGGAACTGCCGATGACCACCAAGCGGATCGAGACGCCGCTGGAGGAGATGGATGCCCCGGTGATCGAGGGCAAGAAGCTGGCGCTGGTCAGCATCCTGCGGGCGGGGAACGGGCTGCTGGACGGGATACTGGAACTGGTCCCGGCGGCCAGGGTGGGGTTCGTCGGCTTGTATCGCGACCCCGAGACGCTGCAGCCGGTGCAATACTACTGCAAGCTGCCGGATCACATGGAAGACCGGATCGCCATTGTCGTGGACCCGATGCTGGCCACGGGAAACTCGTCCGCGGCGGCGGTGTCGCTGCTGAAGCAGGCCGGGGCCAAGCAGATCCGGTTCCTGTGTCTGCTGGCGGCGCCCGAAGGGATCGCCCGGATGAAGGAGGCGCATCCCGATGTGCCGATCGTCACGGCGGCGGTGGACAGCCATCTGAACGATCACGGCTACATCGTGCCAGGTCTGGGCGATGCCGGCGACCGGATGTTCGGGACCAAATGATCCGGGCCTTGCTGCCCGTGCTGCTGCCCGTGCTGGTGCTGCCCGTGCTGCTGCTTGCCGCGGTGCCAGCGCAAGCCGAGCCGCTGCAGCCTGCGGAACTGCCGCCGGCGGAGTATGCCGGTCTGCAATACGTCGACAGCAAGGGCTGCATGTTCGCCCGGGCCGGCGCCGGGACCCAGGTGGTGTGGGTGCCCCGCGTCTCGCGCCAGGGGGTGCCGGTCTGTGGCAATCCTCCCTCGGGCGGGCGCGTTCCGGTGGTCGAGGACGTGGGGGTTCAGCCGGTGCAGGTGGCCCCGACCGCACCTGCGGCGCAGGCGGACGGCGGGTATTTCGTGGCGGTCGGCAGTTACGGCGAGCCGAGGACCGCCGACCAGGCCGAGGCGCGGCTGGCCGAACTGGGTTACGGCATGGTCCGCGGCCGGGTTCAGGGTGGCAACGGGGCCGTCATCACTGTCTTCGCCGGACCTTTCCCCGACCAGTCGGCAGCCGCGGCGGCGCAAGCGGCGCTGCAAGACGCGGGCTTTGCCCAGGCGTCGGTGGTCAGCCCCTGAGCCGTCTAGCCGCCGCAGATGCCTTGCAGGGTGATCCAGCTTTCATCGGGGATCAGCGGTGACGGCGCCAGGCCCTTGTAGGGGTCGTTCGACGCAAGACCCGCGTTTGCCTCCGGGGTCACGGCCAGCGCATAGGGCGTGGCGGGGACCTGCGCGGCCTCGAACGCCGAGAGCACACTGGTTTCGGCCAGGGGCTCGGGGGCAGCGCGAAGAAGCGCCTCGCCATAGCCGGCAAGGGCAGTGTCCGGCAGATCGGCCGTGGTCAGAAGCTGCACCGTCGCCCTTAGGCCGGCATATTCCAGCAGCGGAATGATCGGGTCGCGCGTGCGGCTGCGCAGCCGTTCGACCAGGGCCGCACCGGCGATCGCCTCGGGGCCGTTCGACTGCTCGATCAGGCGGCGCGGCAGGATGATGACGTCGCCGGGCAGGTGCAGCGGGTGTTCGACGCCCTCGGGCAGGACGTAGAGGATCGGCGTGTCGACCGGGCCGAAGACCCGTTCGGAGAGGGCGGCCAGCGCCTGCAGGCCAAGCTGGTTGCTGCAGGCGGCACCCGTGACGCGGGTCAGGTCATCCAGCGCGCGCTGCCCGATGTCTGCACGTTGCGCCAGAGGCACGACCGAGGCGGTGTGGCGGACCAGCGCGCCGGGAAGCCAGATCACTCCGACCAGGACAACGGCGGCCGCGGCCCCGGACAGAAGGACGCCGCGCAGACGTCCGGGCTTGGCCCTGGCGGCCTGGACCGCGTGGCGCACCGCCCCAAGGGCCGCGATCATGTCGGGATCGGACAGTTCCAGACTTTCGCTGGCGTCGGGGCCGGGGGCAAAGACGGGCGGCTCTTCGCCCTTGTTCACCCGCTGGATGGCGGGCAATGACCAGTGGCTGATCGCGGTGCCGCTTTTCGGATCGGACAGCACCAGCGTCGCCTCGCCGAAGTGGACCAGCACCTCACGCCGTTGGTCCTGCGGCGTCTCGCGCCACAGGCCTCCACATTCCAGCCGTTGATACTTGCGTAGCGCCGTCATCGGCTGCGGGGTCTCTGCCTGTTTGGTCGCCAGCTTATCCGGCCCGGACGGCGGCGACAATCACCCTTCCCGCACAGATTGACGCGGAGCACGCCAGCGACCGGGATTTGGCCGGGCGGGTCGCGTTCGGGCTGGCGCGGGCCCCGGATGTCGGGTCCTGTCAGGGAAAGCAGGATCCGGACCCGCAGATGACCGACACCCCGAACCGAACCCTGGCCGCCTTTGGCGCCGTGCTGGTCTATGCCAGCGTGATTTCCTTTACCGACAACTATGTCCGGGTGATCGCACGCGATGCGGGGCTGTGGCAGTTCCATGCGACGCGGACGGCGATGGCCGTCGCGATCCTGGCGCTGGTCGCGGTGCCGATGGGGCTGCGGCTCTGGCCCAAACGGCCCTGGGCCGTCTTCGCGCGGTCGGCAATCCACGGGACCGCGATGCTGATCTACTTCGGCGCGCTGGCCTTCCTGCCCGTGGCCCAGGTCGCGGCGGGCCTGTTCACCGCGCCGCTGTTCGTCCTGTTCTTCCAGCGCTATCTTTACGGCCAGCCGATCCGCGGCGTGCAGGTCCTGGCGGTGCTGATCGGTTTCGCGGGCGTGGTCCTGGTCCTGGGACCCGAGGCACTGTCGGGCGCCACGCTGGCAGCTCTTCTGCCGGTGATCTCGGGCGCGCTTTACGCGATGGGCAACATCGCCACCCGGCGCTGGTGCGCGGGCGAGACGGCCGAGACCGTGGTGGCCGGGTTCTTCGGGATGCTGGGGGTCTACGGGCTGCTTGGGATGGCCGTGCTTTGGGCCTTCCCGCTGGCAGTGCCCGAAGGACCGGAGGGGTTCCTCCAGCGCGGGCCGGTCTGGCCGACGGGCGAGTTCCTGTGGTGGACATTCGTCCAGGCGGCAGGCTCGCTGGTCGGGGTGGGGATGTTCGTCAAGGCCTACCAGATGGCCGAGGTCTCGCGCGTGTCGGTCTTTGAATACGTGATCCTGCCCGCCTCGGCGCTGTGGGGGTTCATTCTGTGGGGCGAAACTTTGGGCTGGTTTGCCTGGATCGGTATGGCGCTGATCGCGCTGGCGGGGATTGTCATCGCCCGCCCGCAGCGCGATCAGTCGCCCATCGCCTCGCGCCAGTGACGGCGGCAAAGGCTGACGTAGGTCTCGTTCCCGCCGATCACCACCTGCTCGCCCTCTTTCAGCGCGCGCCCGTCCGGGCCGCGGCGGATGACCATCGTGGCCTTCTTGCCGCAATGGCAGATCGTGCGGACCTCGCGCATTTCGTCGGCCCAGGCCAGCAGCGCGGCCGAGCCGGGGAAGAGGTTGCCCTGGAAGTCCACCCGCAACCCGTAGGCCATGACCGGGACGCCCAGGTCATCGACCGCGCGGGCCAGTTGCCAGACTTGCGACTTGGACAGAAACTGCGCCTCGTCGATGAAGACGCAGGCCACGGGGCCTTTTTCGAACCGCGCCTTCAGCTTTTCGAACATGTCCTCATCCGGGCCGAAGGTATCGGCAGGCTCGCCGATGCCGATCCGGCTGGCGATGCGGCCTTCGCCGGCGCGGTTGTCGAACTGCGCGGTGATCAGATAGGTCTGCATCCCCCCCTCGCGGTAGTTGTGCGAGGCTTGCAGCAGCGAGGTCGATTTCCCCGCGTTCATCGTCGAATAGTGGAAGTAGAGCTTGGCCATGGCGCGATCCCCTAGCCGATCACCGGGCCGCGCTGCAAGCCTGATGACTGGCAGACACGACCCGGCTTGCCGAAGGGAACCGCTGACCGGGCGGGACCGCAGGCCCGAACACACATAACCGAAACATCCGCACACTGAAAAACACGGGCCCGCCGCGTTTCGTCGGCACCGCCGTCACCCGAAAGGATGATGCGGCGGACCCCACCCATGCCGATGCTGGGGACATCGGCCACTCGCTAACGTTCCGGAAAGCTCCGGAACCTCTTTATTCATGACAAACCGTTCCCATCCGATTAATGGGAAAAAAACTTCGGGTTTCCCCGGGGTTGACCCAGGGGCAGGGCAGTGGAGTTGGTGATGTCGGTTGCGTCCTATCTGAAGAAACACACCGAGGCGTTGGTCAAGGATGTGGGAATTGAATCAGCCTGCGAGATCACGGGCAAGTCGAAGGCCACGCTGGGGCGCTACTATTCCGACAGCGACGAACACGATGACCGCTTCATGCCGATCGACGTGGTGGCGGCGCTGGAGTCCTCAAGCCGCTTTCCGCATGTGACGGCGGCTCTGGCGGACCTGCGAGGGATCACGCTGTCCTATGACGGGGAAAAGCGCAACGCGACCTCGTCCGGCGTGAACCAGGATGTCGTTGCCCTGGCGCAGCGCTTCGGGATGCTGATGGCGGAATACAATCAGGCCATCGGGGATGGGAAGATTTCGGTCAACGAGGCCAAGCGGCTCTTGCGCGAGACGCTGGCGATCCAGCAGGTGCTGCTGGAGATGAAGCTGAACCTGGAAGAAGAAGCCGGCTGACAGGATCGAAGGCGGGGCCGGCTTCATCCGACCCCGCCTGCCATGTCTAGCGTGCGTCGCGGCGCGGCGCGAAGCTGCCGCCTTGCGGCTTAGCCGGGCGCTGGCCCGCCGGTTTGCCCTGACCCGCCGGACGACCCAGACCCGCAGGCTTGCCCGACCCGGACCGCTGGCCCTGCGGCTTGGCCGTCAGCTTCTGGCCCTGCCGTCCGCCATTGCCCTGGCGCTGTCCGCGGTTCTGCCCCGGCTTCGGAGCCGCAGCAACCACATCCGCCGCCCAGGGCGCGCCACCAACAACGGGAAGCGGCGCCTTCAGCAGTTTCTCGATCGCCTGCAGCTCGCCCATTTCAGCCGGAGCGCAGAAGCTGATCGAAGACCCGTTGGCCCCCGCCCGCGCGGTGCGGCCGATGCGGTGGACGTAGTTTTCCGGCACGTTCGGCATGTCGAAGTTGTAGACGTGGCGCACGGTCGGAATGTCGATCCCGCGTGCGGCGACGTCGGTCGCGACCAGCACGTCAAGCTCGCCATTGCGGAACTCGGTCAGAGTGCGGTCCCGCTGGTTCTGGCTCTTGTTGCCGTGGATCGAGCCGACCTTGAAGCCCCAGACGGCCAGCAGCTTCATCAGCTTTTCCGAGCCGTGCTTGGTGCGGCCGAAGACCAGGGCCTGCTCGCCTGGGTGCTTTTTCAGATACTCTTCCAGCACGCGGGCCTTGTCGCCGTTCGGGATGTAGTGGACGCCCTGGCTGATCCGCTCGACCGGCTTGCCAGGGGGGGCGACCTGCACCTTGATCGGGTCACGCAGGTAGGTGTCGGCGATTTCCGAGATGTCCTTCGGCATGGTCGCGCTGAACAGCATGGTCTGGCGCTTCAGCGGGATGTGCTTGGCGATCTTCCGCAGCGAATGGATGAAGCCCATGTCCAGCATGTGGTCGGCTTCGTCCAGCACCAGATAGCCGCACTGGTCCAGCTTGACGTCACCGCGCTCCAGAAGGTCGATCAGACGGCCGGGGGTGGCCACCAGCACGTCGGTGCCCTTGGACAAGGCCTGTGCCTGCTTGAACAGCGAGGCGCCACCGACGACCATCGTCACCTTGACGGCGGTGCCCTTGGTGAAGACCTCGAAGTTGTCCTTGATCTGCGCGATCAGCTCGCGCGTCGGCGCAAGGATCAGCGCGCGCACGTTCTTCGGTCCCGGCGGGTGGCCGATGTCCAAGAGGCGGTGCAGAAGCGGCAGGCCGAAAGCGGCGGTCTTGCCGGTGCCGGTCTGGGCCAGGCCCATCAGGTCACGGCCCGCCATGATATGGGGAATGGCCTGCGCCTGGATCGGCGTGGGCGTCTTCAGCGTGGTCTTTTCCAGCGCCTTCAGGATTTTCGGCGAAAGGCCGAGGTCGGCAAAAGTGGTCATGGGAATCCCATTCGTTCAGAGGGCCTGCGACCCTCGCCCCGGGCCTTTGCCCGTGACCGTGCCGCAAGCGGCGCCCCTGCGTGACTAATGGGAACCAGAATGTCCGGGCCTTTCGGTGCTCACGCGGCACGGGCTTCGGACAAGCGGCATGTGGGGGGTTTCCGGGCGCAAGTCAAGACAAACCGTCCGGTACGCAAGGGCTGGACCTTGTTTTGTGTGCGGCGTATCACTTGCGACGTCGGCGCAACCCGTTCCTGCGCTGTCCGGCCGTGGGGCAAATTTTCCACCCGCGCCCGTCGAAGTCCTTTCCGATCAACCACTTGCCCGGATCATCACCGCCATGCCCAAGTTCCACCGTATCGCCGCTTTCTGCGTCATGGTCGCCGCCGGAGCATGGATCGCGACCGGAGAGTTTTCTTCGGTCGGCAGTGCGCAGACCGCCGAGGGTAAGGAATCCCCGACCGATGCGGTCGCCGCGGCCCAGCCTGCCCCGCTGGTGCGCACCGTGTCTGCGGTCGAGCCCGCCTACATCCAGCATGCCCGCGCCATCCGGCTGTCGGGCATCACCGAGGCCGACAAGCGGGTGGAACTGGCGGCGCGGGCCGACGGGGTGATCGCGTCGCTGGCGATGACCAAGGGTGGCATGGTGGCGGCGGGTGCCGAGGTCATGACGCTGGAAGGCCCCGAGGCCGTGGCCCAGGAAGAGATCGCCCGCATCGCGCTGGACCAGAAGGAACGCGACCTCGAAGTCGCGCAGAAGCTGTTCGAAGGGGGCAGCACCTCGGAGTCGAACCTGACCAACGCCCGGTCCGCCCGCGACGCCGCCGCCGCCGAACTGGCCCGCGCGCAGGCTTCGGCCGACCGTCTGCGACTGAAGGCCCCCTTTGCGGGGGTGGTGGATACCGTGTCGGTCGAACTGGGCGAATGGGTGCAGACCGGAACCCCGGTCGCCACGATCCTGTCCCTGGACCCGATCCTGGTGAAGGCCGAGGTCAGCGAGATCGACCTTGCCGCCGTCGCCGCAGGGTCCACCGCCAAGGTGCGGCTGGTCAACGGGACCGAGATGGACGGGACCGTTCGGCTGGTGGCGCGCGAGGCTTCGGCCCAGACCCGGACCTTCCCGGTTGAAATCGCCCTGCCGAACCCGCGGATGCTGCTGCCCTCGGGCATGACCGCCCAGGTTTCGCTTTTCGCCCAGCCGGTCCGCGCCGTGGTCGTTCCGCGGTCGATCATCACCCTGTCGGACAAGGGCGAGCTTGGCCTGCGCGTCGTGGACAAGGCCAACGTCGCCAGGTTTGCCGCCGTGCAGATCATCGACGACACCGCCGACGGCCTGGTCGTGACCGGAGTGCCCGAGGGCGTCCGCATCATCACCGCCGGACAGGACCTGGTGCGCGACGGCGACACGGTCGAGGTGGCCTCGGGGGTCGGCCAATGAAGATCGTCGAAACCGCCATTGCCAATGCCCGGCTGACGATCTCGGTCCTTTTGTTCCTGATGCTTGCGGGGGCGATGGCCTATGTCTCGATCCCGAAAGAGGCCGAGCCGGACATCCAGATCCCGATCCTCTACGTGTCGATGCACTACGACGGCATCTCGCCCGAGGACAGCGAGCGGCTGCTCTTGCGCCCGATGGAGACCTCGCTGAAGTCGATCACCGGGATCAAGGAGATGACCTCGACTGCCTATCAGGGCGGCGGCAACGTGCTGATCGAGTTTCAGGCCGGGGCCGACCTGAAGAAGGCGCTGGACGATGTGCGCAACAAGGTCGACATGGCGCGGCCCGAGCTGCCGGATGGCGCCGACGAGCCGACGGTGAACGAGGTCAACCTGTCCGAGTTCCCGATCCTGGTCATCACCCTCTCTGGCGATGTGCCGGAACGCGTGCTGGCCCGCGCGGGCCGCGAGCTGCGCGACCGACTGGAAGAGCTGCCCCCGGTCCTGAACGCCGGGCTGCAGGGCGTGCGCGACGATCTGGTCGAGGTGGTGATCGACCCCGGGAAGCTCGCGACCTATGGTCTGCGCCCCGACATCCTGATCGCCGGTTTCGCCGCCGGAAACCAGCTGGTCGCCGCCGGGTCACTGGAAGGCGCCGAGGGGCGCTATGCGATCAAGGTGCCCTCGCTGCTGGAAACCATCGAGGACGTGGCGAACCTGCCCGTCGTCTCGACCGGGACCGCCACGGTCCGGGTCCGCGACATCGCCGACATCTTCCCCACGATGAAAGAGCCCGAGACGGTGACGCGCCTGAACGGTGCGCCGGCCATCGCCATCGAGGTGTCGAAACGCACCGGCGCGAACCTGATCGAGACGGTCGACCAGGTGAAGGCCGTCACCGAAGAGTTCAAGGCCCTGCTGCCGGAAGGCACCGAGGTCACCTTCAGCCAGGACAAGTCCAGGGACATCCGGCAACTGCTGTTCGACCTGCAGAATTCCGTGCTGACCGCGGTGATCCTGGTCTTCATCGTCATCCTCTACGCGCTGTCGGTCCGCGCCTCGATCCTGATCGGTCTTGCCATCCCGGCGTCCTTCCTGATGGGGATGCTGGCGCTGTCGCTCTGGGGCTACACGGTCAACATCGTGGTGCTGTTCAGCCTGATCCTGGCCGTGGGCATGCTGGTCGATGACGCGATCATCGTCACCGAATATGCCGAACGCCGGATGTCCGAAGGCATGGACAAGCGCGAGGCCTTCGCGATGGCCTCGCACAAGATGACCGGCCCGGTGGTCGCCGCGACGATGACCCGGGTCGCGGCCTTCTCGCCGCTCTTGTTCTGGCCGGGGATCGTCGGCGAGTTCATGAAATACCTGCCGATCACCCTGATCGTGACGCTGTCCGCCTCGCTGGTCTATGCGCTGATCTTCGTGCCGACCCTGGGCGCGCTGATCGCCAAGCCGTTCAAGCACCCGCCTGAACACAAGGACGGGGCCTATATGTGGGTGGTCGGCAAGGCCGTGCGGCATCCGGTGATCGTGCTTTTCGTGGCGGTCGGGCTGCTCGTCTCGGTGCCCTTCGCCTATGCCAAGTACGGCAAGGGCGTGATCTTCTTCCCCGATGTCGAACCCGAGTTCGGCCTGCTGTACGTCAAGGCGCGCGGGAACCTTTCGATCGCCGAAAAGGATGCCCTCGTCGCCCAGGCCGAGGCGCGCATCCTGGGCTGGCCGGGGATCGAGACGGTCTACACCCGCACCGGCGCTGGCGGCAGCATGGGGCAAGAGGTTGATGCCGACGTGATCGGCGTGATCCAGTACGAATTCGTCGACTGGCGCGAGAGAAAGAACGCCAATGCCATCCTGGCCGACCTGCGGCAGGCAATGGTGGGGATTCCGGGCGTGGACATCCAGGTTTCCGTCCCGCAGGCGGGCCCGCCCACCGGCAAGGCGATCCAGATCCAGCTTTCGGCCGACGACCCCAGCTACCTGAACCAGGTGGCGCAGCAGGTGGCCGCCCGGCTGGCGACGGTGCCCGATGTCATCGACATCTCGAACGGCCTGCCGCCGCCCGGCGTGGACTGGGAGCTGCAGGTCGACCGTGCCGCCGCCTCACGCTATGGCATCGCGCCCTCGACCGTGGGGGCGATGGTGCAGCTGGTGACGGGGGGCCTCAAGCTGTCGGATTACCGCCCCGCCGGGGCCGATGACGCGGTGGACATCGTCCTGCGCCTGCCGCCCGACCAGCGCACGATCTCGGCGCTGGACCAGTTGCGCATCCAGACGGCCGAGGGGTCGGTCCCGATCTCGAACTTCGTCACCCGCACCGCTGCCCCCACGACGGGGACGCTGACCCGCCTGGACGGGTCGCGCACCGTCACGGTCCAGGCCGGCATCCGGGAAGGCGTGCAGCCCGACCGGATCTACGCCCAGGTTACCGCCGCGCTGGAGGAGGCGAAGCTTGACCAGTACGGCATCCGCTGGAAGCTGGCCGGCGAGGATGCCGAACAGGCCGAGGCCGCGGCCTTCCTGTCCAAGGCCTTTGGTGCCGCGATCTTCCTGATCTTCATCGTGCTTCTGGCGCAGTTCAACAACTTCACTTCGGTCGGGCTGGTGCTGTCCGCCGTGGTCATGTCGACGATCGGCGTGCTTCTGGGCCTGATGATCATGGGCCAGCCCTTCACGATGGTCATGACCGGGATCGGGATCATCGCGCTGGCCGGAGTCGTGGTGAACAACAACATCGTGCTGATCGACACCTACGACACCCTGCGCCGCGAAGGCCGCCCCAAGATCGAGGCGATCCTGCAGACCTGCCGCGAGCGTGCCCGCCCCGTGGTCCTGACCGCCCTGACCGCGATCCTGGGGGTCCTTCCCATCGCCTTCGGTCTGAACCTGGAACTGCTCAGCCACGAGGTCACCATCGGCGCGCCCTCGACCCAGTGGTGGATCGCGCTGTCCTCGGCCATCGTCTACGGCCTCGCGTTCGCGACCGTGCTGACGCTGATCATCATCCCCTCGATGCTGATGCTCGTCACCCGGGACGACAATCCCAAGCCCTGGTTCTGGCAGCGCCAGAAGCGGCGCGAGTGGTATGCCGAACACCGCCCCGCCAAGCTGCGCGGACGGGCCGGGGCGCAGCCGGCAGAGTGATCGCAGGGTGCAGGCAACGGACCCATCGGGCAGGATCGGGGATGCGGAAAATGAAAAGGGGCGGTGTGAACCGCCCCGCTTTCAGTCTCTCTTTGGTGGAGCCAGGGAGGATCGAACTCCCGACCTCTTGAATGCCATTCAAGCGCTCTCCCATCTGAGCTATGACCCCACCGGAGAGAAGCACCGCGCCGTTTCCGCCGCGATGCGGGGTATCTAGGACAGGTCGCCGGGGGGTGCAAGAGGGAAAATCGCCCCTGTCCACCGGCGCCTGGACTAGACTTCTTCCTCGTCGCCCGGCACGTCGGCCAGGTCGTCCAGCGAGACGTTGTCGTCCGCATCATCCTCCAGCAGATCATCATCCAGCTCGGCGTCATCGGCGACGGCACCGTCCAGGAGGACGTCTTCGGTTTCCAGATCCTCGACCAGGACGTCGTCGTCCTTTTCCGGGACGGCCCGCGAAATGACCGAGGCGGCCATCTTGCGGCGCACGGATTCGATGTCCACGACCTCGCCCGTGTAGGGGCTGACGATCGGGGATTTGTTCAGGTCGTAGAAGCGTTTGCCAGTCGTCGGGCAGATACGCTTCGTGCCCCATTCTGCTTTGGGCATGGTCATCCCTTTGAGTGGTGGGTAACGGGAAAATGGTCGCTTGCCACAGGCAGGGGCGACTGTCAAAGCCTTTCGTGTCCCGGCCGAGGCGGCTATGTTCACTGGAAGTTTCAAGGGGATTTGCATGACGGTCCTGCCAGGCTCGCCGCCGGTCGAGGTGCATCTGAAACGCTCGGCCCGGGCGCGCCGCTTTTCGCTGCGCGTCTCGCGGCTGGATGGGAAGGTGACCCTGTCGATGCCACTGCGCGCGCGCGAGGGCGAGGCGCTGGCCTTCCTGAAGGGCAACGAGGACTGGTTGCGGCAGACGCTCTTGGCGATGCCCGGCCCAAGCTTGCAGGCGGTCGGCCCTGGCACGGTGATCCGCGTCGAGGGGGACCCGCTGGTGCTGACGCCCGCCTCGGGCCGCGGGGTGCGGGCCGAGGGTGGGCTTCTGCTGGTGCCCGGCAGCCCCGAGACGATGGGCCCCAGGGTTGCCGCCTGGCTGAAGGTGCTGGCGCGCGACCGGCTGGCCACCGCGTCCAGCCGCCATGCGGGGCTGGTGGGGCGGCACTATTCCTCGCTGGCGATCCGGGACACCCGGTCGCGCTGGGGGTCCTGTTCCCCCGACGGGCGGCTGATGTACTCGTGGCGGCTGATCATGGCGCCGCCCGCGGTGCTGGACTATGTCGCCGCGCATGAGGTGGCCCACCTGGTCGAGCTGAACCACTCGCCCGCCTACTGGAAGGTCGTGACCGGGATCTGCCCAGACTGGAAAGAGCACCGGGCCTGGCTGAAGACCCACGGCAACACCCTGCACCGGGTGCGCTTTCAGGATTGACCCCTGTGCGGCCGGAGTGCTTCCCTGCACCTCATGTTGACGCCCCGCCCGACCGACCCGAATGCTGCGGCTCATGAGAGGGTCTACCGGACCCTGCGCCAGCAGGTCATGCATGGCGAGATGGACCCCGGCCAGTCGCTGACCCTGCGGGGGCTGGGCAAGACCTTCGGTGTGTCGATGACCCCGGCCCGCGAGGCCGTGCGGCGGCTGGTGGCAGAGGGCGCGCTGACGCTGTCCTCTTCGGGCCGGATCTCGACGCCGGAACTGACCCCGGAGCGGATCGAGGAGCTGGCGGCGATCCGGGCCTTGCTGGAGCCGGAGATGGCCGCCCGCGCGCTGCCCCGCGCCCACTTTGCGCTGATCGAGCGGCTGACGGCGATCAACCTGATGAACGGCGAGGCGGCGGTGCGGGGGGATGCGGTCACCTATGTCCGCACCAACCTGGAGTTCCATCGCACGCTCTATCTGCGGGCCCAGACCCCGGCGATGCTGGCGATGTGCGAGACGGTCTGGCTGCAGCTGGGGCCGACGATGCGGGCGGTCTATGCAAGGGTCAGGCGGAGAGAGCCGCCGATGCACCACCGGGTGATCCTGGCGGCCCTGAAGGCGGGGGACGAGCCGGGGCTGCGGCTGGCGGTGCGGACCGACGTGACCCAGGGGCTGCGGCATCTGGCGGGGTAGTATGATCTGTGAAGGTTTGCCGTTTGCCCCCCAGGTCAGGGCGAAGTGCGTTTGATCCGACTTGCCCGGTAGCACGGGCAACGCCGACCGCCCCTTGGGCGGGCGCTGCCCTGTGTCTTGCGCGGTTCGGTGCATCCCTGCACAGATGACCCCCGCATTTGCATCTTGGCGCGCGGGCCGGATCGCCCCATCTTCAATCCAACGCAATTCAGGAGAGACCAATGTCCATCCGTCCCGTCATCGAGACCCGCCGTGCCCAGCCCCATATCGAGGGCGCAGGCGTCCATCTGCACCGCGCTTTCGGGTTCCAGGACCCGACCGAGGCGGACCCGTTCCTGCTGTTCGACGACTTCCGGGGCGATCATCCCCGGGACTACTCGGCGGGCTTTCCCTGGCATCCGCACCGGGGGATCGAGACGATCACCTATGTCCTCGCCGGGACCGTGGAGCATGGCGACAGCCTGGGCAACCGGGGTATCCTGGGGCCGGGGTCGCTGCAGCTGATGACGGCGGGGCGGGGCATCCTGCATCAGGAGATGCCGAAGGGTGACGCCAAGGGGCGGATGCATGGCTTCCAGCTCTGGGGCAACCTGCCGCGCGCGCTGAAGATGACCGCGCCGCGCTATCAGGACATGCCCTCTGACGCGCTGCCCGAGCGGCACGACGATGACGGCACCAGCATCCGCGTGGTCATCGGCGATTATCGCGGGGTGAAAAGCCCGGTGGATGGCATCGCGGCGGACCCGCAGTACCTGGACATCCACGTGCCGGCGGGCAAGCGCAAGACCTTCAAGGTCGACACCCGCCGCCGGGCCTTTGCCTATGTCTTCGAGGGTGCTGCCAACTTCCGCGACGCCGCGCGGCCGGAAGGCGTGCTCCTGGAAAAGGAAGTGCGCGGGCAGGAGGTCAACATCCGCGACCTGTCCGGCAACCGGACGCTGGTGCGCTTTGGCGCGGGCGACGAGGTCACGGTGACGGCGGGGCCGGACGGGGTGCGGTTTCTGCTGATCTCGGGCGCGCCGATCGAAGAGCCGGTGGCCTGGGCCGGACCGATCGTGATGAACTCGGAAGCCGAGTTGCAGCAGGCCTTCAGGGAACTGCGCAACGGGACCTTCATCCGCCCGGCGCATTGACAGGCAGCGTGACACGACCCCGTCCCGGGCTTGACCCGGGACCTCCACCACCGCGGGAGGCCCCGGCGCAAGGCCGGGGCGGGGTTGCGGCTGGACAGGTCGCGCGGCACAGTGCGCGCGTCCAGTCACGAGACCGCCGATGTTCCTGAAGCCCTCTGGCATGCCCTATCACCGCTTCCTGCGGCTGCTGCATCAGGCGTGCCTGTTCGACTGGTATCTGGAGATCGGCTGCCGGTCGGGGGAGAGCTTTGCTCCGGTCAGGTCGAGGACCATCGCGGTCGATCCGTTCTTCCGGGCCGAGATAAACATCATCGGCAAGAAGCCCGCGCTGCATGTGTTTCAGGCGACAAGCGACGATTTCTTCGCCTCGGGCTTCCTGGCGCGGAACGACATCCGGCTGGGGCTGGCGTTTCTGGACGGGATGCACCTGGTCGAGTTCCTGTTGCGCGATTTCATGAATACCGAGGCGGCGATGGACCCCAAGGGTGTGATCATGCTGCATGATTGCGTGCCCTATGGGCCGGGCATGACGACGCGAGACCTTGCGAACCTGCCGAAGGGGGCGTGGACGGGGGACGTCTGGAAACTGATCCCGATCCTGCAGCGCTGGCGGCCAGAGTTGACCGTGACGGTGCTGGACTGCCGGTCGACGGGGCTGGTCTGCGTCACGGGCCTTGACCCGGAAAGCCGGGTGCTTGGCCAGAATTATGACCGGATCGTCGCAGAGTTTGCCGGGATCGACCTGGAAGGGTTCGGGGTCGAGCGGTTCTTCGGGTCGTTCCGGATGGTCAGCGCGCGGACCGAGCGGCACGCGGGGTTCCCGCTGTTCCGCCATGCCGCTGTCGAGGCTGCGGCGCTGGAGCCGGTTCCGGTGACGCCCTAGTCCTGCGCGCGCAGCGTCCCGGCGGGTCGGGCGTTCAGCGGTCTCAGCGCGAAGAAAAGCCCGGCCAGAAGGGTGGCGAGGATGCCGCCCAGGACGATGCCGATGGCCGAGACCGGCTCGAAGCGGTAGGTCGAATCCATCACGAAGGTCATGACGGCCCAGCCGCTGATGCCCCCGGCCACGACCGCGACGACGCCCGCGGCCGCCCCCATGAGGGCCGACCGAAGGGCGAAGCTGGCAAGGATCTTGCCCCGCGTCGCGCCCAGGGTCTTCAGGATCGCGGATTCGTAGATGCGGGCGCGCTCGCCGGCTGCGGCGGCCCCGATCAGCACCACGAAGCCGGTGATCAGCGTGCCCGCAGCGGCCCAGGCGGTGGCGGTGGCGATGGCCGACAGCGCCTCGGCCACGCGGTCCACGGCCTCGCGGATGCCGATGGCGGTGATGTTGGGCCAGGTCTTCGTCACCTCCCTCAGGATCTGCGCCTCGGCTTCCGGGGGGGCGTAGACGGTGGCGATGTGGGTGTGGGGGGCCCCGGCCAGAGCGGCGGGGTTCAGCGTCATGACAAAGCCCATCCCGGCGTTCGAGAAATCCACTTCGCGGAACGAGGTCACTGTCGCGGTCAGGTCGCGGCCCAGGATGTTGACCGTCATGGTGTCGCCAAGTCGCAGGCCGATTTCCTCGGCCTCTTCGGTGGCAAAGCTGATCTGCGGGTCGCCGGTGTAGTCCTCGGGCCAGAACTCCCCGGCGGTGATGCGGGTCTTGGGGCCGGGCGTCGCGGCGTAGCTGATGCCGCGGTCGCCGCGCACGACCCAGTGGTCCCCGGCCACCTCGCGGGCGGGCCTGCCGTTGATCTGGGTGATGACGCCGCGCAGCATGGGGGCGGTCTCGATTTCGGTGACGGCGGGGTTGCCGTCGACGGTCGCGAGGAAGGGGTCAAGCTGATCGGGCTGGATGTCGACGAAGAAGAAGGCGGGTGCGCGGGTCGGCAGGTCGGTGGCGATGGCCTGGCGCAGGTTCCAGTCGATCTGGCCGACGGCGGCAAGGACCGAAAGCCCGAGGCCCAGGGAAAGGACGACCGAGGTGGCATCGGAGCGGGGTGCGCCGATGGCGGCAAGGGCGGCACGGGTGGCCGGGCGGCCGTGGGTGAGGCGGGTGCGGGCCAGGCGGCGGGCGGCCTTGCGCAGGCCCAGGGCGGCGAGGGCAAGGATCAGAAGCGCGGCAAGGACCCCGCCCGCCGCACCAAGGGCAAGCTCGGGGATGCCGGAAAGCCAGGTGGCGCTGCCGATCAGGGCGATGGAAAGCAGGGCAAGTGCGGCGAGGTAACGCTTGCGCGGCCAGGTGCGGGTGCCGCTGCCGCCACGGTACAGCGCGGCGGGGCGGATGCGCTCGGTGCGGGCGAGGGGAAGAAGAGTGAAGATCAGGGCCGAGAGGGCACCATAGAAGGCGGCCTCCAGCAGCGCGCCGGGGGAGAGGCGGATTTCGGCCGGGAAGGGCAGCGAGGCCTCGATCAAGGGGGCGGCAAGCAGGGGGGCCAGCGCGCCGAGGGCAAGACCCAGGACGATGCCAAGGGCCGAGAGTATCGCGGTCTGCCAGAGGTAGCTGCGGAAGATCAGGCCACCTTCGGCCCCCAGGGTCTTGAGCGTGGCAATGGTCTCGACCTTGCCGTCCAGATAGGACCGGATCGCGGCAGAGATGCCGACGCCGCCGACCGCAAGGCCTGCAAGGCCGACAAGGACCAGGAAGCTGCCGATGCGGTCAACGAAGGATTCGATCCCCGGCGCCGCGCGGCGGCTGTCGGTCCAGCGCATCCCCTTGTCGCGGAAGGTGGCCTCGGCCTCGTCTTCCAGGGCTTGCAGGTCCGCTTCCGGTGGCAGGATCAGCCGGTAGCGCGTTTCGAACATGGAGCCCGAGCCGAGCAGGCCAGAGTTGGCCAGCGCGCTGGACTGGACCACGGTGCGGGGACCAAGGGTAAAGCCGCTCGACGCGCTGTCGGGTTCGCGGGTCAGGGCGGCGGTCAGGCGGAACTCTTGCGTGCCAAGGCGGAAGGTGTCGCCGACGGACAGCGAGAGCCTCTCGATCAGGACGGGGTCCATGATCGCGCCCGGCAGGCCGTCCTGGTCGGCCAACGCCGCTGCCACCGGAATCGGCGGGTCAAGCTCGGCGGCCCCGATCAGCGGCCAGGCGTTGTCGACGGCCTTGATCTGGGTCAGGGCCTGGTCGCCTTCGACCAGCACCATCGAGCGGAAATCGTAGACCTCGGAGACCTGGGTGGCGATGCGGTCCATGTAGGCACGTTCGTCCGCGTCGGCCTGGCGGTAGGTGAAGCGCATCTCGGCATCGCCGCCAAGAATCACCGCGCCCTGATCGGTCAGGCCCTGCTGGATGCCGGCGCGCAAGGTGCCGACGGCGGTAATCGCGGCGACGCCAAGGGCAAGGCAGGCAAGAAAGACGCGGAACCCGCGCAGGCCGCCGCGAAGCTCGCGCCGGGCGATGGTGAGGGCCAGACCTGATCGGGCGCTCATTCGGCGGCCTTGGCGTGCGCTTCGGGGGCCAGAAGGCCATCGGCAAGCCGGATCACCCGGTCGCAGCGGGCCGCAAGCTCGGGTGCGTGGGTCACAAGGACCAGCGTCGCGCCGTGGCGGTCGCGCAGGCCGAACAGCAGGTCCATGATCGCCTGACCGTTGACGCCGTCAAGGTTGCCGGTCGGCTCATCCGCCAGCAGGATCGCGGGGCGCGGCACGGCAGCGCGGGCAAGGGCGACCCGCTGCTGTTCGCCGCCAGACATCTGGCTGGGGTAGTGCTGCATCCGCGACCCAAGTCCAACGGCGGCCAGCTCGGCTTCGGCCCGGGCGAAGGCGTCCGGCGCGCCGGCAAGTTCCAGGGGCAACGCGACGTTCTCCAAAGCGGTCATCGTCGGAATGAGGTGGAAGGATTGGAAAACAACCCCCATATTCCCTCGACGGAAGCGGGCGAGCGCATCTTCGTCCATCGCGGTCAGGTCCTGCCCAAGCGCCAGAACCTTGCCGCCGGTGGCACGCTCCAACCCGCCCATAAGCATGAGGAGCGACGACTTGCCCGACCCCGATGGCCCGACAAGCCCGACCGTTTCGCCCTTGTGGACCGAAAGGCTGATGCCCCGCAGGATATCGACCGGGCCGGCATTGCCCGCAAGGGTCAGCCGCGCATCGGTCAGCGCGAGTACGGGATCGGTCATGCACGGGGTCCTTCGGGCAGGGCTTTCGGTGGGATATGGCGCAGTGTGCCGAATGCGCAATGCTGCATTTGCAGTCTTGGCACTGTCAAGTTTCGCATTGGCCGAGCCAGTCACGATCGTGGCACTGGGCGATAGCCTGACGGCGGGCTATGGGCTGGCCGATCAGTCGCAAGGGTTCGTGCCGGTTCTTGAGGGCTGGCTGAAGGCCAGGGGACATGACGTCGCGGTGCAGAACGCGGGTGTCTCGGGGGATACGACGGCGGGCGGGCTGGCGCGGGTGGGCTGGGCGCTGGGGCAAGAAGCGGATGCGCTGATCGTGACGCTGGGCGGCAACGACCTGTTGCGCGGGATCGATCCGGCGGCGTCGAGGGCCAATCTGGACGGCATCCTCAAGGAGGCCGCGGCGCGGAAGCTGCCGGTCCTGCTGGTGGCGATGAAGGCGCCCGGCAACTTCGGGCCAGAGTTCAAGGCGGACTTCGACGCGATGTATGGCGAACTGGCGGGACAGTACGGCACGCTTCTGGCCGATGACTTCTTTGCGGGCCTGCGCGCAGCGGGAGCGGACCCGTCCGATCCGGCCTCGCTGGCGGCATTCATGCAGCCGGATGGGCTTCACCCCAACCCGGAAGGCGTGAAGCTGATCGTCGAGGGCCTGGCGCCAAGGGTCGAAGAGCTTTTGGCCAAGGTCGCGCCCTGACGGATTTCTGCGGCCCGGATCCCTCGGACGTTCCCGACAAATCACTTCCGCGCGGCGGTCATGTGTTGCATCCGGGCGCGGCGCGCGTCACCAAGCACGACGGAGGTGCTGCATGGCTTGGGAATTCTGGATCGACCGGGGGGGCACCTTTACCGACGTGGTCGGGCGCGCGCCAGATGGGCGGCTGGTGACGACAAAGCTTCTGTCCGAAAACCCCGAGCGCTATCCCGACGCGGCGGTGCAGGGGATACGCGATTGCCTGGGGCTGACGCCTGAAGAGCCGATCCCCGATGCGGCCATCGCGGCCGTGAAGATGGGCACGACGGTCGCGACCAATGCCTTGCTGGAGCGGAAGGGAGAGCGGGTCGCCCTCTTGATCACGCAAGGATTCCGTGACCTGCTGCGGATCGGCACGCAGGCGCGGCCAGCGCTGTTCGACCTGAACATCAGGCGACCGGATCTTTTGTATGAACAGGTATTCGAAATACCGGGGCGACTGGATGCCCTGGGGCTGGAGGTGTGCCCTCTGGACGAGGCGGCTGTTGTTGCGGCCCTGATGGCGGCACGGGCCGAGGGCATCGCGGCGGTCGCGGTGGCGCTGATGCATGGGCACGTGAACCCTGTCCACGAGGCGCGGGTCGGAGTCCTGGCGCAACAGCTGGGCTTCACCCAGATTTCCCTTTCACATCAGGTGTCTCGCCTGGCGAAACTGGTGCCGAGGGGCGATACGACCGTGGTCGATGCCTATCTTTCGCCGATCCTGCGGCGCTATGTGGCGCAGGTCGAAGGCGCGCTGGATATGGGCCGCGCGACCGGACGGCTGCTGTTCATGCAGTCGAACGGAGGGCTGACGGAAGCCGGGCGGTTTCAGGGCAAGGACGCGATCTTGTCGGGACCGGCGGGGGGCATCGTCGGGATGGTGCGGACCGCGCAGGCGGCGGGTTTCGACCGTCTGATCGGCTTTGACATGGGCGGGACATCAACCGACGTCAGCCACTTTGCCGGTGTTTATGAACGCTCGTTCGAAACAGAGGTGGCCGGCGTCCGGATGCGCGCGCCGATGATGGATATCCACACTGTCGCGGCGGGCGGTGGGTCGATCTGCGCATTCCGCGATGGGCGGTACCAGGTCGGGCCAGAGAGCGCTGGCGCCAACCCCGGCCCGGCAAGCTATCGGCGCGGAGGGCCGCTGACGATCACCGATTGCAACGTGATGCTGGGACGGCTTGACCCGAAGCACTTTCCGGCGGTGTTCGGGCCGAAAGGGGATCAGCCGCTGGATGGCGAAATCGTCCGCCAGAAATTTGCCGCACTGGCCGAGCAGGTGGCCGCGGCGACCGGACAGCTGGCGCTTCCCGAGGTTATCGCCGAGGGTTTCCTGCGGATCGCCATCGACAACATGGCCAACGCGATCAAGAAGATAAGTGTCCAGCGCGGGCATGATGTGACGGCTTATGCGTTGCAGTGCTTTGGCGGCGCAGGGGGGCAGCATGCCTGCGGCGTGGCGGATGCGCTGGATATGAAAACAGTTTTCATCCATCCTCAGGCCGGAGTGCTTTCGGCACTTGGCATGGGGCTTGCCCAGCTGCGCGCGCTGCGGGAGTCGCAGTTCGACGCCCCGCTGACCGCAGGTGCCGCCGCCCATGCCAAAGTCGACGCCCTTGCGGCGGAAGCGGTTGCAGAATTGATGGAGCAAGGGATTGCCAAGCCTGTCGTCACCCGCAGGGCGCATCTGCGCTACGAAGGGCAGCACCAGTCTCTTCCGGTTCCGTTCGGGTCGGCAGATTCTATGGAACGAGCGTTCACATTGGCCCACCAGGAGCGGTTCGGTTTTGCCTCGCCAGAGCGGGCGGTGCTGTTCGAGATGCTGACGGTAGAGGCCGAAGGCGACGGCGCCGGGCTGCCGGACCTTGCTCCGGGATGCGAGGCTGGAGAGCCGCTGGAATGGTTGCGGGTCTGGGTCGGCGGATCCTGGCAAGCGGTGCCGCTTTACCGCCGCGAAGATTGCGGAACGGCGACACGGATCGCAGGACCGGCGGTGATCAGCGAGGCAACGGCGACGACGGTGGTGGAGCCGGGCTGGGAGGCGACGGTTGACGGCCAGGCGAACCTGATCCTGCGCCGGGTCGCAGCTGCAGGGCGCCCCCCTGCGGTAGGGACCGAAGCCGACCCGGTGTTGCTGGAGGTGTTCAACAACCTTTTCATGTCGGTGGCTGACCAGATGGGAGCGACCTTGGCCAACACAGCCTGGTCGATCAACATCAAGGAAAGACTGGATTTTTCTTGCGCGATCTTCGATGCGAACGGCGATCTGGTGGCCAATGCACCGCATGTGCCGGTGCATCTTGGGTCGATGTCGCACGCGGTCAAGACGGTGATTGCGGCGGTCGGCGCGACAGCGCAGGCGGGCGATGCCTGGATGCTGAATGCGCCCTGGAACGGGGGAACCCATCTGCCGGACGTGACGGTGATCACTCCGGTCTTTGTCGACGGCCGGGCCGCGTTCTGGCTGGGGTCGCGCGGGCATCACGCCGACATTGGCGGACGCACGCCGGGGTCCTCTCCGCCGGACAGCACGACCATCGAGGAGGAGGGGGTGGTGATCGACCTCTTTGCGCTGATGCAGCGCGGTGTCCTGCGCGAGGCCGAAACACGGGCGCTGCTTGGGTCGGGGCGCTGGCCCTGCCGGTCGATCGATCAGAACATGGCCGACCTGAAGGCGCAGATCGCGGCCAATGAAAGAGGACGAAGCGAGTTGCTGCGGGTGGTGGCAATGCACGGCGCCGAGGTGGTGGCCGCCTATATGGCGCATGTGCAGGCCAACGCCGAAGAGAGCGTGCGCGTGGTGATCGACCGTCTGCGTGATGGATCGTTCGAATATCCGATGGATATAGGAACAACCATTCAGGTAAGGATTTCCGTCAATCACGCAACGCGGTCGGCGGTGGTCGATTTCACCGGCACGAGCGCTCAGCACCGCGGAAATTACAACGCCCCCAAGGCGGTGACGCGCGCGGTTGTGCTTTACGTGTTCCGCACTCTGGTCGGAAAGGCGATCCCGTTGAACGAAGGCTGCCTGAAGCCGCTGACGATCATCGTGCCGGAGGGAACCCTGCTGAACCCGGTGGCTCCGGCCGCAGTGATCGCGGGCAATACCGAGGTCAGCCAGGCGGCCTGCAACGCGCTTTACGGTGCGCTGGGGGTGGTGGCGGCGGCGCAGGGGACGATGAACAACTTCATCTGGGGCAACGACCGGTTCCAGAATTACGAGACCATAGCCGGCGGAACGGGAGCGGGGCCGGGGTTCCACGGCTGCGACGCGGTCCAGAGCCACATGACCAACACCCGGATGACCGACCCGGAAGTGCTGGAGAAACGCTTCCCGGTGCGCCTGGAAGAGTTCTCGATCCGGCGCGGGTCCGGTGGCGAAGGGCATTGGCGCGGGGGCGACGGGGCGGTGCGGAAGCTGCGGTTCCTGGAGCCGGTGACAGTGACGACGCTGTGCGGCAGCCGGAAGGTGGCGCCGTTCGGCGGTGCAGGCGGACAGCCGGGGGCGGTGGGTGAGAACCTGGTGCATTGGCCGGACGGACGTGTCGAGCGGCTGGCGGGCAACGACGAACGGGACCTGCCCGCAGGCGCGGTCTTCGAGATGCGGACGCCGGGCGGGGGTGGCTGGGGCGCCTAATGGGCGTAGGCCGGGTCCTCGACGTCAAGGATGGCGCGCAGCTCGCGCAGGTGCGATGCGGCGAAACCCGGGTAGGCCTCCCATTCGCGGGCGGTCTTTTCGGCGACCTCATCGGACAGGACCCGCAAGGGACGCCCGGTCTGCAAGGCGCGGACATAGGTCTCGGCGGCACGCTCGAAGTAGTAGAGACGGTTGAAGGTCTCGGCCACCGTGCGCCCGATGACCAGGACGCCGTGATTGCCCATGATCATCGTGGTGATCTTCGGGTCTGCCAGCAGGGACGCGCAGCGGGCGCCCTCTTCCTCGAAGGCCATGCCGCCGTAGTGGTCGTCGATGACCTGGCGGTTGTGGAACATCGCGGTGTTCTGGTCGATGGCAGGAAGCCGGGAATCGGCAAGGCTGGCAAGGACGGTGGCGTGGATCGAATGGACATGCATGACGCAGACTGCATGCGGGCAGGCGCGATGGATCGACCCGTGCAGGCCCCAGGCGGTGGGATCGGGCGCGTCGGGGCGGGACATGGTCGCGGAGTCGTTGGCGTCGATCTCGACCAGGGAGGTGGCGGTGATCCGGCTGAAGTGCCGGCCGTTCGGATTGATCAGGAACCGGGTGCCCTCGGGGTTCACGGCAAGGGAAAAGTGGTTCGCCACCGACTCGTGCAGGCCAAGTCGCGCCGTCCAGCGGAAGGCGGCCGCAAGGTCCTGGCGCAAGTCGAGGAAAGTCATGTTCGTGTGACGATTCATACAGAGGCCTTTTCGCGAATCGGGCAAGCATCCATTCAAGGGCTGCAGTTCGGGGCAGAATAGGTTAACAGGATCGCGATGGGTACTACCGCATCAAGCTGGGCCGAGTCTTGCAACCGGAGCGTTGACTGCGGCTGCCGGGTCGGCAACCTTGGCGTGAATGTGGCGCGGTTCGGCAGTTTTTCCTGCAAGTTTCCTTTATTCCGGCGAATGCTCTCCGCATTGTTCAGCGAGATTGGCAGGAGGTAGTGGAGGGGTGCGCGTGCAGACATTCATTCAGACCGGCGGCCAGAAGGTGCAGCAGCACAGCCTGGGCGTCCGGGTCATGCTTCTCAGTGGCAGCTCCGGTGGCCGCACTGCAAGTCGTCTGGCTGACCTTGGCAGCCTGGTGGATGTGACCGACGACCTGGACGAGGCCGTCGCCACGATCCTGGAAGATCCGTTCGGCTATGACCTGTTCGTCATGGACTGCGACGGGTTTGGCGGGGTCGCCGGGGCCGAGCGCGCGATTGCCGCGCTGATCGCCGGTGCGGCCAGGATGCGGGTCATGCTGATCAGCGCCGAGTTCGACGTGCCTGCCTACCCGCTTGGCCGCCGCACGGCAGTGTGTCTGCCCGAGGATGCGTCGGATGCCAGCTTTCGGCTTGGTCTTGACCACGTGCTGCGCGACCGCGCCATGATGACGATGAACTGAAGGAAGGGGGGCGGCGGCGAACCGCCCCCGGATCGTTTATGCCAGCGCCAGGTTGGTCGCGCTTTCGCGACCGTCACGACCGGCTTCGATGTCGAAGGTGACCGGCTGGCCGTCCTTCAGGCTGCGAAGGCCCGCACGCTCCAGCGCGGTGATGTGGACGAAGACGTCCTTCCTGCCACCCTCTGGCGCGATGAAGCCGTAACCCTTGGTTTCGTTGAACCATTTCACGGTGCCCTTGGCCATCGTGAACTCTCCTGTCTGTCGTCCCGCCCGCGGGATGCGGCGGCTTGGCCCCGTCAGCTTGTGGTCGATTGCTGTGGCCGATGGTCGGAGACAGTGGTCGAAAAGTTAACGTCGCAAAAGCAAAGATAGGCAGGTTGCATCGCGAATCCAAGCGAAATTCATGCAACAGGCCTGCGGTCGGCGGGTTGCGGACAAGCCTTTTCAAGGGGTTGGAGCGGCAATCTTCAACCGGCGGTGGGCAGATTGCCCACCCTACGGGCACGGGTTGCACGATCCATGTGCAAAAAGCGCTTCACCGTCTGTGCGTTTCGTCCTAATCGGCCCTTGCATCCCAGAGCGGGCGCAGGGGCAAGCCGATGATCTTTACGGTGGCAATCGACGGGCCGGCAGCGGCGGGCAAGGGAACGATCAGCCGGGCGGTGGCCGGGCGTTTCGGCTTGCGCCATCTGGATACGGGATTGCTGTATCGCGCGGTGGGGGTGAAGGGCGGCGACCCGGCCCAGGCCGCGCGGCAGCTGACGCCCGAGGACCTGGACCGCGACGATCTGCGCACGCTGGAGGCGGGGCAGGCGGCCAGCCGCGTTGCTGCGATCCCCGAGGTGCGGGCGGCTCTCGTCGATTTTCAGCGCCGCTTTGCCCGCAGCGAGGGTGGCGCGGTGCTGGACGGGCGCGATATCGGCACGGTGATCTGCCCCGAGGCCGAGGTGAAGCTTTACGTCACCGCCAGCGCGCAGGTCCGCGCGCATCGGCGCTGGCTTGAGGTGGGCGGCGACAAGGCGCGCGTGCTGGCCGAGGTGCAGGACCGCGATGCCCGCGACATGGGCCGGGCCGATGCTCCGCTGCGGGCGGCGGCGGAGGCCGTGGTGATCGACACAAGCGAGCTGGGGATTGATGAGGCGGTGGCAGCGGCCTGCGCGGTGGTGGCGGGGCGACTCGCCAAGGGCCCGTAGCGACCCACTTTCCCTTGCCTCACCCGACTGATGCGGCTATAGGCCCCCCATCCTGAAGAGAAAGCGTCCGTCGGTTTTCCGGTCGGTCGTGTTTTTCGTTTGGGGCAAGACCGGCGGAGCCAACCGCATGGCCTGTGAAAACACGTGAAAAGGAAACTGATCTATATGTGCGCTAAAGCAACCATGGAAGACTTCGAAGCCCTTCTGAAGGAAAGCTTCGAGATCGACACCCCCGAAGAGGGCACTGTCGTCAAGGGCCGGGTCATCGCGATCGAAGCGGGCCAGGCCATCATCGATGTCGGCTACAAGATGGAAGGCCGCATCGACCTGAAAGAATTCGCGAACCCCGGTGAGCAGCCCAACATCAACGTTGGCGACACCGTCGAAGTGTACCTGGACCGCGTCGAGAACGCTCGTGGCGAAGCCCAGATCAGCCGTGAAAAGGCCCGCCGCGAGGAAGCCTGGGACCGTCTGGAAAAAGCCTATGCCGCCGAGCAGCGCGTCGATGGCGCGATCTTCGGTCGGGTCAAGGGCGGCTTCACGGTCGACCTCGGGGGCGCAGTGGCGTTCCTGCCGGGCAGCCAGGTCGACGTCCGCCCGGTGCGGGATGCCGGCCCGCTGATGGGCATGAAGCAGCCGTTCCAGATCCTGAAGATGGACCGTCGCCGCGGCAACATCGTTGTCTCGCGTCGTGCGATCCTGGAAGAGTCCCGCGCCGAACAGCGCGCCGAAGTCATCGGCAACCTGACCGAAGGTCAAGTCGTCGACGGCGTGGTCAAGAACATCACCGAATACGGTGCCTTCGTTGACCTGGGCGGCGTGGACGGCCTGCTCCATGTCACCGACATGGCCTGGCGCCGCGTCAACCACCCGTCCGAGATCCTGTCGATCGGCGAGACCGTGAAGGTCCAGGTCATCAAGATCAACAAGGAAACCCACCGGATTTCGCTGGGCATGAAGCAGCTGCAGTCCGATCCCTGGGATGCGGTTGAAAAGATGTATGCCATCGGCACGGTCCACAAAGGCCGCGTCACCAACATCACCGACTACGGCGCCTTCGTGGAGCTGGAAGCGGGGGTCGAGGGCCTGGTTCACGTCAGCGAGATGTCCTGGACCAAGAAGAACGTGCACCCCGGCAAGATCGTCTCCACCTCGCAGGAAGTGGACGTCATGGTGCTGGAAATCGACAGCGCCAAGCGTCGCGTTTCGCTGGGCCTGAAGCAGACCCAGCGCAACCCGTGGGAAGTCTTTGCGGAAACCCACCCGGTCGGTTCGTCGATCGAAGGCGAAGTCAAGAACATCACCGAATTCGGTCTGTTCATCGGTCTGGACAACGACATCGACGGCATGGTCCACCTGTCGGACCTGTCCTGGGACCAGCGCGGCGAAGAAGCGATCCAGAACTACCGCAAGGGCGACACGGTTCAGGCCGCCGTCACCGAAGTCGACGTCGAGAAAGAGCGTATCTCGCTGTCGATCAAGGCACTGGGCGACGACACCTTCACCGATGCCGTTGATGGCGTGAAGCGGGGGGCGATCATCACCGTCACCGTGACCGCAATCGAAGAAGGCGGGATCGAGGTCGAGTACAACAGCCAGAAGTCCTTCATCCGCCGTTCGGACCTGTCGCGCGACCGCGCCGACCAGCGTCCCGAGCGGTTCCAGGTGGGCGACCACGTGGACGTTCGTGTGACCAACATCGACCCCAAGACCCGCAAGCTGGGTCTGTCGATCAAGGCGCGCGAGATCGCGGAAGAGAAGGAAGCCGTCGAGCAGTACGGGTCGTCCGATTCGGGCGCCTCGCTGGGCGACATCCTTGGCGCGGCCCTGAAGGACCGCACCTAAGGCGTCCGGGGTTCAAACCCCTGATTGAATGGAAAGGCCCCGCCACACGCGGGGCCTTTTCCTTATCCCCAAGTCCCGGTTTTTGTTTGTCATAAGACAAATCCTGCCGCTATAGTCGCGCGAGAACAAGAGCGTGGCGGTCGCTGACCAGAAGAGTTGTCGGGCGGTCGAACCACAGGGGGGACTACGGATGATCCGTTCGGAACTGATCCAGAAGATCGCGGATGAAAACCCGCATTTGACCCAGCGCCATGTCGAGCGGATCGTGAACACGGTCTTTGAGGAAATCATCGAGGCGCTGGCCAAGGGCGACCGGGTCGAGTTGCGCGGCTTCGGCGCCTTTTCGGTCAAGGCCCGCGACGCCCGGGTGGGCCGCAACCCCCGCACCGGCGAGGCGGTGAAGGTCGATGACAAGAAGGTGCCGTTCTTCAAGACCGGCAAGCTTCTGCGTGACCGGCTGAACGGCAAGTAACCCCCCTTTGCCTTGCGCCCGGCCCGGATCGGGTCGATATTGGCTCGGAAGCCTGGGGCACCGAACCACATGATCCGTTACCTGAAATTGTTCCTTCTGGCCCTTCTGGGTCTGTCGCTTCTGACCGTGGCGCTTGCCAATCGTGCCGTGGTCCCGGTGCGGCTGCTGCCCGAGGACCTGGCCACCCTGACCGGGCTGACCTGGTCGATGGAGCTGCCGCTGTTCCTGATCATCCTCGGGGGCATCATTGCGGGCGTGCTGATCGGCTTCGTCTGGGAATGGGTCCGGGAACATGGCCACCGCGCCACCGCCAGCCAGAAATCGCGCGAGGTCGCCCGGCTGGAGCGGGAGCTGGCGGTGCTGAAGGATGCCACCTCGGTCCCCCCCAAGGACGAGGTCCTGGCGCTGCTGGACAAGCGCTGAGATGGACGTTCGGGTCAAGATCTGCGGGCTGCGGACCGCTGCCGATGTCGCGGCGGTTGCCAAGGCAGGCGCGGCCTATGCCGGCTTCAACTTCTTTCCGAAATCTCCCCGCTACGTGACCCCTGCCCAGGCGCGGCTGCTGGCGCTGGAGGCTCCCGAAGGCCTGTGCAAGGTGGCGCTGGTGGTCGACGCCGATGACACGCTGCTGGATGCCATCGTCGCCGAGGTTCCTCTGGACATGCTGCAGCTTCATGGCCACGAAAGCCCGGCCCGGGTGGCCGCGGTCAAGGCGCGCTACGGTCTGCCGGTGATGAAGGTGATCGGCGTGGCCGGAGAGGCCGATCTGGCGGACCTGCTGGATTACCAGCTGGTCTCGGACCAGATCCTTGTCGACGCCAAACCCCCGAAGGACGCGGTCCTGCCAGGTGGAAACGGGTTGACCTTCGACTGGCGGCTTCTGGTCGGGCGCAAATGGCTGAAGCCCTGGATGCTGGCCGGGGGCCTGACGCCGGACAACGTGGCGCAGGCGGTGCGGCTGACCGGGGCGCGTCAGGTGGATGTGGCAAGCGGGGTAGAGAGCGCTCCGGGCGTGAAGGACGCCGCGAAGATCGCGGCTTTCGTCGAGGCGGCGCAGGGTGCGCGCGCCGGCGTGCCGATCCTGCGCTAAGCCGCCCCTTTTCCCGCCGCGACAATGGCGCTACATCCGGGGTGAACAACGGGGGTGCAGCATGGCCGAGGACGGGTTGAACAGCTTCATGACGGGGCCGGACGAGCAGGGCCGTTTCGGCCTGTTCGGCGGGCGGTTCGTGTCCGAGACCCTGATGCCGCTGATCCTGGAGTTGGAAGAGCGCTACAATTTCGCCAAGACCGACCCCAGCTTCTGGGCCGAGATGGACGATCTGTGGAAGCACTATGTCGGCCGCCCCTCGCCCCTGTATTTCGCGCCGCGGCTGACCGAACATCTGGGCGGCGCCAAGGTCTACATGAAGCGCGACGAGCTGAACCACACCGGCGCGCACAAGATCAACAACGTGCTGGGCCAGATCATCCTGGCCCGCCGCATGGGCAAGACCCGGATCATCGCCGAAACCGGCGCGGGCCAGCATGGCGTGGCGACGGCGACGGTCTGCGCCAAGTTCGGCCTGCAATGCGTGGTCTACATGGGCGCCCATGACGTCGAACGCCAGGCGCCGAACGTGTTCCGCATGAAGCTGCTGGGGGCCGAGGTGATCCCCGTCACCAGCGGTCGCGGCACGCTGAAGGACGCGATGAACGACGCGCTGCGCGACTGGGTGACGAACGTCCGCGACACGTTCTACTGCATCGGCACCGTGGCCGGCCCGCACCCCTATCCGGCGATGGTGCGCGACTTTCAGTCGATCATCGGCCGCGAGGTGCGCTGGCAGCTGGAAGAGCAGGAGGGGAAGGGGCGTCTTCCCGATGTGCTGGTCGCGGCGATCGGCGGCGGGTCCAATGCGATGGGGCTGTTCTACCCGTTCCTCGACGACACGTCGGTGCGGATCGTCGGCGTCGAAGCCGGCGGCAAGGGCGTCGATGACCGGATGGAACATTGCGCCAGCCTGACCGGCGGGCGTCCGGGCGTGCTGCACGGCAACCGGACCTATCTGTTGCAGGACAATGACGGGCAGATCCTGGAAGGCTTCAGCATCAGCGCGGGCCTCGACTATCCCGGAATCGGGCCGGAACATTCCTGGCTGCACGACGTCGGCCGCGCGGAATATGTGTCGATCACCGATGCCGAGGCGCTGGAGGCGTTCCAGCTGTGCTGCAAGCTGGAGGGAATCATCCCGGCGCTGGAGCCGAGCCACGCCCTGGCCCAGGTGATGAAGCTGGCGCCGACCCTGCCGAAGGACAAGATCATCGTGATGAACATGTGCGGGCGGGGCGACAAGGACATCTTCACGGTGGCCAAGCACCTTGGCTTCCAGATGAAAGTCTGACGGCATAGACCTTTGGTTTATACGCCTCAACCCGAGGCGGGTCGGCCTCCGCATAAACCCCGGATCAATGGCAATCTTTCGGTGTGGCGCCCCTTCTTGTGTCACCGGAGCGGACAACCCGCCCCGGATACACAGGCGAAACGCCGCTACAGGAGAACTGCCATGCTGAAATCCCTTCTCGCCACCGCGGCGCTGATCGCCCTGGGCACCGCAGCCACGGCGCAGGTCACCGCCGAGGGACTGGTTGCCCGCTATCAGGCCGAGGGCCATGACCGGATCGAGGTGGCCGTCGGGCCAACCCAGATCGAGGTCGGGACGATCCGCGACGGGATCAAGACCGAAACCGTCTACGACCGCGCCACTGGCTCCGTCCTGGAGCGCGAGTCCGGTCCTGCCGGCAATTACCGCATCGACCGCGGCGTCGAGATCGAGACCAGCGGCGAGGATTTCGTCGGTCGGGACGATGATGACGACCGCGAGCTTGCCAGCCTCGACGACCAGCACGACCGCGATCAGGATGCGCGCGACGACCAGCACGACCGCGATCAGGATGCGCGCGATGACCAGCACGACCGCGAGCAGGATGCGCGCGATGACCAGCACGACCGCGATCAAGATGCGCGCGATGACAACTGAGGTCGGACTCTGACCTGTGTTCGGGCCCCGGTCTTGCCGGGGTCCGACCCATGTCGCATAGTCGGCTTGAACCTGGATGGGGTATGGCATGAAACGCCGGGCGTTTCTTATCGGGCTGGTGGCAGGGGCTGCGATGGCAGGGCCAGCGCTGGCTCAGGGGGTAGTGGACGACGTTGTCGCCCAACTGAGGCGGCAAGGCTTCCGGTCAATCGTCACTGAACGCACGCTGCTGGGGCGCATTCGGATCATTGCAACGCGCAGCGATGGCTCGCGCGAGATCATCATCAACCCGCGGACCGGCGAAATCCTGCGCGATTTCTGGACAGCGAGGTCTGGCGGCAAGGGCAAGGTCGAGATCATCGACGATCGTTCCGGCTCGGGCGGGTCGGACGACGACGATGACGACGACGGTGGCGGCGGTGACGACGGTGGCGGTGGCGGTGGCGGCGGTGGCGGTGGCGGCGGTGATGATGATGACGATGACGAAGGCGACGACTGACTTGTTGTCCGGGCATGCGGCTCGGGCATCGGCGTGAAGCGCGCGGCCCCCTTCATCGCGATCCTCGTGATCCAGGCACTTTGTGCCTTCTTCTTCGTGTCCGACATCCTGTCGTCGTTCTTCGGCTTTCAGACCGCTCCGATCAGCTGGGAGATGCGCGAGCTTCTGGAGATCGGTGCCGCAGTGGGGCTGATCCTGGGGGTTGTCCTGGGCGGGCTGATGCTGCGGCGCGCGCTGCAGGACCGCCACACCGCCGAAGAGCAGCTGCGGCGGGCGTCGGGGGCCTTCATGGACCTTCTGCAGGAACGGTTCGCGGAATGGGGGCTGACGCCGTCGGAACGGGACGTGGCACTGTTTGCGATCAAGGGCATGTCCACGGCGGAAATCGCGGCCTTGCGCACCACGTCCGAAGGGACCGTCAAGGCGCAGACCAATGCGATCTACCGCAAGGCCGGGGTCAGCGGGCGGTCGCAGCTTCTGTCGCTGTTCATCGAGGACCTGATGCGTGACGACGGGGCGGTGCGGCCGATGCCTGTGCCAGCGGCGCAGGGAGCGGTCTCGGCCAAGTGAGGGCGGGGTGCCCTCTGTGCCTTGCATCCTGAACGTCAGGCCACGCCCGATCCGCTGCGCAAGGGATGACCATTGCCCGGCGGTGTCGCGCGCCGCGGGGCCAGACGTCCATCGTCGGGCAGCGGTCAGTCGGTCGCGTATTGCTGCAGGATGTCCAGCGGGACGACGGCAAGGGTGGCCTGGTGCGTCGCGGCAAGGCGGACCTTGGGGGCGGCGCCTTCCTCATGCGCCTGCAGGAACCGGGCGGCGCAGAGGCACCACTGGTCGCCGGGCTTGAGACCCTGGAACCCGTATTCGGGCCGGGGGGTCGAAAGGTCGTTGCCGAGGTACTTCGACAGGGCCAGAAACTCGGCCGTCATCAGGGCGCAGACGGTGTGCAGCCCGCGGTCCATCGGGCCGGTGTTGCAGCAGCCGTCGCGGAAAAAGCCGGTGACCGGGTCAGAGGAGCAGGCTGCCAGCGGCCCGCCCAGAACGTTGAGGGATGGAAGCTTCATGGCGTCAGGATGGCAGGTCGGGCGCGACCTGTCCAGCCTTGTCCACGCAGGGTGCCGGGATCAGGGTCAATGAATTCAATCGCTTGGCTCTGGTCATTCCGGAACGGCGTCCTCCAGCGGCAGGCGGAGCGCGAGGGCCAGCGCCCGCGCATCGAGGAGCGCCATGTTGGCGCCCTGGCCCAACTGCGGGCTGGTCCGGTGCGCGGCGTCGCCGATGTGGATCAGGCGTTGGCCATGCGGCTTGCGAAGCGAGCCGTGGCTGTGGCGGGCGGGGGTAAGCTGGGCCTTGTCGGTGATCTGGGCCAGGAAGGGCGACATGGCGGGCCAGAAGCCGGTGACTTCGGCCTTCCAGTCGTTCAGGTCGCGCTCTGGCCAGGTGTCGAGGTCGGCGGTGGGCAGCGACCAGAAGACGGCGGCTCTGGGCGTCGGGTCGCCGGGCAGATGGCCGATGGGCAGGATCCCGGCCATGCGCGCGGCGCGGTGATAGCGTTGGCGCAGGTCGGTTGTCGGCAGGTCGGTGGCGGGCCAGGGGACATGCGCCCAGACGGCTCCGAACGCGAGAGGTCTGGCCACAAGGGGCGAAAGGAGTGAGGCTGCGCCCGAGGCGTCCACGACCAGGTCGAACGGGCCGTGCTGGCCCTGGTCGGTGGTCAGGTGGATGCCGGTCGGGGTCTCGCGCGTGCCAGTGACGGTGTGGCCGGTTGCAGGCGTGACCCCGGCAAGGGCGGCGGTGTCGCGGGTCGGGACGGTTTTCGAATTGAGCGGCTTGCGCCGCAGGTCTTTTGTCTCGTCGTCGGGCTTCGCCTCCTCCTCGGTCGTTGGGGGCGCTTCGCCCCCCAAACCCCCCGAGGATATTTGCGGAAGGGAAAGCCCAAGGCGCGGGCTGGACCGTGCGCTGGCCTTTGCGTATAAGGCCGCCCATGCAGACAGGCTTCGTCATTCGGTCGCGAATTACCTGCCCGGCGGGCTGAGGCCTGGCCGGGTTTGACGTCTTGCCCCTGGCCCGTCTTCGGGCCGACCTGCCCCTGATGTGAGGTTACCTCTTCATGTGCGCCGATACCGCCGCCCCGTCCGACACTGCCGTCGACTATCGCGACACCGTTTTTCTGCCCGAGACCAGCTTTCCGATGCGGGCGGGCCTGCCGCAACGCGAGCCGGAGTGGCTGGCGCGGTGGGAGCGGATCGGGGTCTATGACCGGCTGCGATCCACGGCTGCGGGCCGGGCGCCCTTTGTGCTGCACGATGGCCCGCCCTATGCCAACGGGCACCTGCACATCGGCCATGCGCTGAACAAGGTGCTGAAGGACATGGTGGTGCGGTCGCAGCAGATGATGGGCTTTGACGCCCGCTATGTGCCGGGCTGGGACTGCCACGGCCTGCCGATCGAGTGGAAGATCGAGGAGCAATATCGGGCGAAGGGGCTGAACAAGGACGACGTCAACATCGTCGACTTCCGCCAGGAATGCCGCCGCTTCGCCGAGGGCTGGATCCGCGTCCAGCGCGAGGAGTTCAAGCGGCTGGGCGTGACCGGGGCCTGGGACCGGCCTTACCTTACGATGGATTACCACGCCGAGGCGGTGATCGCGGACGAGTTCATGAAGTTTGTCATGAACGGCAGCCTTTATCAGGGCTCGAAGCCGGTGATGTGGTCGCCAGTCGAGAAGACCGCGCTGGCCGAGGCGGAGGTGGAGTATCACGACCATACGAGCCATCAGGTTTGGGTGGCGTTCAAAGTTGGCGATGTCCGGTCCACCGGTGTCGTCGGAGATGGAGCGGACCTGCGGGGACCATCAGGGTCGTTGACGAAAGTCGGCCAACTGAAGGCAGCCCGCGTTCTGATCTGGACAACGACGCCTTGGACCATACCGCAGAACCGGGCGGTCGCTTTCAATCCGGCTATCTCTTATGGGCTGTACGAAGTCATCGCACGACCGCAAGAGAGCAACGCCACCATCGGCTTCACCTATGTAATGGCCGACCAGCTTGCCGAGCAGGTCTTTGCATCGGCGAAGCTTGATGGGACCATGTATCGCCGCTTGCGTGAAGTGTCGGCGGCTGATCTGAAGGCTCTGACGCTTTCTCACCCCTTCCGCGGCATCGAAAACGGCAATGGGGAATGGGACTATGATGTCCCCATGCTCCCCGGCGACCATGTCACTGACGATGCAGGGACGGGGTTTGTGCACACCGCCCCGTCACACGGCGACGACGACTATCAGCTGGGCGTCAGGTTCGGTTTGGCCATGACCTACAACGTCGAGGCGGATGGGTCCTATCGCGCCGATCTGCCCCTGTTCGGCGGGCAGCACATCATCACCCCGGATGGGAAAGAGGGGCCGGCGAACGTGTCGGTCATCAAGCAGCTGGCCTATTCCGGCGCGCTCTTTGCCAAGGGCAAGCTGAAGCATTCCTACCCGCATAGCTGGCGGTCGAAGGCGCCGGTGATCTACCGCAACACGCCGCAGTGGTTCGTGGCGATCGACCGGAAGCTGGACGATGGGTTGTCGACTTATGGCGAGACGATCCGGGCGCGGGCGTTGACGTCGATCAACCAGCTGGTGGACTGGACGCCCTCGACGGGGCGCAACCGGCTGCATTCGATGATCGAGGCGCGGCCCGACTGGGTGCTGTCGCGGCAGCGCGCCTGGGGGGTGCCGCTGACGGCCTTCGTCAGGAAGGGCGCGCGGCCGGATGCTGCGGACTTCCTTTTGCGCAACCCGCAGGTCAACGCGCGGATCCGGGCGGCGTTCGAGGCCGAGGGCGCCGATGTGTGGTATGTGCAAGGATTCAAGGAGCGGGTGCTGGAAGGCATCGTGACTCCGTCCGATTATGAACAGGTCTTCGATGTGCTGGATGTGTGGTTCGACAGCGGCTCGACCCATGCCTTCGTGCTGCGCGACCGCGAGGATGGCGCGGCGGACGGGATTGCCGACCTGTATCTGGAGGGCACCGACCAGCATCGCGGGTGGTTCCATTCCTCGATGCTGCAATCCTGCGGCACCAAGGGCCGCGCGCCCTATCGGGGCGTGCTGACCCACGGCTTCACCCTGGACGAGAAGGGCATGAAGATGTCCAAGTCGCTGGGCAACACCGTCGCGCCGCAAGAGGTGATCGACGAATACGGCGCGGATATCCTGCGGCTTTGGGTGGCGCAGTCGGATTACACGGTGGACCTGCGGATCGGGAAAGAGATCCTGAAAGGCGTCGCCGACAGCTATCGCCGGTTGCGCAACACCATGCGCTACATGCTGGGCGCCCTGGCCGGGTTCAGCGAGGCCGAGCGGGTGTCGCCTGCCGAGATGCCCGAGCTGGAACGCTGGGTGCTGCACCGGCTGGCGGAACTGGACGGCGAAGTGCGCGAAGGCTATACCAAGTACGACTTCCAGGGCGTGTTCCAGAAGCTGTTCACCTTCTGCACCACCGACCTGTCAGCGATCTATTTCGACATCCGCAAGGACGCGCTTTATTGCGACCCGGCCACCAACCTGCGGCGCCGGGCCTGCCGGACGGTGATGGACATCCTGTTCCACCGGCTGACGACCTGGCTGGCCCCGGTCCTGGTCTTCACGATGGAGGAGGTCTGGCTGGAGCGGTTCCCCGGCGAGGACTCCAGCGTTCATCTGGTCGATTTCCCTCAGACGCCGGCAAGCTGGCGCGACGAGGCATTGGCGGCGAAGTGGGAGCGCATTCGAGAGGTTCGGCGTCATGTTACCGGTGCCCTGGAGTTTGCTCGCCAAGAAAAGCGCATCGGTTCAAGTCTCGAGGCAGCGCCAGTGGTGCACCTGGGGATGGTCTCGCATCATTGGCCAAGCGCTGAGAGCGCAAGAGATGACCTAAACTCAATCGATTTCGCCGAGGTTTGTATCACATCAGCGATCACCATCTCGGAGGATAGCGCCGCGAGTGCTACGAACGGAGAATGGATGAGTGAATTGGCCGTGCGCTTCGATCTTGCCCAAGGCCAGAAATGCCAACGCTGCTGGAAGGTGTTGCCGGACGTGGGCACGCACAAGCATCCCGGCACCTGCCAGCGGTGCAACGACGCGCTGGGGTGAGGGAAAAATCTTCGCCGGGGGCCCCGGACCCCCGGCGAAGAGTCAGGCCGAACCGCCTACGGGGAGACCGCGGGGCGTCGGCGTCGAATGAAAGCGCAGGGTCTTGACCTGCGCGTCGGCGAGGATGTCGCCGCGGCGCAGGGCCAGAAGCTCGGCGCGGGTCAGGCCGATGTCGTCCAGCAAGTGATCGTCTTCGCGTTCCAGCAGGAACGCAGTCGAACGGCGCAGCTGCAGCAGGGCGAAGAGGCGGGCGAACATGATGGACTCCTTTGCTTGAAGCCCAGAGATAGGACTGCCTTTGACATTTCACAAACGAATAGGTTTGATGGGTGACATAAGTCTGACTCATGGGTGGACCAATGCAGCCGCTGGACAGCGACCTGATGCGCAGCTTTCTGGCGGTGGCGGATGCCGGGTCCGTCACGGCGGCGGCGGGGCGGCTTTACCGGACGCAATCGGCGGTCAGCCTGCAGGTCAAGCGGCTGGAGCAAAGCCTGGGCCAGCCCCTGTTTGACCGTCAGGCGCGCGGCGTGGTGCTGACCCCGCGCGGCGAGCAGCTGGTGCCCTATGCGCGCCGGATCGTGGCCTTGCTGGATGAAGCGGCGATTGCGCTGCGCGAGAAACCTCTGGTCGGGCCGGTGCGGGTGGGAATCCCGGACGAATATTCCGGGACGGTCCTGCCGCGCGCGCTGGCGGCCTTTGACGAACGGCACGAAGGGGTCCAGGTCTCGGTCCGGGTGGATCATTCCACGGCGCAGATCGCGGCGCTGGAGGCCGACGAGATCGACCTGGGGGTGATCTACGATTGGCAATACGTCCAGGAGGGCGAGGTCCTGTGCATCGACCCCACGGTCTGGGTGACCTCGGTGACGCATGCCCAGCACCTGCGGCGGCCAGTGCCGGTGGCGATGTATTTCCAGTCGGAGTGGAGCCGGGATTACGTGGAAGGCTCGCTGAACCGGCTGGGCATCGACTGGCGCGCGGCCTGGGCCTGCGACATGGCGGGGGGCTTCCGGGTGGCGGTGACGAACGGAATGGCGATTGCCCCGCTGTCGCGCAGCACGATCCCCGCGGGATGTCGCGAGCTGACGACAGAAGACGGGTTTCCCATCGTGGACAGCGCCAGGGTGGTGCTGCGGCGCAACCCGCGGGGCACCTCTCCGGCGGTGGAAGGGATGGCCGATGTGCTGCGGCAGGCCTTCGCTCCGCTGCGCGAGGGGCAGCGGTGATCCAGGCGGCGACCCTGGCGGGGATCCGGGCGGGGATCCGGGCGGGGAGCATCGGGCCGTTCGGCCCGCTCAGCCTGGTGGAGCGCGACGGGCTGCTGATGGGGCTGGAATGGCGGTTGCCGGAGATTGCCGGGCAAAGCGCGCTTCTGGCCGAGGGGCTGGCGCAGCTGACGGCCTGTTTCGAGGGGCGGCTCAGGCGGTTCGATCTGCCGCTGGACTGGGGCACGGGGTTGCACGCGGAGGTGCGGCGGGCGATGGCAGCGATCCCCTGGGGCGAGACGCGGACCTATGGTCAGATCGCCAAGGCGGTTGGCGCTCCGGCGCAGGCCGTGGGACAGGCCTGCGGGGCGAACCCGTTGCCGATCATCATCCCCTGCCACCGGGTTACGGGAACGCACTGGTTTGGCGGCTTTTCGGCACCCGGCGGGGTGGAGACGAAGGCGGCGCTCTTGCGTCATGAAGGGGCGCTGCTGATCTGAGCGCCGGGGGTGCGGCAGGGCAGGCCTGACGAATGATCGGCGCTGGACCTATCGCATGGCTTGCCTGCGTGCGCGCCGGGGCTTAGGCCTGCATGTAACGGTTTCATGACGGGTGCTTCTTGACCCTTGGCGTCTTTCTGGCTGTCCTTGGCGCGGCTTTCCTGCATGCGCTGTGGAATGCGCTGATCAAGGTGGGAACCTCGAAGGTCGGCGGGATGGTGATCCTGTCCATCGTCGAGGTGCCGATCGGCCTTGCCGTGGTGATGCTGACTCCGGCGATCGACCCGGCCGCGATCCCCTGGGTCATCGCGGCGGGCTGCACGCATTTCGCCTACAAGTTCTTCCTGACCTATGCCTATGACCGGGGCGACCTGAGCCGGGTCTACCCCATCGCGCGCGGCGCCGCCCCGATGATCGTCGCGGTCTTCGGCGCGGCCTTCCTGACCGACGCGGTCACGCAGCAGGAATACATCGGCATCGCGGTGGTGGCGACCGGCATCCTGCTGATGGCGCGCGGCGTGTTCACCAGTGGCGAGGACCGCAAGCTCTTGCCCTTCGCCCTCGGCTCGGCCTGCGCGACGGCGACCTACACGCTGATCGACGGGATGGGCGCACGGGTCTCGGGCTCTCCCGCCGCCTATGTGGCCTGGGTCTTCGTGGCGGACGGAGTGTTCTTCACGCTGGGGATGCTTGCGCTGCGGGGTTGGGACGTGATCCCGCGTGACCGGCAGGCCTGGCGATTGGGCTCGGTCGCCTCGGCCGCCAGCTATGGGGCCTATGCGGTGTCGATCTGGGCGATGACCACCGCGCCGATCGCAGTGGTTGCGGCGCTGCGGGAAACCTCGATCCTGTTCGCGGTGCTGATCGGCTGGCTGATCTTTGGCGAGAGGATGACGCGGGAAAAGGCGGCGGCGGCGCTGATCATCGTGGCGGGCGTGATGCTGACGCGGCTTTGACCGGCGGCTCGTCGTGCGCCTTCGGCTTCTCCTCGCGGCGCGCAGGCGTGGCAGTGTGGCAGTCTTGGCCGCGGAAGCGGTCAGCGCACCCGGCGGATGCCTTCGGGGATGATCTGCTGGGCGATTCCCGCCAGGACGAGGTACAGCGAGGTCAGCACCAGCAGCCACTTCGCCACCGGTCCCTCCTGGAAATCCCACCAGGCGGCCCAGCCGGCCAGCACGATCCAGGCAATGGTCATGGCAAGCGAGACCTCGTGCCAGCGGTTGGTGCGCACCGGGTGGATGAACTTGAGGTTGGTGAACATCGTCACGGTCAGCAGGATCACCACCAGCAGGATGATCGCCTCGCCCGGCCTGGTGGCGAACAGGACCAGGACGACCATGTTCCAGCAGGCCGGAAATCCGGCAAAGCTCTTGTCCTTGGTCTTCATCCGGGTGTCGGCGAAATAGACCACCGAGCCGAAGCAGATGACGATGATCGCCAGCCACCCGGTCCAGCCGGGCAGCAGGCCGGACTGGAACAGCGCAAAGGCCGGGATGAAGACGTAGGTCAGGTAGTCGACGATCAGGTCCATCAGCACGCCGTCATAGGTCGGCCAGTTCTTGTGGACCTCGTACTTGCGGGCCAGGGGACCGTCGATCCCGTCGACGATCAGCGCCACGACCAGCCAGAGGAACATCAGGCTCCACTCGCCCTTCACGGCGGCAAGCATGGCAAACATCGCCAGCACTGCGCCAGAAGCGGTGAGCAGGTGAACGGAGAGGGCTTTCAGACGCGGGCTCATGGGGACTTGATGGCGGATTACGGCGCGCGGTGCAACCGGGAGGTGCCGCAATCAGGCGCGCGGGTGGGCTTTTTCGTAGACTTCCATCAGCCGGGCGGCATCAACCGCGGTATAGGCCTGTGTCGTGGAAAGCGAGGCATGGCCCAGAAGCTCCTGGATTGCGCGCAGGTCTCCGCCGGCGGACAGAAGATGCGTGGCAAAGCTGTGGCGCAGGGCATGGGGCGTCGCGGTGGCAGGCAGGCCGAGGCGGAGGCGGGCACGCTCCATCGCGGCCTGGATCAGGCGCGGGTTGACCGGGCCGCCGCGCGCACCGCGAAAGAGGGCGTCCTTCGGAGCCAGGTCGTAAGGGCACTGCCGGACATAGTCCGCAACGGCCTGGGCTGCCACGGGGATCACGGGGACGGGGCGGGTCCTGCCGCCTTTGCCGGTGATCCGCAGCGTCGGCGGCAGCGGATGGTCGGCGCCGGTCAGGGACAGCGCCTCGGAGATGCGGAGGCCGAGGCCGTAGAGGAGCGTGGCGATGGCGGTGTCGCGGGCGGCGATCCAGTCTTCGCGGGCGTCCGCCCCGATCTCGGTCAGCATCGCGGCGGCGCCGTCTTCGGACAGGGGGCGGGGCAGCTTGCGGCGGAACTTGGGGCCCCGGGCGGACAGGACGGTGGTCGCGTCGGTGCCGCTGCGGTCGGCGGCCCAGGCGGTGAAGCCCTTGACGGCCGAAAGCGACCGGGCGAGGGACCTTGCAGACAGACCGCGCGACCGTTCTTCGGCCATCCAGGCACGCAGGTCGGACTGGGTCGTGCGGGCGACGGCGGCAATCCCCTCGGCCCCGCCGTCATGGGCAGACCGGAACCTGAGGTAGCGGGTCACGTCGCGGCGGTAGGCCTCGATCGTGTTGACCGCGGCACCCTCCAGCGCCTGCAGGTGCGAGAGCCACTGCGCCACGGCATCCCCCAGCGCGGGGGCCAGGAACGGGTCGCTCAGCCCAGCCACCGGCGCATCGAGCGTTCGAAGACGCTTGCGAAGAAGACAAGCAGATCAGTGCCATGCGTCGATTTGAACTGGGTCGGGTCCTCGGAGGCGAAGACCAGCATCCCCGGCAGGCGGTTCGGGCCGAGGTCGAGTTTCATCAGGGCTTCGGACTGGATGTCCCCGACCCGGTCGCCGTAAAGGGTGACGGCCAGCGCGGTCACCGAACGCAGCACGATCTGCCGACCGGGGCCGTTGCGACCGTTGGTCAGGTAGTGGCCAACGAAGCCTGCGGGCGCGACCTGCAAGACCTCGCCCAGACGGCGGAGGGTGGGGTCGGCGTCGGGGTCGTCTTGCAGCGTTTCAAGCACGAGGCGGACCGTGTCGACGCGAAGGGTCTGGGCGACCTCTCCTGTCAAGGCATTGATGAAGCTTTCGAAATTCGTTGGCTCCAGCAGTGCCAGCACTGCCCGGTGGACCTGGTTGGTGCCGGCCAGGTTCTCGTAAGCCGCGGCGATGACGGACCGATGGGTGTCCTCCAGCCGGTCCAGACGGCTTTCCAGCCGCTGCATGGCGATGCCGCGAAGGTCGACAACGTTGGCGCCAAGTTCGCGGTCTTTGGCCGAGACGAGGGCGTTCATCACGTCGCGGTCTTCGAGGAGCCGCTCAGGCTCGGCAAGGATCCGGTCGCGCAGGTCGGGTTCGATCATGGGGAGGCCAGTTTCCGTCGGAATTCCCGCAAACTATAGGCCGAAGCTAAGGTGGATGGCGACACTTTTTCCGCGGGGTTGGCTGGGAATGGGGCAGGGATGCAACAGTGGGGTCCGCAGCCCGTGTCCAGCGCGCTGCACCTCGCCCCAGACAGCATCGCCCCAGACAGCCGACGGGCTTGCGGTTTCGAACAGGAATTGAGCAGGCCTTGCAGGACTGCTGAAGCAACGCGCAGATGCGGGCTGATGGGCGGGCAATCTTCAGCCCGGCCGTTGCTTCGCCAGGACGCAGATGGTCTTGGACGCCAATGACCCGGCGACTGTCCATCATCGTCGTTGAAAAGGACCGTGACCGGGCCGTCATGATCGTTGACGGCCTGCGCGAGGCCGGCGACCATGACGTTCTGGTCATTGCCGACGAGCTTGGCCTTGCGCGCCGGATTTCCGAGCGCAATCCCGACCTGGTCCTGATCGACGCTGGCAACCCCTCGCGCGATGCGATCGAGGAGCTGACGCTTGCAAGCGCGCCCTTGCAGCGGCCGGTGGCGATGTTCGTCGATGAAAGCGACGGGGCGCTGACTCAGGCCGCGATCGAGGCGGGCGTCTCGGCCTATGTCGTGGCCGGGCTGTCGGCCAACCGGATCAAGCCGGTCCTGGACGCGGCCATCGCGCGATTTCATCTGATGCAGAAGATGCGGGTGGAACTGGCCGAAACCCGCCGCGCGCTGGAAGAGCGCAAGGTGATCGACCGGGCCAAGGGCATCGTGATGCGGGCGAAGGGAATCGGCGAGGACGAGGCCTATGCCCTGATGCGCAAGGCGGCGATGGACCAGGGCAGGAAACTGGCCGAGGTCGCTCTGGCGCTGGTGACGGCGGCGGAGCTGTTGAAATGACCGTGACGCTGCGTCTGGGCTTCCTGCCGCTGGTCGACGCGGCCCCGCTGATCGTGGCCGAGGCGATGGGCTTTGCCGAAGAAGAGGGGCTGGCGCTGGACCTGGTGGCCGCGCCAAGCTGGTCTGCGTCAAGGGACCTTCTGTCGATCGGCGAGGTCACGGCGGCGCAGATGCTGGCGCCGGTGCCGGTGGCGCTTGCCTTGGGCCTGGGCAGTCCGGCGCGGTTCGAGGTGCTGTCGGTCCTGAACCTGAACGGCAATGCGATTGGTGTCTCGACTGCCCTGGCCGCCAGGATGCGGGACCATGATTTCGCGCTTTCGGATGCGCGCGACGCGGGGTTGGCGCTGCTGGCGGCAGCGGGGCAGCGGCTGCGGATCGGGGTGCCTTTCGCCTTCTCGATGCACAACGAACTGGTGCGCTACTGGCTGGAGGGGCTTGGGCAGACCTTGCCCGAAAGCCTGGAAATCGTGACCGTACCACCGCCGCTGATGCCGGATGCGCTGGCGGCCGGGGAGGTCGACGCCTTCTGCGTGGGCGAGCCGCGAGGCTCGGTCGCGGTGGAACGCGGGGCAGGGGTCCTGCTGCTGCCCACCAGCGCGATCTGGGCCGCGGCGCCGGAAAAGGTGCTGGCGGCGCGGGCAGGCTGGGCCGAGCAAGACCCCGAGCTTGCCGGGCGGCTGATCCGGGCGCTGTGGCGGGCCGGGCGCTGGCTGGGGCAGGGGGCGAACCTGACGGTCGCGGGCGAAGTCCTGGCGGCACGGCTGGGCGTGTCGGCCGAAGTGGTCGAACGCAGCCTGACCGGGCGTCTGGTGATCGCCGCTGACGGGGCCGAGCGTGTCGTGCCGGGGTTCCTGCGCTTCGATGGCGGTGCCGCGGGCTTTCCCTGGCGCAGTCAGGCGGCCTGGATCGGCGCGCGGCTGGCGCGGCGGCACGGGCTGGACGCGATGCAGGCGCAGACTGTCGCCGCACAGGTCTTTCGCAGCGACATCTACCGGCTGCACCTTGGCCCGGCGGGGGCCGATCTTCCGGCCGCAAGCGCCAAGGTCGAGGGCTCACTGGCAGAGCCGACGCCGGTTGCCTCCTCGCGCGGGAGGCTGATTCTGCCGCCGGACCGGTTCTATGATGCCCAAGTCTTCGACCCTGGCCTGGCCGGATGATCAATTCTTGGGCGCTGCGCTGCGGCACCGGGAAATTCGGTGGCGCTGGTGGCCTCAGACCGCTCTTGCCCGTTGACGCCGCGTCGCAGCATGGCATCGTTGATCCAAGCGCCGAGGCAATGACGTCTCAACCGCGCCATCCCTGACATCGGGAAAGCCGAGCAATGCCGCTTGGGTCCATCGTCTTCATGACGAAGGGTCTGGCGGCTTTTTCCATTTCAACGCCCCGTCACGGGCCACGAGGAACCAAGCCATGACACGTCTTTCCGCGCTTTTGCTGACGACCGCCCTCTGCCTGCCCGCCCATTCCGAAACCCCCGGCATCGAAAAGGACGAACTGACCCTGGGCTTCATCAAGCTGACCGACATGGCCCCGCTGGCGATCGCCAAGGAGAAGGGGTTCTTCGAGGACGAGGGCCTGTCGGTGACGCTGGTGGCGCAGTCGAACTGGAAGGTCCTGCTGGACGGCGTCGTCTCGGGGGAACTGGACGGGGCGCACATGCTGGCGGGGCAGCCGATTGCGGCAAGCATCGGTTACGGGACCAAGGCGGCGCTGGTGACGCCGTTCTCGATGGACCTGAACGGCAATGCGATCACCGTGTCGAACGCGGTGTGGGAGGCGATGAAACCCAACGTCCCGATGGCGGACGGCAAGCCGGTGCATCCGATCAGCGCCGAGGCCTTGAAGCCGGTGATCGAGGCCTATGCCGACGCAGGGACGCCCTTCAATCTGGGCATGGTCTTCCCGGTGTCGACCCACAACTACGAGCTGCGCTACTGGCTGGCGGCAGGCGGGATCAACCCCGGGCTTTACTCGCCGGACGATGTCTCGGGTCAGATCGGCGGCGACGTGCTGATCAGCGTGACCCCGCCGCCGCAGATGCCCGCGACGCTGGAGGCGGGCACGATCCTGGGCTACGCGGTGGGCGAGCCGTGGAACCAGGCGGCGGTGCAGAAGGGCATCGGCGTGCCGGTGATCACTGACGCCGACATCTGGAAGAACAACCCCGAGAAGGTGTTCGGTCTGACAGCCGAGTTTGTGGACCAGAACCCGCAGACGACGCTGGCGCTGACCAAGGCCCTGATCCGCGCGGCGATCTGGCTGGACGAGGGCGACAACGCCAACCGCGCCGAAGCGGTCGAGATCCTGGCGCGGTCGGAATATGTCGGCGCCGATGCGGCGGTAATCGCCAATTCGATGACCGGAACCTTCGAGTTCGAACCCGGCGACACGCGCCCGGCGCCGGATTTCAACGTCTTCTTCCGCTACAACGCGACCTTCCCCTACTACTCGGACGCGGTCTGGACCCTGACCCAGATGCGCCGCTGGGGCCAGATTGCCGAGCCGCAGTCCGACGCCTGGTATGACGAGACGGCGAAGTCGGTCTACAAGCCCGCCATCTACCGGCTGGCCGCCGAGGCGCTGATCGCCGAGGGCCATGCGACGGCGGACATGTTCGATTTCGACGCAGACGGCTATCGCGAACCGACCTCGGAGTTCATCGACGGCGTCACCTACGACGGCAAGGCCCCGAACGCCTATATCGACAGCCTGGCTATCGGTCTGAAGGGCGACCAGACGGTCGTCGGCGGCGAAGTGACCAACTGAAGGGGGCGCACCGATGACCATGCTTGACCCCGCCGCCCTGCCGGAACAGCCCGCGCCGCTGCGTGCGGAACGGCTTGCCCGGCTTTCGACGCTGATCTCGCGCTGCGATCCCTGGTTCAAGGTGCTTGGGCTGGCCTGGCTGACGCCCCTGTGGCGGATGCTGGCGGGCGAGAACCCGAAGGGCCAGATGAAGGACCTGTGGCGGCTGGCGCTGGTGCCGCTGCTGGCGATCCTGGCTTTCCTGCTGCTTTGGGCCTGGGCCGCGCCAAAGGTGCAGACCTCGCTGGGGGCGATCCCCGGCCCGGCGCAGGTCTGGGCGCAGGCGGGTGTCCTGCACGCCGATGCGATGGCCGAGCGCGAGAAGGCGGCCGCCTTCTATGCCGCGCAGGCCGAGAAGAACGCGGCCCTGATCGCCGAGGGCAAGCCGGATGAGGTGAGAGACCGGACCTACACCGGCAAGCCGACCTATTACGAACAGATATTCACATCCATCCAGACAGTGTTCTTCGGCTTTCTGCTGGCGACGCTGGTGGCGGTGCCTTTGGGGATCGTCTCGGGCATGTCGGCGACGGCGAATGCGGCGATCAACCCGCTGGTGCAGATCTTCAAGCCGGTCTCGCCGCTGGCCTGGCTGCCCATCGTCACGATGGTCGTCTCGGCGGTCTATGTCGGCGACGGCGGCATGTCGAAAAGCTTTGTCATCTCGGCGGTGACGGTGACGCTGTGCTCGCTGTGGCCGACGCTGATCAACACCGCACTGGGGGTGGCCAGCATCGACAAGGATCTGGTGAACGTGGGCCGGGTGCTGAAGCTGTCGACCTGGACCAAGATCACCAGGCTGGTGCTGCCCTCGGCCCTGCCACTGATCTTCACCGGGCTGCGGCTGTCGCTGGGCGTGGGCTGGATGGTGCTGATCGCGGCAGAGATGCTGGCGCAGAACCCGGGGCTGGGCAAGTTCGTCTGGGACGAGTTCCAGAACGGGTCGGAGCAGTCCCTGGCACGGATCATGGTGGCGGTGCTGACCATCGGGATCATCGGCTTCCTTCTGGACCGGGTGATGTTCGCGCTGCAGCAGGCCTTTACCTTCAGCGGAAAGCGGTGACGTCATGGGCATCCTTGAACTGAAGGGCGTCTCGAAGGGCTATGGCGAGACAGCGATCCTGAAGCGGCTGGACCTGTCGGTGGCGGAAGGCGAGTTTCTGGCGGTGCTGGGCTTTTCCGGCACCGGCAAGACGACGCTGATCAACCTGCTGGCCGGGCTGGAGCTGCCCGACGCGGGCGAGGTCCTGTTCCGGGGCCAGCCCGTCACGGGGCCGGGGCCCGAGCGGGGGCTGGTGTTCCAGTCCTATGCGCTGATGCCCTGGCTGACGGTCGCGGGGAATATCGGGCTGGCGGTGGACGCGGTGTCGAAGGGGTCGAAGGCCGACCGTGCCGCGCTGGTGGCGAGATATGTCGCGATGGTGGGCCTGTCCCACGCCGCTGACCGTCGCCCGGCCGAGCTGTCAGGCGGGATGCGCCAGCGGGTGGCGGTGGCGCGAGCGCTGGCGATGCAGCCGGATGTCCTTTTGATGGATGAACCGCTCTCGGCGCTGGACGCGCTGACGCGGGCCAATGTGGCGACCGAGATCGAGGCGATCTGGGCCGCCGAAAGGCGCACCGTGGTTCTGGTCACGAATGACGTGGACGAGGCGCTGGTGCTGGCCGACCGCATCCTGTGCCTGAATCCCGACGGCACCTTGGGTGCTGCGTTCAAGGTCGATCTGCCCCGGCCCCGCGACCGGGGCGAGATGAACGACGATCCGGCCTTCAAGACCCTGCGGGCGGATGTGACGGCCTATCTGATGGATGTCGGCATCAAGGGCAAGGTCGAGGGCGCTCGGCTGCTGCCCGCCGTCACGCCGCGCCACGCCCTGCCGCGGGCCTATGCGCAGGCGGCGAAAGGCTTCACCGACGACCGCTATCTGCAGTTTTCCCAGTTGCACAAGGTCTATGCCACGCCGAAAGGCCCGCTGACCGTGGTCAAGGACTTCAACCTGACCCTGAAGAAGGGCGAGTTTGTCAGCCTGATCGGCCATTCCGGCTGCGGCAAGTCCACGGTGCTGACGATGGCGGCGGGGCTGAACGAGATCTCGAAGGGGGCGATCAAGCTGGACGGTCTGCACGTCGAGGGGGCCGACCCTGAACGCGCGGTGGTGTTCCAGTCGCCGTCGCTGTTCCCCTGGCTGACCGCACGCGAGAACGTGGCGATCGGGGTGGACCGGGTCTACCCCAGGGCCACCCAAGCAGAGCGGCAGGATGTGGTGGAATACTACCTGGAGCGGGTGGGACTGGCCGACGCCATGCACAAGCCAGCGGCAGAGCTGTCGAATGGCATGAAGCAAAGGGTCGGCATCGCGCGGGCCTTTGCGCTGTCGCCCAAGCTCCTGCTTCTGGATGAACCCTTCGGGATGCTGGACAGCCTGACGCGCTGGGAATTGCAGGAAGTGCTGATGGAGGTCTGGTCGCGCACCCAGGTGACCGCGATCTGCGTCACGCATGACGTGGACGAGGCGATCCTGCTGGCCGACCGGGTGGTGATGATGACCAACGGCCCCGAAGCGACCATCGGCCGGATCACCGAGGTCAGGCTGCCGCGCCCCCGCACCCGCCGGGCGCTCTTGGATCACCCCGACTACTGGCACTACCGCGCCGAGGTTCTGGGGTTCCTGGCGGAATACGAACACGGGCACAGCAAGAAGGACGCAGCATGATGCGCTTGGTTGTCATCGGGGCCGGGATGGCCAGCGGGCGGATGCTGGAGCAGCTCTTCGAGGCGGGATTCGCCGGAGAGGTGACGTTGTTCAACGGCGAGCCGCGCGGAAACTACAACCGGCTGATGCTGTCGCCGGTCCTGTCGGGCGAGAAGACCTATGCCGAGATCGTCACCCATGACGATGCCTGGTATGCGGCGCATGGGGTTAGGTGTCGTTTCGGCGAGCATGTGACGAAGATCGACCGCGAGCGGAAGGTTGTCGTCTCGAAGGGCGGCGAGACGCCCTATGACGCCCTGGTGATCGCGACGGGGTCGGCCCCGTTCATCATCCCGGTGGCGGGGAAAGAGCTTCCCGGCGTCTGCACCTACCGCGATCTCGAGGATACCAACGCGATGATCGCGGCCTCGCGTCCCGGCGCCAAGGCCGTGGTGATCGGCGGGGGGCTGCTTGGCCTGGAAGCGGCGGCGGGCATGGCGGCGCGCGGGGCCGAGGTGACGGTCATTCACCTGATGGGCCACCTGATGGAGCGGCAGCTTGACCCCTCGGCCGGGTATCTCTTGCAAAAGGACCTGGAGCGGCGGGGCATCCGCATCCACTGCAAGGGGGCGACGAAGGCGATCCTTGGCACTACCCATGTGGAAGCGGTGCTGCTGGAGGACGGCACGGTCTATCCTGCTGATCTGGTGTGCATGGCCGTGGGCATCCGACCCGAGGTGCGGCTGGCGACCGACGCGCATCTGGAGATCGGGCGCGGGGTGGTGGTCGATGACCGGATGCGGACCAGCGACCCGGCGATCCATGCGCTGGGGGAATGTGTCGAGCACGACAAGCAGCTCTTCGGGCTGGTGGCGCCGCTTTACGATCAGGCAAAGGTGCTGGCCGCCACGCTGATGGGCGTGGAGGCGGCCTTCCGGCCGGTGCAGACCGCGACCAAGCTGAAGGTCACCGGCGTCGACCTGTTCAGCGCCGGCGACTTCGCCGATGCGCCGGGACGCGAGGACATCGTCTTCCGCGATCCGGGGCGGGGGGTCTACAAGCGGCTGGTCCTGGAAGGCGAAAAGCTGATCGGCGCGGTGATGTATGGCGACACCGCCGACGGCGCCTGGTTCTTCGACAAGATCAAGTCGGGCGAGGAAGTTTCGGCCATCCGCGACACGCTGATCTTCGGCCCGGCGTTTCAGGGGGGTGCCCAGGCGGACCCTCTGGCAGCCGTTGCAGCCTTGCCGCCTGAGGCGGAAATCTGTGGCTGCAACGGCGTGTGCAAATCGAAGATCGTGACCGCCGTTCAGGGCGGAGCGGTGACGCTGGACGCGGTGCGCCTCCAGACCAAGGCCAGCGCCAGTTGCGGGACCTGCACCGGGCTGGTGGAAAAGGTGATGGCGCTGACGCTGGGCGACAGTTTCACCGCCAACGCCAATCCGCCGATGTGCAAATGCACGGACCACACCCACGAGGACGTGCGGCGGCTGATCAAGGCGCAGGGCCTCAAGTCGATCCCGGCGGTGATGCAGGACCTGGGCTGGAAGACCGTGGGGGGCTGTGCCTCGTGCCGTCCGGCCTTGAACTATTATCTTCTTTCGGACTGGCCGCTGGACTACGTCGACGACCGGCAAAGCCGCTTTGTCAACGAGCGCAACCACGCCAACATCCAGAAGGACGGGACCTATTCGGTCGTGCCGCGGATGTGGGGCGGGGTGACGACCTCGGCCGAGCTGCGGGCGATCGCCGATGCGGCGGACCGCTACGCCGTGCCGATGATCAAGGTGACGGGCGGGCAGCGGATCGACCTGCTGGGCGTGAAGAAGGCAGACCTGCCCGCGATCTGGGCCGATTTCAACGCGGCTGGCATGGTCAGCGGCCACGCCTATGCCAAGGGCCTGCGCACGGTGAAGACCTGTGTGGGGTCAGAGTTCTGCCGCTTTGGCACACAGGATTCCACCGGGCTGGGGATCAGGCTGGAAAAGCTCTTGTGGGGATCATGGACCCCGGCAAAGGTCAAGCTTGGCGTGTCGGGATGTCCCCGGAACTGCGCGGAAGCCACCTGCAAGGACATCGGCGTGGTCTGCGTGGACAGCGGCTATCAGATCAGCGTCGCAGGTGCGGCGGGGATGGATGTCAAGGAGACCGAGCTTCTGTGCTCGGTCCCCACCGAGGACGAGGTGGCCGAGGTCATCGCGGCCTTCGTCCAGCTTTACCGCGAGAACGCGCGCTATCTGCACCGGATCTACAAGTGGGTGGCGAAAGTCGGCCTTGACTGGTGCAAGGACCAGATCGCCGATCCTGCAACCCGCCGCGCGCTGCGCGACCGCTTCATGCAAAGCCAAGCGGTCTACCAGACCGATCCCTGGGCCGAACTGGGGATGCGTCCCGCCGATTGGGCTCCTGTAGCCGATCTGACCATGAGGGCCGCCGAATGAGCATGATGATCGACATTGCCGCGCTGGACGACATCCCCCGCCAGGGTGCCCGGGTGGTCAAGACCGACGCCGGATGCGTGGCGGTGTTCCGCACCGCCGACGATCAGGTCTTTGCGATCGACGACCGCTGTCCGCACAAGGGCGGGCCGTTGAGCGAGGGGATCGTCCACGGCACCTCTGTCACCTGTCCGCTGCACACCTGGGTGTTCGACCTTTCCACGGGCATCGCGCAGGGCGCGGACGAGGGTGCGGTGCAGACCTATCCGGCGCGGACCGAGGGCGGGCGGGTGTTTCTGGACGCAAGTTTTCTGCGGCGGCGGTCGGCGGCATGACCGTCATTCATCGCCCGACCGTGGAAAGAGCGGTCCGCTCTGCCTGCCCCTATTGCGGGGTGGGATGCGGCTTGATCCTGACGCCGGACGGGGCGGGGGGCCTGTCGGTGCGGGGCGATCCCGAGCATCCGGCGAATCATGGGCGGCTCTGCTCCAAGGGCGCGGCCCTGGGCGAGACGGTGGGGCTGGAGGGCCGGCTTCTGGCACCGCGGGTCTTCGGGCAAGAGGTGGGCTGGGATGCCGCGCTGGGCGTGGTGGCCAAGCGGTTCGCCCGCACGATTGCAGAGCACGGGCCGGATGCGGTGGCGCTGTACGTCTCGGGCCAGTTGCTGACCGAGGATTACTATGTCGCCAACAAGCTGGCGAAGGGCTTCTGGGGCACGGCCAATATCGACACCAACTCGCGGCTCTGCATGGCCTCCAGCGTGGCGGGGCATCGGCGGGCCTTCGGGACCGACACGGTGCCGGGGCAGTATGAGGATCTGGAGCTTGCCGATCTGGTGGTGCTGGTCGGCTCGAACCTGGCCTGGTGCCATCCGGTGCTGTTCCAGCGGCTGTCCGCCGCCAAGGCCGCGCGTCCGGGGATGAAGGTCGTGGTCATCGACCCGCGCCGCACGGCAACCTGCGAGATCGCCGATCTGCATCTGGCAATCGCTGCGGGCGGGGACGTGGCGCTGTTCAACGCGCTTCTGGCCGAAATCGAGGCGAAAGGCTGCGCTGATCCGGCGTTTCTGGCGCATGTCACCGGGGCCGAGGCCGCCTTCGCCGCAGCGCGGGCAACGGATCCTGCCGGGGCGGGAATGTCCGACAGCGACCTGCGCGCGTTCACCGACCTGTGGTGCGGGACCGAGAAGGTCGTCACCGTCTACAGTCAGGGCGTCAACCAGTCCTCGCACGGGACGGACAACGTCAACGCGATCCTGAACTGCCACCTGGCGACGGGACGCATCGGGCGGCCGGGGATGGGACCGTTCAGCGTGACGGGCCAACCCAATGCGATGGGCGGTCGCGAGGTCGGCGGGCTGGCAAACATGCTGGCCTGTCATCTGGAGATCGAGAACCCGCAGCACCGCGCCGCCGTGCAGGCGTTCTGGGCCGCGCCCGGCATGGCCGACACTCCGGGGCTGAAGGCCGTCGACATGTTCCGCGCCGTGGGAGATGGCCGGATCAAGGCGATCTGGATCATCCACACCAATCCGGTCGCGTCGATGCCCGAGGCCGATCTGGTCGCCGAAGCCCTGAAGTCCTGCCCCTTCGTCGTCGTGCAGGATGTGACCGCCGACACCGATACCGCCCGGCTGGCGCATGTCCTGCTGCCCGCCACGGCCTGGGGCGAAAAGGACGGGACAGTGACGAATTCGGAACGCCGGATCAGCCGTCAGCGCGCGGCCCTGCCGGCGCCGGGGCAGGCGCGCGACGACTGGCGCATCCTGGCCGAGGTTGCGGGCCGGATGGGCTGGCAGGAGGCGTTCGGCTGGGAGACGCCCGCCGAGGTCTTCGCCGAGCATGCAGCCCTTTCGGGCGTGGCCGGCGCGCTTGGCCTCGACTTCGACATCTCGGACCATGCGGCGATGGATGCCGCAAGCTACGTTGATCTGGAGCCGTTCCTCTGGCCTGCGTCGGGGCCTCGTCAGGGCGGGCGCTTCTTCGGCGATGGCAGGTTCCATACGGCGGACGGCAAGGGCCGGATGCTGCCGGTTCAGGCACCTTCCGCAGCGCAGGCAAGCGGCTTTCGGCTGAACACCGGCCGCATCCGCGACCAGTGGCATACGATGACCCGGACGGCGAAGAGCCCGCGACTGTCGGCGCACCTGGCCGAGCCGTTTCTGGAGCTGCACCCCGCCGACGCCGACCGCCTGGGGGTGTGCACCGCCGATCTGGTCGAGGCGGCGAATGACCTCGGGCGCGCCATCCTGCGGGTCCTGGTGACCGATCGGGTGGCGCCTGGACATCCTTTCGCTCCGATCCACTGGACCGCAGAGACGGCGCCGACGGGGCGGGTCGACGTTCTGGTCGCGGCCAACCCGGACCCGCTGTCCGGCCAGCCCGACAGCAAGGCAAGCACCGTCACTCTTGGGAAGTATCCTGCGCGCTGGTACGGTTTTGCGGTGTCGACCGACGACATCAGCCCGGACTGCGCCTATTGGGCCAAGGCGCGGGTGCCCGGCGGATGGCGCGCCGAACTGGCCGGGACCGCGCTGCCGCAGGACTGGGTGGCCGAGGCGCGGAAACTGTTCGGCCGGGCCGACTGCCAGGTGGCATCGGTGAGCGATCAGGCCCGCAGTCTTGCGCGCATCGCCGTCCACCGCGACGGGCGCCTGGTCGCGGCCTTGTTCGTGGGGCCCGAACCGGTTGCGCTGGCCCGGGACCTGGTGATTGCCCTGCTGGGAAAAGGCCAGGCGCATGATGCCCTGGCCGGACGCGCGCGGGGCGATGTCGTCGATCCGGGGCCGACGGTCTGCGCCTGCCTGAACATCGGGCGAAACACCATCTGCGAGGCCATTTCGACCGGACGGGCGCGGACCGTCGCAGCCTTGGGCGAAGTGCTGGGCGCAGGAACGTCCTGCGGGTCGTGTCGGCCCGAACTTGCGGGGCTTGTCACCCGATTCGGATGCCGCGAGGCGGCGGAATAAGGGGATGTCCGCCCGCCGCCGCCACCGCCGCCGCCGGGCCTTGCCGTGCCGGATGCGTTCCGCCTGGGGCGCATCGTCCTGTGGGCTACGGCCCAACGCCTGGGCAGTTCGGCTTGTGCCCCCTTCAGTGACAGACAATGGGATACGTCCTTGCATCCGGGGCAGGAAGTCGCTTGGCAGGACCGTCCGTCACGACAGGCGCCGCGAGCACTCGACCTGCGGAGCCTTCGGGCGCCCTGCAGATCAGCGAACTGCCATCATCATTCGGCATGATACCTTGACGTGAAGTCCCGGTCCGAATTCCTGCCACACGCAGCGCGGGCGTTGTGTAATGGTAAGGCCCTAGGTGTCGTCTTGGGGTTCGGCAGCGCCTGTGAACCGGATGGTCTCCTCGGCCTCTAGTGCGGCCGCCAATTGCATGGCAAATCGCGCCGAGGCAACGGGCAGCGTGCGTCCGCGCATCTGTCCCAGGATCAGGCTTCCGGGCGGCAGGTCACGTTCGGAGATCTTGCGCAGCACCAGACGCTGATCGTCCAGACCGGACAGTCCGATGGGGATCTGGAAGCCGATCACCTGCTCATGGATCACATAGTGGCGAATGAGTTCGAAGCTCTCGGTCTCGACCACGGGTGACACCCGGCGCGAGCCCTTGCGCGCCGCAAAATCCAGAAGGTGACGAACGCCATAGCTGCTGGAGGGCGCGATATGGGGCGCGTCCAGACAGTCGCGCAGCCGCAGTTCGGGTTTGCGGGCAAGCGGATGGTCCGCACGCATCACGGCGCTGACCTGCTGCGGGATCGTCGCAATAACCTGAAAGTCCACCAGATAGACGGGCTCGAACACCAGCGCGAGGTCGCTGGAATACGTGGCAAGCTCCTGTTCGGCGCGGGCGCGGTCCCGGACATTGACCGAGAATGTCACGCCCGGATGCTGGCTGCGGTAACTGGCGATCTGGCGGGGCAGAAACCATGGCAACAGGGCCTGTGAGCAGGCAATCGAGACATGCCCCCGCCGCTCGCCGCCAAGGTCGGCCACATGACTCTTCACACGCGCAAGGTCGGACAGGGTGGCGCGGTAATGGTGCAGCACCAGCTCGCCCGCCGGATTCAGACGCACGCCCGAGGGCAGTCGTTCGAAGACCTCGGACCCGAACTCCTCTTCAAAGCGGTTGATGCGCCGAACCAGCGCCGATGCCGTGATGTTCATGTCATCTGCCGCCTTGCGGATGGACCCCGCACGCGCGGCAGCCTCGATCAGGCGGAGGGATTCCAGGTGGCGCATGCGAGGTTCCTGCATGGGTGGTGCAATTCTTGCACCGCATCGATGCAAATTTAGCATTTTCTGTCATCGCAGAAAACGGGCTTGATGCAAGAGCAGTGGTTGCTGGCCATCAAGACGGATTCGGACATGATCAACGTGCTTCCCTTCACGCTTGTCGATCTGGCCCGCGCCTATGCAGAAGGGGTGAGTCCGGCAGAGGTGGTGGCCGAGGCTTTTGCGCGGCTGGATGCCGCCAACGACCCAGGTATCCTGCTGCACCGGGCCGAAGCACAGGCATTGGCCGAGGCAAAGGCTCTGGACCGCCCGGATGGGCGTCCGCTGTGGGGCGTGCCCTTTGTGGTCAAGGACAACATCGACGTTGCGGGCATGCCGACGACGGCTGCCTGCCCGGACCTGTCATACATCGCGACCGAGGATGCGTTTGTGGTGGTCCGGCTGCGAGCAGCGGGGGCCATCGTGCTGGGCAAGGCCAACCTTGACCAATTCGCGACCGGGCTTGTGGGCGTGCGCACGCCCGGCCCTGCGCCGCGCAATGCGTTGGACCCCCTGCTTGTGCCGGGGGGGTCATCCTCGGGCTCGGCCGTGGCTGTTGCGCGCGGGATCGCAGCCTTCTCCCTCGGGACCGACACGGCAGGTTCTGGTCGCGTACCTGCCGCGCTGAACGCCCTGGTCGGGCTGAAACCGACGCTGGGCACGCTGTCGGCCACCGGCATGATCCCCGCCTGCCGGACGCTGGATACCATCTCGATCTTTGCCCACAGCGTTGCCGATGCCTGGGCGATCTTCGGCGTGGCGGCAGCGGTTGATCCTTCGGATGCCTATTCCCGCGCCGCCGTTACCGGAGCGCTCGCCGCGGTACATTCTCTGCGCATCGGCGTGCCCGACGCCACATCGCTGCAAGTCTTTGGCGATTCGGTGCAAACCGCGGATTTCCGGGCGACCGTCGCCGACCTGCGCGCGGCAGGTGCAGATGTCGAGGAAATCGACTTCACCCCGTTCTACGCCGTCGCCGCCATGCTGTACGAAGGCGCCTGGCTGGCCGAGCGCGTGGCTGCCGTCGGCCCCCGGCTGACGAATGCACCCGACACGCTGCATCCGGTCACCCGCGCCATCCTTGAGCCGGGCCTGCGGCTGACGGCGGTGGATGCGTTCCGGGGGTTCTACCGGCTGGAAGCGCTGCGCCAAGACTGCCTGCGCGCGATGGCAGGGGTCGATGTGCTTTGCGTGCCGACGATCCCGTATTTCGTCACTCTGGACGAGATCGCCGCCGATCCGATCGGGCCGAACGCCCGGTTGGGCACCTATACCAATTTCGTGAACCTTCTGGACCTCTGCGGAATTGCCGTTCCGACCGGAGACCGTCCGGACGGGCGTCCCGGCAGCGTCACCATACTTGCGCGCGGAGGCCGGGATGCGTTGGCAGCTTCCGTCGCTGCGGGGGTGGAGGCGGGACGGATGGGGGCGACCGACTGGGTCCGCCCCGCGCAAACCGCCCTGCCCCGGACCGCCTTGCCCGACGAAATCGCTCTGGCCGTCTGCGGGGCGCACATGACCGGCCTGCCCCTGAACCGAGAGCTGACAAGCCTTGGCGCGCGGCTGATCCGTTCCTGCCGAACTGCGCCGCAATACCGGCTTCACGCGCTGGCAGGCGGCCCGCCGCAACGACCAGGCCTTGTGCGTGACCCATCAGGGACGGCAATTGCGGTCGAGGTCTGGGGCCTACCCGTCCGGTCATTCGGAACCTTCATCGCAGGCGTGCCGTCCCCCTTGGCCATCGGAACGGTCGTGCTGGAAGACGGCAGCGCGGTGAAGGGCTTCGTCTGCGAAACGGCGGGCCTTGCCGGGGCCAGCGACATCACCGCCCTGGGCAGCTGGCGCGCCTTTGTTCAGCAGGCGGGGGATGCGGCATGACCGCAATCCCCGTCATCGATATCTCTGGCCTTATGGGCGGCGATGCGGACCGGGTTGCCGCCGAACTGGGCGCGGCCTGCAGGGAGGTCGGGTTCTTCTACGTCACCGGGCACGCGGTCCCGTCAGACCTCAGCGCAGCGGTCTTTGCTGCCTCCGCCCGATTCTTTGCGCAGACCGAGGCGCAGAAGCGGGCCGTGCTCTACACCGCTGCGGGCAACCGGGGCTACGTCCCCATGCAAGGCGAGGCGCTTGATCCCCTCAAACCAGCCGACCTGAAGGAAGCGTTCAACATCGGCCTGGACCTGCCCGCCGATGATCCGGATGTGCTGGCCGGGCGCGGGTTTCGGGCCGCCAATCTCTGGCCGGAGCTGGCCGGGTTTCGCGACACCATGCTGGCTTATTTTGCCGCGTGCCTGGACCTTGGCCGCGTGCTGCACCGCGCTGTTGCGCTCGATCTTGGTCTGCCAGCCGGCTTCTTCGACGACAAGCTCGACCGACCCATGGCGGTGCTGCGTCTGATGATGTGACCGCCCCCCGACGGCATCAATGTGCCAGGGTGGGTCTATGAGGATCCACAAAAGGAGGACGGTCATGTCGGAGATTATCACTGTCGGGCTCGACCTGGCGAAGAATGTGTTTC